>Ga0255055_10000096_pt1 | contig 62673 bp, 51 predicted proteins | sample JV7_2_27_MG_FD_188633 | JGI IMG/M metagenome (GOLD analysis project Ga0255055, IMG submission 188633) | Seawater microbial communities from Jervis Inlet, British Columbia, Canada - JV7_2_27 | ecosystem: Environmental > Aquatic > Marine > Inlet | place: Canada: British Columbia | collected... | reverse complement strand
GAACCCGACTCACTTTTAACTCTGCGGCAGCCTTGTGAATATACTCTTGATTGAAGGTATAAAGGCCGCAGGAATGTCCCAGTCCTGCATAGGCGTGCATTTTCTTTACCATTTCCAGCGCCTCATCAAACGCTTTATACTTCCACAATGCCATCACCGGTGAAATCTTCTCGCCGCTGAACCGTCCCATACCGGGATTTTCATCCATGACCATGAGCATCCTCGTCGTCTCCGGTATTTGAATGCCGGCATCGTTTGCAATCCGTTTGGCTGAAACGGCAACAACCTTTAGATTCAAGGCTAAGTGCCCGGTCTTTTTCGTCGGCGTCCACATCCACTTCTCAAGCTTCTCCTTTTCATCCTGACTGCACAGATATCCCCCCTGCTTGACAAACTCATCAACCATTTGGTCAAACACACTTTCGTGAATCACAATGGAATTATCCGAACTGCATGATGTGGCATTATCAAAGGTTTTGCTGATGGTTATTTTCTCCGCCGCATCGGCAAGGTCCGCATCTTCGGCCACAATAATAACCGGATTACCCGCCCCGACACCATAGGCCGGTGTCCCGCTTGAATAGGCGGCTTTGACCATCGGAGCACCTCCTGTGGCCATAACCAGATCCACCTGCCGCATCAATTCCTGGCTCATGTCGATACTGGGCTCTTTAAGATATTGGACCAGATCTACAGGAGCCCCAACTTTTTTCAGGCCATCGCGCATGTACTCACAGGCAACTTTGCAAGGCACCTTTGCTCGCGGATGCGGTGCAAAAATAACCGCATTGCGACCCTTTAAAATACCCACGCCATTGCTGCCGCAAGTCGCGGTGGGATTGGTAACCGGCGTTAACGCACCGATGACGCCAACCGGTTTGGCATATTTGGTGATGCCCGTGGCCTCGTTGCGCTCAATTACCCCAACCGTTTTCGCCGTTAAAATGTCACGGCAAACACCGCCCACCTTGACCTTGTGCTTTTTGATCTTGTCTTCATAAACGCCCATGCCGGTCTCTTCCACGGCAACTCTGGCACACTCAGCAATATTATCGTCTTTATACAACTGCCAGCCTACCGACAGGCAGACTTCATCGATTTGTTCCTGGGTATAGTTTTCAACCTGTTCTTGCGCGGCACGGGCTCGGGCGACATACTCGCCAATTTTCTTCTGTTCGTCAGACATAAGGATCTCCTTTAGTCAAAAGGATAAGATAAATCCAAAACAGTTCCGGATACCGGATTCTCAGGATTCCACCATGCTGTATCCCATCTCAAAGGCCTTCTTATTTTCATCTTTGAATTTGGGTATAATACCCAGCATGGTCTCGAGCATCTTTTCCTTGTCTAAAATATCGGCTGCCGCTGCACTCAGCGCCCCCAGCATGATGATGTTGGCATAGATCGGCCGGCCCAGTTTTTCAACCGCTGTATCCTTGGCCGGAACGGCAATCTGTCGGAAAGGTTTGCTCTCATCAATTTCCACCGTGGCGGGATCATACAGCATGATTCCGTCTTTCATCATGTGACCGAATTGCTTGTATGCGGCGGAGGAAAACGAACAAAAGTAATCCGGGTTTTCCACCAACGGGCTGTCGATCTCGTCTTTAGAAAGAACCAGTTGGGTTCTGACATAACCACCCCGTTGTTCGGTGCCGTGACTTTTTAACATAGTGACCCGAAAGCCCTGATTTACGGCGGTCGTCCCGACAATCTGGCCCAGTCGGACGACACCCTGGCCCCCGAAACCGCTGACCAGTATTTCAATGCGATCCTTCATCTTGATACCTCCTTTGAATTTCTGCCACTTTGCCCCTCAGGGCTTCGGAAAATTCGGGTCTTGAATTGCTCGCGTCGTGGTAAATCCCGGTTCGCCAAATGGTGTCTTCTGTTTCTTGGCCCAGAGGCGCGCCATGGTTTTTGATCCAATTAAAAATATTAACGGCATTGCGCGACCCTAAAGCGTTTTTTGCAAAATTGGTGGTGCATGGGAAAACGGTGTGCACCAAAGACAGGCCGTTGTTTTGCAACGCTTTTTTCAGGGTATCCACCAATGCACGACCGTCCATGCTGACGTGTCTGGCCAGAAATGTTGCCCCGGCTTCTTTCAATATATTTAAAATGTCCATTTGGGGTTGAACCCAGTTGGGTTCGGCCATCCCATAAGGACTGCTGTCGGTTACGATTCCCGGAGGGGTTGTCCATCCAAATTGCCCGCCCGTGGATTGATAACCCAGATTATCACATACCAGAACCATCATCTGGGTGTTGGAACGAACGGCATGCAACAGATGGTTTAATCCGATCCCAAAGGCGTCGCCGTCGCCGACGGTTAAAACGATTTTCTTCTCCGGCGGCAGGGCCAGCCGAAGGCCTCTGGCAATCGCATATACGCGGCCATGCGTGCCCGCAAAGTTGTCACCTTTCCAGGTCGCAAACGTCTGCCGCCCGGCACACCCGATGGATGTCCCCCAGATGATATCATCGACTTCGTAACGCAGTTCGTCGAGCGCTTGAACCAGAGCCTTATGGGCTTGCCCCAGACCGCACCCGGAACACGCTGTGCTGGGTATTTTCCTTGCTCTTAAGTATTTCGTTGTTAATCTATCTCTTTCCATTACCATGCCTCCCTTTCCCATCCGATACGGCTTAAGGGTTCACCTTTTAAAAGTTTATCGAAGGTTTCATGCAGCTCCGCAACTGTGGGCAACTCACCGCATTTGCCGAAAAAGTGAATTTCACTATCCTTGGGAGCCGCTCGCTGAACCTCACGAACCATTTGACCGTCATAATCCAGTTCGACCGACAGGTAAATGGCCTTTTTTGAAAATATCTCATCCGGAAAAGGCCACAGTGAGATCGGCCTGAGCATTCCGATTTTTTGACCTTTTTCCTTGGCCTTTTTAACGGCCGTTTTAACCGTTCTGGATGGGGTGCCAAAAGCGACCACGATCAGGTCCGGGTCTTCATCCAGAAACAAGGCTTCATAGCGGGAGATGATGTCCTTGTGGTTTCTGATCTTATAGATCATGCGATAGGAGTGCTTGTGATGGGCTTCCACCGTCTCGATATCATAACCTTCTTCGGTCGGCGTCCAGTCGGAACACATGGCGTTGGTGCCCCGGCCTAAAACAACCGGCGCAAGATCGATTTCGTCCGTCGCTGGATAAAACTCCGGTCCTTGATGTACTTTGCGCTCCATGAATCTGAGCCCCATGGCCTTTTTTTCTTGATCGGTTTCAGGAATGCTGATGTCTTCCAGACCGTCGGTAATCAGCTGATCGGCCAATACCGTCACCGGTGTTCGGAATCTTTCCGAAAGATAAAAGGCCTCCACGGTGAGTTCCATCGCTTCCTGGGCGCTGTTGGGCGCCAGCACGATCGTCTCATAATTACCACCCTGGGTCGGGTAACGGGTGTTATAGAATTCACCCTGTCCCGGAGCACCGGTGATACCGCTGACCGGGCCCACCCGCTGAGAATTGAGCACTACAATGGGTATTTCACACCCAATCGCCCAGCCATATGGATCGGCATAAAGAATATAGCCGGGGCCTGATGTAGCGGTCATGGTCTTCATGCCCCCGGCTGCGGCTCCTACGGCTATATGCATGGCCGCACATTCATCCTCGGCCTGAACATAATAGCCACCGATTTTGGGCAATTCTGCAGACATGGCCTCGGCGATTTCCGTTGCCGGAGTGATGGGATAGCCTGCAAACAACTGGCAGCCGGCTATCATCGCCCCTTCTGTAATTGCAAAATTTCCGGTTTCTAAAAAACGTTTCATTGCTAAGCCCTCTCTATTAGGTATTGTTGTGTACTCAGTCTTTGTGGCGGTTTTTTATTATTAAGCCCAATCAGTGATCTAAAGTTTAAAGTGCCTAAAGTTAATGTGTCGCTTCGCTCCTTCTTTTATAATTAAACGGTAGAATTCCTCAACTTTAGGCATTTTAGCTCACTTTAGTCACCTCACACTGTGTTGTTTTATTACTGCTTCGGCATAAAAGCTTAAAAGTAGTTAATTTAAAATAATATAGCGATTAGTTTTATGCGATCTCCCTGACATCTATCGAAAAGTCAGGACACGCATAAAAACACAACTGGCAGCCCACACAACGTTCGGGATGTTTTACTTCCATGGGTCGATACCCTTTTTCGTTAAAAGAATCCGCAGGACCGAACACGCCAAGACCGCATACTTCCGCACAATAACTACATTCCTTGCACCCCTCGCCATACAGTTTTATCTCATATTGTCTGGCATCACACCCTCTGCAGCGCGCGGCCTCTTTGATCGCAAGCTCCTGAGAAAGCCCGGCTTCAACCGCCGCAAAACTGCAGGTGCGTTCATCCAAAGAAATACAAGGCATTACGACCCTTGCCTGGTCTCCAGTTTGGTAGTCTACAACCACTACTTCTTGTTCGGGAGCCGTCAGTGACTGGTCGATTTGTCCGGATCCGCCTAAGTATTTATCGATAGAGGCGGCTGCTTTTCGACCCTGGGCAATGGCATCGATGATAGATGCCGCTCCGGTTACAATGTCACCACCGGCAAAAACACCGGCTTTATCGGTGGCCAGCGTTTCAGCATCAGTTTGGATAAAATCACCTTGCGTTAAAGCGACACCCAGTGAACGGGTTCCAACCGGCACCTGTCCGATGGCCGCAATGACATTATCAACTTCCTTCTTGGATTCACTGTCTTCGATCGGTACCGGGCTGGGACGTCCACTGGCGTCTGTCTTGCCCAGCTGCATGCGCATAACCGTCAGTTCCAGGGCGCCATTTTTAGGTGCCAGCGCCACGGGTGCTGTCAGATATTCGATGGTTACGCCCTCAAATCTGGCTGCTCCCACTTCTTCCTCATAAGCCGTCATTTCCGCTTCAGAGCGGCGATAAATGATTTCGACTTCTTTGGCACCCAGCCGGATCGAACTACGGGCGGCATCCACCGCTGTGTTGCCGCCACCGATCACGGCCACCCGTTTTCCGATTTCAACTTTTTGTTCTTGATTGACTTTTCGGAGAAATGAAATGCCATCCACCACAGCGGGCAGGTCATCGCCGGAAATCCCCAGTTTTCTTCCCTGGTGGGCCCCGCATGCCAGATAAATCGCATCAAAGCCATCCTGTTGCAGCTGGGCAACGGATTCAATCCATTGTCCGGTTTTTATCTCAACCCCGACCTCTTTGAGATAATCGACTTCCTGATCAAGCGATTTTCGCGGCAAGCGATATCCCGGTATACCCACACGCAGCATCCCGCCGATTTGCTCCAATGCTTCCAGAACCGTAACCTTATGGCCCAGGGTGGCAAGATAGTAAGCGGCGGACAGACCGCTAGGCCCCGAGCCAACCACGCCTACCTGTTTGCCAGTCGAGGTCGCTATGGTTAAATTTTTAAACCACAGATCGCCTCCTTTTTCAGCGGCTGCGCGCTTCAATGCCCGGATCGCAACAGGCTCGCCGAATTGTTTATTACCGCAATCGGCTTCACAGGGGGCGTAGCAAGCAAATCCGCAGATTGACGGAAACGGAATTTTTTCACGAATGACCGCCAGCGCCTCGTCAAATTTGCCCTCTTTGATGCGCCGGATATATCGCGGAACATCTATCCCGGCCGGACAGGCACATTGACAGGCAGGTGCAACAGTACTTTCTTTAGGAACATGTTTTTCACTCATGGATAGACCTCCTGGAAAGATTAAAAAAGCTATATTTGTTAGCTCTAATACGAGGTTATGAATTACATAAATAGCTGTAATTCAAATAAATTATTATATTATCGGTTATTGATATCTAATACATCAGATTTTAGATTGCTGTCAAGAAAAATAAGTGCAGCGCATCGCAAAATCAGAAATGTCTGAAAAAAAGGGTCTTAAACGGACAGTCTATCCATCTGAGCGGGCTTTAGAGACCTGGGGCGGATAAGTTTAGATGAGCAGTGGGAGAAGTGGCTTTGATATAGCTTCGAATTCCCTTCACAATGCCTTCGGCCAGCCGTTCCTGATACTTTGGATTGACCAGGCGTTTACATTCGCGTGAGTTGCTGATAAATGCGGTTTCGATCAAAATGGACGGCATCTGAGCACCCAGAAGCACATAGAACGGCGCTTGCTTGACACCTTTGCTTTTAACACGGCTGTAGCGTTTATTTTTCAGGTGCCTCACCAGGGCGCTTTGAACGTAACCCGCCAGTCGGCTGGATTCGTTGATTTTGGCATTTTGCATCAGGTCGTATAATATTTTTTGCAGATCGCTGATATTTTTGGTCGAAGTTGCATTTTCCATGGCCGCTACCCGTATGGCTTCTTCATCGGTGGCCAGGTTCAAAAAATAGGTTTCAATACCGTAAGCGCGGCGATCTCTGGAGGCGTTGGTGTGGATGGAAATGAACAGATCAGCGTTTTTGGTGTTGGCAAAGGCCGTGCGCTCTTCAAGGGTTAAAAATCGGTCCGCATTGCGGGTCAGAATAACCTCAAGTTTCAGTTCCTCGCGAATTTTTTTCGCCAGCCGTCTGGCGATCTGAAGCGCAACCTTTTTTTCGCTTGTGCCCTTGAGATAACCCGGTGCTCCGTAATCCTTGCCGCCATGACCCGGATCGATGACAACCCGCCGGACACCGAGAGCCAGCTGCTTGGCCAACGATCCCGGCGGAATCTTGCCCCCTTTTTTGATCGTATCGGCGGGCGGTCGTATCTGCAGTTTTTTTGTTCCCTTAGATCCCCACACATCAATCACAATCCGAAACGGATCTTTCAAGGAAAATATTTTATAGGTTTCAAAGGATTTAATATCGACCACCACCCTGACCGAATCTTGGGTGTATTGACCGGCACGGGCATCACTTAGCAAATTGTCGTGGATGGGAATGCTTTTGCGGATGTCTTCTCCCAGGCGGCTGTTGTCTAAATCAACATAGAGTCGCTGGGGTTTGTTGATGGCGGGATCTTTTTTCAGCAAATGATGGTCGTAAGCGGCCTCCCGGTCGGCGTCGATGACAACCCGGGTATAGTTGGGGTTGGACCAAAATCGCAGATTGGTAACCGTGATCATTCCAGCGGGCGCTAATTTGTTTGAGGGTTTTGAAATGCCTTCGGTGGATTCTTTTTGGGCCGCGCTGGTTTTGATCTTTTCGGCAATTGGATCCGAATTGGCAATCGCCGCCTCTTGCTCAAATTCCGGCATGGTTTGAATTTCTAAGGACGCTTTAACCTGATAACGACTCTGGGGAAATTGGGTAATGATCTGACTGAAGATACGGTGGGCGCTTCTAAGGTCTTCGGCGTTATTTGAATAGGCGTGAAGCTTCTGATAAAGCTTGCCTGCCATGTAGAGACCGGCCGGAGCCCATGTTCCGGCCGGGTCTTTTTCATAGACGGTTTGAAATCTGTCAATACACCGCAGCCAGTGATGACGATACTTCATTTTCTGAGTATTTTTGCGGAGCCCAGCGTAACAGGCCTCAGCGTTGATATAGGCTTCTTTGGGGGTCAATCCCGCCGTCGGGGGAGATGTTGCTTTTGGGGGAGACTTTTTAACACTGGTTTTTGAACTGAGAATGCCAATTTCGCGGCTGGCCTTTTGCCGGTAGCGGCTATTCGGGTACCTTTTAACAACGCGCTCAAAAATATCGAGAGCTTCTCTTTGATCGGATTCTTTGCCCGAAAATTTGCCAAGTCCCTGGTACATTTTGCCGGACATATAAAGGCCCGCGGCCGCCCAGGGTCCCTGCGGGTCTTGATTGTAAACAGACTGGTATTTTTTAATACAGCGTATCCAGTTATGGCGATATTTAATTTTGTGAGTGTTTTGACGCAGACTACGGTAACAGGTTTCAGCTTCAAAATAGGTGTCGCGCGGCGCCGCCGCCAGATTTGCCGCGGGCAAAGTGACACCCAACAGGCAAATTGAAATGACTATAATTAAATAGATTTTTCCAATCCGCATGTTCATAAATCGCTAACCATTAACCGGTATTTGTCGCAGTTTGTCACTCGATTCGTCAATCGCTCAATGGGTGATGTCTGTGGCTTTTTGTCGGAGTTCATTCAGATAGTTGAGTGCCTCCAGAGGTGTCATCTTGGATATATCCAGTTTGGATAGCTTTTCAACGAAAAAATGTTCTTTTTTGCTAAATAAATCCATTTGCACCGCTCCGGTATTTTCGGTTTCCTGACTGCTAAACGCGTCCGTTAAATCCTTTTCCTCATTTTCAATGCGGTACAGGATTCTTTTGGCACGCCTGATGACATGATCGGGGATTCCGGCCAGGCGGGCAACCTGGATACCGTAACTTCGATTGGTGCCCCCTTCCACCAGTTTGCGTAAAAAAATAATCTCGTCGTTCCACTCCTTGACCGCGATGTTATAATTTTTCACCCGCTGTTTCTGCTGGGCCAGATCGGTCAATTCATGATAGTGAGTGGCAAACAGGGTTTTAACCCCTTTTTTATGTAAATCATGTAAATATTCGACCACCGCCCAGGCAATACTGAGACCGTCATATGTACTGGTGCCCCGGCCGATTTCATCCATAATAACCAGACTGTGTTCGCTGGCATTGTTGAGGATATTAGCCGTTTCCTGCATCTCGACCATAAATGTGCTTTGCCCATGGGATAGGTTGTCCAGGGCGCCAACCCGCGTAAATATCCGATCGACCACACTGATTGAGGCCATTTTAGCTGGAATAAACGAGCCTATTTGAGCCATTATAACCAGCAATGCCATCTGACGCAATACGGTAGATTTTCCGGCCATGTTAGGTCCGGTAATAATTAAGATTTGATTTTTATCGTTGTCCATGGAAACGGTATTGGGCACAAACCGCTCGGCGGTAATCATTTTTTCCACCACCGGATGGCGGCCATCTTTTATATGAATATGACCGTCAGTGGTCATATCCGGTTGACAATAATCATTTTGATCGGCAATCTCGGCCAGGTTAAGCAGACAGTCCAGACGAGCTAAAAAACTCGCAACATTTTGAATATTTTTATAATTCTTTACAACTTCCTGTCTGATTTCATTGAATATTTCGAGTTCGAGAACCGCGCGTTGTTCTTCCGCATTTAATACCTTGGCCTCAAATGATTTCAATGCATCGGTAATGTAACGTTCGGCATTGACCAGGGTCTGTTTGCGCACATAATTGGCCGGCACATCCGATGCGCGGCTTTTCGGGACTTCGATATAATACCCAAAAACTTTATTATACCTTACTTTTAAAGTGTTTATGCGAGAGGCTTCGCGCTCCTGCACCTCCAGATTGGCCAACCAGCCCTTGCCATCCTGACTGATCTTTACCAGCTCATCCAACTCCGTATGATAACCCTGTTTTATGATCCCGCCTTCACTGATCGTCGGAGGTGCGTCTTCCCGGATGGTTTTTTCCAATATTTCTGCGAGTTCATAAAGGGGATTAAAGTTTTCGTTCCATTGAAAAAGTTCGGAATGCAACTCCGAAAGTAATTTTTGAATTTGCGGGAACATCAATAGGGACCGCTTCAAGGCAATAAGGTCCCGCGCATTGGCGTGCCCCATAACAATTTTGCTGCCCACGCGCTCCAGGTCGTATACCGATTTCAGACATTCGCGAATATCACGACGAATCTGGATGATATTTTTGGCTTCGGCGACTGCCTGGTGGCGGGCTCTAATCTCCCGGATGTCAATGAGTGGATAACGGAGCCATGATTTAAACAAGCGTGCCCCCATGGCTGTCTGGGTATGATCAAGAATGCCGACCAGCGTGCCGCGACGGGTACCGGATCGAATATTTTTTTCGAGTTCCAGGTTGCGGCAGCTAATTTCGTCCACCACAAGGTAATTGCCTAACGCGTAAGTTTCGACATGCGTAAGATGCTTAATTTTCTGTTTTTGAGTTTCACGGACATAAAAAACAAGCGCTCCGGCTGCTCTCACACCGGCAGATAGTGCTTCACATCCGAATCCTTCCAACGAAATCGTCATAAACTGTTCCGTTAATCTGCTATAACAGCGTTTGTATTCAAATTCGCGTTCCGCCAAGTGGGTAATTGCCAGATCGGCCAGGGCTCCACGAATGGCAGCCATTTGGGGATCGGTCTTGGATGATTCCGGCAGCAGGATTTCACTGGGAGCGATTCGTAAGGATTCATCGACAATAGCCGCGAAATCATCGGATTCGGTCACCCGAAAGACACCGGTGGAAATATCCAGATATGCCAGCCCGATTAAATCGCCCTGGTGCATAACGGCCAGAACAAAATTATTGGATCGTTTATCCAAAAATTCATCATCAATGATCATTCCAGGGGTAATGACCCGCACAACATCACGCTTGACCAATCCTTTGGCCGTTGCAGGATTTTCAATCTGATCACAGACAGCCACTTTGTAACCGTGATCGATCAGGCGGGCGATATACCCTGAAACTGCTCGATGGGGTACACCGCACATGGGCACCGGGGATTCATCTTTCTTGTTTCTGGATGTAAGCGTAATTTCTAAAACCCGGGATGCAACCTGGGCATCTTCGAAAAACATTTCGTAGAAGTCTCCCATGCGGTAGAAGAGTATAGCATCCGGATACTCATCCTTAATGGAGAGATACTGCTTTAGCATGGGAGTTAGTTTAGGAGGGCTCATCAATCAATCAGTACGACACAACTTTTTTAGTTTCAATATCACAGAGCCGAGTCGGCATCAATGTGGGATGGATGGAAAATTAGGATCGGTTGTTTTCAAACCACAACATTTAAAGCACTGCCGTGCTCGTTGACCCATATGAAAATATTTCTACCACCTTATTCCGCCAGATTATAAAAAATTAAATATTTAATTTAAAGTGCTTAAATCTATCTTGTTAAAGTATGGTTTTAAGTTGTTATATGTTGATTTAATGTGCTCTGGAATCACACGCACCTCCCCAAAAACAGTTAGTGCATTGGTATCACCAAACCAGCGTGGTACTATATGAAAATGCAGATGTTCTTCAACACCGGCACCTGCTACCTTACCCAAATTGAGACCGACGTTAAATCCATCCGGTTGCATCACGGTTTTTAAAATACCGACTGATTGCTCAACTGTCGCCAGCAATTCTCCCATTTCCACTTTGGTAAGTTGATCGATCATCGAGACATGTTTTACAGGTGCAGCCAGAAGATGTCCGTTGATGTATGGGAACTTATTCATCATAACCATGGTGACCTCACCCAAAAAAAGAGTCAGATCATTTTTCGCATCTATTGCGTCACAGAATATACAGCCATTATCTTTGTCTGCCAGAATATACTCAATCCGCCACGGTGCCCACATGGTTTCCATTGTAAAATCCTCAATTTGTCAGTTAAATCGAGCTATTATCTGTATCCATAATCTACGGTGTTTACCTTCAAAACTCAAGCGGTTTTTTAGCCTTTTTACTCACACGGAGCTCACAGAGAAAGCAATTAGATTCATTATGTCTTTTGGATGATATCAAACTTCCGTTAGCCAGCACCCAGCAGGCAGAACCTTTAAACCTTTGAACCTTGCCTGCCCCCCGAAGCCTAAAAGGCGAAGGAGGGAACCTTGAACCTGTGACCCGTTTACATGCGCTGAAGGGCAGGCCGCATGGCTTCCGGACATTGACTCAGGAAATATTCATCGGTCATTCCCGCAATAAAATCCCGAACAATCTCGGCGCTGTAGTGCGTTTCGATGTAAGCTGCAGACATACCGTTTAGAAATCGGTTAAAAATAACGGAGGCGTGCTCTTGGCGCTTAATATCGGAGGTGTATTTTTCGAAGAGAAAACCAAAGAGGTCTTTTAGCTTCAAAGAATGGGTTTTTACTTTAGGATTCAAGTAGATGCATTCAAGATTAAATTTTTTTAACTGTTTTAAAGCGTCGGATACCTCTGAACTGAAGGCCACGTATTTTTTTTGAAAGCTGGTTTGGATGATGTCCGTCACCAGATTGAATACGATGGTGCCGTTGGTTTTTCCAAGAATTTGGACACTTGTTTGAGGCAAATCGGATCGCCTGATCAGATTCAAACGGATGGCATCTTCTATATCGCGGCCAACATACGCAATGGTGTCAGCCATTCGAACGACACAGCCCTCCAACGTCATGGGTACAAGGGTTGTCTGTGGGACTCTTTTTTTGTGTTTCAGCTCTTGATCTAAGGTTTCGAAGGTCTTATTGGCTTGTGGCTGAAGCATTTTATTATGAACTTCGCCGTCATGACACAGAATGCCGTCTAAAGTCTGCAGACAGAGGTTCCAGCCAATACCTTTGCGTTCCACTTTGTCCAGAAATTGAACGCTTTGAACATTGTGCTGAAACGATCCAATACCATGGATCTGGCACAGATCGGCAAGATAGTGTTCACCGTCATGACCAAAGGGGGCGTGTCCGATGTCATGTCCCAGGGCAATGGCTTCAATTAGATCTTCATTTAAGTGCAGGAAACGGCCGACGGTGCGAGCGATTTTTGAAACCAATTGCACATGCAGGACCCGGTGGGTAATGTGGTCGTTTTTAATGAGATAAAATACCTGGGTTTTGTCGATGTAGCGGGCATAGGCATGCGCGTGCAAGATTCGATCAACATCAATCGAAAAGTCCTGTCGATAGTCGGTATCCGCATGCTCCTCGGCTGTCCGGCGAGTAGCATCTTTTGTTAGGGTCGCCAAAGCAGACAGCCGTTTTGCTTCCTGCTCATCCAGGACACAGCGGGCAAGATCCAGTATTTGTCCATCATATTTCTTCATTTTCAATCATGGCTTCCATCAATCTGTCGTAATCAAGACCGGCCATTCGAAAGCCCTCTCTACCATACTTCATGTTGGCCTCTAAAATGTAAAACTGACCGTTGTGTTCACAGATATCAATTCCGACATCATCCCAGCGACATGCCTGAGCAGCTAGTAGCGCCAGATTCTTGGCTTTTTCAGGGACCGCATCCAGCTGGATAGTACCGCCAACCGCCACATTACTCCTGTATTCATTCTCCGGGACAACACGCCAGTAAGCATGCACAATGCGGTTGCCGATGACGACCACCCGGATGTCCCGATCGATGGGCAGGTATTCCTGAATGTAAGCCGGGCTTACCCGCTCAAGGTAAAATCTGAGTTCTTTTTCGTTGTGGATTAAATAAACCCCCCTTCCCATGGCGGAACCGCGGGGAATTTTAGCGATAAATGGAAACTCAAAATACTGCCGGATTGAATTTTTCTGACGTTTTCCGTAAAACACCCGCGTTCGTGGATGAGAAATTTTGAGTAATTCAAACAGGGCAGTTTGTTTAATTTTATCCTGAACACATTTATAGGTGTGATAGCTTGGAAACGTGGCTTTGCCCATGGCGTCGAAAAGATCCGCATAAAACGTGGTGGGATAATAAATTTTGTCGACCGTGCGGATCAGTTCAGCTTCTTGAGAGCTGTAATCGGAAAAATTTGACCGAACCCCAAGCGTAATTACATTTTTACAATTTCTCAAACGGGCTTCAAGCGCGACGGCTTGTTTTGGCATTTGTCAAGACCTTAATCTTTTATCCATTTAAGCAATATCATTTTTGAACCGGCCCTAATTAAAAAACTGCCGAATTTTTTCCAGACTTCTTTTCGCATGCGTGCCGGGCCAATAGAGACGGTTACACTTCGGGCACCTGTGAAAATGTTCATGGGTTTCGAAAATATAATCCGGCACCCTGCCCCGCACAGAATTTTTTTCAGCCCCCACGATCGGTACGTTACAATTCAGACACCTTGTAAAAGGCCGAGTTTGATCAGCCGTTAAGCCAAGTTCCAGGATGACTTGCTTTAATTGAGCAGACCAATGGTCAGATTGAACAAATATCGATTTGAAACGCAGAGACTGCTTCCGAATTCGCTGCGTGCGCGTCAACAGGGTTCTGTCACTTCCCAGTTTTTCAATAAATTTTTGGGTGGCAATTTCAGGCTTATACAACGTATCAAAGCCAAGTAAGCGCAACCATTTGGCCAGCTTGCCAAGCGTCTTTTCTGCAGCAAAAAGCGGAATCATAGATGAATTAACTTGTTATGAACCCTTTCCGGTGAGCTCCTGATATGCCTTTTGAATTTCCTTAAAGCGCCTTTCTGCGAGCTCTTTAAATTCGTCTCCCAGGTGCTCCAATTTGTCCGGATGGTATTTAGCGGCAAGCTTCCGATAAGCTTGCTTTATCTCCGCCGCGGAAGCGCTGCGATCAATGTCTAAAATCTGATAAGGATCCCAGGGAGCCCTATTGTTGAAATCTGCTTGCCCTGAGCGCCAGCCGTGCTGTCCAGTCGTGCCCCTCTGGCTTTCGTTTTCAAAGCCACGGTCGGCGTGTTGATAAAAGCGCTGATAATTGGCGTATTTTTTTTTCTGCGATGCCAGGTACCTCCATAACAGTCCCCAGATGACCAGATCATCCAGCCAGCCCCAGCCGATCATCATATCGGGTAAGATGTCATAAGGATTAAGGGTATAAAGCACGGCCAGTATGAGAAGGATTAATTTTCGCATTATAAGATTGAGTCCTCAAAATATCCACTAATGATATAAATATTTTCCAATAAATAGATTTACCCGCTTCTATAATAAAGTAATACCGGTATGAGAAACGCACAATCCGCCTAAGTATAATTGATCCCACCACAGCGGTCAACGAAAAGCAAATTCAAAATAGACCCACAGGCCGCTAAACAACTATCTGAAATAAAAAAATTTTATAACTTATTGGCACCCTGACGCCATTGGCGGCATTGGCAGAAAAATCATTCAAGTAAAAGCTCAGATTCCCGATAAAAGATTAATGGTGCTGGATTACGCCCAGCGTTGGACAGAACAGGCAGTTATGTTATTATTTATAATTATTTCAATAACATAAAATACGGTCAAACCACAAAGAACTTCGCCTTTGGTGCATTATATGATAACATGGATAAAGTACAAGGATAGCTAAATATGAAAATGCGGCAGGCGGTTCTTCTATTACTTATATTGATTGCCGGAGTCTGTGCCTTTTTTATAAAAGGCTATATGGATAAGAACGTCATCGTTTTGAAAAGCGGTTCGGTGATTACCGCGGATGAGACCTGGGAATCCGACGGTCTCGTTTATTATCAGATTGAAAATGAAATTAACTTTTTCCGTAATTATAAAGTCAAAAGTTACGGGAAACCGGACTTGGAATCCAGTCTGCAGCATGTAAAATTTAAATTATCCCGCATTTTTTCCAAAACCAACGCTGACTTTAAAAATTTTGCCTCCGAAACCAGTGCTTCAATAAGCCAAAATACCGTTTGGGTTGTTGGTATCCTTTCCGTCACAACATTTTGCATTATCCTGTTACTGGTTGTTCGTCTGGTGGCGGGTCGTCAGCCGACCAGAGAACACGCCGCTCGGCTTCCAGAGACCAAAGTGCCTAAACCCGTCTCTGATGACCACACAGAAAACGGCATCACCCGAGCGGATATTATTAGCTATTTCTTAATGCTATTCCGACATCAGATAGGCGCCGATCAGCAGGCGCCGGTGAGCACCAAATTCCTATCCGGAAAATCTTCCGGGCCAAATTTTGTTTATGAATTGCGTATAAAGCATCGCGGCGACTGGGTCCGGCGCCGTATGACGATTGGCCCCATAGGCGAAGAGGCCGGCAGTAAAAGTAAGTGTTACTATGTCATCTATGACGTGCATCTGGTGGTTAAAATACCCGTCAAACCCATAGCTGAATTTGAGGACTATATTGAGAGTATTAAAAAAGAAGGTCAAATTGTTGATAAACTGGCCCCCAAAGAATGCATCATTCCGCGGGTTTCGGTCGTTCTGAATCTTATTAACAAATTACCGGAAAGTACTTATTTGACGGCTGATAAGCTTGAAGAAAAGTACGTCAACTGGTTGCGTCGCAATACCGATTACCAGAAATACTTAAAAATAAAAAATACGTTTGTATTTTTTATGGATTTTTCAAAATATTATTTTTTAACTAACATTGTTGATAATTTGCACGATGTGAAAAATGCCATCGCAGAGGAAATAGTTGAGAACGCCGAGGCCATTTTTGATAACCAAAAATTCCGCGGAAGATATGGAAAGAGCAAAGAATCGGTCGGTATTGAGATTCGGCAGGTTTATAATAATTGCCAGGCTGCCATTCGACAGTTTCTTTCGGACTCTGGCGTTTCGTCGAATATTTCAATGTTTCGCATTCAAATCTGGTTTCTGACACATCTAGCCGGCAAGGCGGTGTCAATCAAAGAACCCGGGCTTTCTGAAAATCTGGTAAAGGAATTAAATCTTCTGATTGAGCTCAATTTTACAAAGCAAATGGACGCTGTCGAAACCTACCGAAACACCATAACGGAATACGTGCTTAAGATACTGTTTCAGCAAAATAAGCCCCAGATCGCCGGCATCATAACCAATCTGCTTGATCTTCTGGCATGGCTGCGCATAAAATGTATCGCCATGCGGGATCTTAAGCCGGATAATTTACTGGTAGCAGGAGATCCTTCAAAGTATCCCCTGTTCTTAATGAACCCCGCTGATTATGAACTCGGAATTATCGATGTCGAGACCGCTGTGGACTTTGAAAAATCAAAATATAAGAAGATCAAGCAGCCGTTGCTCGGCGGAACCCCGTTTTATGCGACTCCGTCGCATTTTTTTAGCAACGCAATTTTATCAGAGGCATTTAACAGCTTAGATAAAACTCTGCACTTGCAGGATTGGTACGCCACTCTCGTAATGGTCTTTAAAACAGTGACGGGTGAGCTTATATTTGAAAATACCGCCAAATTGTTTGCTGATATTCGCAATAAAATAAAGTTCGGACAGTTGGAAGGTCTGCTGGATACCGAGATTGTCGCCGATGTCAGTCGTGCATTCTGGCGTAGCGCCCTGCTGGAATTTCAGACCAAAATGAATAAAAAAGAAAACGCGCTCAGATCCATTTTTTTCGTTATCCCCGAAAATGCAAAGAAAATGTTTAAAAAGGTTTTGGTTAAGGATATACAGCTTACCGCCGCAAAAATAAAACAGTGCATTAACACCAATACCCAGATTTTTTTTGAGAGCCCTCAAAACCAGGACCAGCTACTTGAAGCGTCTCCCCAAAAAATCAACCAGTTGCGCGCTGAATTTGAAAATAAATTCAAATCAACGCCAAACGCGTCTAATAATCGTAGCGCTGTCATTCCATTTCTAAAATATCTGCTTACACTGAAACTGCACAGCGAACAGCAAAATCAGCTGTTAAAAAGGCTCGCGCAGTCGAATTCAAAACTATCTGCCTACACCCTTTTGGCTTTCATGTTTAATTATCTTTATAAATCCATGTTTCGAGAAGAGTGGTGGGTGAAGACGACCGCATCGGAAAAGTTTTCCGATGCCAACGTCGATGAGGCCACTCTCGAAGCAACGGTCCAGAGCTGATTTCAAATGCAAAACAAACAGGGTCCCGGTCAAAAGTTAAACGAGGCGCAGGGTCAGTTGCTGGTCAAACTGGCCCGATATACCCTTATGAAACGACTGGGACAACAGATTCCACAAACAAAATTTGATTCTTTGAATAGCGCCTTAACCGATTCCTGTTTTCAACGCACATGCGGCGTCTTCGTCACGCTGACCGTCAATAGACAACTGCGGGGATGCATCGGCAACCTGACATCTAACGAGCCTCTGGTATCCAGAGTTCGCCGTAATGCGATCAACGCCGCCTTCCACGATCCGCGCTTTGCTTCCCTGAGCGCCCCGGAACTCGACCAGATAGAAATTGAAATCAGCATCCTTTCAGAGCCCCAGCCTTTGATCTACCGTGATGGTGATGATTTGTTAAATAAGCTGCGCCCCAATATCGATGGCGTGATTATTCGCAAGGAAACTGCCAGTGCCACTTTTTTGCCGCAGGTATGGGAACAACTCCCCCGGCCGCATGACTTTCTTGCCCATCTTTGCACAAAGGCCGGACTGGCCTCAGATTCGTGGAAAAAATCCCAGCTTGAAATCTCCAGCTATCAGGTGCAGTATTTTGAAGAGCATGCTGCGCATTCTTAGCTGGCATCTTCCTCATCTTCTTGCGCTGAATATGCCCTTCGTCGAATCATTTTTCGAACAAAGCCCCATATTGTCAGCAGAGCAGCTGATACGAATAAAATTTCATAGAGGTGAATCGAAAGGTAGGTAAACCAACTGATATTTTTTTTGAGGTGACTGCGCCATTGATGTTGGAACTCATCAAATGGAATCGCAAAACGAAGCTCGAAGGCGGACTTGGGATCATACCCTTGGCGCAGCAGCCCCAAAAAATCCAGTATTCCGCGCGAGCCATGCTGACTGCTTAAATATTCCAACACACTCTTGCTCTGCGCGTAAGCCAGCATAAGGGCATTTTTTTCCAGTGGGAATTGGTGCTGTAATGTTTGCAGATCAAAATAGGTATCTGATAAGACGGCTGCTGACAGAAGATCGCGTTTGGTGTCCATGATGATATCAGCCAAGCCGTCACTGGCCCATTGGCAAATTCCTTCATCGAGCCAGCGGGGCAGATTCTCGTCTCTGATGTAACGATGCAGCAGCAAATGACACAACTCATGTTTGAATATCGTGCGCAGTGAAAATGGTGACGTATGCATCTTTGAGTGATCGATAACGACCACATTTCGGTTGGGCAAAGCATAAGCCACAACAAGCTCGTGTCCGGCCAGGTGCCGGAACCGCTTTTTATCATTGAGCAACACCAGGGTCGGTTGAAAGTCCAGAGACCATTGAAACAATGCTTCAAGCTCTTGTTTAATGGCGGGATATAGAGCCAGGGCTTGATGTCCGAATCGGTCGAGTCCTGGGTCATAAACCACTTTAAGATCCTGCGTATCCAGTATGGATTGTTCGGCACCAAACGATGAGGAAGTCATTAACAAAAAAAATAAAATTGATAAAAACGCGCGCTTACCCATTTTTTTCTTAAGATATTCCGTTAACACAATAACCACTGGCTTCCGGCCTCTGGTCACTGGCTACTGGCCAGAAGCAAGAAGCCACTAGCCAGGGGCCTGACACCTAAAATAAAACCAATTAACGTCAATATTTGACGCTTTTAATTTGAAATTTAATTTTGTATGAACTATATCCGACCTTAAGCTATAAGTAAAACCGGTTCACAATCCACTTGCACTGAATCCATCAGATCTGGATCTTACGACCAAGGAGCAGTTATGTCAGACATTCGCAAACGGACGATTCATGGCTTACAAATCGGAGACACGTTCACGGTGTCACGACATTTTAGCGAAGAAGATGTGATGGTGTTCGCAGATATTACCGGTGACTATAATCCGGTACATTTTGACGCGCGCTTCTCTGGCGCTAAAAATTTCAAGGCCCGGATTTGTCACGGGCTGCTGGTCGGCAGCATTTTGACCCAGGTCGGCGGACAGATCGGCTGGCTGGCTACGCTGATGAATTTTAGATTTAAATTGCCGGTCTATTTTGATGAAACGATTACCTGTCGGTTCACAATCATCGATATTGACGAAAGCAGACGCGCCCGGGCAGAAGCCATTTATTTCAATCAAGTAGGCAACGTTGTTTTGGAAGCTGAGCTTGAGGGCATCCTGCCCGATGAATCAGAACGCATGATTTTAGACACGATGGTAAAAGAGGGTGATCCGACCAATAAAGTAACGTAATTCATTCCCTCGACAAATTAATACCTATAAAAAGGGCCATGCCGCATCGATTTTTTTGGTGTGCATGACCCTTTTTCGTTTTAAGCAAAATAACGGGTTAATATTCGTTATTTGTGTCGCCAGGCATCCAGTCGAACTTTCTGGTTTTCGATATTAATTTTTTTCGCAAAAAAATCCTGGCCACCACCGCCGCCGCCATCCAGGGCAACTGCACCGTCGCCGGTGGTGGTGATAAACAAGGTGTCCTTATGCAGAACCGGCTTAGAGCCCTGTCCGCGGCCCACGTAAATGCCAACCGGAACCACGTCTTCCCCATTAAATTCTACTTTATCATTTTCATCAAATTTCCCGTCGCCGTTCAGGTCAAAAATCGGACTGGTGGGTGCCAATCCGGTTTTATAGTCAACTGCAAAAACCCAGGTTTCCCCGCTGCCGGCACAAATGTTTTGATCCGGTATAAAGGTCGTAAATATTACCATACCGGCTACAACCAGAGGTTGACTGATGACACGCTCGGTGCCGGAAGCAGCCGGCCCACCAGGAAAAGTTAAGGTGTCGTTATTGTAAAGCTGCATTTTCCATGATTGTGCCAAAGGATTACTCCCTTCCACCACGCGCAGCGTCACCAAATCACTTCCAATTGTCTTGGTAGCAAACATAGCTTGCAGAGCTACTAGATCTGACAGCGTATACGTAGGCTCCGGAGTTGAGCTGTCTTTTAAGCCCAAAAAGTACTGCTGGTGGTTGTCCTGCTTGTCGGCCTGGGTTTCGTATCGGCCGGACCCAAAATAAATCCAAATATCTCCATTATTCTCTGCGAACCCATAATCGGCTTTGGCCCGGATCGGATTAATATTGGGTGACGAGTTCCCATAGGTAAACAGCATAGTGACTTCAGGTGTCATGCTTTTACCTATATTCGAGATGCGGTACATATTACCGTACAGATTGCCCGCATAAATTCGATCCGAGATATAGTCGCCTTCGATATCGGCCACCAACGGTGATGCCAGGACGTCATTTAACAGGGTTCCGGTCAAGGTGCCGGAAACCTGTGCCTGACCGCCCTGGTTGCCGGTCAATACCTCACTGCTTTGAAATGTTCCGCTCTCGTTATTAAGGGTCAAGGTTCCCGCACTTGTATCGATTGTAATAATGACGCCCTGGGCGCCGGATGTTTGTCCTGTGACAAGTTCTCCGATGCTAAACGAACTTCCTAAATTGGTGTAACCCAAATTGGGTGGCGCAATACGATATCGGTTTATTGGGCTTCCATTGACATCCTTCCATAGATCACCGGCGGAATGGGCCTCTATACCGTATATGTAGGCCTGTTTGTTTGCCTGTTGATCCGGAATCGGTAAATAACCGGAGCCAAAATAAGCGCCCCAGACCGTTTGTGTAGTTGGATCGACATCTTTAATTTGTATTCTTTCAATAGCCGGATCGCTCCATGTTTCCCCGAGTTGGTCGTCGGTAAACTGCCACAGATATTTTGTCGGATCTGTATCATCAAATGTTTTGCCCGATGTAATATCCAGAGCAAAATACGCCTGGCCGCCTTCGCGTTCTCCGACAACCAGCATGGTGCGCCATTCTTTATACGTATCTCCGTTAAAATCTGCATAGACGTCTCCCACAATGGGATTGCCGTCTACGTAATACTGGTGGCAGTATTCCGGGGCGCAACGGTCATAAAGCGGATCGTTGGCTTTATCCACTTTCGCTTGCAAGTTGTGCGGCATAAAGGCCCACTGTTCCACGCCATCCGACAATCGAAAGGCATGCAAAAGTCCGTCGTTGGCCCCGACATAGATCATCGGGTTGCGACTCAGATTTTTTGTGAAATTCTGGTATCCGTCAAACGGATACCAGAACGGTGGCGATCCAACCACCACCGGTGTGGAATCAATGATGTCTCCGATGGGTTTGTCTGTTATGCATTGGAAATTGTCATTCGCGAGCGTACTATCGGTATACGTAGCAACGGTAGCGGGATCTGCAGGATCGGTGATGGTCCATAACTCCCGATTGGCGGGCAATCCTTCACTGGCCTTCCAGACATTAGATACCCACAATCCATTTGCATCTTTCGTAACTGCCTTCACGTCTCCAATCCAGCGGGAGGCATCGAATTGAGCCACGATCACCATATCGCCGAGGTCAACGGAAGTGGTGGGTGCCGGGGCGGATCCGTGAAATACGGCTCCCTTGACATTTTCGGTGATGGTATTGAGCGCCTCGATCAGTTCCTGCTTGTTGCTGGCAAAAAAAGGCTGGGCCACGCCCCCAATTTCCTCATGCAGGGCATAAATATCATCGGTTTCAAAATCATCTCCTTTATTATTGGCAGCCTCGGCCATTTTGTATAATTGTGCGGCCTCACCGGGATCCAGCCCAAACCCCACACCGATAGCTGTTACGCCGGAATCGGCAAGATCACGCGTGTACGTATCGATGAGGTCCACGGTTGTGTAAGGTGCATAGCCCTGACCGTCGGTGACGTCTATCAGGAATTTGGGTTGACAGTTTGATTCTACATAGGTATCTGCAGCGTCATCCGCTTTTGTCCCGCCAAAATATTTTTTGGCAGCGACAACCGAAGGCCCAAAGGGCGTGCCTGAATATGCCTGGGTTGCTGTAATAGAGTCTTGTAGGGACTGCTGGTGCGCATCAGTATGTTGCTTGGTTCCGATGTGGATTTTGGTAAAGTCCTCGCTTAGAATATAACCTTCTGACTCTCTGAAACACCAGGTTCCATAACCCCAGGAAATCGCCCTGTCCTTGACCAGATCACTGATGGCTGATTTGCCGATTTCGATTCTGGATTGCTGGGTTGTACCCCCCCATTGCGGCAGATCATTCCAGCTTACATAAGCAGCGGTTTTATTTCTGCCTGAGATGTCATTACTTCCAGTGGAAAAGGTTGACGGATCATCAAAGTCTTGTCCCCATAAGGTCAGATTGGTGGTTTCAGTTTGCGTTTCGTCGACCTCAAACTCAATATAGGCATTCGTAATGGTCACAGGGTCTTCAATGGTGTTTGGCGGTATGGCAATACCCTGAAATCGAATTCCAACGGTCTGGTTACCGTTGCCACCATCGTTAACCAATTCTAAATCACTGCTGTCAAGAGATACCGAAGATCCGTCCTGTTTTTCCTCGGCATCGTCACTCGAAGAAGAAACCTGATGCTCGGTAGTGTAGTTGATGACCTGGTAAGTGTATTCAACATGAAGCAGGGGTGCGGATCCGCTGGCGCCATTATAGGATTTTGCCGTGCGATGGCCGCTTCCGGTAATAATGAAGGCCATGGCATTGCCGGATACCCAGCCGGGTCGATCGACGATCTCCTGCACGATGGCTGTCAGATCAGGCGTTTTTGGATTTTGCTCGCCAATCGAAACGTCCATCATGGCTGTCATACTGCTGGAAATATCCAGCAAAACCAGAATAGCAGGACTCACAAGGTTCTCCGTATATACTGGGATATTGCCGCAGCTGACTTCTTCGGGAGCCGGAAAAATGGTCATGCTGACCTGAATTTCCACCGGACTATTCGGCGCTGTAGGAGATGTGATGGTCATGGTCGCCTCATAGGTGCCTTCAGTGAGCCCGGAAGTATTGTAGCTCACCGTATAGTCGGCCGTCGCACCCGCACTCAGCGGCGAGCCTTGGTTAGAACTAAAAGACAGCCAAGCGGCGTTATCGGCGATCGTGTAATCTAATTGGATTCCCCCGGTATTGGTTAGACTAAAGGAGGCGTCATCCGGATTGGTGAACTCGTAACAGGAAGCACCTAAAGTGGTATTATCGACCGTAATAATAGGGACCGGATCCTCGGAATATTCGATATGAAGCAAAGGAGCGGCGTTGTCGGAATCTTCATAAGCACCGGCCGTTCTCTGCCCGGAGCCGGTAATGATAAAAACCATGTCGTTTCCACTGATCCATCCCAGTGCACCCACAATTTCCTGAACAATGGCACTGAGATCCGGTGTCTGGTGTTTTTCACCCCATGTGTCCCAGGCAGACAAATTATTCCACTCCACAAACTGGCCGGTCTTGGTCCGGCTAGAAATGTTACTGTTGCTGCTTGTAAATGCCGGCGCATTGGCAATGGCTTCTCCTCTTATGGTAACATTGGTTTCTTCGCTGGTTGTTTCATCGGTTTCAAACATCAGATAGGCGTTGGTAATTAATGCCCCGGCCGGCACCTGTATGTCTTGAAAACGAATGCCGACCGTCTGGTTCCCTCGGCTGCCATCGCGGACTAATTCCAGATCCGTGCTGGTGATGTACATAGCACCGTCATCTTCTTCTTCGGCATCGTCATTACCATCTATTACCGCCACTTCTACAACTTCGGAAGTGTATTCGACGTGCAGCAAAGGCGCTTTGGCCGCACTATTGTTGTATGATCTGGCAACGCGCTTGCCGGATCCCTCAAAAATAAAAACCACTGCATTTCCACCGATCCATGCCGGTTGATCAACTATCTCCTGGAGGATCGCAGTCAGATCCGGGGTTTGCTGAGCGACCCCTACTTCATCGACCGTACCCCAGGTTGGTATGTCATTCCAGGTTATAGACGCACTCGTTTTCGGTCGACTGGAGATGTCGTTAGTGCTGTTTGAAAATATGCTGGTATGGCTGTGTTTCTCGCCCCAGATGCTAAGACTGGTCGCCTCACTGGTTTCCTCGTCCACCGTAAACACGATGTAGGCGTTGGTGATGGTTGAACCCTGAGGTATGGTGAGGCTCTGGAAGCGTAGGCCCACAATTTGGTCAGCGGATTCCCGAATCAGCTCCAGGTCCGAACTCGTCAGGTACATGTCCCCGTCGGATACGGCTTCTTCGGCGTCGTCATCACCGGTGGCTACCCGAATATTTATGGTTCCGGATGTGGCCCCGCGGGCCTGAATCGGGTTGATAAAAACCGATGTCAGAACCATAAAAAGCGCCAGCAACATTAGGATATTAATTCTAAAATGCATTGCTAAATCTCCCTTATAAGAGGTCTTAGATAATGACAAAGACCGGGGAATAAACTGGAATAGCAGAAAAATCGAATTCCCCCCTATCAAGCGTTCGGCTTTCTTTAACTGGCAGATGACACGCAATTTATAATTCGGAATAATTTCTGACTCTTGCCAGTGAGACGCTTTATCTGAATTTGAGCAAATACTATGCCAAATAGATATGTAGGGAGATTGGGAAAGGTGGGCCGCAGGGAAATCAATCATCTGTGAATTTTATTAGGGTAATTAATCTTATAAGATACTGAATATATATGATAAATTTACTATTGGAATAAATTAGGGACCCCAAAGATTACTTGGCTTGCCGTAGAAGGAATATGTGAATGGAATTGCTTCTAAATCGATTACTGTTAATTTTTTTTATATCGGTATTAAAAAAGTTGTGGATTGCCTTTTTCTGTAAATTTGAATCCCGAATTTTTATCATATGAAGGTCGTTATTGCTGATGTTGTTTCGGAACTGTAGTAGCGGAAATATTTCCAGATGAACTCGATCCGGCAGAAGATCCTGAGGATTGGATCATATTCGAACGTCCTTCAAATACGGCACCTTCTTTAATGTCAATCGATGCTGCACTGCAATCGCCAATTAACTTGCCGGACGGATGGATTTCCAGCTGCTTGTGTGCGAAAACATTGCCGGTCACCTCTCCCTGAATAACGATGTTTTTGGCTTCCATATCGGCTTCCACAATGCCGGTGTTGCCGATAAAAATATCTCCGGACAGTTGGATGGAGCCCTTGATATAGCCTTCGACATGCAAATTTTCCGGACCCTCAATTTCACCTTCAATCCTTACATTTTTACTCAATAAAGATGTGGAATCTGCTGCGCTGTCTTTTCCCATTGATATAGCTCCCTCTTTTTTTCAATAGATTCACATATGGGTCGTTTCCTACGTTTTGCCTGCTCGTGCGGGTCTATCGGGGTGTCGGTTTCTCTGCTGAAGGCGGGGTGACCTGAGAGGATCGACCGGTATCAGCGGCGGTTGATTTTGCCGGCTGTGGGGCCCGAACACCCATATTGATTTCACCATCAAAAATGGCCCCTTCCATAATGGATAACTTGGGAGTATTAATGCGCCCTTCAATTCTGGCCGTTTTATCCAGATGCACGCTGTCATGCGCAGTCAGGCTTCCTTGCACCTTTCCATTGACCGAGATAACATCTGCATTTACATCACCCTTTATTTTGGCTGGCTGAGCTATTTTTAAACGGCCTTTCAGTCTAAATTCGCCATTCAGGCTGCCAAGTATGATTAAATTGCCATTACCCGAAACCCGGCCTTTAATCTGTAAATTTTTGCCAAAATAAGTAGTTTCATTTTGACCCAATGCTGCCTGTTGACCCACCATTTTGCTCTCTTTTTTCTTCTTACCAAATAATGGCATCCAGTTGCTCCTTTTGCAGTTAATTTATCGGGTTGAGATTCATCTCTCATTATATATCAAAAAGAAAAAAATCAACAGCTAGTGTTGGTAGATTCTGTAATTTTTTATATTGTTGGGCGGTTGCCTGACAAGCGGCTTTTTTTATGGTATAGATTGCACAACCTTTCGGGAGTGGCCTAAGATGAAAACCATCCTCGCTATAGCTTTTGTCATTTTGATTTCTTCCTTTATCTATGCGGATATCGCTTCGGATTCCCCCGAGTTCAAAAAAGCCAGAAACCACCTGGTTAAAACAACCATCCAAAACCGCGGCATATCAGACCCCGGTGTTATAGCGGCCATGCAGGCTGTCCCCCGGCACAGTTTCGTACCGCAAAAATTATGGTCGGCTGCTTATGCGGATAGACCCCTGCCCATCGGAGAAGGGCAGACGATTTCGCAGCCATATGTTGTTGCCTTGATGACCGAAATCCTTCAGCTAACTAAAGATCAGCGTGTTTTGGAGATCGGCACCGGCTCAGGATATCAGGCAGGCGTCCTGTCACAAATTACGCCACATGTTTATTCGATTGAGATTAAAGAAAAACTTTATAAATTAGCAAGCAACACTTTAAAATTACTTGGATATAACACGATAATAACTCGGCAAGGAGATGGGTATTTTGGATGGCCGGAAGCCGCTCCTTTTGATGCGATTATGATCACCGCAGCGGTAGATCATATCCCGCCACCGTTGCTAAAACAGTTAAAAGACGGTGGCAGGCTGGCTTTACCACTGGGCAATCCGTTTAGTTACCAGAATCTCGTTTTAGTAACCAAACAAGGCGACGATCTAATCGTAAAGCAAATTACGGGCGTTCTTTTTGTACCCATGACCGGTTATGCGTTAAAAAAGCCCTGACCTTGATAACCCATGATCTTTAGTGCTGTTTTCCTCATCGGTTTTTCAACCCTGGCCTTTGAGGTCCTGCTGACAAGGATCTTTTCGATCGGGCAATGGAACCATCTGTCTTTTATGGTGATCAGTATTGCCCTGTTTGGCTTTGCTGCCAGCGGGACGTTTCTAAGTATTTTAAGCATCCGACAGGGTGACCCTCCGCTGTTTGCTTCCATTCGCAAGACGACGGCACTGTTGATAGTGCTGTATACATCAATGACCATGCTAGCGTTTGTCCTTCTGAACAACCTTCCGCTGGATTATTTCCGGCTGCCGGTCGAACCCATACAGAGTCTTTATTTGTTAATTGCTTTTATTATTTTAGCGCTGCCTTTCTTTTTTTCGGGCCTTGCTGTTGCGGTGGCTTACACCCGAATGCCTGAAAAAACCGGCTGGATCTATTTTGCGACCATGTGCGGTTCGGCCTGCGGCGCCATTTTTCCGGGTTTGCTGCTCCCATTTTTTAGCGAAGGCAAACTGGTCATTTTTTCTGCTTTTATTCCCTTGATACTTATGCCGATGATGCTCAGTGGCTTAAAAAGCAGTTCTGGCGTAATCAAAAGCCCAAAATCAGCCCGCATGGCATTCGGATTTTTCAGTCTTACAATAGTTTTTTTGGCGATCTATCTGCTGACACCATATGGGAACTGGCTGATCCGGGTGAAGCCATCGGCCTATAAAACACTTTCCCAGATTCTGCAATTTCCCGATACCCGTATCGAAGAAACTATTAACAATATACGGGGACGGATGGACCGGGTCACCAGTCCGTACATTCGATTTGCCCCGGGTTTGAGTCTGCGTTACATGGAAGCAATAGCGCCGCAGGACGCGGCGTTTAAAGATGGTGATAATCAGATTGTCTTGTATCAGCTCAGTTCTCTGGAAAGCACCCGATTTTCCGCTTATACCCTTCCCTACAGCGGATATTATATTCGCCCGCAAGCACAAAAAGCCCTGGTGGTCATACAGGGAGGCGGAACGGCCATTCCGACTGTTCTGGCTGCTAAAATACAAGATATTACCCTACTGGTCGGGAATCCGGTGCTATCGCAAATAATGGGTAAACATTACGGCCTGGCGGTGATCTCGCAACCCCCAAGAGTCTTTCTCGCACAGACCTCAAAAAACTTTGACATCATTCATGTGGAAAACTGGGGGACTTCTATCCCCGGTTCAGGCGCCCTCAACCAGGACTATCTATACACCATCGATGCGTTTTTTCAGTATCTGAGGCACCTGACGCCGGAAGGCCTGATTATTGTCTCACGAAAGCTTCTACTGCCACCAGCTGATTGCCTGCGATTATGGGCATCGGCCTATGAAGCCTTAAAGAGGATCGGTGCTAAGAATCCGGAAACCCACCTGGCAGTTCTTCGCAACTGGGATACCTTCAGCCTGCTGATTTCCAGACAACCACTTTTGGAAAAAACCCGCCTGGAGCACTTTGCTCGAAATCTTAATTTTGATATTGTATTTTTACCCGGTATGACGCCAGATCACGCCAATCGCTTCAATAAATTTGAAGCCCCGTACCACTTTATTGAAATCAATCGATTGGCAGCTGCCTATCTTGAAGGAAATGAAAAAGCGTATTTCGGGTCTTACCTTCTCGATATACAGCCCCAATCGGATGATCGCCCCTTTCCAGGTAGATTTTTAAAATGGCACAAGCTAAAGTCATTGTACCAAACCCTGGGCAGTCGGCTTTATGCCTTGTTGATGTCCGGTGAAATTGTGGTATCCATAGTTTTCATCGAAGCACTGGCTGTCAGCGGCTTTTTGCTTTTTTTACCGCTTTTGTTTGTGCGCCGCAATGATAAAAAACTCTCCGTTTCCCACATACTGTATTTTTTCGGAGTCGGAGCGGGGTTTATGTTTATCGAGTTGTTTTTTATCAAAAAATACATTCTTGTATTCGGTGATCCGGTTATTAGTTTTACAGTTGTTTTAGCTGGCATTCTTATTTCTTCCAGTCTCGGGGGTGCCTGGGCTCAAAAAAAAGAAACGCATATCTTAAAAATTTCACTCATCGCATTGATCGGTGCCATCCTGGTCGCATTGATTACACTGGATCACATTATTGAATACCTGCTCGGGGTTCCGGCTATGTGGCGCCAATCAGGGGCCGTACTGATATTAATGCCAATCGGGTTTCTTATGGGGCTTCCTTTTCCCCTGGGTATGCGCGATATGCTCAAATCCCCAGTCCAGCGCGCCTACGCCTGGTCGATAAACGGCTGTGCTTCAGTTCTAACCTCGATTATTTCCGCCCAGATAGCCCTTATTTCTGGAATTTCATACATTTTAGGTTGTGCAGTGGCTGCTTATTTAATAGTGATTTTCAGCTGGCAATCTATAGAAAGGAAACTTAATAATTGACGCCCGGCGAACCGATCATGCAAATTAAGGTGGATAGCTTTCAACCGCCGCTTTTTTTTAAAAATGCCCTTGTGCAAACGATCTTGGGCAGCAGCAAACTACGCGTGCTCGCACCGAATATCATGCGTGATGTTGCTCGCGAAGAGATTATCAAAACATCTGAAGATATTAAGCTGGATTTAAACTGCAAAGCTGGTATGAGAAAAGAATCATCAAGCTTTTTGATCAAATATGTGGATATAGGGAGGGCTATTATGAGTGAGGACAAGACGACTGATATTTTAAAGAGTGCCATTCTAATGGAAAAAAGAGGTCAGGCATTTTATGAAAAAGTGGCCCAGCAAACATCCGGAAAAGTCGTGAAACGCTTTTTTGAAATGATGGCCAATGAGGAGAAAAATCATATCCACATCCTTTCAAAGCAGTTTAAAGCCTATCAGGACAATAAACAGTTTGATAGCACGGAATTTGATGATCCGCACGAATCCGAGATTGCAGCCCAGGTGATTTCAAAAGAAATTAAGTCAGAAATTTCTGCTGCTGATTATGAAGCAGCCGCTATATCGGCGGCCATGTCCATGGAAGAAAGTGCCATAAGACTGTATTCCGATCGTGCTGCAGCTGCAACGGATCCAAATGAAAAAGCGCTATATAGCTGGCTGGCAAAATGGGAAACTCAGCACCTGAATTTTCTGGCCGATATTGACCGGGAACTGACCGCAGATATCTGGTATGATCAAAATTTTTGGCCATTTTAAGCATTTGTTAAATGAAAAGCGTTGTTAAGCTTATTAAAATCAATTTGATATTGATTGCCTTTCCAGTGCTGCTGGCTGCCGGTAGTGATTGGAAATTAATCGCCCATGAAGAAGGCGTCGCTTTATATTCCAGGAAAGTGAGCGGACATGCTGAACTTCAATTTAAAGGTGTCTGTCTTATTAATCAGCCGCTTGAAGTTGTCGGGGCCGTATTGTCTGATATCCCATCCTATCCCAAATGGTTTTTCAAGTGCATTGAATCTAAAAAGATCCCTGTAGAAAATACTTCCGAGTTTAATTTTTACCTATATATTGCAATTGATACGCCCTGGCCATTTTCCGATCGGGACGTGGTGTATAAAGCTAAAGTTGCCATTGATTACGTTTTAGGAAAAATCGTCATAAAGAGTACGGCATCAACAGAGCAATTTGTTCCCCCCCAAAGAGGTTATGTCCGCATAACAAATTCTGAACATCAATGGGTTCTTGAAAGAGTTTCTTCCGAGCGAACGCGCATTACCTTCATAAATCGCACCAATGCGGCAGGATCTTTCGCAAGTTATATCTCAGATCCCGGCACCCGGGACACTACGGTTCATTCGCTCAAGAACTTAACTGCCAGAGCAAAGGATCCCAAATATGCGAAACCTGTGAAAAATTGAGATCCGTTCGACGGCTGCAAGCAGGTCACCCTGAGTTTTCATGCCTATCGCTCGCCCGTGCGGTCGATCTGCCCCTTTTTTATTTTAATCAAATTACAATTCAACCTAAATTCTTGAAGAAAAGACATTTTTCTGGGATAAATGAGTATAGATTGAGTCGGATCAGTTGTGTTGACCTGCTATCTGATATATGCTTTTAGTAGTGTTATCAATCTATAACGGTTTGTAGGACCGGCAGCAAAACGATATTTATCAATTTCCACAGGCCGTGATGACTATGCGCCCTTCCCTGTTTCAAATCCGTCGTACAAGAGGTAGACTAAATTGAATGAATCCAGTGCGCTTAAAGAGGAATTGAGTCGATTAAAGAATGAAAAATCGGCCTTTAAAGCCCAAAGCAAACTCCTTGAGAAATTTGTTTCCCTAGCACGATCCCCAGGGAAAGATAAAATGCTTGTTAAAATTTTGCAGAAAACACTGGAGGTTTTTGCAGGATTAACGGGTGCCGAAAAAGGCAGCCTGTTTTTACTCGATCGCAATGGCGTGGTGATTGAGAGCATTCTGACACGCATTGATGCCACACCGGAGCAGCGCTCGCAACTCATCGGGCGTGTGCTGGACAAAGGACTGGCCGGGTGGGTTCGACGGCATCGCGAGGTGGGGTTAATCGTGGACACCAAAGAAGACGATCGCTGGTTGGACCTCCCGGATCAGCCCTACACCGCACGTTCAGCGCTGGCGGTACCCCTTCTAAGAGATGAAAAACTGCTCGGCTTGCTTACCTTGCTGCATGCACAACCCGGTCATTTCAGCCAGGAGACCGCCGAATTGATGAAAATGATCGCCGGTCAGATCGCCATCGCCCTTGAAAATGCGCGTCTGTATGCCAAATTAGCAAACTACTCGAAAGCACTGAATGCGGAGATGGAAAAAGGCAAGAAGATTCAAAGGGATTTTTTGCCTGCCGACATTCCCCAGCTTGCCGGATGGGAAATCGACACTTGTTTTCATCCGGCGCGACAGGTTTCCGGAGATTTTTATGATGTATTTATGCTGCCGGGAAATTATGTCGGTCTGGTGATTGCCGACGTGTGCGACAAAGGCGTTGGATCGGCCCTTTATATGGCTCTTTTTCGTAGCCTGATGCGGGTTTTTTCGGGACAGATCCATCTGGGTGGATGGTCTGCGGCGAAATCAAGCAAGAATAAAGAAACAGCGTCGGAAGCCGATTTAACCCGTATGCTGCAGGCCGTATCCCTTACCAATGACTATATCTCCAAAGAACATGGCCATGAAGTCATGTTCGCAACCCTCTTTTTCGGGGTGTTGAACCCGACCACGGGCGATCTTTCTTTTATCAATGGAGGGCACGAACCCCCTATCATTATCGGGCAGTCAAAAATAAAAGATACGCTCACAGCGCAGGGCCCTGTTGTCGGCATCATCACCGGTGCGGAATTTGAAATCCAACACGCCCAGCTCGAGCCCGGCGATATTTTAATCGGCTATACGGACGGAGTTACGGAAGCCCTTTCGCCCCAGGAAACCTTGTTTACCAAAGAAAGGTTTCTCTCGGTGATCGAAGCCCCCGTCTCGTCCGCAGGCGAACTGATCGAGCGAATCAAAACCGAGTTGTTTCATCATATCGATAATGCCCCCCAATTTGATGACATTACAATGATCGCCGTGCACCGCCAACCCCTCAATGGTCCTGCCTAACGGCCTTGATGAGTGGCCCTTCGGGGCTTTGAGGAGCTCCGCCTCAGGCGGATCGAGGTTGCAGGCAATTTTACTTTGAGCGCAGCGCTCCTCAAACGGAGCGCGGGAACCATGCGTAGTGCTCCACCAGTCTCGCAAAAAGCGAGGCGATCCTTTCTATCGGTTTTGCCAGGACGGTGTTTCTTTGTTCAAAAATGCATTTATTCCGTTTTGGGCATCCACGGCTTCCAGGTTCATGGTAATCGTATGTTTGGCATAATGCATCGCATTGCTGTCTGACTGGTCCACCTGGGCATAGAATCCTTGTTTGCCAATCGCCAGGACGAATCTGCTGGCATCGGCGATCTGCTCTGCCAGTTTCTGTATCTCGGCCTCTAAACTTTCCAACGGAACCACCCGGTTAATCAATCCCAGTTCCTTTGCTTCCCGGGCCGAGAAAAAACGACCGGTCAGCAGCATTTCCATGGCGGCTTTGCGGCCGATTGCACGAGTGACGGCCACCATCGGTGTGGTGCAAAACAGGCCAATTTTAACGCCGGGTGTGGCGAACTGAGATCCTTCCGCGGCCACCGCCAGATCACACCAGGCTACCAACTGACAGCCCGCCGCAGTGGCAATGCCCTGAACCTGTGCGATAACAGGCTGCGGCAGTTCGTGGATCAATTGCATCATTTTGGTGCATTGATCGAAAATAGATTTATATTCTTTGATGCCGTTGCCGACCATTTCCTTAAGGTAGTGCCCGGCACAAAAATGTTTTCCGGCTGCCCGAATGATGACAACCCTTATCGATTCATCCTCGCAAACGCTGCTGAGCACATCTGTCATTTCCGAAATCATCTGTTTGGACATTGCATTGATTTTTTTTGGATTGTTTAAGGTCAGGATGCCGACAGGTCCTTTGGTGCTATACAAAACTTCTTCATACGCCATGCTGTTTCTTCTTTTGTTTTAAAATTAAGTGTCCAATAGGGGCTGTTTAGCGGGACTCCTGAAATACCAGAGTTTCGGGATGAAAGGCCTGCCAGGCGAACCAGTACGCGTAGATGGAGGAAATTGCCTCTCCGTTTTGATTACGGACAGATACCACTTCACCATCTGAATTAACCTCGATCTCTAGGGTCCGGTCTGCCAGCTGATCTTTATGGATGCCCGGATGGGCACGCAACCATTTTAGCGGATAGGCCTTGGCTGTTTTGCCAATTTGAACCCCCAGGACCCGGTCTTTTATCGCTAAATCCTTGCGCACATCCCCTACCGGAAACATAAGGGCTCCGATCCGATAATAATCTTCGTAGGGGTCAATTGCGTAATTGCGGTTGTAACCGGTAGCGTCGGAAAGCACCTGTGTGTTGGGATTGCGGTTTTGCCAGGTTTGCCAGCGTGTGCGGGTTGAGGGTATTTTCTGCAGTCCCTTACCGGCCAGGGGCCCTGAAACGGCTTTTTGCATTAACTGGGACCAGAGACTATCCGTCTGATGATCGTAAAGCAACACATTGCTTTTGTAAAGCCGACCGGATACACCGAAAGTATAATCCTGGCCTTCAATTTGGCGCGAGTACACGACCGCACTCTGGGTCAACGGTCAGAACGTTATCACAATGGGGACGCCATTGAGCGTATCATTTACGACTTCATGCCAGTTAAGGATCTTGATCGGGTAGGCTCGGGCTTCTCTGCCAATCCTCACGCCAATGACATGATCCGAACTGTCAAGATAATCGGCCTGACCGGATTTAACGAAATTGGGTTTTAATATTGCCGGAATGCCATCTTTTGGCGGTCCTCCGGATAAAATTTCCTCATGCGGGACAATCGCATTATCCAGCATAAAGCCACTCAGACCCAGGAAAAAAACCATTAGACCGCTGGCGATCAGAGTTTTTTTCATGGAAAAACCTCCTTATTGCCGGTTTATACCGGTTGTCATAAATATGGTCCGTTTGCCGGATTTTCTAACAGGCGACAATATAGCGTTTAACTGACTAAAATTATTACAAACATGACAACCGCTATATTATTTTTTTATTGAAAAAAAATCTAGACTTTTGCGGAACGATATGCCATATTTCAATCAAGGCGATGCGCTAAAGACGCCTCAGCCTTGGCCGCACAAACAAGATGAGCAGTTGCCTGAAGCGTTTTTGCAAAGACTCCAGCAGCTGTTGAAACGGCCCGATAATAAAGAAAAATTATTAGAGCGTTTGGACCCAGCAATATTAGACGTTATTAATAACCCAAAAAAGATTCAAAAAACCATTGCTATCGGAACGTTATTCTCACAAACGCTCTAATTCGATGAAGTGCAGCTTACGGATAGAATTTCAGGGCTTAGGGTTGATTGAATCAGTCGCTGGGATCCCAGCCACCTTACACTCAAACCATAGCAGGTGACATTAAAAATATGCGGGTACAGGCAAGATAAAAAAACATCACCGCAAGCAAATGTTCAGGCTTAAGGTGATGTTTAACACGCTTAAAAGATAACGTCCGTATAAGGTGGGCATTACCACCGGGCTAAAAAGCGTTGCTTGTCCATGAAATCGGTATGCTTATAATTAGCCTGATCGGCCATCATCGCAGGGTTCATCAAAATCATCAAATCGTGAATGCTCTGCAGTGGTGCTTAACCCGCATGCTTTAAGCTCTTCAGCCGTTTTCATTGCGTTGCCACAACACTCCGGAGAATTTGACTCTTCGGCACTGACTTCGACGGTGTTTCCGCAAGTGGCGCATTCATAAACTTGCATGTCTGGCATGAATTCCTCCCTTATTGGTTTTTTCAAACCGCAACGTTTAAAGCACTTACATGCTTTCGCCTTTCCGGCCTATGGCCGAAAATTCGAGCCACCCGCTACGCGGGTAGTCGTTGGTTCACAATGTCTGATTAAATATTTCGTTACTGTTCTCAATTAAAATAATGGATTTCGTGCTTTGTGTCAAGCCGGCAGTAAGCGTATCGTGTCATCTCCTGCAGATGGAAGCGATGCGAATTATCTGCGTTCTATTATTGCTTGACAGGTACTCAAGTGTAACAAATAAAAATTGGCTATGTTTTTTGCCCGGTAGCAATCAGACGGCTGTTCATAAACCCGTAATCGCCGTCTTTTTGGTGGGGTGCAAAATCGGTGTGGATCTTGATTCGCGCAAATCCGGCACGCTCCATCATATTTGATAAGCTGTCCGCATCATAAAGTCGAATGGCGTAAGTTTGATCGCGAATCAGGCCCCGGGTTTTATTCAGGACGATTTCACGGGCACAGATGAGCTCCCCCTGAATTTCCCGTTGGCGGCAGACAACGGTTTCTTCGCCGATTTCATGCCAGGCATTGGGTTTAAAAAAAGATTTGACAGCTTGGCCGTCAGCAACATCGACCAGTATGCAACCGGCGGTGCGCATCACGCGACATGCTTCAGCCAGAATTTTTAAATTGGCCCCCTTTTCTTGAATATAACCCAGTGAATTGCCCATGATGATCACATGATCATAGGAGGCATCCGGCACATTAATCTGACGCGCATCTTCGCAGATAAAGTCCACGGTTACATTATCATTACCGGCTTTAGCGCGCGCAATATTGATCAAGGTTTGTGAATAGTCCAAGAGTGTGCATGCTTTAAAACCCCTTTTAGAAAGCTCGATGCTATGGCGTCCATGCCCGCCGCATAAATCTAAAATTTTATGTGATCCTTGAAGGGGCAGCAAACTGCAGATCACATCCACTTCGCGGCGAGTTATGGCAGGATCGCAGACCGAACGCGCATCTGTCAGCAGATAAACCTCATCAAACAGGGTTTTCCACCAATCCGGATTCACCTCGATGCTCATGGTGCCCTCGCATGTTTTGTAAATTATCTATGGGAAACCGCACTAATTGCTGCGCCGAAATTAAACAATCCATCTGATGCAATGATTGCCGGAGATCCTTCCCAGGGCTGCATGCGGGCAATTTCAAGCTCTTCTTCTTCTATTTTTATGATCTCATTTAATTCTCCCTGCTGCCACATTTGTTCCAACACAAGGCAATCCGACCATAGTTTGTTACCATAGTCCATTACGGCCTCTATCTGCTCCAGTGTAATCAAGCGCGGTCGAAGCGCTATTTTAATCGGTCCTAAAAGATAGGTAAACTCCATTTGAGTTGCCATTTTATTCTGATCTTCGACAACCTCTAAAAGATCCCCGCTGTGCATACTCAGCATGGTTTCATTGATATGATCCACAGCATCGCGCACACTCATATCGGAACGCAGCACGGCCAAGGGCTGAAAGCCCCCGCCGCTGCCCACATTCGTAGGCACCCCGCCATAGCGACCCACAAACCCCAGTAATCCCCTGGGGCCTATCAGACAGCGAAAATCGGTCTGCACCTGTTTAAGCGCAAGGGCGTTGTTTTCCAGTTGCGGTATCTCCTCGGCCCATAATGACAAAGGGATTTTTTCCTGCACAATGTAATTTCCTTCACCCAGCGCAAGCTCGATGGCTTCATCGGCATCAGAATTAACCTGACCGACCCTAACCCCGTGCCCGGAGTAGCCTCTTTCCGGTTTGAGCACTAAAGCATCCCAGTTCTGACGCGTCCAGGAGATGAGATCATCGATGGTGTTGTCGTCGGGCCCGTTGGTTTTGCGAGGATAAAACTGGCGCGTCCACGGTGTGCGCTGTACAATCTCTTGGTGAAAACGCTCAGAAAAGGTACCGCTGACGATTTCAAACATGCTTTTGACATTAAAAGGTTCGGTGCCTCGCGGATTGATCACGCGTTGTTCTTTAACCGCTTGCAAAACAGGGCTTAAACCATGTTTGCGATGCAACGCCAACAGGACATCCGTATTGAAATCCATAAATAAGAGGGATACGGGTTGGCCTTTCCAGCAAACGACACTGTTTTTGAGTTCGAGTTCCTGGGGTGCCATTAATGCGCCCGTGATCCCATCGACGGCACTCAAACGCCGCGCCAGATTACGGTTTTCAGTCACATCTTCTAATGTCTCTTCTTCGGCCACAACTGCGATCAATCCCGGATTCTTTCCGGCGCGGACCCGGTGGGCATCGATCAACATTTTCGCGAAACCATCCACCGCATAAAAAAAGGGGTGCTCAAAATCGAGTTCAACATTAAATGATTGAATTTGGCTCAGTTTTTGCCAAACGGCCTTGCCGATGATTTGGGTGGTCTTCTGATAATCCCACCCGCCGGGGCTTCCGAGGTTCCATTCGGAATGGTATCCTTGAAATTTTTGCACGTCAGATTCCTTATGATCGTAACTAGTTCCAGCTAAATCCAGTTCGATGTTCTATAATCGAGTTTTGTCTATAACCAACATGCCGAACAGTAACATAACTGCTATGGGCGGTTCAATGCTCCAATGCTGCTCTGTTGTATCAGCTTATATCCTTGAAAAAGAGGGATCATGTAAGAATTAGCTAGTTCTGATACCAATCAAAGACGCCAGACAGACGGTTTCCTGATTCTTTTTTTCTTCAGATTCCTTATAGCGTAAGATCCTTAAGGATAAAAACGCATGCAGAAGCTCGTTTTTACGTAACACATAATCCTGACACACAGGCTGATCGGTGTCCGGGTTGGATGAATCCAGAAATGTTTGAAAGATTAGCATACCGCCCGGGGCGAGCCCATCACGCATATAGGGAAACAAGCGCCGGTTTAGAAATTTAATATCAATAATGAGGTCGTAGCGTTTGGAGGGAATATCAAAATCATCGAGATCAGCGCAGATCGGATGGATGTTCGCATGCTCGCCCGCAAACAGATTCAATCCCGCATCGGAAATATCGACCGCATCGACGCTAAATCCCTGATGGGCCAGAAAAAGTGAATTGCGGCCATTTCCGGCTGCGATATCCAGCGCATTTTTGCCACTGGTCAGCTTCGCATATTGCTTGATAATCGCAGCCGGCTCATCCGGATAGCCTTTGCTTTGATATTTTTCATTCCACTTTAGCCGATCCTGCAGCATGGTTTCTCAGATCTTGATTAAGGTTCTAAAGCTTTTTTTATAACTCCAGACAGGTATATTAAATTATTAGATTGAGATACCCCCGTCAAGGAAAGGATCCTTTTTGCCTTCCCTTCTTGACCCCTTGACACCTGGATGATATCCACAGCCTGTCAATAGCTGATGGCTGATCAATCAAATGTTTGTCTCTAACATAAAAAACCTCCAGAAAATTTCTCTGAAGGTTGCGTAATCTGGTGCGCCCGGCAGGATTCGAACCTGCGGCCTACGGATTCGTAGTCCGGCGCTCTATCCGGGCTGAGCTACGGGCGCATCTTACATATTTCAAAATTAGGATTCGTTAATAGGATATGCGAATACGTATGTCAATCTATAATTTATGTTGTGAAAGCATGGAGCATGGCGCCTCGTGCATGGAGTTTTAGGGCTAAATTTTGATGAATACAAAACACATTGAATTTATGAAATTGGCCATAATTGATGCTGAAAAGGCCCAAAGAAAGGGGGAAGTTCCAATCGGCGCCGTGCTCGTTGCGCATAATAAAGATGTGTTGGCAGCAGAGCACAATCAGACCATTACGCTAAACGATCCGACCGCCCACGCCGAGATACTCGCGCTACGCTCAGCGGCAGCAAAAGTGGGCAATTACAGATTGTTAAATACAACGCTATATGTTACGGTCGAACCCTGTCCCATGTGTATGGGAGCGGCCATGCATGCCAGGGTTTCGCAGCTTGTTTTTGGTCCAAGGGATCCTAAATGGGGGGCCGCCGGTTCGCTGTATAATTTTGCTCAAGATCATCGCTTCAATCACGAGTTTGAAGTTGTCGAAGGTATCTGTGAAGCGGATTGCAAAAAGTTGATGCAAGATTTTTTCCGCAAAAAGCGTACATAATTTATTACCACAGAGCACACAGAGAGCACGGAGAATATATTTTAATTAAGGATTTAGATTTACAGCTCTTAAAGATTTAAAGCTAGTATATAAAGGAGATAATCGTGGCAAACGCCGTCATAGTTGGAACCCAGTGGGGAGATGAAGGTAAAGGCAAAATTGTGGATTTACTGGCCGAATATGCTGAGGTTGTCGTTCGTTTTCAAGGCGGAAACAATGCCGGTCACACCATGGTTGTCGGCGATGAGCAATTAATCACACATCTAATCCCGTCAGGGATTCTGCAGCAAAAGCTCTGTATGATTGGAAATGGAGTTGTGGTGGATCCGGAAGTATTGATTAAAGAGCTCGACAACCTGGCCGACCGGGGAGTTGATATCGGTTCAGATAAGCTTAAAATCAGCGAAAGAGCACATTTGATTATGCCGTATCACAAACAGGTCGACCATGCTAGAGAAAAGTTCAAAGGCGATAAAAAGATCGGAACCACCGGCCGCGGTATCGGGCCTGCTTATGAAGATAAAGCCACCCGCAGAGGTATCCGCTTTATTGATCTTCTGGATCCGGAAGAATTTCGGGAAAGAGTAAATGCGATTGTGGATGAGAAGAATTTCTATTTGAAAAATTATCTATCCGCCGACACATTGGACGGATCAGAGATCATCAAGCAATATGAAACCTATGCTGAAAGACTGGCACCCCATATAGCCAACATTTCAATTATTATCGACCGTGCCATAAAAAAAGGGCAGCAGATCCTGTTTGAAGGCGCCCAGGGCACCCATCTGGACATTGATCACGGCACTTACCCTTTTGTGACGTCATCCAATACACTGGCCGGTAATGCCTGCTGCGGCGCCGGCATCGGTCCCGGAGCCATCACGGACGTTATCGGCATTGTAAAAGCGTACACCACCCGGGTTGGCCAAGGGCCCTTCCCTGCTGAGCTGTTTGACGAAATTGGTGATCAAATTCAAGAAAAAGGGGCTGAGTTTGGGGCCACCACCGGCCGAAGACGAAGGTGCGGCTGGCTGGATACAGTCATACTGAGAAATTCAGTGCGTCTAAATGGTCTAACCGGCCTGACCATAACCAAACTGGATGTCCTGGGTGGTTTGGAGTCCTTGAAGATCTGCACCGCTTACCAATACAAAGATAAAATTTTAAATGATTTTCCGGCCAGCCTCAAAGTCTTAGGCGAATGCAAGCCTGTTTATGAAACCCTGCCGGGCTGGCCAGAGGATATTTCCGGCTCCAAAAAAATGAATGACCTTCCTGTAAATGCAATAAATTACCTTAATCGCATCGAAGAGCTGGTCGAAACACCGATTGACATTATATCCATCGGTGCGGAAAGAAAACAGACCATCGTGAAAAGGAACCCTTTTGTTTAGACGGAATGCAGATTATGGGATGATTATAGGCGTGTCACAAAATAGCTTGCGAACCAGAGTAAAATCCTGCAACCCAAAGAAGCGGATGTTAGGGATTTGGTGTGATAATTTTTTGATTGTCTTCCTTCAAATTTTGATTCTCTGTCTTATTTTCTATCCGATCATGTTGCGACGTGCCAACACTGCTTTTTCTTTTCCTACTTATTCCCAGAACACCGATAACACTTACAGCCAGAAGCAAAAAAAATGTTCCCTTTGAAATTGAAGCAGCTGCGTAACCCTTGGATACCGATATCTGGTTCTGATTCTTGTATCGAGTTGCCACGCTTTGATCATGAACAGATATAACCGCTAAAATCAATAATCCTGCCAGCACAACGCAGATTAATGTAAAAAATATAAAGAATTTAAATTTCATTTTTTATTGTTATGCTTACGCTGCATAGTGTTGGTTGGACAACCCTCACTTATTACAGGCTTTGTTTTGTAGCCTGTAAATTATTCATGCTATTTACTCCGCTCAGAGTATCAATCAGAGTTTTATTTTTTTTTCTGCTTGTGTCTTTTTAGGCTTGAGACTTTAGACGATTTTGGCGGTGCTTTGTCACTGGCATCATCTTCATCCCCAGATATATTTTCATTGTTACTCGCTTCATCAACCTGATTGAAAAATTGCATGCGGCTATCTAAGCTCTCTTTTAGCATCCTGAAAAGCTCAATAACGATATCATCGCGCTCGGTTCGCATATTGGTCAAAACGTCCAACCTTTCTTTAAGGTCGGCGATTTTATCATCCAAAAGCTGTATTTTGCCTTCCAAGAGTTGAAAGTGATTATCGGTGATTCCTGGAGCAGCTGTGGCCGCTGCCGGAGATGCAGGGTTTGCTGAAGGTTTGGCATCATAATCCGTAAAAGTTCCCAGCGTTTTTAGTTCTTCATACACATTGTCCAGTATGGGCGTAGAAATTGTCTCCAGTTCGTCTGCAAATCCGTACACCAGTGCCGAATCACAGAGAATGTTTATCAGTCTAGGAATACCCCGAGAATATACAGCAATGTTTTCAATGGTTTCTCTTTCGAATATATCCAGCCGATCGCCTCCGCCAATTTCCAACCGGTGATTGATATATTCGCTGACTTCATCTTTTTCGAGGCCTTTGAGATGGCAATGCACCGTAACGCGCTGGGCAAATTGTTTAAGGTTGCTTTGCTGAAGTTTAAATCTCAATTCAGGCTGGCCGGCGAGAATAATTTGAATCAAATGATGTTTCTCAGTCTCGATATTCGAGAGCATGCGAATTTCTTCCATGGTATCGTTGGTCAGATTTTGCGCTTCGTCGACGATGAACACCACACGCTCCCCGGCAGCAAACTGATCAATTAAAAACCCGCTAAAAATATCGATCAATTCGGCTTTATCATTGGTTTGAGGATCAAGCTCAAATTCTTGACATATCATCCGCAAAAATTCAGCTGGAAGAATATTGGTATTGTTTATGAGTCCAACATGGATGTCATCTCCGATTTTATTTAACAGATAGTTGATCAGTGTGGTTTTGCCGGAACCGATTTCACCGGTGACAACCACGAATCCTTTGTTCTCTAAAATCGCATATTCAAGGTGCACGTACGTATTCTCGTGCACCCGACTCATATACAGGTAATCCGGGTCGGGATGAAGATCGAAAGGTTTTTCTTTAAAACCATAAAAGGATTCGTACATGTTTAATTCACCATGGCATTTGCTTTGTTGAGTATTGTTCCAACAATGGGCCTATCTTTTAGCAATTCCATTGTTCTTGCGATCTCTGCTGATGTTGTTTTTTCTTCTTCAACAACCAATAAGATACCATCGACATACCGAGTTAATATTAAAGGATCTGCGCAGCTTAACAGTGATGCACAATCAAAGATAATGATACGGTCATCTGTATAGCGATTCTTGATATCGTTTACCAACTTGACCATTCTTGGAGATCCTAATAGTTCTGCCGAATTTGTCAATGGCCGGCCGGCAGGCAGAAGCACAAGTCTTTCTATTCCGGGATTAATCAAAAGATCGGGGATTTCTGCCTGCCCCAGCAAATAATTGGATAATCCCTCATCCATATTGGTGCCGAAAAAGTCGGTGGCAAAATCTTTATGATATCGAGTGTGCTTGCGTAGATCTGCGTCGACTATCAAAACGGTACGATCCAATTCCTGAGCAATACTAACCCCGAGGTTAATTGCCGTAAATGTCTTTCCTTCATAGGGCTTGGCACTGGTGATCAGCAGGCTGTTACCACCCACTTTGCCTAGATGATTCAAAATTTGGGTGCGCAAGGTTTTTATTTGGTCAATTTTTTCAATATCGTGAAAAAGCGAAATAACTTTGCCTTTTCTTAAAATGTCGTCGTCGATTTTTTTTATTTTTGTCTCTGAATAGCATATGTCTGCTTCTCTGCGACATTCAGTTTCTGCTTGAAGTTTTTGCCTCCCTAATGACTTCGATTTCTTGTCAACATCAGACTTATACAGATTTCGACCTTCAAATTTCCTGGTTTCTTTTGCTTTTGCCAGTGCTTTTTTTAGTTTGCTCATTCTGTTCATCCCTTTTTTGAGTAAAATTAGGAGATTTAATGCTTCAGGGTTATGCAATCATCTTAATACGTTCAAGTAATATGCTCCAAACCTCAGCTATCTTCATAATATATTGATCCACAAAAAAAAGACCCGCGCCGATCATTAGAACCAAAACTAGCGCCCAGCCGAGTCGCTTTAACCGTTTGCGCCTTACTTCCTGCTTTGTCACGATGAAGGAAATGGGAGTCAATACCGGAACATCGGTTAATAGTTTAAGTTGATCGCTGCTTTTTATCGTATCATCAATGCTTTCTTTAAAAACCGATAGAACCGAACTGAATCCGATTGCGATTAGGAAACTTAAAAGAATAATCGCCATTCTGTTTGGCTTAGTGGGTTTCATGGGTAAATATGCAGGTGATGTAATAATAAATCGTTCGCCCTTTTGTGTGCCTTCGATTTCCTCCGCAACTCTGGCAGTCATAAGCTTGTTGGATATCTCAGAATATTTTCTATTAAGATTTTGATAGTTGCGCGTTAGCGCATTTAGCTCCTTTTCAGCGAACGGCCCATTTTCGATTCTGCGAAGATAAACTTCCATTTTTGCGCTCGCGACTTTTTGGTCTTCGCTAATAGCATTGATTTCCATTTCGATGGAGTCAATCTGAGTCTTAAGATTTATATATAGGGGGTTATCCGGTTCTTCTGCTACTAACTTTATATTAGAGTTTGAATCCTCGGAACTTCCGATTTCCCGCTCCACTTTGGCAATTTCCTTTTTCAATTTCTTTATATCAGGATGCCTTTCAGAATAGATTGTTTGCAGTTTAGCGAGCTCAAAACGAAGTCCCCTGAGACGTTGTGTTGGATCATCGGTAACATCCTTTCCGCCGATCATCAAAGAAGCCATTGGTCTCACAGTTGACAGTTGAGAATTTAAAAGTAGCTTCTTTTCCTGAAGTAAACGCAGCCTCATATCAGCCTGTTGCACTGCGCGCTCTAACCGCGCGATCGCTCCAAGATTTGCATTTTTATCAGAGGGCAGTTCCCGGAGATGCTTCCTTTTAAAGACACTGATTTTTTTCTCCTGACGCGCAATCTTCGATTGAAGTCGTTTTAGTTCACTTGTAAAAAAATCCGTGGTTACCGACACCAGTTCGGTTCTTCTCTTTAGATCCTCTTTGAGAAAGAGGTTGGCCAGATTATCAGTCACTCTATGAACGGTTTCAGGATTCTTACCCTCAAATGAAAGATTGAAGGCCACGGTCACTGTCGTTGGTTTGCCGGATTTTTTACTCTTATACTCCGCTTCAATTGTTTCAAGAATTATATTTTGACGTATTTTGTTCACAAGCTCTGTAGGACTTTTTTTCTTTCTGAGTTCAGAATATAAGTGATATCTATCTAATATCTGCAACAGTCTGCCCCGGCTTAAAACATTCTGACTGACTTTTTCGATGTGTTCTTCAGCAAAATCCGTAATCGTCGGCTGAACAAAATTTTCTGGAATTTGTTGGTCCTCGATACGAATGGTGGCCACGGATTTGAAAATCGGCGGCAGACTCAGTGAAATGATTATTCCGATAAAAAATAGAAGTGGAAAGCAGATCAAAAAACCCGTCTTTCTTCTTCTGATAAATCCGCGTATATCTTTAGCTTCCAATTCTTTTTCCATGGATATCTCCTTTGACAATATAATTTGTCTTCAATTAAAACTTTTTGGGAAACCGCAGTACGAGTCCCAACCACACACGGTTGCGTTCCGTTACCGGATTTCCCGGTTTACCGGATTCTCTCTCGTTCTGATATTCATATTTCAATTCGATCAAATGGTTCTCGGCTAGAAGATAGTAAAATAGCGGGCTTAATTTTAAAAATCTTGTCTTCTCACTTGCCGATTCATTTGATTCAGTATCCGTAAAGTAGACTGACCCGTCAAACTTAAAGCCTATACGTTCGGACAACAGTTTGTCAGCTCGTAATAAAAGCCTGTTGACCTGCACGATCTCACCATCGCTGTTGGCGCGTATATCACTTGATGCCGCAATTTCACCGGAAAAAGTTTCGGTTACTTTCTTCAGGCCCAATTTTCCTAAATAGCCCCAATTGGTATCATTACTACCTGTTTCCTGATCAATATCCGTATATCGTGCGCCCACATGGATTTCATAGGTGAGAGTTTCACTGATCAGTCGTTCCCATTCTACAGTAAAACGGTAATCTTTTGCGTCTTCCGCGCTATCTGAATCAAAAATAGAAAAAGCGGGCACCAAAGCTAAAGTATCGCGCTGATTAGCGAATCTTTTGGTATACGGTAAGGAAATCGTGTAGCGCTTAAAATCGGTGCTGTCGTTGGAGCCATAATCTCTTTGGCGGTAATCCGTTGTCAAACCAATATCTGACAATTCGGTAAACTGGTAGTACAGCCCCGCACCGCCATCATAGGTCTGCACCCGCTTGCGGTCAAACGCCTGCCCGGTTTCCTCAAGCTGGGAATCAATGGTTTCATCTCTCCGATATTTAAAATTGCCAGTAAAGTTCCACCGGGGAGACACACGGTAGCGACCGTCGATGCCATACAATTGATTCGTGCGGTCAAAATCAGCTTCAGTTAAATATTTGAGAACATCAACCTCGCCCGTTAAAAAAAAATTCAGCAATTCGGATGCATAATTCAATGTAAAACTGGGAACCGCGTTGCCGCCAAAAGAATCCTTTTCATCTTTTGGGTCAAAATTCAAATTATCATCATATACGCTTTTCAGTTCTATCGCTGGTATAAAGGTTATGTCCTTAGCCCAGGACTGCTGGGAAAAAGATAGCAGACCAAGAATTAACATGAGACTGTAGCTAATAACGATTAATTTTTTCATAATTTTTTTTTATTTTGTGTTTATTCAAGTTGCAGTGTCTACACCGCCTGATGGATAAGGTTGTATCGACCCTGGATTCAGGGAACGACAACCACATCACCGGCTTTTAGGAAGATATTTTGTTCCAGGTTAACACCTTTTTCGACCTGCCCGTAATCAAAAGGTATTTTAATTATTTTATTGTTACCCTGTCTCAACACTTTGATGTTGCCCCTGGAAGCAAACGGATTTAAGCCCCCAGCTTTAGCAAGTATCTGCATGACTGAAGTGTCCATCTCAATTGGGAACTCACCCGCTTTATTTACTTTTCCAATGACATAGGCCCTCAGGCTATTGATCTCTACCAGCATAACCGTCACCGGAACATCAGGTACAAACTCAGAAAGCCTCTGACTTACGATTTTTGTCAAATCAGCAACGGTCAGATTGGTAACATTGATTGCCTCTATAAGGGGAAAAGCGATGACGCCGTCAGGTGGCACCACCAATCGCCGGCTCAAATCGGGTTCCTTCCAGACAGAAATTTCAAGAACATCTCCTGAGCCGACATGAAAGGGTTTCTCCGCTGCGAAGGCGGCCATGCTCGAAGTGGTCAAAATTAAACAAAGAAAAGTGATGGAGACTAAAGCTTTCATCCGAACCTCCTTTTAAAACCGAATGCAGATCCTCATTGGGACTGCCGTCGTCAAGCTCAGCGTGATTAGAATAAACCAAATCTAATTTACACTGAATTAATACTGAGAAATTTATCTGGTCAGGGCAATTCTCTGGTTAATGAAGTTCAGCACCGAAAGAATAGGTGTTTGAAACCAAATTTTAATTTGACTTATTCCTCAGTAACGAATGATTTCTAAAAATCGCGGTACCGAAAACCAGATAAAATTGGTTAGGTCAGCAACTGGGAATATTACGAAGTCTCACCCAAAAAATAATTCGAACACCCCCTCCGAATTTGGACAAGAACTAGTTGGCTGGCCTCCTTTTTTAACTTGCGGCAGAAAAATTTGTCCCTGTTTTTCTAAGCACAAATGTATTTTTAAACGCCGGCTGTTTATTTTGTGTTATTTGGGCCCGTAGTTAAGGCCTGTATAAGGACAATTCGATTTCAAATTTGCAATTTATATGCCGTCTAGTAATCAACTGAAGTGAATGGTGGTGTGGATTGAAAAATCTGGCGAGAATTGGTTAAATATTATAATGAATTTATTATCTTAGCGCACAAACATTTTTTAGTCGGAAATTTTACGTGAAGCGATTTTAGAATCGAAGAAATAAAAAAAAGGTAGAAACTTACCCAATAATATGTAAATCATTTCCTATTGATGGAATTTCGAAAACTCAACCCACGAACCCTCTTATACTGATCACAAGCAGTACCAAGACGCCGGTGACACCAAGTCTTTTTGTATCCAGGCGCAACTCTCCTTTAAGGACTTCGTAGGTGAAAAATAACACAACTATTTTGGCAGCAACCAAACCCATTTGCCAAGTTTGTATTCTGGGGTCGGGAAGATTTGGCACTACCAAAGCTACAAATAATATTAAAAAATCCATGGGCGTGGATTTGAAGCCGCGTCTTCTCGAAAATTTTAAGGTCAGTAGAACAAAAACAATCAACAAGCCGAAAGAAAAGGTGTACGCTTTTTCCAAAACCGTATCCGCCAAATAAATTACATCGGTCTCACAGAGGTAAATCAGGAAGGGAATCATTAGAAAGATTGAAACCTCTATTATCATAAAGGCCCACACCTTTTTAATTTGCCAGGCGAATATTATGGATACCAGAAGCGCCATCGAAAAGAAGGAAAAATATATGTTTATGTGATTCGGCAAGAAGGCAGAAAAAAGCAGAAGGAAAATAAATCCGATTTCGACAGCTCTGAAAGAAAATTTAATGATTGCATTTTCTTCTTTTAACACCCTTAGCGGCCCCTTAATTATTTTATCCAGAAAGTGGTAGCGTTTAATTCGCCACCCACTGACGTCGGCAATGTAAATCGTTGCAATTATTACTCCCGAATAAAATATATAGAAGGCCATCAGAAACCATGGGGAGTTAAATCTAAAAATGAATCCCAGGACAACCAGGATAGCATGCATTAGGTAAATTGTTAAAACCGATTCTGAATGATAAAGACCAAATCTCATGAGTTTGTGATGAATGTGATTTGTGTCTGCGACGAAAGGCGATCGACCTTTAAAGATACGCTGAACCATGACACACAATGTGTCAATTATGGGTATACCCATTATAAGTAAAGTTAGGATGATACTGGTTTGACTACTTTTTCGGGTGAGAGCTAAAGAAAGCGTTATAGCGATAAACCCTAAGAGTTGACTGCCAGCGTCACCCATAAAAACAGTTGCCGGGTGGGTGTTATATCTAAGAAGTCCAAATATTGCCCCGACCATAGCAACAGAGATGACTTCAATTTCCTGAAATTGATCTAAATGGGATAGATATCCAATACATAGAAATGTCAATAAGGTAATTCCGCCAGCCAGTCCATCCAATCCATCTGAAAGATTAATCGCATTTGTTACCGCCAAAATAACAAGAACCGTAAATGGTATCGAGAACCAATCCGGGAGAGAAAACCCTGCCGGTGTAAGCACACTCAGGGTTTTAATTTTTAATCCCCCGTACAAAATCACGATCAGGGCAGCTAAAATCTGGCCGGCAAACTTTGATTTAAAGCCAATACCTTTAACGTCGTCCACAAATCCAAATGCGACCAAAACCCCGGATCCAATCAAAGTCGCCTTAACAAATTCATTCAACGGAGCCCAGATTAGAATTGACGCAAATGCGCCCACTGCCATTACGACTCCGCCGATCCTGGGAATGGGATCAGAATGAATCTTCCGATCATTCGGAACATCCATTAAGTCAAACTTGCAGGCCAGGTTAATAAAAATTGGCATCAGTAAAATAGTGGTAATTGTTGATATGAGAAAAGTCGAAAATAATATCATATGATGAGCTTTTTGGGAGAGTTTAAAGGATTATATCTAACTAGTCTTTTAAATTACAGCAGCAATGAGCACGCCTAATGTGGTGCCAAATATGTTAAAAATTTAATCTGGTAGAGATAAAGACCTGGTAGGCAGAAATCCTTGCAGTATTTCCAAAATCAAACTGAGACAGGCTCCGGCCAAAATGACGAATAACGGATATAAGAGGCCTATGTAAAATAGAATGGTTGCGCGTTTTATTACCAATGTATGGAAAAAATTAATTCGCTGTTTATATAGCGGCTTCCCTTCCTCAATCTCAAAATGTTAATAATACTTTTCAATCAACTGCTTAGTCTCGGAAATGTGATTTTTACTGGAAGCCCCAAAAACGATGGACTTTATTTTAAGTTTTTGACATACATATTCTACGGCTTCATCAGGGTTCACGGCACCAGAGGCCAAAATTGACATGGCAATTGGTCTGAATCGTTTTTCTTTAAGCGTCTTTTCATAGCTTTCACTGTCCGGGTTCATGAAATAACCAGCCCTGTTAATTGCAGAGCAAACAATAGGGTTTTCAATCCCGCAATCTAATAAAAAATCAACCAGTCGTGGCATGTTCATCGTGATAAAACCGGGCTCAACTCTGTATTTCTCCTTAATATAGGATGCAAATTCTACAAAAGCCTTTTTTACACCGAAACCCAGTAGCAGATCGGTAACAATATTTTGCAAAAACAATACGCTTACATTAAGCTTACGGAAGATTTTCATTTCGATATCTATCAGAATTTGCATGACCCTGACCATGTCTCTGTCAAAAATTACGCTTCCTCCTTTTGTGAGCATTCCAAAAATATCCTTGGTGCTGGAATCGCTGAAAATAGAATCTTTCAATGCTCCGAAAATTCCTTTTTCAGCAACTGCACTGGCATATTTGTGGGCATAAGGCATGGATGCATAAAGACGCAGATCGGAATAGCGAGCAGAATTCTTTCGAAAATGATCGCAAATCGCCATGGTCCTTTCATGGGTGTTGAGCATGAAGGCATTGATTCCACAATCATATGCAATGTCAATGACATCCGTAATTGCTTTTAAATCTCTGAATTTTTCTGCCAGTTGTTGAGCTTTGCTTTCTGACATATGATTAATGCCAAAAAACTGATTGTCACCAAAAATGATTGGATCAATTTGAGTTTTTTCTTCCATTTAAGGCTCCGTTTCTTTTGAATTAACAGAAAGAATCGGTTATCCTGATAATTTTAAAAAAGTGTTTCCACTTACTGCTCTTATTCATTCGCTATCCGATATGCGTCATTTGCAATTTCTTCCATGACCACATCGGTTTTATGAGCTTCTGCAAAACTGGATATGTTGTTTGTTCGTCCTTTTTCGATACAATCGACAAAATAATCAAGCTGCCGCGTAAATTCATTGCCTCTCACATAAAATCGGACACTATTTCCAAAATCGGTGATATAGCGGGTATTCCATCCCTTATGAAATCTGTTGTCATGATTCGGTTCCTTCAAAAAGATTTTATAGGCATGCTTATCCGCCACTATTTTCCCTTGAGTACCGAAAATAGTGACGATGTTAGTCGGTTTTCGAAATGTCTCATCGCTCCAATTCGCCATGATCGTACCGTTGTATTCATTTTTATAAACAAAATTAGAACTTACCAGGTCCTCCGCGTCCGAAGAGTATATGCGCTGCATGATACTGCCTATCACCTTATCGGGTTGTCCTAATAAGTAAACAACCAAATCAATGCAATGGGAAGCAAATTCATACATACACCCGCCCCCGGTTTTTCTTTTGCCGCGCCAACTGGTCTTCGGATCTTTCAATACGGTGGCTCCGTACATTTCCGACCGAAAATTCTTAACCTCACCAATTATCCCGCCATCTAAAATTCTTTTGGTCTCTATAAAAACCTCATTGAAGCGATTGACATATCCAATCTGGTTTACCAGATTTTTATTGTGTAATTGATCTAAGATCTCACGCCCTTCAGTCGCTGTCAGAGTGAATGGCTTTTCACTAAAGGTATGTAAACCTTTGTTAATGGTGTACTTTATAATTTCGGAGTGAGAATCTGTTGGCGTAGATATGACGACAAAATCCAGCGAGATTTTATCGATCATCTCCTGATAATTAGAAAAAATTTCTACATCCAGATATTTTTGCAATATGGTCTTCATAGATTTGGAAGGGTCACATATTGCAACAATTTTTACGGATGGATGCGCATTTATAATCGAAAAATGAGTAATTCCCATCCTTCCGAATCCAATAAAACCAGCCCTTAACATTAAGCTTTTCTCCTCCCCTACAATATATTGATGAATATTTGGTTATAGTTCATATTAATTATTTCTTTTTCAAAGCTTCTTTAACTACGGGCAAAAAGATAGACAAACTGTATAGATTCCGGATTAGCATCCTTGGTTCAAAGGCAAGTCGATACAACCATTCCAGGCCGATCTTTCTAACAAACAACGGTGCTCTTTTTGCTGTGCCTGCATGAAAATCAAATGCTGCACCGACCCCAATCATCCAGGCCACCTTTATTTTATTTAAATGTTCTGCAATCCATTGTTCCTGTTTGAGCAAACCCAAACCCACCCACAAAATATCAGGATTAACTGAATTAATTTTCTCAATTACAGCTTCATCTTCTGCTGGTGTCAGGGGGCGAAAAGGAGGCGGATACGTTCCTACTGTGATCATTCCGGGAAATTTTTTTGTCAGTTTTTTACTTAATATTTGAGGCACTCCATCTTTGCCGCCATAGAAGTAATGCCGCCATCCTTTATCGCAACCATATTGGCAACATTTAAGCATAAGATCGGGGCCATGTAATCGTGTAATCCTTTTGCCAAGTAGCCTGCCGCCCAGCACCATAGCTATTCCGTCGCAGCATGAAAAGTCTGCATGATTGATGTATTGAAGATGTTTAGGTATTTGAGCTGCATGATATACAGATTCAGTATTCGTGATACTGATATATCCTCGGGATCCACTTCTTATGCCATTCTCCATACCGGTCAGAACGTCCTCATACCTGCAACAGGTGAATTTGACACCCAGTACTTTTTCAGTTTTGTATTTCGTAAGCACCCTTAGACCTAAATGCCTAACTTGAGAGTTTACTTCGGAAAAATAAAATTTTACAGGCGTTTTGCAGAAGATTTTCAGAATTATCTTGCGATTTGTCTGGTGAACAATCTGTTTATCGACCGGTTACATAACGGATTGCTGTAAGAAAACTATCCAGCATCTGTTCGGGCCCCATCATTTCGCGGACGTATGTTGAACCGGCCGCTGCAAATTGTTTGCATTTTTCGGGATGATTCAACAAAAAACTGATAATACGCGCCAAATCTTGCGTATCTCCGAATTTATAGTTCAATCCGGTTTTCCCCGGTACAAAGGCCTGAACTTCAGGACCGTGTTGTTCTGCCTCATTTGATATTGCCAGGGTTTTGCCGTAGATCATACACATGGGCGCCATTAAGCCGATTTGAGCCGGTGCGACAAAAAGATCGCTTGCAAGTACCCATGGCGATAGGAGCTTATGATCTGCGATCGTGCCGAGGAAGTACACCACATCGGATATAGAAAGTTCAATTGCTAAATTTTTAAGATCTTCATGCTCAGGCCCTTCACCAATCAGCGCCAGCTTTATGCCAGGCCACTTCTTCTGTAGATATGGGATAGTTCTGAGCAGCAGATCCAGTCTTTTATTTCCGGCCAGCCGGCCGACATGCATAAGCAAGGGGCCTTCTTTAACATTGATCTTTTCTCGACACGCCAGGATATCCTTTTGCTTGGTTGCCCTAATGGCGGCATCGATGCCCTCAATGTCCACTGTGTTCTGGGTAACAAAGCATTTTTCGCGCGGCGCCCCCATCTCCTGATATCGCCTGCTCTCTTTTTCACTGTACAAAAGCAGCGCATCGGTTCGTTTCACCATCAACATTCGAACCCTATCCAATATTGGCGTGGGATACTGATGGAAACCGATTCCCCACAGAATAAAATTTGCATTGCGCCTAAGCTGAATGGACTGCATTGCCCATATCGACAAAAGACGCGTATAGTGATCACAAATAACCACATCGAAATAATCCTGCCGTATTGTTTTCAGTGCCAGCCCGAACCATAAAATCTCACGGCCTTTAAATCGAATACCGCTTACGGGGCCACTGATGGTTCGAAACGGCATTGAACCGGTTGCCACGCTAATGCCGACATCGCCTGCTTGCATAGGAGGACTGGTGCCATATACCATAGTCAGTTCAATATCAGGATTTTCTGACAATTTTTTTAAAAGCGGCACGCGATATGCTCGATTAATTTGTTGAACGACTAAAACACGGATAGGCTTTTCGTATGATGCTGGATTGGACAAATATTTTCCTAGGGCGGCATCCATCTCATGAATACCGCAAGCGAAATCGGATTTTTTCGCCGAGCCCAATTTTTAAGGATGCATTCAGAGCCTCACAACTCTTCTCAACTTGATATGCGGGACAAAAGTGGCTCTGTATAATTTTGAAGCCTATGCCTTCGAAATCTTCAAAATAAACCGACTGACCTTGATAAGTGAAAGTCAAACAATTGTCTGAAATTGAGCTGTCCCAAATTGGATTGATCAAAAAGTGCCATTTAATCTGAAAGGTTTCTTGAGAGGCTTTTCCTTCCAGCCAGTCTTCGATTGATATGATCTGCTCCTTTGTATTCCATTCAACCTTTCGATAAGTTTTTAAATCTTTTCTAAATCGCTTATATCCAATGTGGCACCCTGTTATTGTCAAAGTACTTCCTTTTTTTTCAACTGAATGAAAGCATTTGGCTTCTCCGTTGACATAGTAAGGGTCATCTTCCCAAATGGTATTTTGCTCCCAGTCATTTACCACCGGGCCATTGTGAGAGGCGCTCATGCGGTCTTGCTGGCGTTTATTACGAAATCCGGTATAGCTGTAAGAGCCTCGATCCAAAAATAAGGGTCTCCCCCAAACAACTGGATAAATAGATAGTTTGTCGTTATGGGAATGCCCTTGTGAAGAATGAAGGGCGTTAAAAAAAATGGCTTCAGACCCGTTACGTGCAATAATAAGCCCATCAAACTCTCTAACTTGCAATTGTGAAATACCGGTTTTGCAGCATTTGTCACTTCCGGATTTATCCGGATGCTCATTGGGCGTAAAATGAACAGAGCACAAAAATTCCTCATTTTTTTTTGCCGCATGCTTATGTTCGAGAATAGAATCAAATAAGTAATTAAGGTAACCATGTCGATTTAATTCTTGTCCATCAAAGAGTCTTACAAAAATTCCGTTGTCATTATCACCAATGAGTGGGCATTCTTCGCATATTTCGGTATAATACCGTGTAAAGCTTGCAACTTGTTTGAGACGCTCAACGATTCCCGGTGGCATATCTTTGCCTTTTTTCTTTATAAGCTTAACCCCTAACAGGGACATCTCAGAACTGAGGCGATGATATTGCAAACTCCCCTCAAAATTAATACCACTTTCTTTAAATTGATTCTGTATTTCTCTTGTAAATTCATTAATGGCAAACTCCGTAGTTTCAATTGCCCATGCGAGGGATGGAAACAACAGCTGAGATAGCATGAGGCCGATTAAGTTTGCTAGATAGTGATTACCTGCCTGAGAAGGTGAGACCTCCAGATTTTCTCGTATATAAAAAAGATGTTCAAGAAAGGATTCCGTTATCTTATTTTTAGTAGAAGAATCAGCATACTTAAAAATATCAAGCAGAGGCAAATAGAAACACCAATTTGTCAAACGAATCGCGGACTCCATTGGTATTATCCAATGAGGCCCTTTAAGAAAGGGACTTTCATCAATCCAGGAATCCACCTTGTCAAGGGCGAAACGAGCATATTTTTCTTCTCCCGTAATCATATAAGCATGCGCCAATGGTGATAGAAAATGGAACCGCGCGATTTCCCATATGGTTTTGATGTCGGTACCATAGGGCTTGTGACTTCTCGCATAGGCACGGCTCAAATTTTGCGGCCATACAAAATCAGTTAACGGATCATATGTCCACATAAAACGCTTTAAATCATAACATACCTTCCGATAACCATATAATGCAAATTCGTCTTTTAATATCCCACCGGCTTCGTTAAGTATCGACTCGACGATTTCGACGGGTAACGATTCCACATCCAATTTAATTTTATCCAGAGGACGTAATAAACCCACAGAAAAAAAGAATTCAATATCCCGCTTTAATGCATATTTATCGATGCTTTTAAAAAGTAAAGCCTTTTTTCCCAGGGTTCGTTTTTTTGCTGATTGGCGCCATTTTTTTTCTGCAAGATATAAGAGCTTCTGAAGCGCAATTCTTGCACCCTGTTCCGACCAAAGCTTGTGAAATTTATTCAAATTTCTGGATAAGCTATAAGCGTATCGCATGGTTTAAGGTCTTAGATATTTTGAATATTTTTGTTTAGAACTATCGATAAAGCCTTCTGCTTAGACTATGGGCGCTTCTTCAATTCTTCACTACTCGAGTAGATGGTGATCCCCTCCCTCATTAAACGGGCCAGATGATCATAATATTCATTTGCAGAAGCAATCCAGGAAATAGCCTGACCAACTCTTCCGACCTTTATTATTCCGCTTCTAATGAATTCCTCCCAGAAATATTTTCTTAAATCTTTACGGTGTTCCTGATCCATTCTGATCTTTTTATATTTCGGATCATGGGGAACAACAGGCACCTCGATGACATTCCCAGCCCAATCTTTGCATTTCATATAAAAGGTTTCTTGCATTCTAACCGGCAAAGGAAATTCATCCAACATCTTATCTTCTAGTACATGCGAAAAGGTGTTGCGCCCCATTTTCAACCCGATGGTAAATACCTTACCATCTAATTTCATCAGTCTATCCCAGGGTGAGTCATGGCCAAACGTTGAAGAGGCCAAATGATGAGCTTCGGTGATATATCTGGCATACTTGCCATGCGCAGAGACCGAATGGGTGGGATGAATGCTTCGATAAGCATCGGGATATTGTAAAAATGTCGCGGGAATAATCCCGAGTTGGGTGGCTGCTGTACGTGGATCAAATATATATTTTTTATCCAGGCATGTCTTATGCATACTTTTTTTCAAGCTGTACGTGGGAACGATGAGAGTCCCGGATGAACCCAGAACTTCGATAATGCCATCTATGACGGTTGGCGCGCCACCCTCAACATAACCGATACTTTTTAATGAAGAATGCAAAAAAACCGAGTCGCCTTTTTGGAGCCCTAATTTTTTTAAATCTTTATCGATCATGTCTCTGGTGATCTTTGGGGCCGTTCTTCTTAATTGGTATTCTCTTTGAGTCTCGAAATAGGTGCTGATCGGTTTGGGGCTTATTCGTTTGATAAAGTTTTTTATCTTTCTGCTAAACATTGGCTTGGTTTTATCATGAGAAAAATATTTTTAAATTTAGTTATCCTGATCTATTGCAGTTCATTTATCTGTTTCTCAAGTAAGTTTGAATCTATAGAAAATTTGCAGGCCCAGTTTGGATAGGCATATTGGCAATATCCTCCATATATAGGGAAAGAACCACCGATTGCTCCTTTCATCTCAGGTAGCCCCTTAATCCTCATCGTGCGTCTCACATATTGATTTGCTGCGCATGCAGCATCACGGTAAGCAATCTTACCGGTAATCTGATACATTTTGAACCAGCAGATGGCAATTTGGACACTTCCGGTGAGGCATGCCCAGGATACGGCAGCTTTCCAGTTAGAAAACAAACGCCCGGGTATGTATCCGTCATCCTGAATCGCCGATAGTAGACCCTCAGCGATCTTTTGACAGGCGACGAGCAAATTGGAATCCTTAGTAAACTGGTATGCTTCTACAATGCCCCGGAACACATATCCTAACGTATGGGTCAGAGGCCGTGAAGGATCTAAGACACAGCAGTTCGCAAACCATCCGTTATCTCTTTGCGACCTGAAAGCCCACCTCACATTTGACAACCCGGCTTCCACATATTTTTTTCGGGGTTCGATTTTCGCTGCTTCTAGCAGAGACCAGGCGATATGCGTGTCATAGGTTTTATCACCGCTAACAGCATATGGGGAGGGAAAAGCTCTCCAGCAACCATCTGAATCCTGTGCCCGAACCAGCCAATCAGCAGCGCGACGCATGGGTTCGATATATTTCTCTCCAAATTGACGGACGCCGGCAACGAAACCTAATAGTATTTGGCCGGTGTTGAAAGAAACAGGAGCTTTTTGTTCAGAGCCCACCTGACCTGCGCTAAAACCACCTTTCTTTAGTTGAATTGAAGCCAGCCAATCCAGCATCACTTCGGCCCGCTTGAGCAGCTGTTCATCCTTTTTATTGTTAGCATATTCAATAATTGTTGGAACGATGTAACCTGTGGTTTCAGGATAGGATGCACCCCATTCGTCTAATAGACTGTATCGGTGAGCTACACCACCATCGTGTGAAATAGAATTGTCCTGTGCTAAGCAAATCCATGCAACGGATTCCTTTATGGCTCTATCAGGCCCCGCATCATAATCAGGCAGACCCGACCGGTCTTTTAGATGCTGTTTTATCCCCTCTGGAGAAAGCTTTAGGTGGAATTTTAGAAATGTCCCAATAGAATTCAGGATTGCTATTCGCAAATTGCGAATAGAATATTTTTCAATGTGATGGGCACCCAACGGTATCATTTTATATCAAATTCCCATTTAATAAACAAATCTGCATAAATTTTTATTAAATGTTCAATCGAAAACAAACGCTTACAAATCCTATAGGATTCTTTTCCCATTTTATTCGCCAGTTCAGGATTATCCAAAAATTTCTGAATGACATCCGTAAGCATGTTTATGTTACCGGGTTCTATGAAAAACCCGTTAACTTCATTTAAAAGAATTTTTCCCACCGAGCCGACGTTAGTTCCGATTAATGCAGCACCGTAAGCAGCAGCCTCCAACATGGCGTAAGGTAAGCCTTCAGGCCAGGAAGATGGTAAAATTAGGATAGCTGCTTTTTGAAGGTATTCTTTTTTCTCCGCTCCATTTTTTTTCCCTTCGACTCTTATCCGCGGATCGCAATTTTTTAAAATTTCGCCTTTAAGTTCTCCTTCACCGACAATCCAAAGTCTCAAATTATCGTTTCTAATTTTTTTGACAGCTTTCACAGCATCCATAACACCTTTTTTCACCGTGAGGCGCCCCAAAAAGAGAAGATTCAGATTATTTTTTTCTTTAACTAATTCGGATTTGTCCGGAATTTCAACGTAATTATAAATCTTCCGAATAGTATTTTTATGTTTTGTTAAACTCAACATTGTTGCATATTGTTCTTCAGTTAAACAAAAAATTCGGTCGTACCTCTTAAAATGAAAAGCCATCATTTTTTTAAAAATTGGGTGTGTCAAAAATCCTAACTCATGAAATCTTCCTCCGTGAAGATGCAAGATATGCTTTGCAGAATGTAAAAACAGGATGCAACGATTAAGAACAATTCTAAGGAGCTCTTTTTGATAGACAGAGAGATTGTGGATCACAACATCGGGCTTAAATCTCAAATATTCGATAAAGGTTGCAAGCGTTGAATTTCCTTGAACTAGTTTTACTTTGAAAGCATCATTGCCAAATATACTTTGCAAATGCTCCACATGAGTTCTTACCCCTCCAAGTCCCGCTGTTGGGCCAATAATTAATATTTTTTTTTGATGGAGATATGACCATTTTAGGTTTGATATTTGTAAATTCGGTCTATACATTATTTTTGCGAGAATTTTGATTTGACATCCCATTAATTATTCGAATAAATTTAAACATAGGAATATAGTAGTATCGTCTCAAAAAATAATCTAGCTGCCTTAATAAATTTAGTGAATCTTTCCTCTTCCGGTTTTTAAATTGTGTTAAATCCCTTTCATATTCTATCCCATATCTTTGTTTTTCTTTAATAAGAAGTTGGTTTTTTACGAATTCATATAACTCTATATCCAATTTGTTTTTTTCTTTTATCTTTTCTTCAAATTTTTCCATTTTATCAAAAATATTTTTTCTAATGATCGAATCTTTTTTGCTCACATTTTTAGGTTGGTAATTGATTCTAAAATTCATCGGATTTAATTTTCTTTTCAAAAGAATTAAAAAGCTATCAAATTCTTCTACAATACCTGCGAGCATAAACCGTTCTGTTAAAGTTTCTTTAGCCTTGTTCAAATCCTCGCTTCCGGCGATTCGTTTTGTTTGAATATTATATGTCCACTCAGTGCTTAAAAAGTCATCAAAATTTTTGAATGTATCTCTCATCGCTTCCACTCTATATAAATAATGAGAAACATATCTATCAACAGGATTTCGAAGAAGGGTGATAAATTTAATCTTTGGAAAGGCCTCAATAAGATTACCATAAGGGCGAACCACATGCCCCGAAATACATTTTATGAAAGGATTTGTTAATAAGGTTTCTAGTAAATCCTCTTTCTGAAAGAAATGGGTTGATCTTTTTGAAAGAATTCTGGCCTCACAATAGCGCGCAAAAAAATTGGATCTCAGCAGATGCTGTAATGTGGTTCCGGCTGCCTTCGGTATATGCGTGAATGCGAGCATTTCTTTATGTTTGAAAATATTATTAACGTTCATTTCTGTTATCTGTAAATTTATTTCAACAGCAAAATTTTTTAAACCCGTGAATCAATAATGATATACAAAAATTTACCCGTATCTTTTTTTCATAAAACGATATTCAACGGCTTTTAGGAATCCACCCTGATATTTACAATCAAATTTAAAGCGATTCAATGTGTCCTGGGCTCTGGTTATCATCATTTCCTTGCGTGTGAGTCTTTTTCCTTTTTTTGCATAAAATATTTCATAGTTTAACCCTATCAGCATTTCAAAGCTGATCGTTTCGATTTTTCGGACCATGTTGTCAGACATTTTATGATGCCACTTAGTTTTGTTTTGACTTAAAATTATTTTTGCTCCTTTTGCATCACCAAGATTTTCAGTTGGTTTATCCATCTGTTGCATTTTGTTTTCATAGTTTATGTTTAAAAATTTACACAATTTGACTAATTCGACATCAGGATTTTCGATCAAATTTTCATATTTAATTTCATAGTAATCATTTTTTAAAAATGACCGAGCATCCTTCCGGCATTTTTTTATGGAATCGTTCCAATATTGTGCAGCTCGATAAGGGTTCCAATTCCAGGCATTCATGATAGAAAGGCAGTGATCTCTGACATCTCGGATGATATGTATGAACTTTGATTCCGGAAATAATTTTTTTAGTTCTTTGCTATAAAGCATATAACCCGGTGATTTATCACCCCAAATAGACTTATTTTCTCTTTTGGCGTACATTTTGAAAAATGCACTAATCGCACCTGAATAGCTGTAATCCTTAATTTCTGAATACCATTGATTGCATTCCACTATACCGGCATATTCGGGATGATTATTGATTTTTCTAAAAAATTCAATTTTTTCAAAAAATTTAAAAAATTTAACGAAATTTTTAAAGGTTTCTATATTTCCGAATTCATGGTGTTTATTAATATATCTTGGGATAAAATTTGATTCCCAGAAAGGAATCGATATTCGCGAATGACCATTCAATAAGCTTCGCAACAGCTTGGTGCCTGACCTTGGTCTTCCCACGATAAATATCGGTCCGTTAAAAGTGTATTTGTCTTCAGGATGCATATAGACCCTTAAAATGAATTCATTTTAGGCAAAAAATGCTGATGAGAAGAGCAAAATTCGAATTAGGGTGAAAGTAAAAGCCTTTCTAATTCTATGATTTTTTTGTTAACTGAGAAGTTTTCATCGAAAAAAGATCTTATCCGATTTGCATCTTTCAGAAAAATCTCCCGGTCCTTCAGCTTTTCACGAATGGCAGTCGCCATTTCTTCGATACCGGAAACTCTAGCTCCAAGATTATTACTGGAGATGATATTATCCGGGTCAACAAAGGAAAACACTGGAATCCCGCGGCTCCAAGCCTGTAGAAACGTGTTGGGAAAACCTTCCACGAAAGAAGTATTAACGAGTCCTTGTATTGAATCGAAGAGTTCTTCCACTTTGGGCAAAGGCAGGTGACCGACAAAAGTGATATTTTCTATAATACGGACCCCCTCTTTTATTCTTTCGGTCAATTTATGCTGCCGGGTTCGGCTCCCAACCATTATAATTTCAAAATCTTGCAGAAGAGTAGCAAGTCGCAAGCACATCTCAGGGCGTTTTTGAAAAGCGAGTCTCCCTACCCAAAGTAAGCGGGGCTTTTTAAAGATTCCAAAAGAAGCAGGTGATTTGTTTTTAAATGCCGGAGGGTCGTATAGGTTATAAAATACCGAGCCATCTCTATTATAATTTCTTTTTAGTAAGGATTTTTGGCGTCCATTTTGCAGTATAATTTTGTGGGCCAGTTTAATTCCGTATCTTATTTCCAAAACATCCAAAAAAGATCCGACATTTAATTCGTTTTTACGATTGAAATTTGCATCATTAGCACCGCTAAGAATAAATCGTTTGCCTTCAGCCCAGCAAAATGCGCCAATCACAGCCGAAAATGGTCCAGGATTCCTTTGATAGTATATTTGCGAATTGTTGAATCGCATCCATTTCCAAAGTTGAACAGGTACAGAGATTATGCGCCGGACAAAACGGTTTCCAGCAGTGTAACCAATAACTGGAAAAATTTGAATCCCATTAACTTCGATAGGCTTCCCGTGATTCACTTCTTCGGTGATGAAAGATACTTTCCAGCCTCTTGCGCATAATGCTTTTGCTAAAATTGCTTGTTGTAATTCTGCGCCGCCAATTATTTTATCTGTTTTGTTAAGCAACACATAATGAGCAAAACGGCTTATAAAACAGATAGATTTTTCCATTATTTTAATAAATATTTTGCCGGTTATGGGTATAAAACGATACGGTAGGAAAAAAAGAATATAGATAATTTTAAAATCTTAATTTGATATAAATGTCCTGCAAATTTTTTTTGCTGTTCCTTTTGCTATTCTCTTAAAACGGTTGGATAATAAATTTGAATCGAACTTAAAATTGTATTCAAAGCCGCTTTCTTTAGCTCTTTGGCACGGATGGCATAACCCACAGGGCAAACCTTCATCTGAAGGTTTGTGACAGAACCAAGTAAGCTCGAGTAAGTCATAAAAGCCATACTCACGTGCTTTATGCCTGAGATCGGATTTTGTTAAATGAATAACGGGAAAGGTAAAATTCTTAAATAGATTTAGGTCAGAATTTTTAGAGTTGTGCAGCCGACAAAAATGTCCTTTGCCCTGCAAATTACTCAACATCATTTTTTGAAGATCGCTAATGTTCCAGTCAGGATGTTTTACAAGAGCAACCTCTACGGCATCTAAACGAAATT
>Ga0255055_10000095_pt1 | contig 63444 bp, 48 predicted proteins | sample JV7_2_27_MG_FD_188633 | JGI IMG/M metagenome (GOLD analysis project Ga0255055, IMG submission 188633) | Seawater microbial communities from Jervis Inlet, British Columbia, Canada - JV7_2_27 | ecosystem: Environmental > Aquatic > Marine > Inlet | place: Canada: British Columbia | collected... | reverse complement strand
ACTGGGTATTTGGTTCCATTTCCTCTCTCCTGGTGCTGACCCCCAAAAGTTGGACACTGGAGGTTTGTGGAGTTGATCTCCACTGGAGTTAGTGTACGCTACGGCCGGGGCTGCTGCAACAGGAGGTATCAGTCATGGCCAGGAAACGATATTCACCCAGATTCAAGTTCCAGGTTGTACTGGAAGCCCTGAGCGGAGAGAAGACGCCCGGGCAGATTGCAAAGGAATACGGTATCCATCCCAATTCTGTTGTGCTTTGGAAAAAGCAGTTCCTGGAGAAAGGCCCTGAGCTCTTCTCACAGGACAGTACGGTCAAGGAGTATGAGCACCACATCCGAGATCTTGAACAGCTTCTGGGGAAGAAGGAAGTTGAGATTGCGCTGCTAAAAAATTTCTTGGGCCAGAACGGATGAGCAGCGAAGAGAAGGTCGCCCTTGCCGAGACCACGAAGGACGACTATGGCCTTCCCGCCGTTTTGGCCGCCCTGGAATTGCCGCGCTCAACCTGGTACTACCATCAGAAGTACGTGAAGGCCTACACGGAGAAGTATGCGCATCTGCGGGAGCCGCTTGAGGCCATCGCCCGGAAACATCCTGCTTATGGCTATCGGCGCACCACGGAAGAGCTCAAGGAGATACAGCGTTACAGGATCAACCACAAAGTAGTGCAGAAGCTTCACCAGGAGTGGGGTTTGCCGCTCTTGCGCAGTATAAAGCCGCCTAAACCGAGCGGAATCCGGCAGGTCATCACGGCAGCTGGAGATCGGATCAACCTTGTGGCAAAAACGGAAAAGGATGAGATCGAGACCTTCGAGGTGGCCTATACAGACTTCACTGAGCTTATCTATGCGGACGGACACCGCAAGGCACACCTGATCCCGATCGTCGACCACGCCAGCAAGATGGTTCTGGGATGGGCGCTGGGTGATCGAGCTGTGACTGATCTTGCTTTACAGGCCTGGGAGTATGCGAGGGAGACGCTGGTCGGCTATGGTGTTCAGCTGCAGGACTTCACCCTGCATCACGATCAGGACCCCGTCTTCACCGGTTATCGGTGGACCTCCCAGCTGCTTTTGAAAGATCAGATCCGTGTCTCCTATGCGCTGAATGGAGCCAGAGACAATCCCGAGATGGAAAGTTTCAACAGCCGGTTCAAGACGGAGAACCGGTCGCTTCTGTTAGATGCACAAACGTTGGAAGAGCTGCAGCTCGTAGTGAGAGAGAGGATGGCATATCATAACGGAGTACGAAGGCACTCGACCATTGGATACCAGGCACCTAAGATGTATATCGAGACTCAGTGGCTGTGGTCGTAGCATCACAAATCCAATGCCCTAAAAGTGTCCAAGAAATGGGGTGCACCGCCTTTTGATTAATCCATGAAGTGACATCGGAAATAACGATCAACCTCCCATCTTTGCAGATTATTTTGAATATAGGTTCGTATCCGCGCCAGGGAATCTTCATCCCTGATGATGTGGTCATGAAAACGAGGTTGCCAGGCGAAAGTGGGATAATCGTTCTTTCGAGCCCAGCGAGAGACGGCTGATTTGAAAGACCGGACTATCACGCCGAGGGACCCTTTCACAGGGGAAATTGAGGACATTTTTGACAGGCGTAAAGATGTTGCATGCAACGTCTCTACATTATGCGATGTCTTGGTATCCAATACCTCTACAATGATGATTATTCCATGGATGTGATTGGGCATGACAATGAATTCGTCGATTGTTGTATGGTGATGATGATGAGGGATTTCAGACCAATATTGAAATACGGCCTGGCCTAGCTCATTGAGGATGGAGGTCTCTTGGTCAATTCGCCCAAAGAACGTTCTCTTGTTTTTCGTACAAATCGTTACGAAATACCAGCCGGGGGAGGCGTAATCCCAGGAACGAAGTCGTGCAAACTCAATTCTGTATCTACCCTTGAATTTCATGTTCTATCCCCCATACGTATCACCGATTCGTGGGCTTACTTAATGGTGTGGAGCAGGGTGAAGTTCGGAGGTCCCATCTCGCCGATCGGCAGGCTGGCGACCAGTACAATTTGCTGACCATGGTTTACGATGCCGTCTGACAGGCATGCGTCGCGCACTCTTTCGATCATCTCCTCAACTGAGTTCGCCTTTTTCACCAGGTTAGGTATCACTCCCCATGCCAGCGAGAGTTGATTGAAGGTTTTTGCCTCTGGCGTGAAAGCCACGATCGGGACCCTAGGGCGAGAGTACGACATCAAGCGGGCTGTCCGGCCAGAACGTGTAAATACAGCGATCGCAGCGACATTACGATCTCGTGCAAGAGCTCGTGCAGCCTGCGTCGTCGCCACGGCATCATCATCGGTGATAAAATCACCTTCCACAAGAACACAACTCCACTGTAGTGCGTGGCTCTCAGCGTCGCGGATAATTCGATCCATGGTTTCAACGGTTGCGATTGGGTATTCCCCGATTGCCGTTTCACCGGAGAGCATTAAAGCATCGCTACCGTCAAATACGGCATTCGCAACATCCGAGGCTTCCGCTCGAGAGGGTCGCGGGTTTTTGATCATCGAATCCAGCATTTGAGTGGCCGTAATCACGAATCGTTGTGCTGCATTTGCGTGTTGGATGATGTGTTTCTGTAATGAGGGCACGCGCTCCGGCGCGACCTCCACGCCCAGATCACCTCGAGCGACCATTACGCCATCGCATACGGCGAGGATCTGATCCAAATTATCGATAGCCTCCGGTTTCTCCAGTTTTGCGATCAACAGCGGACCGCAATCGTGCGTCGAGGAAGAAATAGCCTCTCTGAGACGAATCATATCCTCTGCGCGGCGCACGAATGAAAGCGCAATTGCATCAACGTCATGCGCGAGGCCAAACTCGATATCTTGGAGATCTTTCTTTGTGAGGGAGGGTGCCGATAGGTTAACCCCAGGGAGGTTGATCCCTTTCTTGTTTCCGAGCTTGCCACCGAAGACAACCTTCGTCGAAACATCATCACCGTCTATGGAGGTAACGCGAAGCTCGATGCATCCGTCATCCAACAGGATCCGGTCGCCTTCCTTTAATTCTTGTGCAAAGGAATCGTAATTAACTTGGACTGTGCCCTTTGTGCCAAGGACATCACGTGTCGTGAGTATGACCTGCTCACCGGGAGAAAGGGTGATCGCCTCACCATCCTCGAGCATGCCGGTGCGCAGCTTCGGACCCTGCAAATCCTGGAGGATCGTCAGCGATCTGTTTTCTTCCTTTGCCAGCGAGCGGATCTCCTTGATAACATTTGCATGGTCATTATAATTTCCGTGGGAGAAGTTTAAACGGACTACATCCACACCTGCCTGAAACAGACGTTTGAGCATTGCTCGGCTGCTCGAAGCGGGTCCAGTTGTGGCGATGATCTTTGCTTTGCGGGTCATAAGTAATTCAATTCATTGGCTTGTTGTTCAAGGGCTTCACGAAAATCTGGGTGAGCGATTTCGATGAGCGCTCGCGCCCGTTGTTTGATCGTTTTGGCATAGAGGTTGGCAACGCCGTATTCTGTGACGACGTAATGAACGTGGTTGCGTGTAGTCACAACACCTGCGCCTTGTTTAAGCATAGAAACAATGCGGCTGATCGGAGCGCCGCCGCCGGGTGTGGCCGTGGAGGGGAGGGCGATGATCGGTTTGCCCCCTTTACTGCGCGAGGCTCCATAGACAAAATCCAGTTGACCACCGACACCGGAGTAGAGCTTGGGACCGATGCTATCGGCGACAACTTGGCCTGTGAGATCGACCTCGAGGGCAGAGTTGATGGAGACCATCTTATCATTTCTAGATATGACAAACGGGTCGTTTACATACTCCGTAGGGTGGAGTTCGATGATGGGGTTATCATCAACGAAATCATAGAGCTTCTTGGAGCCGAGGATAAATCCGGCGATGATTTTTCCGGGGTGCAGGGTCTTCTTCTCATTTGTGAGCACTCCGGTTTCTATTAACTTAATCACGCCATCCGAGAAAAGTTCGGTGTGGACTCCCAGGTCTTTTTTATCACCCAAGTAATTTAAGACTGCGTCAGGAACCGCGCCGATGCCCATTTGCATCGTCGACCCATCTTCAATTAAGTCAGCGATAGTGCGGCCGATTTTCATACTCAAGTCAGTGGCTTCACCCATCGTGAGTTCAGCCAATGGATAATTTACAGAAACGGCATAATCGATTTTCGAGAAGTGGATAAAAGAATCGCCCAACGTCCGCGGCATCTGCTCATTAATTTCAGCGATGACTACACTCGCTCCCTTCGCCGCGCTTTTGACCAAACCAGCTTCGATCCCTAAACTGCAAAAACCATGTTCGTCAGGGGGGCTTACCTGGAGAAGGATGGCGTCCAGCGGAAGATGATTGTCACGGAAGAGAAGCGGGACTTCTGATAAGAATACCGGGGTGAAATCTGCACGACCTTCGTGAACAGCCTTTCTAACATTATGACTGATGAACAGGGTGTTCACTCGGATGTGACCTTCCATCTCGGGATCGACATGAGGCGCTGGACCAATTGTTAATACCTGGACAATTTCAACATTCTCCAATATTTTCGCTCGCCTCACGAGTGCATCTAGAAGTTTTTGGGGAACGGAGCAGTTCCCCGTTAAGAAGACGCGCCAGTTGGATTCGATGGTTTTAACTGCGTCATCAGCACTCATCAAGCGTGATTCGAACTTCTTCAACCAGGTCATATGCTTTGTTCCCCCACGCCACCCAAACGCCTCAAGTGGACCACTTCGCCAGCTCTTGTGTTCAGCCCACGATACAGAGGCTCCATGTCGGCGAGCGCGCCATCGACACCCTTTAGCGCGATTGCCTCGAGGTAGGGATAAGCCCCAAGGAATAAGGCGTGTGAAGCGGTCCGTCCTAACACACCCGACATATTTGGAACGCAGTAATGGATGATCCGTTCCTCCTCATAAATCGGGCTGCCGTGATTCGTCGGTCGTGAAGTCTCCACGCATCCCCCCTGGTCGATGCTCATATCGATGATTAACGCCCGCGGCTTCATGGATTGGACAGTCTCTCTGGACACAACAAGGGGTGCTTTATAACCTGGAACAAGGACTGCGCCGATGAGGACATCCGCGAATAGACATGCACGAGTGACGTTGTACGGTGTTGAGAGCATGGTCACGATAGGATAAGGAAGACGTTCCTGTACTTCACGGAGACGTTGGAGATCAGTATCCAGTAAGGTGACATGAGCACCAATACGTGTGAAACTGTCAGCCGCTGTGCTGCCGACAACGCCGGCGCCGATAATCACAACTTCAGCGGGAGGCACTCCCGCTGCGCCCCCGAGAAGGATTCCTCGCCCACCCTGATCGTTTTGCATAAAACGTGCGGCGACCTGGATCGACATGCGACCTCCGATTTGACTCAGAGGTGTCAGAATCGGTTTATATTCATCGTCTTCTTCAACTTGCTCGTAAGCGATGGATGTTATCTTTTTTTCCAAAAGCGATTCGATTTTATCCTGTCGTGACGCAGCAAGGTGCAGAAAGCCGGTGACGCATATTTCGGGACGCATCAAATCAATCTCATCTCGCATGGGACGCGCGAATTTCATGATGAGGTCCGGGCGGCCGAAGACTTCTTCCGGGTTGTAGACGATTTGACCGCCAGCTGTTGAATAATCGTCGTCTGTAAAACCGGCGCCCTCTCCAGCTCCTGTTTCGATATAGACCGTATGACCATATTTCGTGAATAGGTTCACACCCGCAGGAGGGAGACCGACGCGGAATTCAAAGGGTCTTCGTTCTTTAGGTACACCGATGTGCATGGATCACTCTCCAAGAAACGGTTTCTCAGGGTTAGTGCGAATGCAATTCAACGATGATATTCGCATTATTAGGAAGACAGCAGTCTTACCAGGATAGCCTTCTGGGCGTGCAAGCGGTTTTCAGCTTGCTGGAAGATTACCGAGTGAGGACCATCTGCGACCTCATCAGTTATTTCCTCCCCGCGGTGAGCAGGGAGACAGTGCATAACGATCGCACTCTCCGCTGCCAAACTGACCAATTTCTCATTCACCTGGTAACGTGCAAAAACATCCCTGCGTTTTTGCGCTTCGGCTTCCTGTCCCATGCTAGTCCAGGTGTCTGTATATATGACATCTGCACCTTGAACCGCAGCGATAGGATCGTTAGTTTGCTCAATCTTGCTGCCTGTTTCCTTGGCAATATCATTGGCTTGATTAATCACAGTTTGAGGTAGGTCGAATCCTTCGGGCGATGCGATTGTGAAGTGCATGCCTAATTTGGCACAAGCGAAGACGAGGGAAACGGCGACGTTGTTTCCATCGCCGATGAAGGTCAAACGCAGACCCTTCAACTCATTAAACCTCTCAAGAATAGTCAGCATATCTGCCATAGCCTGGCAGGGATGGTTGAAATCACTGAGGCCATTGATTACTGGAACAGAAGAATATTTCGCGAGTTCAAGGATGTGTTCATGACTGAAAACCCGAGCCATAATTGCGTCGACGTAACCGGAGAGAACGCGGCTTACATCGGCGATGGACTCGCGTTTGCCAAGACCAATTTCAGCAGGGGAGAGGTAGAGAGCATCACCACCAAGGTGGCGCATTACCATATCAAAAGAAACGCGTGTCCGCAGGCTAGGTTTTTGGAAGACCATAGCAAGCACTTTGCCTGCAAAGAGTGGCTTGTTGCCTCCCTCTTTTCTTTCTTGTTTTAGCTGCAGAGCGAGTTCTAACATCTCGTTCAACTCAGCACTGGAAAAATCTGTCAGGGCGATAAAATGGTGCATGGATATGTCCTCCAAACACTAATCTAGACGCTGAATTAATCCAGAGGAGTATAGCATAGGACCAACCGCGAGTTTAGCCTTGGCACTGAAATCGCGGCAGATTTACTAGGATGATCAATGTGTAGCACAGTAGTCGAGGTGAGCGTGTTTACGATGCCTGGGGCGGGCGCAGCCAGTACAGCCAGCCACCGGTGCGTCTAGAGGGGGGATCAAACCGGTCAATTGCCGCGAGCAGAAGCGCAGTAATGAGGACGAAGGCGCCGATCCACTGTAACGATGACAGTGTTTCGGTTAGGACGACATAGGCCAACGAAACCGTGACGAGAAGTTCAGCGAGACCGAAGAGGGATGTCTGGATCCCACCGATTAATTGAACGCCTGCAAAAAGCGTAAGACGAGACAAGAAGGTCACGATTGTTAGGCAGACTAACGGAAGGATTGCAGCTTCAGGAAGCATGCTGTATGGATGAGAGAAAATCAGGAACGCGGGGAAAGTTACGATGGTCATTGCCAAAAGCGTATAAAGCGTGACCGTTGGTGCCGGAACCTCGAAAAGAACACGCTGGTTGATGGGGATGTGGATTGCGTATAGGCATGAGGCACACAGCATTTGTATTACACCGCGTACGTCAACAGTTCCATCGCCAGCCTGTGTGAGAAGGTACACACCGGGTATGCTAAGCAGGATGCGGATGATTGTGAGATTGGTGGGTCGGGTTCCATCAAGATAGAACAATCCGGCAACCAATATTGGATAGAGCGTAAAGAGGAACTGCCCCAGGCTGGCGTCTAAAGTGGCAAGGGAGGCATAGTAAAGCAGGGAACCTAGACCGTTCAGGAGACCGGCTATAGCGCATCCCAATAGGCCGAGTGGGAAAATGTAAAGGTACTCTCGTTTGAAAATTAGGATGACAAGAAACAATAACAAGGCTGCGCCAGCGGTTCTGGCGGCGACAACCGCTATCGGATCGAGGCCGGCAAGGATGGCTTGCTTGCCGAAAATCGGAGATGTGCCAAGGAGAATGGCGGAGCCCAGAGCAAAATATACGCCAGCATTCTTTAAATCTATTCTTCGGTCCAAGGTTAGCGCTCCTGGCGCAGTGCTTTCTCGATCTCCTCAATAAGGTCATCAACGAAGAAGTCCCCTTTGGTCATCAATCGCTCGATATGACCATTAAGGCGTTTCCACTCGGGTGTTGTGAGCTCTTTTGCAGTAACCACGACAATGGGAATATCTCGTGTGGGCATCTGTTCACGGAGCAGATCAAGAAGGGCAAAACCATCCATTTCAGGCATCATAAGATCGAGAATGATTAAATCTGGAACGGATTGTTTTACAAGGTCCAGCGCGATGGGTCCGGATTCTGCCTCTTCTACCAGGAAGGTCCCCTGTGCTTCAAGCAGTCGGCGGATTAAACGGCGGGCATCCGCATGATCATCGATGATGAGCACGCTCCGCATTTTTGTAATGTCAATCTGGGTTAGTGCTGCTACGATGCCTTCTGTTGGGCGATCAGGAAGTGTAAAGTCGTCAACGGAGATATCCTTCGACCAAGCGGGGCCCAGTAGTCGGCTGTCTACAGGCATTGTATGGCCGGAACAGTTTATAACAATAACATCATCCGCTTGTATGACTCCCTGCCGTGCGAGTTTGATCAACCCTGCAAAGGCAACGGCGGCGGCTGGCTCTACTGAAAGCCCTTCAACTTTGGCTACGAGACTGAGCGCGTGAAAGGCATCCTCATCAGAAACACTGTCGATGGTTCCACCGCCTGTTTCAAGCATCCTCTGCCGAAGAAGGGTGTAGGCTCTTCCCGGATCGCCTGTAGTTAGCGTGGCGATGTGGGTTTTCGGCGACAGAACTGGATCAGCGACATCAAGGCCTGCTTCCCAGGCACTAGCCATAGGTGAGCAGCCTGAGCTCTGTATGCATGCAAGGGCAGGGATGTTGTCGACAAGCCCTGCAGTGTGCATCTCCTGGAAGCCCTTTAAAACCCCCAGAGGACCAATTGCGCCACTGACGGCCTGGATATACCAATCTGGAGAACTCCAAGCATCCTGTCTCCTTGTTTCAACACCATTGGATCGCTGCAGCGTTGCCAGCTGCTCGGCTATTTCAAAGGCAATAGTCTTCATCGATTCCAATGCAGTAATACTTCGTACACCCCGGTCCAGAAAAAGACCTCGCTCAGACGAGAATTGAGCGGCCAATTGCTTTACCTGGTCGTATGTCCCCGTGACTTTAATGACTTGGGAGCCGTAGATAGCCACCTCATGCATTTTTTCAGGAGGAACGAGGCTGGTTATAAATGCCCACAATTTCAAACCAGCGCGAGCAAAAGCAGCCGAGTAGGCGATGGCGACATTTCCAGTAGAGCAAATGACTGCCTCGTTAATGTTATGTTCCAGCAAAGCGGCAACCGTTACTGCGGCTTGGCGGTCTTTGAAGGAGCCCGTTGGGTTCTGGCGTTCATCTTTGATAAAGAGGTTGGGTAAACCTAGCAGCATCCCAAGTTGGTGGGCTGGGAAAAGGGGTGTCCAGCCCTCTCCGATCGAGGGATAAATGGACGGTTTATGCAAGGGGAGCAGCTTGCGGTATCTCCACAGGCTATCGGGGCGATCTGAGTAAGATGTTCCTAAAAATTTTTCTGAGTCTAGATCATAGCGTGCTTCCATCCACTCGCTGCCGCATTCCGGACAGCATCTTGTAAGTGGATGGTATGGTGTGCGAGCGTCACAATCAAGGCATTTCGCTAAAAATGAAGGCATGGATAAGTCTATCGTTTATTGTGAATCTGCGAGTTCCCCAACTAGAATTATTAACAGACGCCCATTTAGGGTTATCTGGAGAAGGAGAAAGGTGTATTAATCGGGATTACCCCCTTGGGGCAATACGTTTTATTATTGCCGCAACATTTTTGTTGTGATCTTCGGATGACTTGGTTGCTACTTCATCCAGGGTTTTAACCAGGTTGATGAGCTTTTCGAGGTCGTTTGAAGTAAGCGTTTCTGGGAGTATTCCAATGATAGGGATTTCCGCTTTTATCTTCTGAAGGAAAAAGTCATCTGGGTGTTCTGAAAGACCCGGATAGGTAAGGCTGAGAATGATGATCTCAGCTGAGCTTCGCTCTAGCAATTGGGAAGCCTCCTCGAGAGAATCCGCAATGAGTACGGTTCCAAGCCTCCCACCTTCGATCGCTGCCCGGATACGATCGCTTTCTCCAAGCTGTTCCTCAATCACGATAAAAGTGGATTTCTGGTCACAGTTTAATGCTTGTAGAATCTGGCGCAGGGAGTTTTCGCGAACCGGTTTCGTAAGGAATCGAGTGATATCGAGGGTCACACCTTTTCTTTGTCCCTCATCGTATTCTGATATCAGGATGGGTGTAGTATTAATCTCCTCGTTACCCAGTATCTCTGTCATAATTTGCCAAACGTCAGGGTCGGGATGGAGGAGATCTAACAGGATCACATCAGGCTTAATTGCTTTCGTGATTTCATAAGTGTGGCTCGGTTTTGTAACCACATGAAAGCGATACCCTGCATCTTCAAGTACGCGGCGGTATAGATAAGCCACATCGGAATCTCGATCAACGCATAGTATTAATGGAGTGAGCTCTTCTTTTTCACGTTCCTTCATCTCATAGGGGATTGTGAAAGCAAAAGTGCTGCCTTCGCCGGGTAAGCTCTCAACCCACAGAACGCCATCGTGTAATTCAACAAGGTGCCTGCAGATTGATAAACCCAGCCCTGTTCCACCGGTTTTCCTTGTCGGTGAAGCATCAACTTGCGAAAATGGTTCGAAAATCTTCTCATGATCTTCAGGAGCAATACCGTGTCCTGTGTCGAAAACAGCGATTACAACCTCGGGCTGACCACCGCGTTCGAGAGATCGCGCCGAAATACCAATATGGCCTTCATCGGTAAATTTAGTTGCATTCGAAACAAGGTTCAATAGGATTTGACGGAGGCGTATGTTGTCCGCCTGAATACCCGGGAGATCATCCGGCAGATCGATGACGAGCTCGATGGGTTTGCCTTTAACAAGACCGACAGCGGTTGACATCACGCCCCGGACGATCTCCGGAAGATCGACATCTGAGAAGGTTAGCTCCATTTTGCCGGCCTCAATTTTCGAGAGATCGAGTATGTCATTAATTAAACCAAGGAGGTGTTGACCGGCATTATAGATTGCGGATAAATCCTGCTCTTGATTTTCAGTTATGGGGCCGTCAATCCCCTTGAGAATCACCCTGGAGAAGCCGATGATTGAGTTTAAGGGAGTACGAAGCTCATGGCTCATATTTGCCAGAAATTGGCTTTTCAAACGGTCGGCTTCACGCATCTCCTCAAGGGCTTGTGAAGTTAGTTGGTGGGAGCGTGCATCCTGCAGGGTTATCGCGAACTCGTGCGCAACAGCCTCTGCAAGGATGCGGTCTTCATCTGTCCAGGGGTCATCCGAATCCTTTCCATCGAGCTCGATAACTCCAATGATTTCATCTTGGACCCGAAGAGGGATAACCAGACGGTTTTGCGTGTGAACCGCGATTAGCGGGACACGCTGATCCAGGTCATCGATAGGTCTGAGATTGCCGCGATCGTCCTCATATCCCAGTATCTGGCCCCACGAAGCGGCGAGTTCGGGGACAGAGATTGCACCAACGACATCCGGGGGAGTTGGCAGCTCAATCGCCATGCGAGTTTTTTGACTCCGTTCGGCATCGATGACTTGAGATATCCCTCGATATCCTTTCGGCAACCCCTGTTTATCCTTATGCTGATGAGAGCGGATGAGAATTGTGCAAAGTTCGCCTTGAGAGTTTGCGAAATCCAGTAACAGATGCGGGATTGGTTGGCCTGTATCAATAAGATGTTTAAGTTCATCTGCCGCTTCTGCAGTAAACCCGGAACTGTAAATTTCTTTCCCAATGAGATCATTGGGATTTAAACCTATCGCTGCTTCTACTTCAGGGCTGCACCAAGTAAAACGTCCTGCACTGTCGAGCTCCCAAGACCAGCCGCGCGGGCGGTCAGCCTCGGGACGACCGAGAACTTCGGTTGAAAGGGTTCCTGTTTTGGGGATGTCTTTTAAGATCCCGGAAAACAGGTTTTCAAGACGTTGACGTATACCTTCGTTTAAGTTCATTCGAAATGTGCCCTGTTTCCTCAGCTAACTCACGATATTGTTTCGCAGCACGACTCTCTGGGGCGTAATGGTTTATCGCCTGCGCCATAATCGAGCACTCCCGCAACTTGGTGTCTATTTCGATCTCAACATCAAAGATCGCTTCGTTAAACGCGGTTCTTATCTGCTCTGCAAGGCTGCGGTGGATACGGTTGCGCTTGTCAAGCATTGTTAGAAGGATTCGATATCTCAGCTTTGGATTATTCCTTTGGCGAATAGCTAAGATTAAATTGAGCATATCGCGCAGCGCATGCGCAGAGAAGTACTCCGGTTGTGTCGGAATGATGAGCAAGTCCGACGCGGAGAGCGCGTTCTGGGTAAGCGTTCCAGAAGTTGGCGGGCAATCAAGGATGATGGCATCGTAAAAGTGGTTGTCCTTAAGGTGTTTTTGCAAAAGCATCATGTAGTCGGCGCGAACTAGCAAATGAGGCTCAGCAAGGTTCAATTCGTGATTAGACGGGACGAGATCCACGTTAGGGAAATTCGTTGGGAGTACCGCTCTTTCAAAGTCATCATTTCCCAACAACACTCCGGCGACAGTTCTCTCAAGCGAGGCAGGTTTAAACCCCATGGAAAGGGTCAAATTGGCGTGAGGATCCAGGTCGATGAGAAGCACTTTATTTCCGGTCTCCGCAAGGGAAGCACCTAGTGAAAGTGCGGTTGTAGTTTTCGCAACTCCACCCTTGGCATTTGCGATGGCTATAATGTGGGTCATGCGTTGTCCTCGTCCCGTGGATTTCTCGCGCTAAGCGGGGTCCGATCCGCTTCTTTTTTTATCTTTTCGATCAATATGAGGTTGACCGCTCATGATTATGGATTTTTCCAGTAATTGAATCCGGCTTCGCTCTGCACCGAATGCGCGCCGCATTTCTTGCACGGCAGTCTGAAGCATGCCCTCAACGTTATCGCTGGATCTGATGACGTCTGTAAGTTCAAGCACTGTTTGCTCACGTTCAACTCGGCGCAGTGTTTCTTGGAATAACCGCGCGTTTTGTATTGCCACAGCCAGCTGGTCCGTGAGAATTTGCAGAACTGCGATATCGTCTAAGCTGAATGCGTTTGCGTTTGTGTGCTGGACATCGAGAGCGCCGATCACCTGATCCGCGACGATGAGAGGGATTGAGACCTCGGAGCGAATGTTTGTAAGGAGTGGATGTGGTTGGTAAAGCTCGTCTTGGTTAACATCGGAGGCTAGATAATATTTACCGTTTTCCACAACATAGCCAATAATCGTTTTCGAGCCCACGGGCAGTTGATAGCCGAGAGAGAGCATTTGTTCACCGGCTTCCCCGGTAGCGGCTCTTATTACAGCAATTTTCTGCGTTTCATTGAGCAGGAAGGCGGCGACATGTGGGTAGCCAAAGCGATCACTGATTAGCCTCACAACCTTGTTGAGAAGCGTTTCTATGTCCAGCAGACCGGTGGCGTCGCGCGCAACCTCTGCTGCGGTCTGCAATTGGGCAGCCCGTCGCTGGACTTCTTCAAGCAAACGCATTTGCTCAAGCGCATTCGCAACTTCGTCAGCTACGGCTTCCAGGATTTCGCGATCATCCTGGGTCCATTCACCTGGGCGTTCTGCGAGAAGGCCCAGATGGCCTACGATTTCGCCACGCACAGAGATCTGTGCATCAAGCGGGTCTCCGCCATCGATCAATGCGTCCGGGTAGCGTGAGCCGCGATACTCGGCAAAGGTTGCTTGTTTGTCATCTTCAATTAACTGCAGGAGTTCTTCCCAAGAATCTGCGGTCTGGCGCCGGTAAAGAGTATCGATTTGCTCGAAGCTCCGTTGAGTTTCTTCAAACAAACGCGCATTTTCTAGCGCCACCGAAACCTGATTAGCAATTAGTTCAAGGATTTCAATATCACGCGAATCCAGACCTTCAATGTCAGCGCTCTCAACCGCGAAAGCGCCAATCGCTTCGCCACGGCTGATGAGAGGGACGGCAACTGTTGTGCTGGTGGACCGGATGTATTGGCCGGTTTCCGGGCTATCCTCGCTGGGGGAAGTAACGGGTTTTGCAGTTAATACGGCGCGCCCGAGATGGCCGCGGTCAAGAGGAACGGGGATACCTATCGCTGTTGGCTGAATACTTTCTGCAGCCGAAGCACTTCGGACTACAATTTCATTACCTTCGACGAGGCCAATTACTACACGATTGAAACCAAATGTTTCGCGAATGCTCTCGCCGGCTTTGGCGAGCAGTGAATCGTAGTCCGTTTGTTCACTTATGCTCGTGAACACATCGATGACACGCCTGTTCTGAGCAGATAGCTCGGTTAGCTCACCGATCAGCCGTGCATTTTCGATTGCAACAGCAAGCTGGTCGGCCATGGTTTGAAGGACGACAACATCATCGTCATCGAAGGCGCCCGGATCTTTGCTTTGGACATCAAGCGCTCCAATGATTTGGTCGCCTGCCCACAACGGAAGAGCCATTTCGGAACGGGTCTCAGGGAGATCGGGGTTGGCAGAATGCACTTGATCTTCACCGACGTCGAGAGATATCCGGGGTTTCCCAGTGCCGGTGGCATATCCGACGATCCCAACCTTGCCCACAGGCAGATTAAAGCCCCTTGCGATCATACGCTTTCCACCTTCTGAACTGGAAGCGCGTAATACAGCATTTTCGCGTTCTCGATCTAGCAAGAAAACACCTGCATGGTAGAAGCCAAAACGGGAGGTGATCAAGTTTACAGCCTCGTTCAAAAGAGATTCTACATCACGGATTGCAACAGCATCGCGGGCGACCTCCGATGCCGTTCGTATTTGACGCGTGCGGTCCTCAACGCGCTTCTCAAGAGAGCGGTAAAGATCGGAGAGGTCCTCTGCCATCAAGTTGAAGGTTCGGGAAAGCTGTCCGATTTCATCCCCTCTCGCTTCGGTCACTCGAGCCGTGAGATCTCCCATGGAGAATCTCTGTGCCAGTTCAGACAATGACGCTAGTGGGCTGATCGCCCGCCTCGTCGCTAGCGGAACAACGAGCGCCACCAGGGCAATTGCACCCAGGAGCAGGGAGATAGTTGTCGGGGCGAGGGCATTTGCTTCTGCGAAGATATCTGCTTGCGGGAGTTCGGTGACGATGCCCAATCCCCAATCAGGGATCCACTCATAGGCGGCGAGTACAAGGTCGCCATCCTTGTTGGAATATTCAACGGTTCCAGAAGTTGTATCGCTAACGCTGGTGAAAACCGGATGAGATTGACCGCTGGTAGTTTCGGGTTCGGTGGCGTAGCGGGGAAGCTCAATGAGAATGTCGGGGGCGAGCAGAACGAAGGTGCGGCCGCGCTCAACCCGGTAGACGCCGCGCTGTTCCCAGAAGATCTGCATTTCTTCGAGCAGAGTGCCGAGGCGGGTGTCGCGATTGACGCCGACGAGCAGCAGATTCCCTTCCTGTGTTCCAGAGGTACGCAATGGTGCGCTGGTGATAAGGACGAGATTATCGGGTGCGAAGAGCGGGTCATTGTAGAAAGGATAGGTAGCTAGAGCGAGGGGGTCGATGGCATCGGCGTTGAGGAAGGGGGATGTTCGGCCTTCCCAATCAGGGTTGGTGGAGGCGAGCACCATTCCATCGGCAGAGCGAGCGAGGAGTACGTCAGAGAAGAGAACCTGACCCTGACGGACACTGAGATCTTCAAGTTCGGTTCGGGCGCTGCTTTGAGCGGAGCGATAACTGGAAGATGATGCGGGCAGACGGAGCAATTCGGATCCGCTCTCTCGAAGAGTGGTGCGTTGACTTCCAAGTTGGAGGCGCTGTTCGCTGATGTCGGTCCATTCCTGAAGAACCTGGACCTGCGCCTGTGCAGCTGAGGTCATCTGGCTCGCGGCCTGTTGGCGGAGGAGGTCCCGTGATCGGAAGTAGCTTACGCCTGCGAGAACGAGCATCGGAATTAGGACTAGCGGCAGCAGAATAGAAGTAAGCCTGACTCCCAGGCTCATTCTGCTCAAAAACTTACGAAAACTCGAAAAATAGGATGTACTCATGATTCTGAATCCTGAGTGTTCAAGAGATTGTCATCGCTCTCAACCGCGGTGTTATTCGTTCTAGACTCCCTTGAAACCAAGGTAGCCGTGGAACGGATGGCGTTAAGAGCTCTACCCAACTCACGAGTACTTGTCTCAAGAATGGTTTTCATATCTGGGGAACGACGAACTTGGCTTGTGATTTCATGAATCAAACGTTCTCGCCGCGCCGTTCGTTGGACTTGGTCAAGCAAGTTAGAATTCTGAATACCTGCTGCAACTTGGCTGGCGACAGTCGCTAGTAACGCGACATCATCCTCGGTGAAGCGGTTATCTTGATCGTAATCCTCAAGAACGATCGTCCCCAGAATTTCATCACCAAGCAGCATGGGTACACCAAGCCAAGATTTGATTCCCTCTCCAGTATCACCCACACCGAGCATTGCAGCGCGCTGGGCAGGATTGTCCGTGAGCAGCAAGGGTTGACGCGAACGGATCACGACGGAAATAAGATCGTCCCCGAGAGGTTCAGTTATGGTTTGGGCAGGCTCAGTGCGGCGCGAATCGTAGGAGATTATTATTTGATCCTCTTGGGGATCGAATAAACAAATTTTAAGGTCAGTATTACCTATTGCCTGTGTTAGCTGCCGGCGGACGATCCGGAAAAGCGTGTCCTGAGGAAGCATTTGGGAAACGGCTTGGCTGATACGGTTGATGATCTCCAGTTCTGTGACTCGACGTCTTTCCTCTGATCGTTGGCGAGCACCCTCCAACGCTTGAGCGGATTGGCTGGCGACGGCCTCCATCAAGGCAATCTCTTCATCGTTCCACGGGTCCGCAGGTTTAGATCGTCGGGCTGCGAGCGTAGCGACTGTCTCACCCCGCAATTGAACTGGGACGGCGATATCACGCCCATCCGCGCTGACGACAGTTGAGCCCTGGACGATGGCATCCTCGATAACTGGATAAATTTCATCAGGTTGAGACCCAATTTCACCGCGTTGATTTAAATGGATGATGGGTAAAGATCGAGAACGGGCAATCCGCCCCCATGCAGCTTGTGTTTCGGCTCGATCAGAGTGTTCGATACGGTCGAGCTTCTCCTGCATTTCACGCTGGATTCGGGCACTATCGATGGCAACTGCTACTTCGCTGGCGATTGCCTCCAACGCTCGAATATCATCCTCGGCGAAGGCATGTGGTTCAGTACTCTGAACATCCAAGGCTCCTAGAAGACGCTGCCCAACAAGCAACGGAACCGCTAGTTCTGATTGTGTATCTGGGAGGAGTGGGTTCTTGAAGTGGAAGGGATCTTGCTCGACATCGAGCGCAACACGTGGCAGGCGGTTGGCCGTGGCCCAACCGATGATGCTTGCGCTCCCCAGCGCAAGCCTGTGATGCCTGGCGATCATCTTTTGCCCCGCCTCCCCTGTGCTGGCAACAAGATCCGCCCAGTTACCAGTCTCATCCATGATAAAGATCGATGCATGGTAAAAGCCGAAGCGGGCGCGGATGAGTTCAATCGCCTGGGACATCAGTATTTGTGGTTCTGGAAGCTCGGTTGTTAATTTGGTGATGTCGGCAGTTGTTTGAAGTTGGAGAGCTCGCCGTTCCAGGACGCGAGTGCGTTGAGAAACTAGCTCCTCGAGTTCTCGACTCTGTACCTGGAGTTGATCACTAATCTCACGTTCCATGCTTAATGCCCGGGTCATCTCCCGGTTTGAAAACCAATTGAGGACTACCAGAACGGCCAATCCGAACCCAAGCCCTAAAGCATCAGCCAGCACAGCTGATTGTGGGAGTATCGCCGCCGTAATAATGCCAGCGTTCTGAGCCCAGCCGGCGATGACGTAACCAAGAATGCTTAATAGCACGAAAATTGAGGCCGCCCCAGCGCCAATCAGGATGACCGCTGCCGCGACAACCATCGCCATACCTATGGTTGAGACGTGCCCGATCCCAACTTGGAAAAGGGAGGCCACCATGAGGGTGAAAACGACAGTTATGGGGATATACCCTGCAATTTGCAGACGACCCTTACGGCCAAACCAATAAGAAAGCAAGAAGAACGGTTGGACACCTAATCCGGCAAGGGCACCGGTCAGTGGAGCCAGATTAAGAAGCCAAAGAATCAACAATGTAATTCCAAACAGGAATCCAGGAATGGCTAAGCCCAGAAGGACCAGATTCAGCACCGTTTGGCGTCGTGCAGTATTCGGATCTGGTGAGGTGGGAGCGATAGCTTCCCGTAAGCGCTTAATCATCCAATTTCTTCATCCTTATCGCATGTGTCATCATACTTATTACGGTCAACGATGCGGCGAAAGCTATTTAATGCATTGGAAATAATAGAGTTAAAACTCAGTTCCACTAAACAATCCTGGGCTTTCCTCTCCATGTATCTTTATTATTACTTCTGGGTTGCCCAACCCGCGCTGCAAAGCTCTCGCTGCTTTCTCCAAAACCTCTTCGATCTCCAATGAACCGCTTAGATCTGATGTGATTTCACTCACTAGGCGTGCTCGATCTGCTGCAACAACAGATATTTTTGCGAGGTGTGCGTTGAGAATTGCAGCGCTCAACTGATCAGCCAGTGTCTGCAGCATCTCCACATCTTGAGGTCGGAAAGCGTCAGATTTGGAGCTTTGCACATTCATCGCGCCGAGCACACGACCTCCGGTCTGCAGTGGAACCGCCAACTCGGAGCGCATATCCGCCATGAGATCTCTTCGTAGTTTTGTGTCCTCTGCTTGAATATCCGTTACTAACCGCGGCTGGTTGTTGCTCGTGACCCAACCAATGATCGACCCCGAGCCAACTGGAACGATGTATCCCTCCGCCGCCAACGCTTTCCCGAAGTCTCCGGTCGCTTCGTGAAGCGAAGCAAAGTCGCCCTCATCCTCAATCAAGAAAATGGAGACATAGTCGTATTTGAATTGCTGTTGAATGAGTTCGACTGCACGCCGCAGCAAGTCGTCAAGTGTGGCGATCGATATTACCGCGCGTGCGACTTCACCTGCTGTGCGTACTTGGCGTGTGCGTTCTTCGACGCGGTCTTCAAGCGATTGATAGAGACTGTTTAGTTCGTCTGCCATGCTGTTAAGGCTGTGAGCAAGGGCGCCGATTTCGTCATCGCGGTCTGATGGCACTCGGAAGGACCAATCCCCGCGAGAAAGTCGTTCAGCCAGCTCCGTTAGATTACGAAGAGGGCTTAGAAGAAAACGGTTAGAGACGAAGGCGACAACAACAATCGAAAAGATGGACGTGCCAGCGAGCATGGCGATGGTGAAGGGGGCGAGGGCATTTGCTTCTGCGAAGATATCTGCTTGCGGGAGTTCGGTGACGATGCCCAATCCCCAATCAGGGATCCACTCATAGGCGGCGAGTACAAGGTCGCCATCCTTGTTGGAATATTCAACGGTTCCAGAAGTTGTATCGCTAACGCTGGTGAAAACCGGATGAGATTGACCGCTGGTAGTTTCGGGTTCGGTGGCGTAGCGGGGAAGCTCAATGAGAATGTCGGGGGCGAGCAGAACGAAGGTGCGGCCGCGCTCAACCCGGTAGACGCCGCGCTGTTCCCAGAAGATCTGCATTTCTTCGAGCAGAGTGCCGAGGCGGGTGTCGCGATTGACGCCGACGAGCAGCAGATTCCCTTCCTGTGTTCCAGAGGTACGCAATGGTGCGCTGGTGATAAGGACGAGATTATCGGGTGCGAAGAGCGGGTCATTGTAGAAAGGATAGGTAGCTAGAGCGAGGGGGTCGATGGCATCGGCGTTGAGGAAGGGGGATGTTCGGCCTTCCCAATCAGGGTTGGTGGAGGCGAGCACCATTCCATCGGCAGAGCGAGCGAGGAGTACGTCAGAGAAGAGAACCTGACCCTGACGGACACTGAGATCTTCAAGTTCGGTTCGGGCGCTGCTTTGAGCGGAGCGATAACTGGAAGATGATGCGGGCAGACGGAGCAATTCGGATCCGCTCTCTCGAAGAGTGGTGCGTTGACTTCCAAGTTGGAGGCGCTGTTCGCTGATGTCGGTCCATTCCTGAAGAACCTGGACCTGCGCCTGTGCAGCTGAGGTCATCTGGCTCGCGGCTTGATCCTCCATAAGGTTTCTAGAACTAATAAAGGCACCAATACCCAAGGAAATTAAAGGGAGGAGGATGAGAGGGAGGATGACGAATGGAAGTCGACGGACGAGACTACCGCGTACATCGCTCTGATCTGTGGGTTGTGGATGGGTTACCGGGCTAACCACAGCTACTCAATCTCCCACACAGGATCACCATTCAGGATGCTGCGTATTTGATTTGGGAAACGATCTGGATTGAGAGGCTTACCGAGAAAGCCGTTAAATCCTGCTGTTCGAGAACGCTGCATCTGTTCTTCACTCGCATATGCGGTGACCGCGACGACAGGGATTTCACGCAATTCATCCGAGGCGCGTAATTTTCGAAGCGCTTCATACCCGTCCTCGTAGGGCAGTCTAATATCCATCAGGATAAGATTGACCTCCGGGAGAGTGTCGGCGTATTCAACGACTTCGTAGCCGGAGGTTTTCCATTCGCAATGAATTCCCATATGGTCAAGCATGCGGGCCATTAAAACGAAATTCGAGACGTTGTCTTCAACGATCAGGACTGTGGTTTTCTCAGGGTCACTACTGCTCACAATAATTTACTCCATGCAGCAGGCTGCGTATTAGATCTTACTGTGCAAGAACTGTGCAATTTGTCTCGGGAGATGATCTACATCGATTGGCTTTTGAATATAGTCGTCACATCCCGCAGTTAATGTTCTTTCACGATCGCCGCGCATTACATTTGCAGTTATAGCGATAATGGGAGTTTTATCAAACTCTACGTCCGCCTTTAATTCTTGGGTCATAGTAAGCCCGTCGATTTCTGGCATGTTTATATCCACAAGAATCAAGTCGGGGAATTGCTGCCGCGCGAGATCAATCCCGTCTACAGCATTATCGGCGCCAAGGAAACGATATCCAGCAGCTTCGAGAATGCGTTTTACGAGGATGCGGTTATCGAGATTATCTTCGACATACAGAATAGTTTGCGTATCTTCTGGCATAAGAAATCAATTAAGAAAGATACCCTCCAAGGTACTGAGAGAGATTATAGTCAATGGATTGCCCATTTGCCAGCAGAGCCCTCGTCGTCACAGCGAGGGCTCTTGAGGAGGAGAACAAAGAGCTGGGCTACAATAGATATCTGGAGGCTGTCGGTAAAAAATTTGGGGCGCAGGCCGGACGCTCATGGGCGCCGGTTCTCTAGACACCCTTTTCTTTAAATATCCTGTTGTCTCCGATACTACTGTAAGGTGCTCTGTGTAATTTCAGCTTAGCATTCTTTTGAGCGGATGTACCTTTCAGTCCGCTTACAAAATTGGGTGAGATAAGGTTGTACTAAAGGGCATCTCCCAATCTATGAAGTATGAGAGCAAAAAGCCTCCGCAGTATTCCTGGAGGCTTTTTATTGAGAGCGGGCAGCGGGATTCGAACCCGCGACATTCTGCTTGGGAAGCAGACGCTCTACCACTGAGCCATGCCCGCATAATCGTTCCGGATTATAGAAGTGCTCATAATGACTGTCAAGGAACGTGCTTTCTTAACACTGCTGATGATCAACAGCGGTCTTGCGACTCCAATAGAAGGATTCGGTGGAGCCAGTGGAGTGCATGACTTACAGCGCGGGTTTTCATGTTTACGAAGTGCGCTTCATAGGTTTTTTTATCCGTGTGTTCATTGTCCGGGAGAAGAACCTGAATCAGCACTGTGCCGCCATCCCGAGAAGGTTGCATGGCGAGCAGTATACCTGCTTGGGCAGGAGCACTGCGCATATCTTCTTTCAGAGTTTTAGTGAGGGAATCGTCTGCTTCGACCTCTAAGAGACTCTGTTTGCTGGCGATTATCTCCGGGAATTCTGATAATGAATCCGTGAGGGCTCCATCTGTTCCCGCTTCAAGGATTGACAGATGCATGCCCATATCCTTCAGTAAATCGACAACTACAGATTCGAGTGTCTGATCGTCTTTGCCGTAGATCGCTCTCCCGATGCGCTGTTCAAGTGTCGTCTCGACACTTGAGATCATCTTGTCGGCTTCCTTAACTGTTTTTGCCTTTGCGGTTATACGGATATCCACACGCCCAGGATGGGCAGAGAGACCGACTGTAGGATTGTGGAGCTTCTCCAGGTCTTCGATTAATTGGTCCAGCATCGACTCGCCGATACCTGAGGTTCGGACAATGCGACTCGTGATAATGCTTTGTAATCCAAGGCGATGTTTAAGATAAGGGATAACGTCGTTAACTAGCAGGTGCCGCATTTCAGCGGGGACACCGGGCAAGGAAATGACCACGGAATGATCTGTCTCCACGATGAAACCCGGGGCGGTACCCACGGGGTTTTCGATTGGGGTGGCACCAGCAGGGATATACGCTTGACGGCGGTTATTCTCAGTGGGAATACTCCCAAAACCCGAGAATCGCTCCTTGATCTGCTGCCATAATTCGGGCACGAAGATGGTCTCAACGCCCACAGCCTTCGCAATTCCTTCACGCGTGGGGTCATCAATTGTAGGACCTAAACCGCCGGTGGTTATCACCGCGTCTGCGCGCTGCATACTTGCTCGCACTTCTTCGGCAATCCTATCGATATTATCGCCGATGGTGCTGGTTCGATAAAGGTCGAGGCCGATTTCGCGCAGAGACCGGGCGATATACCGTGTATTTGTATCTACGAGTTCGCCTAACAACAATTCCGTACCTATTGTAATAATCTCAGCTTCCATATTTTTACACCACGTTGTATTCGAATATCAAACGGTCTTCATCGAAGCGCGCCAGATCCAGGGAAGAGACATCCACAGTGTGTGATTTTCCCTCTAGGATAATTTCGGTCATTAACTTACCGGCGATTGGTCCATGCATAAACCCATGTCCTGAAAAACCTCCAACCAAATAAAAACCCTCGACAGGCGTCGCTCCGAAAATGGGATGTGCGTCGGGAGTTACTTCGTATAGTCCTGCCCAGGCTGCTTGGCGGCCCGCCTTTTCCAGCATTGGCATTCGATCCGCTGCAGCTTTCATGGCGACTAACTCCCAATCTCCATCAATCGATTGATCGAAGCCAGGTTTCTCGTCCGGATTTGACATTCCGGTGAGAATCCCGGTCCCTTCTCTATGGAAATACAGCGATTGTGTGAAATCAATGACAAACGGGAAATCCGCAGAGAGGTCGGGGAGGGGTGTTGTGGTCAGCATTTGCCGGCGGATAGGGGTGATGGGGAGTTCTAAATCCACCATGCGCCCGATGAGCCCTGCCCAAGGTCCGGCGGCGTCAACTACGATTTGGGAGTCGATTGAGCCCGAGCTGGTCACGACGCGCTTAACCTGGTTATCCGTGGTATCGATGTCGATGACGCTGACCTCTGTGAAGGCAGATACGCCAAGCTGGCGGCCGCGCTGTATATAGCCCATAACTACGCTATTGGGGTCGGCTAAACCATCATCGGGATGAAAGGTACCGGCGAGTGCATCTTCGAAACGCATCATCGGAAGGCGAGTTTTGACATCATCGGCGTCTAACCATTGAGTATTTACGCCGAGTTGATTTTGCATTGCGACATTGCCTTTGAATTTTGCAACACCTGCATCCTCAGTCAGTACGAATAAATAACCGCATTTATGGTAGAAGGGATCCTGACCAGTTTCCTGTTCGAAGCTTTCAAGCATTGCTAGACTGGCGATGGACAATTGCACATTGATTTCAGTGGCAAATTGATAGCGCACTCCCCCGGCACAACGGCCAGTGGCTCCTTGTCCGAAGTAAGGTTCTTTCTCAAGTAGGATGACATTGCCTGCACCGGCGGCGGCCAGGTGGAATGCAGTGCTGGCACCCATGACTCCACCGCCGATGACAACGACATCTGCTGAACCTGGAATGTCACTTTTCATAGAGAGATCCTTTTTGTACTGGATGGAAGAACCCATTGCATAACCGCTAGCACTCAGCGGCGGCACAACCCAACGTGTATGTTTATATTCTAATCCATGCTTCCCCGGAAATTGCGTCCATGTGTGATCTATAAAAAATCAAGAGCACGATGATTCAATAAGACGAACCATCGTGCTCTTGAGAAAGGCACAAACTAATCGGGCGCGCTACTCCATTCCGAGATAAGCTTTTTGCACCATTGGATTCTTCTGAAGACCCTCGGCCGTATCACTCACCACAATTTCACCGGTCTGAAGAACATATCCGCGCTGTGCAATTTGTAATGCCATGTGTGCGTTCTGCTCAACGAGCAGGATGGTTGTTCCTTCTCTATTGATCTCCTGAATAATTTCAAATACGCTTTCCACGAGAACCGGCGCCAATCCCATCGATGGTTCGTCCATCAACATCAGGCGAGGTCGAGCCATCAGCGCTCTTGCGGTGGCGAGCATTTGCTGCTCTCCCCCGCTCAGGGTCCCGGAGATCTGGCTCTCTCGCTCCTTCAACCTTGGAAATAGCGCAAAGCCACGTTCGAGGTCCTGTTTAATACCGTCGGCATCGTTGCGATGAAATGCACCCATTTCCAGGTTCTCACGGACGGTAAGTTTCGAGAAAATCCCTCTGCCCTCTGGGACCATGGAGACACCTTTAAAAACAATCTTATGGGCAGGGTAGGGAGCGAGGTTTTCCCCATTCAGATACACAGAGCCAGTTTTTGGTTTAAGTAAGCCAGTGATCGTTCTGAGCGTTGTTGTTTTACCGGCACCGTTGGCCCCAATGAGCGTGACGATCTCGCCCTCTTCTACGGTGATCGAGATACCTTTTAGAGCGTGGATGTTGCCGTAATAGGCATGTACATCATTCAATTCGAGCATCGGCATGGGAGCTGGCTCCTCGTTAAGAGTCTGATGAAACAGTTTCTAGACCTGTCGCCGCACCACGGCCCAGGTAGGCTTCGATAACTTGCGGGTTTCTTTGAATTTCTTCGGTAGTTCCTTCAGCGATTTTCGCTCCATAATCAAGGACAGTGACTCGCTCAGAAATCCCCATCACCACGCGCATATCATGCTCAATGAGCAAAATCGTGATCCCTAGATCATCCCGGATCCGCTGGATTAAGCGCATGGTTTCTGATGATTCTTGCGGATTCATACCGGCGGTTGGCTCATCGAGAAGTAGGATTCTCGGTTTATTGGCCAGCGCTCGGCCGATTTCAAGTCGGCGTTGATCGCCATAGGGTAGATTCCTCGCCAAGAGGTCTCCTCTGCCAACCAGCCCCATGTATTTTAGGAGGCGGCGGGCTTCTTCGACTGCGAGTTCTTCTTCATCACGAGTGCCGGGAGTATTTAGGATTGCGCCATACCAGTGTGAATGCAGTTCCGTTTCCATGCCTATGAGGACATTTTCAATCGCCGTCATGTTGGCGAATAGACGGATATTCTGATAGGTACGGGCGATGTGAAGTTGGGCGATCTGGTCCGGAGATTTCCCGATGATGGATTTTCCATCGAAAAGAATGTCGCCCTCATCGATAGCATAAAAGCCAGATACACAATTGAAAAAGGTTGTCTTCCCTGCGCCATTTGGTCCGATAATGCTAACGATGGAGTGCTCTGGAACTTCAAAATCGAAGGAGCTAACAGCCACAAGCCCACCGAAGGCCTTCGTCACGGATTTTGAGGTCAGGATTGAATGGTTTTCTGTCATCGGTCTCAATCTCCCGCTTCAGCGCTCAGCAGCTCAGAGTCTTCGTCGGTGTGAAGGTCTCGTTTCCTCTTCGTAGAAGGCCAGAACCCTTCCGGTTTTGCCAGCATCATGACGATCAGGAGGGCGCCATAGATTAGAAGGCGATATTCAGCGAACTCACGGAGCAGCTCGGGGAGACCGACAAGGATCAACGCTCCCACAACGACTCCGGGAAGGCTTCCCAGACCGCCGATGATAATCATAACGAGCACATTAATAGATATTTCCAGTTTGAAGCTGTGAGGGAAGATTGAAGTCAGTTTACTCGCCAGGAGCGCACCAGCGAGTCCGGAAAAAGCAGCTCCGAAGGCGAAAGCCATCAATTTAGTTGTTACGAGGCGAATGCCCATTGCCTCGGCGACATCCTCATCTTCCTGCATAGCCAACCATTGGCGGCCTAGTCGAGCTTCACTCAATCGCCAGGATACAAACCAGGCGAGCAAGACTCCTGCTAAGATGACGTAGTAAAAATGCTCAGGGCGCACGAGTGAAATACCGAAGAGCTCTGGTTTAGGAATTCTCAACACCCCCTGAGCTCCGCCGATGACGGGTTTGAGAAAGTCAGATAGCACCAGAATACGAATGATCTCGCCGAATCCAAGTGTAACGATCGCCAGATAGTCACCACGCATTCGCAGTACTGGGATGCCCAGGAGGAGGCCAGCGCAAGCGGCTATCAATACACAAAAGGGAAGGGCGGCCCAGAAGGTCATGCCGATCCCCAGAGGTCCCGAAGAGGTCATGACAGCCATGGAGTAAGCGCCGATAGCGTAGAAGGCGACGTAACCGAGATCGAGAAGCCCGGCGAAGCCGACGACGATGTTCAGACCTAAACCCATCAGTATAAAAATCCCCACGTTGTTCAACACTTCTGATAAGTAGGACCCTAACAACTGCGGGAGGATGATGAGGAATAACGCGCCACCTGCAAAGGACAACCAGCGAAGTCGAGATTTTCTAGATGCGGAGATATCTTCTGTTTGCTTCGCAGTGGTTTGCCTGCGGGTGTCCAAAAAGGTGGTTATTCCAACAGTCAACGCAAAAAGCAGGGCGGCTACAAACGGGCGCAGTGCCTTTCCAGCGAAGATGAGCTTGGCGAAACCTGATCCGAAAAAATCCCTCAATCGACTGGAGAGGATTTCAGAGAACAACCCAATGGTTAGTGTCCAGAGCAAGCCATTAAAGAGCGGTCGCTGGTAATTGCTCGGGAGCAGACTAAACAAGGCTGCTAGTAATCCAGTTATTGTCATCGCCGCAAGGAAGGCGAGGCTTCCTGCGATTGGAGAGAGGTTGAAGGAAAGGGTCTCAATTAGCGCAGGCGAAATATTCGGCAGAAACGGGCGCAAGTTTACCGCTGAAGCAAGCAGGATTAAGAGCGCTGACGGGATGCCTGAGATTACGCCGGTGAGAGAGCCGTAGAGTAGAGCAATCCATCGCTGCCCGTTTGAATTATCGCGTGCTGCTATAAAGGCGAATGCTACTGTTGCCGCGAAAATCAAGACTTGCCCCATTGTGATGACGCCAGTTATCAACGATCGCTTGCTAAAAAGTTCAACAAGGCCGATTGTGCTGACGATTAATGAGGCGATCCCAGCGAAAAATCCGAAGCGGAGAGGTGTGCGCCATTGAATACTTGGTGTAGTTGTCATCATCTCACCTTACGCCTTTTTCTCAGCTAAAGGTTCGCCGAGAATGCCTTGTGGACGGAAAATTAGGACGAGGACCAACATGATGAAGGCGATCACGTCCTTCAACTGGTTGAAGGCGGGAATTCCAAGGCTCTGTAAGAAGAGGCTCGGCCCAATCGATTCGAACATTCCCAGGAAGAGACCGCCGATGGCGGCACCGGGGACGCTGCCGATTCCGCCCAGGACTGCAGCTGTGAAGGCTTTGATCCCGGGGGTAAAGCCCATGAAAAAGTGAACTTGTCTGAAGACTAGTGCGAAGAGCACTCCAGCAATACCGGCCATCGCCGCTCCTGTCGCGAAGGTGATGGAGATGGCGCGATCCACGTCGATACCCATTAGGGCGGCAACATCCTTATCCTCTGCGACGGCGCGAATGGATTTACCAGTCTTGGTCCGCATGATGAAAAAGTTCAAACCGATGAGCATGATGAGGGTAACGGTGATAACAGCGATGTGGGTCTTTAGGATTTGGGTTCCCAGGAGAGGGATAGAACCTGCTAGGATTTCAACCTGGGGAAAGGGTTTTACATTTGACCCGAGCATGCCCCGGAAGAAGTTCTGCCAGAAGAAAGATGCACCGATGGCTGTGATCAGCGGAACAAGACGCGGCGCCTTCCGCAGAGGTTTATAGGCAATCCGCTCTGTGAGTAGGGCGACACCCACAGAAATGAGCATTGAGAAAATGGCGATTATTAAGAGAGAAATTATAGGGTGGCGATTGAGAAACCCAGACTCTGCCATTGGGCCGGCGAGGAAAATTGTCGAGGTCATGATGCCTGACATAAAGAATTCGCCATGGGCGAAGTTGATCATAAAAAGCACACCGTAGACTAAGGTGTAGCCAATTGCGATAAGGGCGTACATACTCCCCTGGGCGACGCCAAAAATGAGAAAGTCCGTCCATTGTCGGGTTGAGTAGGGATTATCGAGTACCGTAGAGACTGTCCCCCAAATGACAATGATGATAATGACGGCACGAATAAGCCAAAGGAACAAATCGATGTATTCTATCTTCTCAAAGAGCCTTTTCATCTCGTCACTCCGGAAAGAGATAGGATGGACCCGAGAGACTGGTTCCGGGTCCATCCTTGAAGATACTACTTGTTCAGTACGACAGGATGCCGTTGAACCACACGGCTATGGATTACGGCCAGATCTTGACGTACTCGCCGCCCTGAAGCTCAGAGACTGAGATCTTCGGGTCAGCGCAGTCGCCGTATTGATCGCAAGTCAGCGTGCCGGTGATTCCACTGAAGTTCGATGTGGAGTACAGGCAATCGCGCATCGCCTGGCGACCGATGTGGAGTGTACCATCATCGTCCACGCCAACTTTCTCGATGCAAGCAAAGATCATGTTCGTCGCATCAAAACCATGTGCGTGGAAGACCGATAGTGTCTCAACACCGTATTTGTCTAGGTAGGCAGCTTTGAAATCCTCGTATGTGCTGCCCGCGAAGGAGATATCCGGTCCGGAGAAGTACATGCCCTCGCCGGCTTCGCCGATCGCTTCTGCAGCAGAATCGGAGATGCAGCCATCAGCAGCTGCAATGACGGTGTCTTCGAGCCCAGCGACTTCCCTCGCCTGCTTCGAGACGAAGGCGCACTCAGCGGTGAAGATTGGGTAGTACAGGAACTCTGGCGGACCAGCAGCGGAAACAGCGGTGAGAACGGGGCGCATGTCTGTGTCGCCGACGTTGACGGCAGTGTATTCGACCATCTCGCCACCCAGTCCTTCGAAGGAGCTGCGGAAGGCATTTGCGAGGCCCTCCGTGTAGGGGTCCCCGTCATGGATCGCTGCTGCGGTCATCAGGCCGAGTTCGTTATAGGCGAAATCAGCGATAGCAGCGCCCTGGACTTTATCATTGTGTGCAGTGCGCAGATAGCCAGCATTCCATGCCTGCGTTGGATCTGTGAGGCTAGGAGCTGTGTTCGACGGTGAGACCATGAAGTAGCCGGCCTCGGAGATAACAGTGGACATCGGGACGCCGGCGCCGGAGCAGCTGGTGCCGACGACGCCGAGGATTGTCGGGTCAGCGACGATCTTCTGACCAGCAGCCTGCCCACCCTCTGCGTTGCAGCCATCATCCTCTGCCTGGAGCTCGACATCGTGCCCCATGACTTGGCCTTTAAAATCCATGGCGATCTCGACACCGTACTGGGAGTCGAGGCCAAGATCGGTGTTTGGGCCAGAGATGACGAGGGCCGAGGCGATACGGATTGGCTCATCCGGGGCATAGCTGACACATCCAAGTGCGTCTGTACAGTCATAAGGCTCTGCGCCCGCACAAGCTGTTAGTAATAATGCAGCTGTCAGGAGCATAGCCAGCACAAAAAGAGTGCGTTTCATTGCTTCATCCTCCTCAAGAATTTTTTAGAACTTAGGCGAAATCGCTTTAGTGCCAATGGTGTGAGATTTTCAGGAATATATCGCTTCTAGGCAACTCTCCTTTCACAATGGTTAACCGTGGAATCATTATGGTGAACCGAGGAAATTCATTTGTACGTGGCTGTCCCCCCATAGAGCTATCTTGACATTCTATAACTATCATTACGTAAATGTCAACTGCAACTTACCATAGAATATGTAATGTTCGGCAAACGAGTGACTTGGAAGATTAAGATGTAAAGTGTAATAATAACTCGCTTGACGGATCTGGCAGGTCGAACTAGGATGACATTTCCGGCAGGGAGCAACATGAATTCTGGAGGTTGAGAGCTTTGACACATCAAATGTTGCTTGGTAAATGGGGGGAGACCCAAGCGCGGCGCTATCTCGAAACGATGGGGTATTTATTAATCGAAAAGAACTTCAGGGTTCTCGTAGGCGAGATTGACTTGGTGATGCAAGATGGTGACATTGTTGTCTTCATCGAGGTGAAGACGCGAATATCTGAAAGTTTCGGGACGCCTGAAGAAAGCATATCAAAAGCGAAGCGCCAGCGGCTTCACCGCGCGGCATGGGCATTTTTACAGGAACAGGACATGCTAGATGCTTCTTGGAGAATTGACGTCGTCGCAATCGAAGCTGCCAAAAACCAGACTATTAAGCGTCTCGACCATTACCCAAGTGCGTTCGACATCGATTTAGATAACTCATGAGGAAAAGCCAACCCGTTATTGCCATTCTCGGGCCAACCGCTGTTGGCAAGACTCATATCTCGCTTCTTCTCGCTGAGCGATTCGATGGCGAGATCGTATCCGTAGATTCGCGGCTCATCTATCGCGGCATGGATATTGGCACGGCGAAACCGTCGTTGGAAGAACGAGAGCGGGTTCCGCATCATCTCATCGACGTGGCCGATCCTGATAACACATGGAACCTGGCGAAGTACACCGAAGCAGCCGTGAGTGTGATCGAAGATATTCATGGAAGGGGAAAAATAGCGTTCCTAGTAGGTGGTACGGGTCAGTATCTCCGGGCAATTCTTGAGGGCTGGACCCCGCCGCCTAAAGCTGAATCGCCGGAATTGCGTGAAAAACTGGAGGCGATTGCGGCAAGCAAAGGTCATGAAGCACTGCAACATCAATTGCAGGAAGTGGATCCGGTTTCTGCATCTCGTATTGACCCGCGTAATGTCCGCAGGGTTATCCGGGCGCTTGAAATATTCCATCTAACCGGTATTCCCGCCAGTTCACAAAGGGGCAAGAAGCCACCATCGTTCGCGATACTGCGCATCGGTCTTTCTTTGCGACGCGTGGAACTATATAAACGGATCGACAAAAGGATCGACTTGATGATTGAAGCTGGTTGGATAGAGGAAGTTCAGGGGTTGATCGACCTCGGATTCTCTCCTGATCTGCCATCACTCTCGGCAATCGGATATGCTCAGCTTGCTGCCCACCTTTCTGGCGAGATGGACCTTGATCACGCTATATTGGAGATTCGCAGACTTAGCAGGCAGTTCGTCCGCAGGCAGGCGAATTGGTTTAAAGCGGATGATCCGGAGATTAAGTGGTTTGAAGTTGTATCTGGCGTGGAGGAGCGAATAGCGACAGTCATAGAGCGATGGCTAACGGCCGGTGCGCAGGCGAGCAGTTGATCAATCGGTATCAACAGGAACGATGTATCTGTAGAGAGAAGTCTCAAGAGGTTTTTAGGCTCAAGTTGTGAAGAATAGGTTAAGTCCGAAGTAAACGAGAGCGGCTATGGCGGCGTTTGCCGGGATCGTAATCAACCAGGTCAGGGCCATATCGCCGAGAACGCTCCAACGAACTTTGTTTATTCGCTCGGCCGCACCTACGCCGAGAATCGATGAACTCATCACCTGCGTTGTGCTGACGGGTCCACCGAGAAGTGCTGCGCTAAGGATCACGATTGCCCCCCCGATCTGCGAAGTGAAGCCGTGTATAGGGCGAATGCGGAAGATTTTCCCTCCAAGCGTGCGAATCAGGCGCCATCCACCGAATGATGTCCCCAGGCCGATCGCGGCCGCGCTGAGCGCCACAACCCACATCGGTATCTGGAAAGAAGAAGTTTGACCGCTTAGCAGCAATCCCATCGCAATGAGGCCCATGGTCTTTTGCGCGTCGTTTGTGCCGTGGCTTAACGAGAGGCCGATGAGCGTAACAACTTGGAAACGGCGAAATAAAGTGCTGACCTTTGGGGTGGCGCTTCGAACCATAAATAATGTTAACTTCATGACGATGAAACCGATGATCAAACCCGCAACGGGGGAAAGAAACAACGCTATCGCAATTTTAGTTAGACCCGAAACTTTAACGATTTCAAGCGAGCGGCTGTGAAGTAATGCAGCGCCGAGCAGACCACCTAGAAGTGCGTGTGAAGAAGAAGAGGGGATGCCAAAAAACCACGTTAGCAGATTCCAGATGATGGCAGAAACTACACCGGCCATGATTACGTTCATGTTAATCGCACTCATATTCAGGAGTTCGTCACCGATAGTTGTGGCCACAGCTACTCCAAAGAGGAAGGGGGCTATGAAATGAGAGATCGCGGCCAATATCAGCGCAACGCGTGGTTTCAGGGCACGGGAGAATATGACGGTTGCGACGATGTTCGAGCTATCGTGGAAACCGTTTAGAAAGTCAAAGATGACTGCGAGAGCAATTAGTGCGATTAACACCGTCGACGAGCTGTTTTCTATCATGCGAAAAGCTTATCAGTGGTTGGTGGTTTTCGTCAACAGGCAGATTATTTTTCTGTGTAATTTTCGCCGAGATAATGGACGGAGAAGATCGTTAAGCTGATCAGAATCCCCGGGATGACAGTTAACCTAGGCGACTGAATTAGATGCATACGGCCGCTGTTCAGCATCGCTCCCCATTCTGGAAAGGATGGGTCACCAGACAATCCCAAGAATGTAAGCGTCGTCGCGCCCATGAAAGCCCAGGCAAAGTGAGTAGTCGCGAGAGAGAGCAGTTGCGGAGCTGAGTTAGGAAGAATGTGTGCGAAAGCGACGCGTATACGGCTAGCGCCGAGTGCGTAAGCGGCATCAATGTATCCCATCTCCTTTATTCCTAGAAAGATACTCCTACTTAGACGTACGAAACCTGGAATTCCTCCCAGACCAACGGCGATAACAACTGTGGGGAGCCCTGGACCGAAACCGGCGACTAATAACATGGCAAGGAGAAGTCCTGGAATTGCCAGCGCGGCGTTTGTGAGTGCAAGGATGATGCGATCTACCAATCCGCCAACCGCAATCGCGGTGAGGCTGAGGATTGTTCCGAAAAGTATAGTGAGCAGCGTTGAAAGCATGGGAATGGACAGGCTCAGCCGAGTTCCATATGTGAGACGAGCAAAGAAATCCCGACCCAAGGCATCCGTTCCTAAAGGAGGATGGTCTGTAGGGGTTTGCATTGTACTGCTGATCTGCTCGTAAGGATCAGCGGAAGTTAGTATGGGCGCAGTGAGCGCTAGTAGCCCTATCGCCACAAGCCAGAGCACGCAGAGAGTCTTTAACAAGGGAAACTTCATTCGACTCTCCGTAATCGGGGATCAATTATGAATGTGAGAAGGTCAGCGATTACATGACTTATGGTGTAGAAAATCGCCGCGAGCGCAACGAGGCCCAGCGCGATGGGATAATCTCCATCCAGGATTGATTTCACAAGCAGCCTTCCCAGGCCGGGGCGGGAGAAGACCGTCTCGGTTACAACTGTTCCGGTAAAAAGAAAAGCGGCTTCGAGAGCAACGAGGGAAATCGCGGGTGGAAGAGAGGGTCTTAATGCGTGCCATAACAAACGAACATCGCGGCGGATTCCGCGTGCTCGTGCCGCCAGGATGAAAGGAGAGCGCAGGCTCTCTGACAGGCCGCTATGTATCACGCGGGCGATTGGTCCGGAAGAAGCGAATCCTAACACTAAAGCTGGCAGAATTAGCCTGATGAGCAGCTCGCTGGAAGAGCCGATCTCTTGTAGGAGGTGTCCGACAATGAGTAGGGAAAGGATGCCGGCAAAGGCGACGGGGATTGATGTAGCCAACGCTGCTATCGCCGCGGCGATCATCCCGGATGTGCGTTTCCTTAACCATGCAGCTGTAATTCCGAGGATAAAACCGAAAAGCACCGCCGCGATCAGTCCCGTAACGGCTAGAACAAAGGTTGAAGGAAATTGTTCGAGGATGATTTGTGAAACGGAACGATGGGTGTAAAGCGATGAGCCCAGGTCTCCTTGGAGCAGGTTTGCTAAAAATCTCAGGTATTGAAGCCAGAGAGGGGCATTCAGGCCCAGCGAAATGCGAATCTCTTCCGCTTGCTCAGGTGAGGCCAGCCCTTGTGATAACAAACTCGCGACTGGATCACCGGATGCAATCCGGAGAGCGAAAAAAGCAAGGGTTACAGCAGCCCAGGCCGTCCAGACACCTTCAAGAAGGCGTCGGATTACGGCGAGGAGCGCTGTACGTCGATGAGATTTGGGAACCATCCCTGCGCGGAGAAATTCAACCCCTCAACGCTCTGGTGAGCGACGACGAGGTTGACATAGTCCCTTATTGGGAGGATAAGAGCGTTGTCGGCAATTGCTTGAATAATCTGGTTATACAGGTCAACTCGATATTCGGGGTCCAACGTGGTGCGAGCAGCCTCAATCAATAACTGGTCGATTTCAGAATCCGAGAAACCGGTCCAATTATAGAAACCGTCGCTGGCATAGAACGAGCGCAATAAGTCCGCATCGGTCCCGAAGAAATTAATCCCGATGGCATGGTAATCACCACTGGATTGAATCTCTTTGAGCGCCCCAAAGCCGGTGGCGATGATTAATTCAACCTCAACGCCAATATTCTCCCAACCGGCCTTCACTAATTGTGCGACCTCAGAATTCGAGCCCCAGGTTGGGGCGATTAGCGTGATGGCAAGCGGCTCGCCATCACGCTTCCGGACGGTATCTTGGCCCTCCAATTTCCACCCCGTCTCCTCAAGGAGTTTACGGGCCTCCTCGGGTTTGTGCGCGGATGGCGAAGGCACCGATATCTTATTGAAACCAGCCTGAGAGAGAGGATTGCTGCCAATTGGAGAGTGACTCCCAAAGACGGTCAGGACGATCGATTCCTTGTCGACAGCTAAAAGCAGCGCTTGCCGGACGCGAAGATCATCCGTCGGTGATGCGGTGGTGTTGAAAAAATATTGAAGGGGTTGACCGGGGATGGTAACGGCTGATAGTGAAAATTCTGCGCTTGTTGTGAGCCGATCGGCTTCATGTGCTGGTATTTCACCCATGATATCTACTTCGCGTCGTTCCAGAGCGAGGGCGCGAGAGGGGGCGTCTTCATAGAAATAGAAGACGATCCTTTCTATGGATGCCTTCGAGTTTTCATATATGGGTGGGCCCCAGGCGTAATCTGGATTGCGCTCTAGTGTGATGTGATCATTAGGGATGTATTCGACAAAGCGATAAGGTCCTGTACCGACCTGGTGGAATTGATACTCAGAGGATCCCCAATGTTTCAAAGCTTTCGGCGAGGCTATGCCAAGATAGACCTGGGAGAGGGAATCCAATAATGGCGCAAACGGTTCATCAAGCACAAGCATGATTGTGTGCTCATCCAGAATTTCAGCCTGTTTGAGCGGTCCGAGCATCATTGCCGCTTTCTGTGAATGGTTATCTGGCTCGAGGATGTAGTCGAGGTTATCTTGGACTGCCTGCGCATTGAAAGGTGTGTCATCGTGAAAATAGACATCCTTGCGCAGGTAAAAGGTATACCGTAGTCCATCACTGGAGATCTCCCAGCGCTCCGCCAGCCCTGGGACAAACTCCCCGTTTGCCTGGTCGAGAAAAACTAAAGTGTCATACACAGAACTGAGCGGAATACCGAGTTCGGCGGATGCATTTATATGTGGGTCTATACCCGATGGAGCCAATGTAAGGCCGTAGTTAAGAGTTGATGTTTTGTCGGAGGGCGGTTGACAAGCGCTCGACAAAGTAGACATAGAAAGCACAAAGAAGAGCAGTACTATTTTATTTGTGTAAGTTTTCATGATTGATCGGCAAGGACCATAGCGCCGACAAGCCCGGCATCATCGCCGAGTGCGGCAGGTAGAACGCGTACCCCATCGAGATATGCAGGATCCATTATGTGCTCGCGTAGAGAGCGTCTAATCGGCAGGAATAAAAGGTCCCCCAAGAGAGAAACGCCACCCCCAAGAATGAAAACCTCGGGGTTGAATGCGTGGGCGAGGTCTGCCAGGTGGTGCCCGATAAGGGTCCCTGCCTCGTCAATAACCGAGAGGGCAAGCTCATCGCCTGCTTGGGCAGCTTCTCCAATATCTACGCTGGTAATCTCTCCTTGAGTGCTGAGTGTTTCCTTCAGCGTAGAAGAGCGCCCGGATTCAACTTGTGCCGTGGCATTGCGGGCGATAGCTGGTCCAGCGGCGACGGCTTCGATATGTCCCTTTATCCCGCAGCCGCATGTCGGACCGTTTGATTTTATGGTTAGATGGCCGAGCTCACCTGCAAGGCCGCGCGCGCCGATCAGCAATCTACCATCGGCGATTACGCCTCCGCCGATCCCCGTGCTTATTGTTAGATAAATCATATTGTCTGTGCCTTGGCCGGCACCAAAGCGCCACTCACCCAGGGCGGCTACATTTGCATCGTTTCCTAAAAAGACCGGCACACCAAAATGCTCGCTCAACTGATCACGCAGGGGTATGTCTGTCCAGCCAGCGAGATTTGGTGAGCTGATTACAACCCCGTTGTGAGGGTCGAGCGGGCCAGGTGCGCCTATCCCAATACTGAGATTATCGACGTCCTTAGGGATCTGTGATTCAATCGCCTGAATCAAGCGAGTGATGACCGAATCAGGTCCCTCGGATGCGAGAGTAGGTATCTTGTAATGTGAAGTTGGGGGAGGTTTTGGGGAGGGGAAATATGCCGCGCGGATATTCGTCCCACCGAAGTCAACGGCGATGATTCCAAGCATGTTGCGAGTATAACATAATGTCTCCTCTTGATGAGAGCCTTGAGTTAAATCCTGCATTCATCATGGGTGTCACCGTAACGCCTTGCCTGCAGATGGATAATCACGGAAAGTAAACATTCCGCATGTTCAAACCTGCGGGAGATTGTAGTGCTGCCACCGTAGGGTTCATTCTCGTGACAGCGCGTGATATTCCGTACAACTTGCTTGATGTTTCAGTGCCGTAGCCTTAGAATGCAGGGTAATGACTACTAAAGTTACTCCTATTCGGAAGCAGTACTTAGAGATCAAACACAAGTACCCTGATGCGCTGCTCTTCTTCCGGTTAGGCGATTTCTACGAAACCTTCGACGAGGACGCTGAGATTACTGCCCGGGAGTTGGATATCGTCCTTACCTCGAGAAACATCGCCAAAGGTACGCGCATTCCTATGGCGGGAATACCGCACCATGCAGCGGAAGGATATATCGCCCGCCTGATAGAGCGGGGGTATCACGTTGCTATCTGCAACCAGATAGGTGACGGCCCGGTGAAGGGCTTGTTCCCGCGCGAGGTCGTGCGCGTGATCACGCCGGGGACGGTAGTCGAAGCCGAATTGCTGCCCGGCGATAGAAACAACTATCTTGTGTCCGTTATTCTGGAAGGTAACGATCTAGGCATTGCCATAGCGGACATCAGCACAGGGGAGTTCTCCGTCGGTCAGTTCGAAACCGAGAATGCCCGCGCCGCATTGCAGCAGGAGCTATACCGCTTATCCCCAGCGGAAGTGTTGATCCCTGAGAAGTTGTCGCTCGAAGGTATCTGGGAGGGAAACACAACTAAACTCCCTGATTGGCGTTTTGAACTTGACCGCACTGTGGAGACGCTGCAAGAGCACTTCGGAACGACAACACTCGCGGGGTTCGGTCTAGAAGGGAAATCCAGCGCAATTCGCTCAGCAGGGGCTATTGTTGAATATCTTCGCGCCTCACAAGAAACCGCGCTCTCTCTTCTGACCGGCTTATCAATTTATTCCCTCGATGATTTCATGACTCTCGATGCTGCGACGCGCCGCAACCTAGAGTTAACGGAAACGATTCGAACGGGTGATGTGCGCGGTTCACTGCTCGGGATACTTGATCAAACACGAACTCCAATGGGACGAAGGCTCCTTCGTCAATGGCTGGGAAATCCTCTGCTCGATTTAGAGAAGATCCAAAGTCGATTGGATCAGGTCGAAGCATTTCATGGCGACGGCGTCTGGCGAGCGGAAATCCGGGCAGGGTTGAAGGCATACGGAGATCTTGAACGACTTACGAATCGAATTAGTGCCGCCGTCGCCAAACCAGGCGACCTGGTGGCGATGAAAGCGCTCCTTGAAAAAATCCCACAAATACAAGAGTTATTACAACATTCAGAACTGAAAGGTATAGCTGATATCGCCGCAGTTATCGACGACTGCAAAGATGTCTTTGATCTTCTGCAGCGCAGCATCAGCGACGACCCTCCGGCAATTTTGGGAAAAACCGGTGTGATCCGGTCCGGGTTTTCGGAGAAACTGGATGACCTGCTCGAATCCTCGCGTGGAGCGCGCGACTGGATCGCAAATCTCGAGCAGGTAGAGCGGGAACGATCGGGGATTAAGAATCTTAAGGTTGGGTACAACAAGGTCTTCGGTTACTACATAGAAGTTACGAAAGCGAATAGCGAGCGAGCCCCCGAGAACTACATTCGCAAACAAACGTTGGTTAACGCCGAGCGCTATATTACACCTGAGATGAAGGAATACGAATCTCAGGTATTAACAGCAGAGGAGCAGATAAGGGAAGTCGAACGGGAGATATTCCATGAGATCTGCGCACAAATTGCAGAACAGTCGGCACGACTATTGGGGACTAGCCGGGCATTAGGCCGGTTGGATGTCGTGAGCGCTCTAGCGGAAGTGGCGGCTCACCGCGATTTTATTCGCCCGGAACTGGTCGTTAACGACGATCTCGACATCCAGGATGGACGGCACCCGGTTGTGGAGGAACTCATTCCGGGGAAGCGTTTCATCGCCAACGATATCCAGTTTGAAGAGGGGGAGTGCATCCGAGTGATAACCGGTCCGAATATGAGTGGTAAATCGACATATTTACGACAGGTGGCACTGATTGCACTGATGGCTCAGATGGGAAGTTTCGTCCCTGCACAACACGCTCGGTTGGGTCTCGTCGATCGAATTTTCACCAGGATTGGAGCTCAGGATGAAATCCATGCAGGCCAATCTACCTTCATGGTAGAGATGGTTGAGATGGCCAACATTCTGCATAACGCATCCAATCGCAGCCTGGTGATCTTGGACGAGGTAGGACGAGGTACTAGCACCTACGATGGGGTTGCGATAGCCTGGGCTGTCGTGGAATACCTTCACAACCACCCGCAGCTGCGAGCTCGAACGCTCTTTGCCACCCATTATCATGAACTTACGCGTCTATCGGAATTTCTTCCCGGCGTCCGGAATTACAATATTGCCGTTTCCGAGGAAGGTGGAAAAGTTGTTTTCCTGCACAAAATCACACCCGGTGGTGCGGATAAATCCTATGGGATCCATGTCGCCGAGTTGGCGGGCATGCCGCGACCGGTCATCAATCGGGCGCAGGAGATCCTCGCTCAATTTGAAGCCGTTTCAGACCAATCTTCAGATGACCCGCATGTAGCTTCGAAGCAGCTCCAACTCTTCTCAGAAGCGGATCCTCTACTCGAGGAAATTCGTTCCCTCGATTTGAACAGCCTTTCACCTCTTGAAGCACTCAACCGTTTATACGAATGGCAGCAGCGCTTCCGGCGAGATGAGAGCGCTTAAGTAACAAACCTTCCTTTTTCCCCCAATGTCATTAGTATGATTAAACGGACAGGGCACGGCAGATCGTTTGTCATTCGGTCAGAGAAGACCGTCTCGAAGCTATGATCGCCGTGCCCATAATCGTTTGAACCCGACCAGTTGTTGGGACCATAGAGTCCGTATTTGCTAGTGCGGGTCCATCTTCATTATAAGAGAGGATAGCATGAATTCAAGTCCAGGAATTTATGTTGGTATAGATGTTTCCAAAGCGATGTTGGAAGTGGCTCTTGGGGAAGGACATGATCGCTGGGAATTCAGCAATGATGAAGAAGGGGTCAGGGGGTTATGCGATCACCTCAAACCTATCAAGCCAACCCTGATTGTGTTGGAAGCCAGTGGCGGATTGGAGAAGAGGGCAGCCGTCCATCTTGCTGAAGAAGAACAGCCCGTGGTAATTGTCAATCCGACACGAGTAAGGAATTATGCCAAAGCCTGCGGTCAATATGCCAAAACGGATGAGATTGACGCCAGGGTGATCGCCCAATTCGGCCAAGCCATTCAACCGCAAGTCAGACCGATGAGAAAAAGGGTCCAGGAACATCTCTCTGCCCTGTTGACCCGCCGTAGACAGGTTGTGCGGATGCTTACCACGGAGAAAAATAGGATGTCCAGCGTAGGACCGTATGGTGAAGAGAGCATTAAGCGACATATAGCATGGCTAGAGGGGGAAGTGGGAGAACTGAATCAGCAATTGGCCCAAATTGTGGAAGAGGATCCTGAATGCAAACGTAAAGCGACACTGTTGCAGAGTGTCCCAGGTGTCGGGATCGTTGTGGCTACTACCCTTGTGGGCCAATTACCTGAGCTCGGGATAGTGAACCGCCAGGAGATAGCAGCGCTTGTGGGTGTGGCGCCGATGAACAGGGATAGTGGGTGGAAGCGAGGTAGACGAAGAGTATTTGGCGGCAGAGCTGCAGTTCGAAGCACCTTGTACATGGCAATACTTTCGGCAATCAGGTTCAATCCGGTCATCAAGGAGTTTTATGATCGGTTAATCGCAAATGGGAAAGAGAACAAAGTTGCCATGACAGCATGCATGCGGAAACTGATCGTGATCCTGAATGCAATGACTCGTGATCAGCGTCCCTGGACGCTTAGTGTAATTCAAATTTGTGCTTGACATATAACACAGTTGCTTCGAGGAGCCGTGCAACGGCGACCGAGAAATCCCTGGGATACTACGATAAATAGGCCATTCTATGGAATGGAAATAACCATCCTTAAATCCTTGATTTATGAATCGAGACGGATCAGGGATTTCTCGTCACTTCAGGCGCTTCGCCCCCTCCGCTCCTCGAAATGACAATATTCAGGAACGTGTCATGCTGAACCTGTTCGACTTCGCTCCCCACTCCCTTCGGTCGGGGGCTTCGCAGGATAAACTCCGTGAAGCATCTCGCTCTTTGAACATGATGGTGGCTCTTCTGGGGGGGAATCTTCGTCGCTGCTCGAATTTAAAATTCAGCGAGTTCCCAGAATAGTTACTTTAAATAAAAGCAATCGAGCAGGGTAGAGGCGGGCAGGCGCTCGCTAATTGTCCTCACCGATCAAGTCCGGGTATTCCTGGAGTACAGGCTCTGCGTCTTGGATCTCAAGAAGGCTCAGAATCGTAGTAATTAATTCTGCTTTCATTTCAGCGTCCCGGCGCGACCAGGTGCGGCTTTTAATCTCCAGGAAGCATCCATCGACTTTAGGTTCAAGAATGTGATCGATATTGATGAAGAACTCGAGGTCCTCGTAGCAAATAAGCCAGCGTAGGCGGTCTTTGTGAATGCTGATCTCGCCGGAAGGCTTAAAGTACTCGCGGTAGAAGCGGGGCGAGTATCTTGCCGGCGCTATAAAGCGGGAGCGGGAGAGCAGGACCGAGTTATGGTACTCACGTTCTGCGGCCGGACCGGTAAGCGTGAGACGAGAGCGAACGTTGAAAACATCTCCCTCTTCATTCACAAATTCATCTTCCCGATAGCGCAAGCGCGCCTCCTCGGGCATGGAGAAACGGAAATATTTATCATATTCAAGGTAGTGTGCCTTTCTACGGATCTCGAAGACCTCTTTCTCGAATTTCGCAATTACTGATTGTGGATCGTCCAGTTTGACTTTGATCTGGACTTCGTAACTTTGCTCTTGTTCAGCGCCACCGATGGCGATGAGTTTCGAGAGTACGGATCCTTCGCGAGCGATGAGGAAAGTGTCGATTTTAGAAGCATATTGAGCGGCTTCGGAAAATAAATCCTTTTCTTGGATGGTCAACAATTCGAAATCGCGCATGAGCCATTGCCCGTTCACCATGACATCCTGGACATCCGAAGATTTGGTTGCATAGATCAGCCGTGAGTAAACTGCCTGGGGCTCGCGCTCGAAGTGGGGGATATTATGCGTCCTGTTTTGGTCGATGGCGATCAGGTCGGCGCGTTTACCTGGCTCGAGAGAGCCGGTCAGGTGGTCGATGTGCAGCGCCTTCGCCCCCATGCGTGTAGCCATATCCAGAGTCATTCTTGCTGGCAGGGCGGTTGGGTCGCTTACGACAGTTTTGGCGATAAATGAAGCCAGGCGCATCTCTTCGAACATATCTAAGTCATTGTTCGATGCGGTGCCATCGGTGCCGATGCCGATCTGCAGCCCGGTCTCGAGCATCTCGATAATAGGGGCGAACCCGGAGGCTAGCTTGAGATTGCTAGAGGGGTTATGTGCCACACCTACACCTGCATGCTCCAGAGTATGGATCTCACCATCGTCGATATGAACGCAGTGTGCGGCGATGACTTTGGCATCAAATATGTTTAATTTCTTCACCCAGGGGACCACTGGCATGTCATAAGTCTCACGCCAATCGTCGACCTCGCCTTTGGTTTCGGAGATGTGAATATGTAGAGGGACGTCAAATTCCACAGCAAGATCTCTACACGCCTCAAGGATCTCTTCCGTGCAAGTATAGGGCGCGTGAGGCGCAACTGCCGGAATGATTAACGGGTCATCTTTCCATTTTTCTATGAAACTTCGTGAAGCGGCGAGTGAATCTTCAAAGGAATCTGCATCCGGAGTGGGGAATTTGAGTATCGATTGGCCGCAGATAGCGCGCATGCCCGCATCTTTCGCTGCATGGGCGACGGTATCTTCAAAATAATACATATCGGCGAAGCAAGTGACGCCTCCGCGTATCATCTCTGCGCAGGCGATTTGTGTGCCGAGACGACAGAACTCGGGGGAAACGAATTCCCGCTCGACGGGCATCATGTATCCCATCAACCAGACATCAAGGCGCAGGTCATCTGCCAATCCGCGCAGCAATGTCATGGGTACGTGTGTGTGGGCATTAATGAGCCCGGGAGTGATCACACGTGAACCGAGATCGACAATCTTTCCTGCGGCATGATGCTGCTGGATTTCATCTTGGGGACCGACATCTATGATGGTGTCGTCCGTAATAGCAATTGCTCCGTGCTTGAAGATTCTGTATTCAGAATCCATCGTCACGATCGTGTCAGCGGTCAGGATGAGGTCAACTTTATCCATTCGTCACCTTTGCGCGAAAGAATTGGGAGATTATAGCAGGCAACGGAGTGAACCGCTCATTGGGTGTTGGGCAAGGTATATAACATCCCCAAAAACGGGTCCCCCTGTCCCCAATTCGGACAACCGAGGTCTGAATAATCGATTCTCCGGTTCCTGCAAGCCTCCTGCCCTTTTCCTGACAGGACCTGAAACCAGGAAATTACGCATAAAACAGAGCCCTGAACAGGAAACTCAGAGCCCCCGCAAGGCCCTAAACCTCGGATTCGGGGCAGGCTCGGGTAGGGCTCAGGGAACCCTACGAAACCCCGAAATTACACATAAAACAGAGGTCCCTAATACTATGCCCGCTCATTGGGTGTTCAGGATGTATAATGCCGTAGGAGGAATATTCATGCGAGCGGTTGACATTATTACGAAGAAACGCGATGGCGCAGAACTGACGGCTGAAGAGATTGATTTCTTCATCGACGGTTTTACGCGTGGCGAGATTCCAGATTATCAGGCTTCATCCTGGGCAATGGCTGTCCTATTAAAAGGAATGACGCCACGAGAAACTACAGATTTGACACTTTCACTGGCGCGCTCGGGAGATCAACTCGATTTCTCAGATGTCGTGCCGATCGTCCTGGATAAACACTCAACAGGAGGCGTTGGGGATAAGACAACTCTTGTCGTTGTGCCCATTGTCTCGGCAAATGGGACAGCCGTGGGGAAAATGTCGGGTCGTGGCCTGGGCTTCACAGGGGGAACGCTTGATAAGATGGAGTCGATCCCCGGGTTTCGGGTTGATTTGACAACAGGTGAATTTCGTAAGCAGCTCAGTGAACAAGGGCTTGTACTCACTGGACAGACGGCGGATCTCGCTCCCGCGGATGGGAAGTTGTATTCACTACGCGACGTCACTGGGACGGTACCCTCCGTGCCGCTCATTGCCTCGTCGGTAATGAGCAAGAAAATCGCGGGTGGAGCAAACGCTGTAGTGCTTGACGTAAAGGTAGGGCTGGGGGCTTTCATGGGAAGCCTTGAACAAGCTGCAGAGCTAGCAGAACTTATGGTAGCGATTGGTTCTCTAGCTCATCGAAAAGTCGTTGCGCTAATCTCGGATATGAACCAGCCGCTTGGCGATGCAGTTGGCAACGCCATCGAGGTTCGCGAAGCAATCGAGACACTTCAGGGTAATGGACCGCAAGATTTCAGAGAACATTGCCTGGTTTTGGCCAGCCACATGCTTCTCCTGGCCGAGAAGGCGGAAAACTTCGAGGAAGCATACGCTCTTTCTCAGAAGGTTATTGAGGATGGCTCTGCATTGACGAAGTTTAAAGACCTTGTGCTTGCGCAGGGCGGTGATATTGCCTATGTTGACGACCCGAATAGATTGACTTTAGCTCCTGAACGGCTCGACGTTGGGGTGCCAAAGGCGGGCCATATCTCAAAAATTCACGCAGGTGAGGTTGGCCTAACGGCAATGGAGTTGGGTGCGGGCCGAGCGCAGAAAGGTGATCCTGTCGATCATTCGGTCGGCATTGAGATCCTGCATAATGTGGGTGATCGCGTTGATGAGGGGGAACTGCTTTTCACGGTCTACGCAAAAACAGCGGATAAAGCGCAGGCGGCTTCAGAGCGATTGCTCGCCGCCCACGAGATCAGCGAGGAGCCGGTCGATGCATTACCCCTTTTCTACCAGACGATCCCCTCGTAAATCATGACCCATAAAATCCAACTGATTTAGATGAATGACAGCCAGGCACAATATAAAATTGGTTTTTCAACCCGATAAAATCGCAGGAGGTTTCTAGGTGAAATCGAAATCAAACGAGATCGGCAAGAACTCTTCAGATTATGCGCTGACGGACATGGTTGATTATCAAGAAGGCGCCATTGTAAGCCGCACTTTATTAAAGAAAGATAATGGATCGGTCACACTGTTTGCATTTGATGCAGGTGAAGAATTAAGTGAACACACCACTCCATTTGAAGCCTTGCTCGTCGTTCTCGACGGAGTGGCGGAGATCTCGATTGTTGACAAGCTCCATAAATTAGAACCAGGAGACGTGATCACGCTTCCAGCAAATCAACCTCATGCTGTGAAGCCCCGTCAAGCTTTCAAGATGATGCTAATAATGCTCGGTGTATAAGTGAGTCTGGATAATCGTTCAAAGGGCCATCTAGCCGTCACCCAAAACATATATTTCTTGCTTCACACTTAAGTCAAATTGTGAATCTCTACGGGAGAGATCCCCGCGGGTAATTCGAACTCAAGAATTCTTGCATAGAAATAGAGCTCCGCTTCAAGGCTTTCCTGGATCGTCTCTGCGCGGCGGAAGCCATGCTGCTCGCCCTCGAAAGTGAGATAAGCATAGGGAAGACCTTTCTCGCGGAGAGCGTTAACGAGGATCTCAGATTGTTCGGGATTTACGACTTTGTCCTCTAGCCCTTGTAAAAGGATTACTGGAGATGAAAGCTGATCGGTGTGGTGAATTGGCGATCTTTCACGATAGAGGCCTTCGTTCTCAGTGTAGGGTCCGATGAGCGTGTCAAGGTACCGTTCTTCGAATTTGTGTGTATGCTGGGCGAGAATTGCGGGATCAGCAACACCGTAGTAACTTGCACCTGCAGCGAACACATCATGGAAAGTTAAGGCGCATAAGGTTACGTACCCTCCGGCGCTTCCACCGCGGATGAGTAGACGGTTGCCATCAACTTTTCCTTCTTTAGCTAAGAAAAGCGCTGCGTTCACACAATCTTCGACATCGACGACACCCCATTCACCTTTGAGAAGATCACGATATGCTCTTCCATAACCCGTACTTCCGCCGTAGTTAACGTCGGCGACGGCGAAACCCCGACTAGTCCAGAATTGGATCTCGGACTGGAGGTGGGGACGAGCCTCCGATGTCGGTCCACCATGGCTGACTACGATCAACGGCGGTTTTTCGTCAGCAGATGCCTCGAAGGAGACGTTTGCGGGAGAGTAAAAGTACGTATAAGAAGTCCGACCGCCCTCTGATGGAAATTCCATGTGCTTAGGCTCGGAAATGAAACCCGGTGCAATCCTATGTTCCGCTGAGATATAAATTGATTTACCTTCGCCTGTCTCAGGGTCAAGCATGGCAAGGCCTGGTGGATTTGTGTACGACCCTGCCAAGAACCAGATCTTTCCTGAACTATCGGATTGAATGGAAGGAAGGAAATGGGAGAATGGGGTCGTAACTTTTGTAAACTCGCCAGTAGGTGACAACAGACCAATCCCCGACTCCCCGGAATTGCGGAAAAGGCACGCAATCCGCCCATCTGGGAGGAAAGCATACATCGAAAGTCCCAACACCCACTGAGGAAAACCAAATTCAATTTGGTGTTTGTAGAGATGCGCGATTTTTCCGTCAATGGATGCATAAAGATTCCACCATCCAGACCGATCAGATACAAAATGAAGATCTCCTTGCTGGTTCCATTCGGGTTGAAATATGGATTCGTCCGTCCCTCCCGCTACCTTGCTTACGTTCTCCAATTTTCCATCGATAAAATCAGCCGCCCATAGTTCGGTCCCATCCCAGGGCATATTTGGATGATCCCAGGTCAGGAATGCGAGTTTCTTTCCATCCGGGCTGAAACGAGGGGAACTGTAGAAGTCGTGACCTGAAGCGAGGATTTCGGGTTTGACCGAGCCATCAGGAGGGAGAACGACTAATTCGTTCTCAACGTGCTCTTCTGAAACGTGCCGCTCACGAACGCACACGAGCCACTTTTTATCGGGAGAAAAGCGAATTGCTGCGTACCTCAGACCGGCAGGTTTCTCCGGTTCGGGCGTGATCGGTTGCGGGGATGTTCCCTCCTGATGACGATAAAGTCGCTGGTCAACATAGTTGCTGAAGTAAACCGTTCCTTCATTTACTAGGTAATCCCCACCACCATATTCGTGAACACGCGTTCTTACGCTGAAGTCTTTTGGTGTAATGATCTCTGTGCCTGTGTTCTCCGAATAGCGCAGAATCACATTTCGACCGCCTTCTTGAGGCTGGGTGACGATCCAGTAGATATACATACCATCAGTGCGGATCTCGCCCGGTAATGCGCTGACTCCTATTCCTGACTGGGCAACGAGTGCGGCTGAAATGGGTGACTCCCAGGTTCCGTATGGAGCTATTATTTTCGACATCCCCATGACTCCTTCATTAGTAAATACGCTTATCGGTAAAGGTGTAATTTATCTGTGACAGGGCCGGATCGGTTAAGCCCGAAAAAGTTTCCATATGTTTATCTAAGGGCAAGCGTTATTCAAATGCTCTTCAAATGTTACAGCGAAGGCGTGCCCTCCTGATCCATCGCAAAGTGTGCGGAAGTACAACTCATTTGTTTGGTCCGGGAAAGCCACTGCCCTGAGAGAATCGAGACCGGGGTTTGCAATTGGCCCGAGTGGAAGACCCGCATACCGGTAGGTGTTGTAAGGCGAATCTATTTCCAGGTCATCATATGTCAGTGCCCGCTTCCACCAATTTCCATCGGGTTGAACTCCGTGGGCGAATTGAACTGTTGGATCGGCTTCAAGCGGGATGCCAAGTTTGATGCGATTGTGAAACACTGCGGCAATTCGAGCCCGTTCCTCGGGTAGAACAGCCTCGCGTTCAACAATTGAAGCAAGAGTCACGCCTTCAAATACCGTCAGATTCTGATTGGCAAATCCCTGGCGGATCTCCGGGTCCAGGCGATTTTCGAAATTTGCTAACAACATGAGAGTGAAATCTTGGGCGCTTGAATCGGGATTGATTAAGTATGTGTCCGGAAAGAGAAAACCTTCCAGAGTAGATGAACTGGGTAGTTCATAATTGTGGATGATATTTTGTGGAGGGAATAATGTCACTTCAAGGAATTCGAGCCCTCCAAACCCCAAATTGAGATCAGATAACAATTGCGCGATTTGCTCGCGTCTCCATCCTTCAGGAATTGTGATTGTATTCTGAACTGGCTGTGAGGATTGGAGCGCCTCCGCGATCTCTCGAATTGTCATCTCGCCCCGCAGGTTGTAAAGACCGGCATCAATCCCCCGGTCTAAGCCACGATAGCGCAGATAGAACAGTAGAACGTTGGGCTTTTCCAGGATATCAGCCTGGCTTAGGCGTTGAATAACAGCAGTTGCGGTATCGCCTTCTTCAACCGTGATATCGATCGCAGTGCCGGGCGGTCCAGCTTCTGCGTCGAGCGAATGCTGGTTCACAAGCAGATAAAGCCCCAGGGCCGTCTCCTGGAACTGGGAGAGTGAGGGGTCGGGGTCTCCAATGCTCGCCGGGATAGTTGGGAGTCCGAAGACCGCTGTTCCAGCGATCCAAACGCCTACACAGATGACAACTCCAAAAATAACGAGAATAAGGACTAGCAGACAGGATTTAACCAGTTTGGGCATTTAGATATTCCTGCAGAATCACGGCTGCGGCACGTGCATCCAGAGGTTGATTCGACTTACGAATTTGGAGGGCAGCCTGTGTTGAACCGCTCTCGTCCCAAGTTTGAATGGGGATGGACGTGATCCCACGAAGTGCTTCAACGAGGCGCAGCGCTTTTCTGGCCTGAGGACCCGGGTTTCCTTCAATATCATAAGGAATGCCTACTAATATCGTCCCTGCCTCATGCTCCTCTGCTGTATGGACAATCTCGCGCACGTCGGCGGCACGTGAAGTGTGCTCCAGAACCATCAGCGGACGAGCGATCACCCCAGTGGGATCGCTGATGGCCAAACCGTGGCGCTTGTCGCCTGGGTCAACAGCGAGGATCCTGTTCACGCGTCTGTCTCCCAGGGATAGCGAACGTGAATTTGTAGATCGAGAAGTGGAAAGCGGTGAAGCCAGGCTGGGCTGATGTCCACACTTAAGAGCTCCTCGAGTGGAACTTCTGCAATAAGGTCTTCAAGCGCTTCAAATTCAATCCTGCCCCTGACGATCTTACGGATCATTTCGTGGTCGATACCCACATAAGATTGGGATGATATTGTCACCTCAATACTGGAATCCTCACCAGTATTGCCGGGCACAATATCAGAAACTTCAATAATCTTAAGCGTATCTGGCTTGATATTCTCTCCCCTGGAGAGGTCATCAATGAGAACTTGTTTCATAACAGAATAGAGCTGATCTGGAGAATATACCTGACCTTCGAATTCTATTAGCAGGTTTAATTCAAGCGAATCGGCGGCATCTCCGATGTCATTGCTGAAGCGCGTTTCGATGGTTTCGAGTATACGAATACTTCCGGGGATGAGGTCCTCGCCTTCAAGAGCCAAGCCCAGCAAGGCTTGATATGCATTATCGAGCAGGCTCTTCTCCAGCTCCAGGCGTAGACGCATTAGATCTGCCGACGCTACAGCACTGCGAATCTCGAGAGACCCGCCCGTGAGTTGGTCAACATTAGAAACGGTAGCTGATAATCCGAGCGGCCCATCGATGGCCTGGATCTCTTCCGCAGAAACGTTGCCTTCAGGTCCAGGTGAAGAGGCGACTACTCCAACAGTGGTCTGTGCTCCTTCCTCTGGATCAAGATATATTCGCGATTGAGTCAAGAAGTATGGGGCAGTTGGATCGAGCGTACGAACTGTCGTGCCCACCGGTATTTCGAGACTCTCATCCGTTAGGTTGGTGAAAGTGACCTCGCCGTGAGCGGGTTGATCTGGTTGTGCGGTGCTTCCAGTTGTCGGTAACCGGAGCCGGCCTTCGAGTACTGATGTTACTTGGCGAGCTGGAAGGCGAGGATGACTGGTGATGATTTCAAATTGGCCCGTGTCTAAATCAAGGGAGTATGTCTCGACAAGATCAATTATTTCGGGCTCGATGGTTATCACCGCCCGCGGGACGAGCAGCATGACAAGAATCGTTATCGCCAGGAGACCAACAGAGAACGAAAGGATCCGTGAGATGAGAATCATTCGAGGATGGAGTTGGGTAGTTCGATTTAATCCTGATTGAAGTGAAGATAAAACACCTGATGAAGTGGGTTTCGAGATTTTAAGTTCACCGCGTGCTCGCCAAGCTTTTTCGGGCTGAGAATCCAAGGATTCGAAGGTCGGGATGTGTAGAGATTTGGCGTGGTGGAGCACATCAGGATCGAGCGTGACAAGTCCGATCTGGATCCCATTCTTAAGCGAATAGCGTTGGAGCATTACCAGGTCGAAACGTCGAAAGAGCAATCTCCCTCGTCCCGGCCAGACGATGAGGACACGCGGCGACTGTGTCCAGTTTAATTTATCACGGACGGAGTTGTAATCATCGTGAGGTTCTAGATAGACAATTTGCGTCTTCACAATTATTAAGAGGGTAGGTAGATTGTCAGTGAGAACTCAGGCGTTCTTGTAGCCAAAGTTTTGCTGCCCTCAATGCCTCTTCCACGCGAGCGGGATCATTGCCGCCGGCTTGTGCAATCGACGGCTTGCCGCCTCCTCCTCCCCCGATAATTTTGGCGATGGTTTTCACTAACTCGCCTGCATGGAAATCGCGGTTAACAAGATCTGGACTAATTGCAGCGACGATTAAGGGTTTTTCATTGACGACCGATGCCAGTACAACCACGCTGTTGGGTTGGTGCTCACGGAAACGGTCCGCAAGTTCACGCAAAATTTCTGGATCTGCTTCGGGTATTTGACCTGTAAGAAGTGAGATACCGCTCACATCCTCCGGTGTGAGCTGATCTAGAGCGGTGAAGGCAGTCTGCTTCTGGCCGGCGAGAATTTTATTAAATAAGTGGTCACGTTCCTCAATCAGATGGTGGACACGTTGTTCGATCGCAGCGGGTGATCCGCCGAGTTCAACAGCCAGGCGCTGGAGGCTGGCACGTTGGGTACGGATCATTCGCAGCGCCTCCCGACCTGTGAGCGCCTCGATTCGCCGAATACCGGAGGCAACACTCCCCTCGCTGACAATCAGGAATGGTCCGATGATGCCAGTCTCATTTACATGAGTGCCGGCGCATAATTCAAAAGAGATGCGTTTATCCAGGCCGATGCTAACCGAACGGACAGTATCTCCGTAGGTTTCACCGAAGAGTGCCATTGCACCCCCGGCGATAGCTTCCTCTTGGGGTTGATGTACGATTGAAAGTGCATGATTGGCGAGGATTGCCTCGTTGACCCAGTCTTCGACCTCTTCAATTTCCTCGGGTGTCAGCGCTTGCGGATGTGTGAAATCAAATCGCAGTCGATCGGGCGCGACGAGCGAACCGGCTTGCCGTACGTGCACGCCGACGATTTGTCGAAGAGCGGCATGCAGCAAATGGGTTGCCGTATGATTGCGCATGATATCCAGCCGCCTAGGTTCGTCGAGATGAGCTCTAGCGGAAGCGCCAACTATCAGATTTCCGGAAACGACCTCGCCGAAGTGGATGATTAATCCATCAACTGGCTGCCGAGTATCCGTAATTCGCATCTCCCACTCATCACCATTTACGGATTGAATAACGCCGGTGTCGGAGACCTGGCCTCCTGCTTCAACATAGAAGGGAGTTACGGGCAGGATTACGCCAACGACTTCTCCAAAAGAGGCTGACTTGACAGGTTGGCCGCTTCTGGTAATCGCGAGAACCTCGCCCCGAGTTGAAAAACTGGAATAAGGTTCATACGTAACGCCGTTTTCATCAAGCAGACCCTCTTCCTGAAGGTCTGCAAAAAGCTGCTGATAGAATTCGATGCTTTCATCAGCCAATTCACCGATTGTATCTCTTGCGCTTGAGGCGATGCGGTGGGTCTCCATCGCCTGCCTGAAACCTTCCTCCTCGACCTCTAGATCGCTCTCGCGGGCGATATCACGAGTGATTTCGAAGGGAAGGCCATAGGTGGCGTACAAATTGAAAGCTTGATCACCGGGGATTACCTTTTCATTTGCCTCAAGTGTTGCCCGCACGATATCTGAAAGGTAATTGATTCCGTTATCGATTGTGTGATGGAACCGGAGTTCTTCATCAGTCACAGTTTGAAGTATCGCCTGGTGGTTCCGGACTAATTCCGGATACGCATCCCCATAATGAGCGATGACCGTTTCGGCCACCTTTGAGAGGAAGGGCTCGTCCAAGCCGATCATGGAACCGAAGCGGCTTGCTCGGCGGATAATCATCCGGCAGACGTAATTGCGGCCAATGTTTCCAGGAACAACACCATCAGCGATAAGAAATGTCGCCGCGCGCGAATGGTCGGCGATGACCCGGTAGGGTGTGAAGTGGGTCTCGCGATCTGCTCCGCTATGGTTTGCGAGTTGCTGGATAGTATCCATCAACGGTGTGAATAAGTCGGTTCGGTAATTGGAGTCCACTTCCTGGATCACAGAGACGATCCGGTCTAAACCTAAGCCGGTATCTACATGTTTTGCTGGAAGTGGTTGTATTTCCGTTGCGCTCAAGCGGTTGTACTGAATGAAAACAAGATTCCAGAGCTCAATGAAGCGTTGACAGTCACCGTTTACTCGGCAGATATGATTTTGTTCGTCGGCAATATCACAGAACTTCTGCCCTCGATCGAGAAAGATCTCGCTGTCTGGTCCAACCGGACCTGTATCTGCCATCTCCCAGAAATTTTCTTCACGACCGAAGAAGAGTAAATGCTCGGGGTTGAAGCCGGGCTGTTGAAGCCAAAACTCAGCGGCCTCATCATCCCGTGGAATCTGGCCGAGTTCGTCCTCGAAGCAAGTGGCCCAAAGCTTGTCGCTCGGGAGTCCCCATGTAATTGTCAGGAGTTCCCACGCCCATTCGATTGCTTCTTTCTTGTAGTAATCTCCGAAAGACCAATTCCCGAGCATTTCGAAGAAAGTGTGATGGGTGTCATCCCGGCCGACGTCGTCTAGATCATTGTGTTTTCCGGCAACGCGCATGCATTTCTGGGAGTCGGCGACGCGGCTGTAAGACCGTTTCCCAGTTCCCAGAAAGACATCTTTAAACTGAACCATTCCTGAATTGGTAAAGAGGAGCGTTTGATCACCGCCGGGGACGAGTGACATTGAGGGCACAATTGTATGGCCGCGCGCCTCGAAGAAATCAAGAAACGATTGCCTTATCTCTGCGCTGGTCATATTGCGAGCTTTCCCCTTGGTTAACTTCTTGCCTGCCATTAAACCTCCGAATTCAAAGATGGATTATACGCTACCTGATAATGCCCTTCAACTAAGTATTCTATCGGTCATCCAGGAATTTTACACAAACCACATCTCGATACTACAGAGGAGGGATTCATCTTGACCGGAGTCCGCGGCTTGCGTTATACTTTTCCTCATTACGGGGGTGTAGTGTAGCGGCTCAACACGCTGCCCTGTCAAGGCAGAGATCGCGGGTTCGAATCCCGTCATCCCCGCTAGCCGCATGAGTTATATCATGCGGCTTTTGTTTTAATTCAGGTCCCGATGTGCGCGCCCTAGTTTCGATTCACTTCGAGCTGGTTTAGTGAGGGCAATAGGGATTATTTGGAGAATCCTTTTTTGTAAATGCCAGATGGTTGCGCAAACTGGGGGATCCTATGGCGGGTTAGTTGCTTTGTTGGAAAGGGTCCATATCCTGTTCGAGTTGCCGGCGAAATTGCTCGGTATAAAGCTTATAGTAATGCCCTTGATTTTCCAGCAATTTAACGTGTGTGCCTATCTCAAGGATTTTGCCGCTTTTGATAACGATGATGCGGTCGGCACGTTTAATGGTGGAGAGGCGATGTGCGATAATGAAGCTGGTCCTCTCCTTGGTGAGCGCCGCCATACCCTGTTGTATCAGCGCTTCAGTGAGCGTATCGACCGAGCTTGTCGCCTCGTCCATGATGAATATCTCAGGATCTGCAAGCAGGGCTCTAGCGAGACTGATGAGCTGCTTCTGTCCCACGGATAACAAAATTCCACCTTCACCGACTTCGGTTTCGTAACCTTTCTCCAGCTTGATAATAAAGTCATGTGCGCCAGCGATCTCTGTTGCATTCCGAATTTCATCATCGCTGGCATCTAACCGCCCGTAGCGCAAGTTTTCACGAATCGTTCCCGAGAAGAGGTGGGGGGTTTGCAGGACCATGCCGATGCGGGAATGGATGGCGTGAAGAGAGAAATCGGTGTAATCATGGCCTCCAATGGTGATCCTGCCCTTTGTGGGTTCGTAGAAACGACTGACGAGATTAACGATTGTGCTCTTTCCGCCGCCAGTTGGACCAACAAGGGCTATCGTCTCCCCCCGTTTAACAGAGAGGCTAAAATTTACCAGGACAGGAGATTCCTTCTCATAGAAGAAATCAACGTCATCGAAGGAGATGTCCCCCTTGATGCTGCCGGGGTCGAACGCGTCCGGTTTATCTTGGACTTCTGGTGTCGAGTCAACGAGTGAAAATACGCGTTCAGCGGAGGCGATTGCGTGCTGCATCTCTGCGTAGACCCGTGCTAAATCCTGGATCGGCCACATCATAAAAGTGACGTAGGCGATGAATGCCTGAATACCTCCGATAGTGATACCCGCAATTGGCACTTGCAGGCCCCCGTACCAGGCGATCGCTCCAATGGCAATCGCACTTATGAATTGAACTGTAGGAAGGAACAGCGCCGAGAGCCAGGCGGCGCGATAACCGGCGTTGTACATCTCGCCTGTCAGCTCACTGAATTCGTTAAGACTCTTTTCTTCGCGATTGAGGGCCTTGATAACTCGAACACCTGCAATTTGCTCATTGTAAGCGCCGGTAATCTTGGAGTTTATTTTCCGGACAAGCCGAAATTGCATAAGGATCTTTTTCTTGAATTGCGTAGCGATAACGATGAGAATAGGGATCATCATGAGAACGATCAATGCCAACTGCCAATTGATTACGGTCATGAAGTAGACCGCTGTACCGATATTTAGCAATCCCCACGTAATATCCAGCAGCCCCCAGGTGACCAGTTGTGCGATCCGCTCAGAATCCGAAGTCACCCGTGACATAATCCATCCTATGGGTGTCCGATCGAAATAAGAGAGCGAGAGGTTCTGAAGGTGGTTAAATGTGTTCTTGCGGAGGTCGTACTGAACCCGTTCACCGAGCACGCCGGCTAGATAAATGAAACCAAAGACGTTAAGAACCTGCACGATGGTGAGTAAGCCGTAAGTTTGAATAATTCGAAATAGGGCGTCGCGATTTCCTGCAAGGATCCCATCATCGATGATCTGTTTGCCGAGGTACGTGAAATAGGCATCGAGAGCCGAAACGACACCGATCGTAACGATAAAGCCAAGCAGCCAGGGCCAGTGGGGTTTCGTGAGACCCAGGATGCGGAGCACGGTCCGACCGTTGAATTCTGTCGAGAATTCCTCTTCTCTGAATTCAACTGCTGACATCCGTCAACTCCTTTTCAAGGGCATCTTCGATCTCTGTCTGCATCTTGTGGACCTTCTGATAAATCCCTTCCTCAACGATGAGTTCCTCATGCACACCGCGCTGTACGATCCTTCCTTTATCTAATACGAGAATCTGATCGGCGTTCATAACACTTTGAATGCGATGGGCAATGATAAAAGTCGTCCTGTTTTCCATTAATCGATTCAATGCATCGCGAATTTCTGTTTCGGTCAGGGTATCCACGGAGGATGTCGAATCGTCAAGGATGAGAATGCCGGGATCTTTTAGTAGAGTACGGGCGATGGCGACGCGTTGTTTCTGGCCGCCAGAGAGCGTTACGCCTTTCTCTCCTACGAGGGTTTCATACCCTTCTGGAAACGTCGTAATCGTTTCGTGGATCGCGGCGGCACTGGCAGCGGCTTCAATTTCTTTCTGAGTTAAATCCCGATCGACTCCAAGGGCAATATTCTCTCGTATCGTCCTTGAAAACAAGAAGGGCTCTTGCTCAACGATTCCGATTTGCTGACGCAGGAAACGTCGTGAATACTGGTTGAGTTCGACCCCATCGAGCTTCAAGCTTCCGTCCGTGTAGTCATAAAATCGCGGGAGCAAGTTAACGAGCGTGGTCTTACCCGATCCCGTCGGCCCTAGCAAGCCGATGACCGTGCCGGGTTCGCATTCAAAGGAGATATTTTCAAGAACAGGGGAGCCATCCTCATATGCGAAACCAATGTCTTCAAAGATGATTTTGCCGGCAGAGTCGCGATCTTCTGGATATATGCCGATATCCATTGGCTCTCGAATTTGACGGATCACTTCTACAACTCGGCTATGCGAGACCACGCCCATGGAAATCTGTACGATGAGGCGCCCCAGGTTTCTCATCGGCCAGATGATCCAGATGAGCATACCGGTGTAGGCGACGTAGGAACCGATCGATAAGGAGCCGTCGATTGTCATTAACGCGCCGATGGCAAGCCCGGCGATCATTTGGAAACTGGCAAGGATGTCGGATGCTGGCCAGTAGAATGCGTGCATGGTGAGAAGGCGGCGGCCCAGGACAAATTTGCCCCAATTCTCACGTTCGAATTTCTCTCGCTCGAAAGCCTGGCGGGCGAAGGCTTTCACCACTCGCGTGCCACTTAAATTTTCCTGAAGCGTCGTGGAAAGAACAGCTTCTTGTTCCTGGTACGACTCATAGAGCTTAGAGATCCTGCGGAAGAAGAAGTAGGACAGGATGATGATGAGCGGGATCACGATGATTGACCGCCAAGCGAGCAATGGACTTATGCTATAAATCGCAGCAAAGTTCAGACTAAATAGCAGAAGAATGCGCCCCAGGCCGATGACTTGATCAGCGAAGAATCTACGCAAAGCATCCACATCTGATGTACAGCGCTGAATGAGTTCACCGGTTGGCGTTTGATCGTGATAAGTGAAAGTCAGGCGTTGAAGGTGATCAAAGAGATAATTTCTCAGCTGTCGGACAATACCCTCCGCCGTTCTGGCAGCGAGTGCTCCGCTGACGAATGTAAAGAGGCCCTGTAAAAGCGCAAGACCGATAAAGCCCATGCCTACCCAGAGCAATCGCGTTGACGTCGGAGAGCCAGGGAGTACATCGTCGACAAAGTAGCGAAGCCATAAATAGATCGCTGTCCTGGCAAGCGCAGCTACACCAAGGCACAGAGTAGCGAAGAAGTACAGTGCGCGATAGCCACGCATCATGCGCACTAATCCGACTAATCTATTGCTCGTTACGATGTGTTGGAAATCGTCTTTCTTGTCCATTTCACGCTTTTCAATGAGGCGAGGGTTATTTTTTCGCAATCGTTGAATCGAAACAACGTCTGACAGGGAAATACTGGATTTTCTTGGTGGGATCAAAACAACGATTATTGCGTGTGTTTAGCAGTTATGGGTCTTAGATTTCTATAAGAACTCACTCGAAATGTTGAGCAATTCTGAATTTTACCATCCAGGACGCCGGTCGTGTGATCCCGGCTTGCATTCACAGGCTTTTGTCCTGAATGGGGTTTGACTTTCCTGAAGGGGAACTTGACACCCGAGGAATCGCTATGGTATTCTCAGCCGGCTCTCGTAGAAAAAATGCGATTAGGAGTGACAATGGGGGACGATCTTCGTTACTGGGTGGGATTCAATCGAATCAGCGGTGTTGGCGCGGCCCGCTTCAAGATGCTGCTGGAAGCCTTTGGTGATTTGGGATCGGCCTGGAAGGCGACTGCGTCGGAACTGCGCAACGCTGGTTTAGGACAAAAAACTGTTCAAACCATCTTAGCGACCCGAGACAAGATGGATCTTGCCTGGGAAGTGGACCGGGTCTACGAGCTGGGTTTTTCGTTACTTACAATCAAAGATCAGAACTATCCCGCAAGATTGCGGGAGATAGACTTGTCGCCGCCGCTTCTCTACCTGTATGGTGATGTTGGGGAGCAAGATCGCCTGGCGGCAGCGATCGTTGGCACTCGACGAGCGACGCAATACGGAAAATCGGTTGCCCGCGAAATCGCATATGTCCTGGCCGGGTGCGGCGTAACGATTGTCTCAGGTCTCGCTCGAGGGATCGATGGGATCGCTCATCAAGCGGCAATAGATGCCGGCGGACGAACCATCGCAGTATTGGGTTCCGGGTTAGATAAGATCTATCCACCGGAACATCGGGGCCTGGCGGATAATATTGCTGAACATGGCTCGGTTCTCAGCGATTATCCTATGGGGACAAAGCCTGAGGGACGCAACTTCCCACCACGTAATCGCATTATTAGTGGGTTTTCGTTGGCCGTAATCGTAATCGAGGCTGGTGAGTCGAGCGGGGCACTCATAACCGCGGACTTCTCAGCGGATCAGGGTCGCGATGTTTTCGCTGTACCGGGTGATATCTATAAGCCGAGCAGCAAAGGGACGAATCGCTTGATCCAAGCTGGCGCACACCCTTTAGTAAAACCAGAAGAGGTTTTAGAGGTATTAAATTTAGATCTTGTTAGCAGACAGGACGAGGCTGCCGAACAACTCCCGGAAGACGAAGTTGAGAATAAAGTATATAAAGTGTTAAGTAAGCAACCAATTCACATTGATGAATTGCAAACTCGATGCTCACTGCCCACGTCCACTATAAATGCAGCACTGGCGATGTTGGAACTAAAAGGAAGAGTGAAACAGGTGGGCGGGATGAACTTCGTAAGAATTCGTGAGGGGAAAGTGTCATACAAGGTGGATTAACCCATGGGCTCAAATTACTATGCAGCGATTATGGCCGGAGGTGGTGGGACCCGCCTTTGGCCGTTATCAAGGAAAAAGAGGCCTAAGCAGACGCTCAAGTTTTTTGGAGAGCGGACACTCTTTCAGATTTCGGTGGAGCGGATTTTACCCATCATCGAACCTGATAGCATTCTCGTGCTAACAGTTAAGGATCATGCGGAATTATTATCTAAACAAGAAGAGTCGCTGGCGCAAAAGAATTTTGTTATCGAGCCGTCTCCAAAGGGCACCGCGTCTGCTATCGGGCTCGCCGCAATTTATCTGAACCATCGAGATCCCGGAAGTGTCATGGCTTGCCTGACTGCAGATCATTTTATGGCCAACGAACCCGCATTCCGGGAGCTTCTTATGGCTGCATACGATGCGGCTCTTGACAATCATCTGGTTACCCTGGGGATTACACCCGAAACTCCAGAACCAACATATGGCTACATCCACAAGGGAAATTCAGTAGATAAATATCGTGGACGTCAAGCATTTAACGTTAGAGCCTTCAAGGAAAAGCCGGACCCAGATCTTGCAAGGAAGTATCAGCAAAGCGGTGAATACAGTTGGAATTCAGGAATGTTTGTCTGGCGGACCGACCGCATCTTAGATGAAATCCAACGTCAAATGCCCGATCTTTTTTCAGGGCTGCAGGAAATCGAGAAGGCTGTGGATACTGATCGAGAGCGTGAAACAGTCGAATCCGTCTGGAGTGAACTAAAGAGTATCACGATTGACTACGGTGTGATGGAAGGGGCGGAGGGTGTAGTCGTGATACCCGCTGATGACCTGGGTTGGATTGATGTTGGTGATTGGAATCGCTTATATGACGTTCTAGAGAAGGATGAAACCGGAAATGTTTCCGAGGCCGGAGCAGCACTATTACTTGACACTCGAGGGGTCCTCCTTTTGCAGGACGGGCAGAGAGAATCGGGTCGCCTTATCGCAGCCTTAGGTATCGATGATCTAGTCATAATTGATACCGAAGATGTGCTTCTTATTTGCCGTAGAGAAATGGCTGATCAGATGAAGCGCTTGGTCGATTTCATGAATGAACGGGGCTTGGGAAGTTATTCTTAGCGGAGTTGATATTTGATGGAAGCGTATTGTGTAAAGTGTAAGACAAAGAGAGAGATTGGAGAACCCGAACCAACGTTTACGTCTTCGGGAACTCCGGCAACGCGGGGAAAATGTCCGGTTTGCAATACGGGGCTCTATAGGATGGGTAAAACGCCAGAGCATGAGGGTCTTGAGAAGCCTGAAGTGCAGCGGAAAGTATCAAAGAAGAAAGCACGAAAACGAAAAGGCAAACTTGTCATCGTGGAATCTCCTGCCAAAGCGAGGACAGTTGGGCGGATCTTGGGAAAGGAATATTCAGTAAAAGCGTCAGTGGGTCATGTTCGAGATCTGTTGCGCTCTCAGATATCGGTTGATGTGGAGAACGATTTCACACCAAAGTACAGGGTACCCAACGAAAAACGTGAGATCGTTAAGGGATTAAAAGCAGAGACTGCAAAAGCTGAAGAAGTTTTCATCGCAACAGACCCGGATCGCGAAGGAGAGGCGATTGCATGGCATCTCATTGAATCAATAGAGATCGAACCTGAAATTGTGAAGCGTGTTGTATTTCACGAGATTACGAAGCCTGCAGTTGAAGAAGCGTTCCAAGATACTCGCAAAATTGATATGGACCTTGTCGATGCGCAGCAGGCACGACGCATTCTTGATAGGCTCGTGGGTTATAACCTCAGCCCGTTGCTATGGTCCAAGGTCCGCGGACGCCTCTCAGCAGGCAGGGTACAGTCCGTCGCCTTAAGGATGGTCGTAGAACGAGAGCGCGAAATACGGGATTTCATTCCTCAAGAATATTGGACGATCGACGCAGATTTTGTGAATCATCAGAAGCCACCTGGCTTTAAGGCGAGGCTTGCTCGTTGGGATGGCGTGAAAGCCGTAATAACAAACGAGACGGAAGTCAAGAAGATTGTCGAAGATTTGGGCGTGGCTGATTATCGGGTGGCAGGCGTAAAGCATGGCCAGCGCGTGCGAAAAACGGCGGCACCCTTTACAACCAGTACAATGCAGCAGGCTGCCTCCAGGCGGTTCAACTATACTGCGCGCAAGACGATGGCGGTTGCTCAGCAATTATATGAAGGACCCGATGTTGGCGAAGGCGATTCGTTCGGTCTGATTACTTATATGCGCACCGATTCAACACAAGTGTCAAAGGAAGCGATCAAGGATGTCAGGCAATTTATTGAGAAAAGCTATGGTAGCGAGTTCCTGCCCGGGAATCCAGTGACCTACCAAACTCAAGCACGGGGAGCACAGGAAGCACACGAGGCGATTCGTCCAACATCTGTTAACCGAACTCCAGAGCGAATAAAGTCGTTTCTCTCTGCAGATCAGTTCAAATTGTATGACCTAATCTGGCGGCGTTTTGTCGCCTCCCAGATGAAACCAGCAGTGTACGACACGCTTGCGATTGAAAGCGAAGGCATCTCTACGGAACATCAATACCTTTTTCGAGTGTCGGCATCCGCATTGCGGTTTCCCGGATTCTTGGAGGTATATGGCGATAGAGAAAAGAAATCAGAGGGCGGGGATAATGCTGCAAGTGATCTAAAGTCGACACTTTCTCAACTTCCCGAACTGGTCGAGGGGGATCCGCTTAATCTAATCGAAACCTTCCCCGATCAGCATTTCACCCAACATCCACCGCGCTATTCTGATGCGAGCTTGATTAAAGCAATGGAGGAGCACGGGATTGGGCGCCCTTCAACTTATGCTCCAACGATCTCGACACTTCGTCAACGCGGTTATGTAATTCGAGAAAAGCGCCGCCTTCATCCGACCGAAATCGGTGAGGTCGTCACCGATTTGCTGGTGGACCATTTCACAGATGTTCTCGACATAACGTTCACAGCCAAGATGGAAGAATCGTTAGATGAGATAGCCTCGGGTAAACGGGAATGGGTGGATGTGATTCGTAAGTTCTATCAGCCATTCTCCGAGGAACTTGCACGCGCGGTTGAGAATATGCCTGAAATAAAGACGGAGCCGGAATTGCTAGATCGACCTTGTCCTCTGTGTGGGAAACCTCTCCAAATTCGACATGGACGCTATGGGAAATTCATCGGGTGTTCGGATTTCCCAACTTGCCGTCATACTGAGCCGTGGCTCGAGAAGATTGGGGTTATCTGCCCGGACGACGGCGGCGAATTGGTAGAAAGGCGAACCAGGAAAGGTAGGGTCTTCTACGGTTGCTCAAATTATCCAGAGTGTCAATTCACCTCTTGGAAAAGACCGTTGAAAATACCTTGTCCTTCGTGCGATGGTCTGCTGGTAATCGAGAATCGTGCTCAAGCGGTATGCAAATCATGCGATTCGATCTACGAGCGCAGTGATTTACCACAAACCGAGGATGATACGGCATAGATCGTGCATCGTTCACTTTGCTTTGTAATTGTAGTCGGGCTAAAATCCGTACATTGGAGAATCTTCTCCGGCTATTACCTATTTGTGAATTAATGGCTGCAGAGGGAAATGAGGGACCATGGATAAAGTAAAAGAATTGACCACGAGGAAGTCCTTCACCGTAATCGCCGCTCTAATCGCAGGAATTGTGCTGGGAGTGCTATACGCCTGGGTGATTCAACCTGTGAAGCTTGTGGATGCTGATGTTTCTCAGCTACGCGAGGATCTGCGCGTAGATTATTTGCGGATGACGATTGACTCCTATGCCGCTAATTCAGATGCAGAAGCAGCCATTCAAAGATATGAAGCGCTCGGCGAAAATAGAGATAAAACCATGGGGGAGGTGGGCGAGAGTCCGGGCGAAGTAAAACCGGGCGATCTTCAAAAATTCCAAGCCCTTGTAGCCGTTGAATCGCCATCAGATGCGCCGTCTATCGAAATCACGGAACCTGAAGAGGAAACTGCTTCCTCGGAGCCGACTACCGCATCGCGCTATATTTTACCCTTATGTCTGGGAACGTTGGGGCTGGGTGCACTGCTGGGTGTTGCGCTCGTCCTGCGACGCAGGATCGAAGCAAAAGAAAATGATTTTGAACCTGACTTTACACCTGAAGGCGTAGAGGCAGTACATGATTTCAACCTTGAACCTGAAATGGAACTAGCGCATGACGAAGCGTTGGCAACTTTCCGTACTACCTTCACAATTGGCGATGATCTGTATGATGATTCATTCAGTGTCGAAAGCCCGGCGTCTGGAGACTTCCTGGGAGAGTGCGGAGTGGGCATTGCTGAAGCAATCGGGGTGGGTGATCCCAAGAAAGTATCCGCCTTTGAGGTTTGGCTCTTTGATAAAAACGACATTCAAACTGTAACCAAGATTATCATGAGCAAATACACATTCAGTGATGAAGAGACGCGCAGTCAACTAGCAGCGAAAGGCGATCCGATTATGGCCGAAGGAGGAGAGGTTGTCGAGCTCGAAACCGCATCCCTTCGTGTCGAGGCTCGCATCGTTGACATGAGTTACGGGGAGGGGGCACTCCCTAATGAAAGTTTCTTTGAACGCATGACGATTGAACTGAAAGCGATAGCGAAAACCTAGATATTCCTTCGGGGACTTTTGGGTGAAATAAATGAAGCGGATAGATTCTGAGAACGAAAAAGGGGCTGTCTAAAAAGAAGGTTTAGGCAGCTCCTTTTTACTTATCTGTGCTCAAGGTCCAGGGATGGATAAAAAAGGCGGCTTTCAGACCGCCATTTTGGCAAGATTATGGGCGATGCAGAGCAATC
>Ga0255055_10000094_pt1 | contig 63890 bp, 63 predicted proteins | sample JV7_2_27_MG_FD_188633 | JGI IMG/M metagenome (GOLD analysis project Ga0255055, IMG submission 188633) | Seawater microbial communities from Jervis Inlet, British Columbia, Canada - JV7_2_27 | ecosystem: Environmental > Aquatic > Marine > Inlet | place: Canada: British Columbia | collected... | reverse complement strand
GCTCCCCATGCGTTAGTAGTTCCACCACTAATTGGGTAAGCTAAATCAGTTTCTCCCAATAAACCTGCTATCCTCATTCTTTGATAAATACTAAAACTATATTCCATTCCATATCCAAGCGTTGCGCAAGTTGGGTCCATTACTATTCGGTTTTTAGGTAATCCTAATTCTAAAGCGTCTTTATTCATCTTTATTTGATTGTTTAAATCCAAACTTGTCCAGAGTAAGCAATTGTGATCGTGTTTAACTGCTAATGGTATGACTTCCTCCCATGTAGCTTTGTCTGCCGCAGAAAGCATCAAGACCTCGCTTTCGGTGGCAGCTGCAGTTGCTTTAAACAGCTCCACATCTTTTGCTTTATTTCCAGAGCAACCAATAATGACTGGGACATCTACCGCTTGTAAAATATCTTCTAAATATTTTACCGATTGTGAAACCGGCGCGTCACCCATTGCTGGATCAATTTCTAGAGAGTGGAAAGTGATACTTTCTGCACCAAATTTATTTACAGCAAATTTTGCCCATTCTGCGGGATCTCCTAAAACCTCTCCGTATTCTTGTTTAATAGGTTTAGGTAGCATCATTTTAGAGCCCATGTCAAAAACATCATAAGTAACTAAAGGAGGGTTAGGATTTCTTTTGTCAAGACCAAGAAAGTTGTAAAATGGGGGAACCTTTTCTCCACCAATTACTGCTTTCTTTCCGTTCGATCTTATGAACTCAATCGTTTCGATTTGTCCGGGAAATTCCAAGTCAAGAGTAAATTTGGTTGGGGTCCACTCTGCTTTTCCAATTCGTGGTAAAACGGCTTGTGCAGCAGTTTGAACAATTCCGGGCAACATTTGGAGCTCTAAATATTCCGCGAATAAGTCTACATCTTCAAGTTCTATTTCTTCAACCTCTTTCATTAGTTTGGCTAACTTCTTACTAATCTCATCAAACGAAATTTTATATCACTTTACTTTTTTATATTAAATCTATAAATAGGCTATTGGTGAATTTAATTTAAAATTATGTGATGAGAATTGATCAAAGATCGCCCAAAATGTTGTTTTTGTGCGATTTGGACGAAAAAATTTCGCGAAATTTTTGAAATCGCCCATTCTTTAAATAGTATTCACTTCGGAATTCGTCACATATGAATGAAATTGATTAAAGAAGATTTCACAAAGAATTGTGTTATTAGTAATTCTTCTTACTAATTTTCTTTTTAAATATGATAATCAGGCTTGAAGTTAGAATAAGCGTTAGAATTAGGAAACCTATTTGATAACCTGGAATAGTTGGAAGGTAGTATCTCGTTAACCCGTCATTACTACAATAGAAAAAGAAAGTATCCGGCCCGTTTTCAATTAAAATAAGTTCGATGTAATAAATTTTAGATTCTGATGCGGTGTAGTTGATGTAAGGATTATCTACTATACTGTAAATTATTGCGATGTCGAAAATGTCGGGATTAAGACTTTTATCAATGTTTATAAAGGACTCAGTAGGACGGGCATCATAAAGAAACAGGGCAAAATTTCCGTTGCCGTTGTGAGTCACATTAATTTCAATGTTTTCATCTATTTCTAAGTGGACAAGGAAATATACGGAAATTCCATCGTTTATATTATCTATATGCTCAAATCCAAAAACACTTACAGTTGGAATTAAAGTTATTAAAGTAAGAAGTGTGATCGCGAGATACTTTCGTTTCATAATTTTGATTTGGTAATAATTTTAAGTTTGATATAACGTTTAAACTAAATTAAGCTTTATTGAAAGTTAAAACACGAAAAAAAGTGGGAGCTTGCTGAGAATGGATAAAATTGTGCTACAAAATTTAGAGTTTGGTAAGTATCATGGTCTTGGTAACGATTATGTAATAATAAATAACCTTAAATATGGAATCCCTGACGATAAAAAATCTGATTTAGCAAAGATATTATGTAAACATCATTTTTCTATTGGAGCTGATGGAGTTTTATTTGTTTGCCATCCAAAAAAAACAGAAGTGAGGATGAAAATGTTTAATCCCGACGGTTCTCAAGGCGAGATGTGTGGTAATGGGGTCCGATGTTTTGCAAAATTTCTATATGAAAACGATATTTATAAAAAAGATAAAATTGAGATTGAAACGCTTAAAGGAATAGTAATTGCTAATCTCGCTGTTGTTAATGATGAAGTTAAAACGGTTACAATTAATATGGGCACTCCGATTCTCGATTGTGAAAGCATTCCAGTCGATCTAGAAAGCCCAGTAAATCAATGTGTAAACGAATCAATAGTTGTTTTAGATAAGATTTTTAAATTTACAGCAGTATCAACAGGTAACCCTCACGCTGTCATATTTACAAAGAATGTCATTAACGACAATGATTTAAAGAAGTATGGGGCGTCAATCGAGTCTAATATCCTTTTTCCAAAAAGAACTAATGTGGAATTTGTAAAAGTACTGTCCAAAGAGGAAGCTATTCTGAGAGTATTTGAAAGAGGGGTTGGAGTAACTAAATCGTGTGGAACTGGTACGTGTGCCGCTGTGGTAGCAGGAACAATTTTAGGACTATTTAGCGAAAATACGCCAATTAAAGTCCACAACGACGGTGGCGATTTGATAATTACTTATGACGGGAAAACTATCTTTATGGAAGGACCAGCTGAAAAAGTGTTTGATGGAGTAATTGAAAGGGTTGAATTTTGAATGATTTCTCAATTAACTCATTTATTTTTATTTGAAAAAGAAGATTATATATCATAATTGAGGTAATTACTATGAATTATATTGATTGGCTAAATAGAAAAGCTTTAGAATATAGAGAGGGTATATTGTATTTTGCAGAAAAAAATACTTTAGATGTCGCAAAAAGTTATGGTACACCCATTTATGTGATTAACGAACAAATAATTCGTGAGCGCTACAGAAGCTTGAAAAATGTTTTAAATCACGAATACAAAAATAACCAAATAAATTACGCGGTTAAAGCAAATTCAAATCTATCTCTTCTAAAAATTCTAAATTCAGAAGGAACTTCTTTCGATTGTACATCTATGGGAGAAGTGTATACTTGTTTAAAAGCGGGAATTTCTTCAGAAAAGATGATATATACGGGAAATATGTTTACAGATACAGACTTTAAATACGCAGTAGAAAATAATGTCTTCGTTAATTTAGACAGTTTAAGCCAATTGAACCGCTTAGTGCGAATTCATGAGAGCCTTGGAAAGGAAAAAAAAGCTATCTCTTTTAGAATAAATCCAGAATTTGGAGCAGGACACCATAAACACACAATTACCGCTGGAAAAGACGTAAAATTTGGTATATTAGAAGAACAAGCAACAGACGCGTATAGAAAAGCTAAAGAGGCTGGTTTTGAAAAATTTGGTATTCATCAGCATATTGGGTCGGGAGTAATAAACGCTCTCGATTTTGGGAAACCAGCAGAAAAATTTATTAGTATTATCAAGAAAATAATAAAAGCACTTGATATTAAGTTTGAATTCATCGATTTTGGTGGGGGTTTGGGAATTCCTTATCGGCCAGAAGAAGAACCTTTAGACTTAGAGAGTTATAAAAATCTAGTAATAAAACCGTTTTTAAATTTGGTGGAAGCGGAAGAGTTAGGAGAACCCATTTTTAAAATCGAACCGGGACGTTATTTAACTGCTGAGTCAAGCATCCTTTTAACGCAAATAAATACGATTAAAAATAATGGTTATAAATTATTTGCTGGAGTAGATGCCGGTTTTAATACCTTGATAAGACCTACATTATATGATTCTTACCATCATATCATACCTTGTAACATAAAGGGAAGAGAGAAAGCATTATCCTACGATGTTACGGGGCCAATTTGCGAGTCTGGTGATATTTTAGGCAAGAATAGAGAATTAAAGAAATTAGATGAGAAGGATATACTAGCAATTCTCGATGTAGGTGCATATGGCTTTACAATGAGCAGTACTTATAATTCTAGACCCAGATCTTCTGAAATTTTAATCAATAATGGAAAAATTTTTAAAATCAGAGAAGCAGAGAGTCTTGATGACTTGTTAAAACATCAGATTATCCCAGATCACCTAAAGTAAATGAGAATAAAAGTTATTTCTTTCATAAAAGAATAAAAATCTTAGTGCTTTTTTCTATTATGAGATAAAATTATAAAATAGGAAGCTTTAAGGACTGGATACCCTTTAAACCTTCTAAATGAAGAGTTGGCATTATGAAATCTGTGAATTCAGGTTAATGATAATACTGATCTGCTCTGAAAAATTTTATAATTTTATCTTACTTATTGAGAATATGAAAAAATTTATAGATGGGTGAAGCTATAATCCCAATACTTCGTTTGTAGTATAAATTTTATTTTCCTGAGCTTCTGCAATAAATTTAATAGCTTTAATTGCTCCTGTTGCGAAACACATCCTACTATGAGCTTGATGTTTTACCTCGATTCGTTCACCTGGTCCTGCAAATAATACATTATGGTCGCCAACGATATCACCACCCCTGATTGAATGGAACCCTATTTCGTTTTTAGCTCCAACTAACCGTTTATTTGGGCCTCTCTTTCTTCCATATTTTGCTATTTCATCTAAATTAGAATCTATAGAATCACTTATAACTTCTCCAATCTTTAAAGCAGTGCCACTAGGAGCATCAACTTTTCTATGATGGTGCGCTTCTATTACTTCGATATCCCACTCCTTTAAGTAGTTTGCCAATATACCAGAGATTTTAAATACGAGATTTACTCCGGTAGCCATATTTGGTGATATCACAGCTGGAGCTTTATTCTTCCCTACAAGTTCTTCAAATTTATCTAAAAAATCTTTTGACATTGCGGTTGTCCCAATTACACACCGTATTCCATTTTCAACACAAATTGTGCAATTTTTTTCTGTAGCCTTTGCAACTGTGAAATCGATAACCACTTCTGGCTTGGTTTCGTTAATGACTTCTTGTAGATTATTCACATCCTTGATCAGAATTTTATTAGGATCGTCAATTGCTACGAAAGATCCTAACTCTTTACCTATTTGGGTTAGGTCACATGCAGCTACAACTTCTATATCGCTATCTGTAATCGCTAGTGAGGAAATTAATTTCCCCATAGATCCTGTAGGACCAAGTATTAATAACTTTATCATGTTAATCCCTCAAATATACAAATAGTTTATATTAAATTCATAGTTCTTAATACAGCCTTAATTTTTTCTTGATTTTCTTCCAAGGGCGGAGTTAAAGGTAATCTCATCCTTTTATTCATTATACCCATTAATTCAGCGGAAAACTTTACGGGACCAGGATTGGTCTCCACGAATAATATTTTGAAAAGATCAAAAAGTTCTAATTGCATATTTCTTGCTCTATCCCAATTTCCCTTAAGCATTGTGTTTGTGAATTCCACTAACTTAGCAGGTATAATATTGGACGCTACACTTACGACGCCTTTACCCCCTAGAGCCATTATGTGGAATGTCATTCCATCATCACCACTGAGCACTATAAAATCATCCGGTGTGGTTTTTACAAACTTCGTAATTTGATCTATATTTCCGCTCGCACATTTAATCCCAACGATGTTATCTTTTGAATAAGCTAATTTGGATACGGTCTCAGGTTCCAGATTACGCCCAGTTCGACTGGGAACATTATAAAGAATTATCGGTAAGGAAATAGAATCTGCTACTGCTGAAAAATGATCGATTAATGAATGTTGGACTGGTTTATTATAATACGGTACAACTACGAGACACCCGTCTGCGCCTGCATTCTCAGCGTATTGGCAAAGAGAAATTGTTTCTTTAGTTGAATTGCTCCCAGCACCAGCTAAAATAAAGGGATCTTTTCCACTCTTCTTCCCTTCATCAATAGCTATATCCATTGCAACATGGTGTTCTTCGTGAGAAAGGGTTGCGGATTCTCCCGTAGTACCCATAGTTAGTGGTTGACACCCATTGTCAATCTGAAACCTGATAAATTCTCTATATTTTTCCTCGTCTATCGCAAAATCCTCTTTTAAAGGCGTAATCATCGCAGTAATAACATTTTGCAGTTTTTCTAATTTATTCATAAACTCTCAACTTTGTTTTTTTTTATATTGTAGGTTTGAATTGACAAAACCATTTAAATAAAAAGTACTGATTAAAGTATTATTTAGTAAAAAACACTTATAAGGATTATTGCTAAACTCATCATAAATACTACACTATATAATTTGAGCCTCGCTATACACTCTGTGTTTTTGATTATTAAGGATCATAATCATTGACAAAAATTAAATAGGAAGTTAATTATGATTTTGGTATAAAATTCTATAAAAACATGAAAATTGATTATTTAGATAAGTTTTCCGGGACCCTATTAGGAGTAAGCATTGGAGACACCTTAGGTCAGCCATTTGAAGGAATGATTAGGGAAAGAATATATTCACAATTTACCGATTTCAAGGGGTTTATTAAAAACAACAGAAGGTTATTCAAAACTTACACTGACGACACTCAGCTAACGCTACATACAGCACAAGCACTCATCCAGGGATCTGGATTCAATGAGAATAATTTCGTTAGGGAATATGTTAAATGGCTTGACGATCCTCCTATTGGTCCTGGATTTGGGTGCATATCCTCCATTCAAAAATTAAAATACGGAATTCCATGGCAAAAAGCAGCTTCGAATTCTGGAGGTAATGGCACAGCAATGAGAGTCTCCCCTATTGGATTATTTTACTGCAAAGACATAAAGAGTTTAAAAAATACAGCGTTAAAATCGAGTATTATCACTCATTCTCACCCCGCAGCTTCGGCAGGTGCTATCGTTATAGCAAGAGCAATAGCTTTTCTAATTGATAAATCAGTAGAAACTAGTTTTTCTATTGAGGAGTTTTTTGAAACTATTATATCCTCAATTTCAAACTCGCAAGAAAAAATATGGGAAGAGTTCATAGAGATTCTAAATAGAGTTAAGGACAAACTTAACATTCCCGTTGAAACTGGACTAATAAAATTTTCCCAAGCTGGTGTAAAATCTCCCTTCTTTATCGAGGATTATTTAGGTAAAGCATTTGTTCATCCTTATACTTTAAGTACCGTTGCATGCGCTATATTCCTGTTTTTAAAAAATCTGAATTCATTTGAAGAGTGTATTTTCCAATTAGCAACTGCGGGTGGTGACAGCGACACGGTAGGAGCTATTGGGGGGAGTTTAGCAGGAGCCTATTTCGGTTTAGGACACATTCCAGACGATTTGAAAAATATTGTAAAACAATATAGACACATTTTAAGAGTTGGTGAGCAGTTACATCTTAAATTTCAAGAAAAATACAAATTAGGCTAATCCGATTTACCCAAATAAAGGTTCAGTTTTTTCAAACACAAATCACAGAAATCAAGTGGTTTTTTATCGGTATCATCTAACGAGCTTGAAAATCGCATTACACATAGATTCTCACAATGATCTAAGCCAAAAGTGTGACCAAGCTCGTGGATTACTTCCTTTAATACTCTTTGCTCGAATTGAGCTATATCTTCAACCCTTCTATAAAATTCTTCTCTTAAGCGAGTAACTGAAATTAATGCGCTCCCAAAAGATTTATTTTTAGGTAGATCAGCAACACCAAATACAAAATTTAAAAACTTTGAGAAAATATCAACATCCAGTACACCTAAAATACGATAATAATTTTTATTCTTAACATGAGTGATTAACCTTTTTTTTACCTTTACCGCATCATACTGTCGCTTAATAGATTCATACTCGAAATCTAACAATGGAAGTTGGTCTGGAAGGATAACAATTTTTATACTATATTTTTTAAAAAACCATTCCAAATTCTTTTTAAGAATTACCAATATTCCAGGTTCTACATCTCCAATTCTCTGCAGATAAATTATTTTCTTCATTTTACAGCTAAGTGAAAGAGCTTTCCTAAGGAATTTAAATATGAACTACTTTATTAGATTTAATAAAAACTACTGATAGATGGAACAAAGAAATAAAAAAATTAAAAATCGACAAAATATTTGTATCTTTATTATTGATATTTTATGATCTTAATTTTCATTGCGAAAACATAAATTATCAATCTCCTCTGCAGATTTAATGGGAGGGTGGTCTAGCTTGGTATGATTCCTGGTTTGGGACCAGGTGGCCGGGGGTTCAAATCCCCCCTCTCCCATTTTTACGATTTCTCTTACATGGATTAGTTAAACTAAATTAACACTAAAAAAAATAGTTAAAGATTTATAAAAGAAAGAATGTTAAATTTCAGTATATTCTTCAACATCAACAGATTGATTAGTATTGAAATAAATATCTGGAATTAATTCTTGAACTGTTGTAAGAAGTGATAACATTATTGCGGGTTTCTCTGAAGTAATTTTGTAGTATATATGGAACCCTATTCTCTTTTTTACTTGAATCTGTTCTTTAAAGAACTGTATTAACTGCTGGACATCTTCTTTAAACTCTTTATTTTTTTCAATCCAGACAAAAATTTGCTTTTTTTTTGTTTTATTATTTGATTTAATTTTTAATTTTAAGATCATGTTAATCGATGGGGAAATTATTTCAATCTAACAATTACAAATTATTTATTCTTCTAATTATAATTATAAAAACATGGAGATTTTTGAACTCGGCAAATCATCTTCAAATTTTAATAGTTCGAATGTAAAATAAAAAACAGGATTTTGAGTTATTACCCTAATCTAATCCTTGTTAATTCGATTTTGACAACATTATAACGATCCGGACATTCTAATTCAACTATATCTGGATCCTGCGACCAAGGAAATGTGCCACCAAATTGTAATGTTATAATAGAGGGAAATATATCGTGGTAAAAGAAGCCGCACAATCCTCCTGAATCGTGTCCACTCAATTCGATCACATCTCCTTTTTTATGTTTTGCGTTACATCGACCTTTAACATCTTTTATAGTGCCTACTATTTTATACGTTTTTCTCTCGTTTTCACTCATGATTAAACACATTAATTAATTTTGGATTTTTTTTTTTAATTCTTTGAGAATATTATCTACATTTTTATCCTTAATCCAATATCTTATTTTGGAGGATTGTAATAGAGATTGAATTTTATCATTAAGCTCTTTTAATTTTAATTTATCCTCTTCAGATAGTTGAGGAACTTCTACAATTTTTGACTCGCTAATCTTTTTTATATGTTCTTCTATAGAGGGAATTTCTACTTGCTCCTTTCCTTCAATAAGAGCTTTTCTTAATACTTCTTTAATATTCTTAACCCAACCTTCTATCCAAGGATAAGGACCTTTTTTCTTTGGGTCTTTGATCTGAATATTTTTCCTTTTAACAACAATTAAATCATCAGGACAAGAATTTTCGCATGCTCCACAGTAAAAACATTCTTCTTCGTTACATGCAATTTTACCATATTTCAAGACATCTTCTGCGCTCTCAGGAATGTAAAATGATTCAACGGGGCAGATATTGACGCAAGCTTTGCAACCCTGCGGATCGCACTTGTGTAACATATTTTTCTTAATAATTACTTCTCCTTCTATAGGAGTATCGATAGAAAAACAATCAGCGGGGCATTCTTTTGAAATTTTAAAATATTCCTGGATGAGATTCCTTTCTCTTACTGTTAAACATAATTGGCAAATTTTATTTTCCTTATCTTCAGTACACTTATCAGAATCGATTTTGTAGAATTTCTCTATAGTAGGAAATTCATCCATAACAATTTGCCCTTCTGGTTCAATATTTTCGTGGAACGCGTCGGTGGGGCAAACAACGACACATAGCATGCAATAACAACATTTATCATGATCAATAAAGAGTTTAGGGTTTGAATCGTCCAATATATTTTGAGCAATTTCGGGGATAGGTCCCAGTTCAATGGCGTCAACTGGGCAGACAAGCTTACATAAACTACAGCCGATACATTTTTTAATGTCGTAGGTTAATTTTTTCTTAACGTCCTTATATAGCCAATTTAGAACTAACTGATCGATAAGTACATCTAACGATTTTTCGATCTCTTCTTCTTTATCGGTATCTAGCTTATCCTTTCTTGAAGTTTCAGTAATTTTAATTCTCCCTAAATCATTGTTAAAACATTTCTAATTAATCTATATTATGGAGATTAATTAATTTTAACTCTTAAAAATATAAAATATATAAGGTTAAGAAAAATAGGATTGGCTTTCTCTATCGAAACCGTCAACATACTCAGGAGGTATACCTTTTAGTTCCCATTCGTGATTATCGGTCTCGATTTGTAAGTAAGGTATGGCTACACCAATTCCGTATTTTGCGATTTTTACTGCCCAGTGATTTTTATCTTTGAAGATTTGCTCACTGATATAAAGAGTATTAGTTTGACAATCTTTTTCACTAATAACATCAAGAGAATGGATATATTCGTGAAGTAGAATATGATAAGTGTATGCCCAAATAATTTCATCTGTATTTTTTTTTAACATGATCTTTAGAGGTATTAGGTTCATTCCTATTTCCGTGCCAGGGTATTTATGCCATCCTCCTATAAAACCTCCCCCAGGGAACCTTTCAATTTCTGCAAGTCTTAAACTCAACCCGGCACGATGACGACCTGTGATTTTTCTTACATCATTTTTAACTTTTTCAAATATTTCTGGTATTAATTCCTTTAAATCTTTTAGGTTCATATATCTCCTCCTTTATTTTCAAACTTTTATTTAAATATAAAAGATGAGAGAATAAATGATTGTAATTGTTAAAAATCAAAAAACCAATCATCGTCATCCTCCCAAAGAAAATCCATGAATGATGACATATCTTTCATAAGGGTTTTAACGTTTGCTATTTTTGAATCTCTTGTAAAATTATCTAAATCAGAGAAAAATAATTTATCTACAAGATTATCAATACTAATTCTTTTGCGGAATTGTACTGGATTGTAGAATAAAGTATAGAAGATTTCCCGTTCTAAATTTTCGACTTCAGATTTTGGTTTTAGGAAATTTTTTTGGTACGTTCGATTAATTATATTCTTAAGTTCGACGATAAAGCACTCTTTATTTTGCAGTAATTTACTTCTTTTTACTTCTAAGTTCCTAATATTATGCTCAATATCTCTAATCTGTTGTCCTAGAAATCTTATTTTATCATCAGGGGACTTAATGCTCTCAAATTTGGTAGAGCATCCAATATCTTTAAGATCAATGGATTTAACATCGTCGTCGATTTGAGCCATGTTGTATTGGATGTTATAATAATCTGGTGTTATATCAATTCTTATAGAAAGATTGCTTTTTATTCTGTATTTCCCACCTCGCTTTTCATCACCTATTCTCTCAACAACATTGTTAGAGTTTAGAATGTCTAACTGGCTGTGCACTGCTTGTCTCGATATCCCTAAAATTTTAGATAATTCCGAAGTAGAGTGGGGAACTTTAGCTAGTTTAGACAATATTATTCGTCGAGTCGGATTCCCTAAAATTTCTAATAAATCGTCTAAACCAATGAATTGTTTAATCTCATCTTCTCTTTCTATTTCCATTTGCATCACTTTATTAGCAATTTGGAAAATTTTTTACCTATACATATCTTCTGAGCCCTTTGAATATTGATCGTGAACTTTTTGAGCTCTATCTGCTCCTTTAATGACTTTATCAATTGCCTCGTCGAACTCTGCTTGTTCTATCTCGATTTTACTTATGAGTTTGGATTGAGCGCTCTTAATTTTATCTTCAAGCTCGCTGATGTCTTTACTCGGTGCTTTCTCCAATTGTAATTGCTCTAATTGCTCTTGATAGTCTTGTATTTCCTGCTTTTTTTCGTTAACGACCGGAATGTTTTTACGGATCGTTAATAACGTTGCTTCTTCGCTTATGGCTTGAATGTCAGCACCAGTATAATCTTCTAAGGCTTCAGCGAGTTTATCATAATTTACATCTTTAGCCAAGGGTTTATTTTTGAGGTGGATTTTGAAAATCTCCTTTCGAGTTTCGAAATCAGGCATAGAAATCTCAATGTGTTTTCCGAATCGTCCCGATCTTAGTAAAGCAGGATCAAGCATATCAGGTCTATTTGTAGCAGCTAGTAGAATCACATCTTTCAAATCTTCTAAGCCGTCCATTTCGGTTAGAAGTTGAGATATAACTTGATCTGTTACCTCTGAGCTTGCAGATCTACCCCTCATACCTGCGATTGCATCGATCTCATCAAAAAATATGATGCATGGAGCGGCTGATCTCGCCTTCCTAAAAGTTTCTCTAACTGCTTTTTCACTTTCACCGACCCACTTGGACAAAAATTCTGGCCCTTTGACTGATATAAAATTAATTTCGCTTTCGTGAGCTAATGCTTTTGCTAATAAAGTTTTTCCCGATCCTGGAGGACCATATAGCAAAATACCACTAGGAGGTTTTGAAAATAAATGGCTATATAATTCAGGGTACTTTAAAGGCCACTCAATTACTTCTCTTAGTTGCAATTTAGCGTCTTCTAAGCCTCCCACATCGTCCCATGTTTCCTTAGGTTGAGTAATAACTACTTCTCTTAATGCGGAAGGTTCAATATTGTTTAACGCCATAGAAAAGTCCTCCATTTTAATTTTAAGTGAGTTTAAAACTTCGAAAGGAATTGGTTTGTCTAAGTCTATTTTGGGGAGCATTTCTCTAATAGCTAACATCGCTGCTTCTTTAGCTAAGGCTTCAACATCAGCACCAACAAAACCGTGAGTTCTCTCTGCAATCGTTCTTAAATCAACATCTTCAAATAACGGCATACCTCGAGTGTGAATTTGCAATATTTCATAACGCCCGTCCGTATCCGGTACTCCTATTTCAATTTCTTTATCAAATCTACCTGGTCTTCGGAGAGCAATATCGATATCATTAACTCTATTTGTTGCTCCGATCACGATGATTTCTCCTCTCGCCTCCAAACCGTCGAGTAAAGAAAGCAACTGAGCTACAACCCTTCTCTCAACTTCTCCAGTGACTTCCCCTCTTTTTGGGGCAATCGAATCTAATTCATCAATAAATATTATTGAAGGCGCATTTTTTTTAGCATCGTTAAAAATATCTCTTAAATTTTGTTCGCTTTGCCCATAAAATTTGCTCATAATTTCAGGACCGCTAATTGTTATGAAATGAGCGTCAGTTTCAAAAGCTACGGCTCTTGCTAATAGAGTTTTTCCCGTTCCTGGAGGACCGTGTAGTAAAACACCTTTGGGTGGATCAATTCCTATACTTTGAAATAGTTCCGGATGTTTCATTGGTAATTCGATCATTTCACGGATTCTCTGAATTTCATCTGCTAATCCACCAATATCTTCGTAACTCACTCTTGATTTTTCTCTTTCTATCAGTTCTTTATGTGTTTTTTCGCTTAATTTAATGTCTGTATCAAGATGGATTCTTACTGCATCCGTTCTTGGTTGGAAATCAACGACGATCATATCGTATACCTTTTTATGAGCATAAAAACTCAAGATGTCGTTTTTAGTAACAACTCTGTTTTCTAACGATATGTTTAATTGTCGAGGATTGAATACAACTGATTCTGATAAACTGGCAAAAACAACCTTTTCTGCTAAAGCAGCTTTAATTTTCCGAACTTCTACATAATCATCAATCGTAACATTGATATTTCTTCTTAAAAAGGGATCAAGTCTTATAGTACCAGTTCCGCTATCTTCTAGTTTACCTGGAAATAACAAAGCTGCCGTTTTAGATTTTGAAATAGGGTGAAATATTTCTATAGCATCACCAGTTTTAATTTTTAGCTTTTTAACTACCTCAGGATCAATTCTTATTCTACCTTTACCAGAATCTTCCTTTAAAGCGTCTTTAACTCTTAACTTATATTCTTTTCCTTCAAAACCGCTTGAAATTCCACTCATATTTAATGCATCCTCTAAGCTTTCTTCCTTCTAATTATTATTGATATTATACCATTATTAACCTCTAATACATGACCTTCCATAGTAGATTCAAATGGTAAAAGTATTTCCTTTTCATTATTTACAAAATTGATTTCTATTGAGACTTTTAGTTTTCTTCCATCCTCACTTAAACTCAAGATTATGTGCCCTTTTTCGATCCCTGGTGCTTCTATGACAATATCGGCGAAATCTTGGTGTAAATTAATTTCGTAATAGGGTTCCTTTGCCATGGATTTTTCTTGCTCCATATTTGGCTGCAAGGATAAGGTTCCTAAATTAATAGCTTGTTTTTTTCCTGACTGTCCTAATCGTTTAGACTGCGGAAAGTTAGGAATATTTAATCTTTTAAAATAATCTTGAAGTTTTTTCTCATCGAAATTGCCCTCAATTTTAATCTCTGGCTTGTCCATTCCAGATTCAAAATGGTATGTAACCTTAAATCCTTTTACATTTTCATCTTTTAGATTCGTCTTCGGATTAAAATTTGGTTCAGGCAAAAATAAAAAATCTACATCAAAAATATCTGAGTCTATATTAAGAAATTTCTTAATACGCTCTAAAAACTCATTATAATCATCATCAAACTCGTCAGACAAAAATATCACCTTTTAAAGAATTTGTCAACTTCTAATTGACTTAAGTTGCTTTACATTAAAAAATGTATCGTTTTTTAAAAATAAGCAGTTAACATTGAAACAATTTTATGAGCAACTTTTATTATTCAACTAGCGTTATCATTTGCGATTTGTATATTTTCTTCAATATTAGCTCTAATAATTCTTCAAAGGACTCTACGACCCCCTCTCCATATAGCGCGGCAGTTTTTTTAGTTTTTAATTCGTTATACTTAAAACTGTTAATGTTTTTTAAAAATTCTGAGGTATTAAATTTATCTTCCAAATCTTGCTTGTTAAAAGCAAGAATTTTAGGTATCTTTTTAAAATCTTGCTCAAAATAGTTGCACAGCTCATTCCACGAGGTTAAATTCCGATAGTAGGCAGAATTTTGCGAATCAGCAACGAAAATAATTCCGTCTATTGCTCGTAAAGTTATAGGCCTAGTTATAATATAAAAGTCCTGTCCAGTTGTGGAGTAAATGTGGAGTTTAAGGAGCCACTGTTTATTTTCAAAAGTAATGGTACCGTAATCGAAGAATAGAGTTCTTCGTATGCTACTGTCAATACTTAATACCCTATCTTCCTTTCCAAAATGTTTAAATAAGGACTTCAAAGTAGTTGTTTTTCCTGAAAGGGCAGGTCCAAAATAACAGATTTTTAATTGAATAGTTTGACTTAAATGATCTATTATCATCTTTTATTTTATTGCATTGGTTTTTGTCTTATATTTGATTAGAAGTATATTAAATTCGATTATTTTTCGAAAATCTTGAATTCTATAAATTATTAGAAAAGATTAAATTTTCTATAGTTGGAGTGAGATCTCTCATATCTTTTACAAAAAACGGAAATTGAGGTTCATGTTGACCAGTTATACAAGCTTGGATGACATTTGTTCCCACATCTAGTGCATTATCAAGAAATCGGGGCTGATCATCAATGATAATTGCTTTTGTCGGATCCACTCCTGAATGTTTGAAAATTGCCTTATAATATTCTGGTCCAGATTTCCAAGTATTAATCAAGTCTGGTCCATAAAACTCTTTAAAATATTCACTAACGCCCAATCCTTCTAAATACATCTTCATTTCAATTGAAACCGCCCCAGCTGCAGTATAAAGGATAAAGTTTCTCGTAAATAATTCTTTAATACTATTAATTACTCCTGATATAGCGGATCTAACTTTTGGTATTACATATTGCCTTGCTGAATTAAAAACTTCTTCAATGTTTAGTTTTTTAGGTGGATTCTTCCCAACTTCTTTAAACATCCCTAGTACCATATTTTTCTTAAAATCATTATAGAAAGTCTGGTAATCATCGAAATTCTCCTTTCCATCTCTCCAAAAAATATCAGAAACAGAAGTAATAAGTTTATGGTTTGCTTCTCCCCAAACTTCTGGTTCTCCGCCGAATCTTGTAGAGTAATATTCCCCAACAAATGATTTCCATTGTTCTCCACGGATCTTATTGTCGTTCAAAACCCCCCCATCATCAAGAAATACCGAAATGGCCATATTAACAACCAGTAAATGGTTTATTTAGTATTTTTCACATCTTTAATAACTTCGTATGTTCTATGTAAAAGTTCATAAGCAACTTGGGGAGGATTCCATCCTTTTAGACCACAGTCAGGTCCTACGAATTTAACTCTATCTTTATAATGTTCAAGAGCAAAAAGCAAATTTTTTTTAATAAATTCTTTAGAATCAATTAAGGACATAGTTCCATCAAACGTTTTGAATTCCTCAAGTGAGGCTCCTGCGTCCAATTTTTCGGCCAAAATACTATTTATATTCGTTCTCGTGATACCGACACGTATGAACTTATCAAACTTCTCTAGGTCGTTTTTTGGGATGATATTAGAATGATCAGAGGCGTATTCACAAGTGAGTACGTCTATATTTTTTGCCTGAATAGGAATTGAGTATTTTTTTAAAGTATGAAGGTGGATTTGGACAAGACCATCTATTCCTTCTACAGTTCTATCAAATGCTTTAATTAAAGCATCATCTTCAATATTAAACATATCAACATATCCAAACGAAGGTTCATCTATGGAGATGATTGAATTTTTAAGATATTTAGTATTCTTAATCGATTGTTTCAGCATGATATTAAGAGACTTAGCAAAATTCAGAGCTACATCCGGATATATCGTAAAACCATGCTTTTTTATGTATAATTCTATGGGACCGGTAATACATACTTTTATTTTAAGCGCATTTCCCGTTCTTTCATAATGATCTTTCGCAAAGGATTCTAAAATAAATAGTTCTGGAATAATTGCTTTTTTAGAGTCAATCAAAGCGGGCTCTACTTCGTAATCTTCAATAGGTTTTAAGAATTGGTTATACATATCCATATGTTGGGGATAGTTTATTATCTCTACTCCGGCATTTAGTTTTAACTGGAAAGATTGGAGAAAGGGATGGATAAAAAAGTTATAAATTCCTCTATTCTCAAATATATCTGCGTTATTTACAATTCCCTTGTATCCTGCCCAATAAAATTGCTTAAACTTGTCAAGATCGATATAATCTGGCAAAGGAAAACTACCAATATCATCGAATTTTGGAAACTCTATCATTTAACTGTAAGACCATGAGTTTTTGGTTTTTCTAATTAAACATTATAGTATTCCTTTATTAAATAATCTATTCGATTTCCATCCAAATCAAATAGTTGATAAAAAAGGTTATTGATGTATTCTTGGATATAATCTTCATCATTAGCATTCATCGCTTTGATAACCATTTCTTTAGATGTTAAATTCTCAGTGGTACTAAAATAAAGATTTGATTCTAATTGATTACTTAATTTGTGAATATCAGATTGCAGGTCCGGATCTGCTGAATAAACAAACCCTTTGGTTAACAATTGAATTAATTCAATAATTGAATGTTTCTCCTTATACTTGAATGCACTAAAGGTAGGTAGAGGAATACCATTCTCAATTTTTGTTTTACTCCTTTTTACCGCTAAACTTTTTGATTTAAAAAGAAATGTTACGACTTTAGAGTTTAAATAAGCAAGTAAAAATAGTAGAGATAATTCAGTAGGTTTTTTAGACCACAAAAAATAGGTATCTGATGTTGCATAGTATTGATCTAAGGCATATCCAAATATATTTTCTTGAGAAATAAACTTAAAAAAGATTTTAGGTCCTTTATCATATAATGGTTCTAAATTAACCAATCCCTTATCCCTAGTCTGCCTAATATGGCTTCCTCTACGGGGGAAATAGAAAGCATTACGATTTTCATTAGCATTTTCTAATGTTTCCTTAAGATCTTGTTCAAATTGTTTCAAATATTTAGAAAGGGTAGGGTAGATCTTAGAGATTTGATTTTCTCTTTCTCCAATCTCAAATTGCTCGAAATTTGATTTATTAATAAAAAGCAAATATCCTTCTTGTTCTTCAAGAAAATATCCATACGGTTTAATAGCTCGGCTTTTATAGATTTTTTTTAACCTGTTATTCTCAAGTGGATTCAATTTAGTAAATTTATCGTTTATTTTAATTAAGATGTCATCCCCCTCAAAAGTTATTTGTTCATTTTCTTTTAAAATAAAAATTTCATCTTTTATGAGAATTAATCCGTTCCTAATACTGAAATAATCCCCTAATAAGTTCAAATTCTTATTCTTTATGCAGAAACTTTCAATTTGTGTTACGATTTCCTTAACTTCTCTTGGATAAAGTAGATTCCAATTGTTCTGTAAAGAAAGATCAATGTTGGTTAAACCTGAAACATATTTTTTAAATGAGGTATGATTGGAATTATCAAGGATTTTTGAAAACAAGAGTTTATTGTATTGATGATCCAATGAGTTAGAATCCTTATTTCTATTTATCTGAACGATAGGGATGTGCCTATCAATGATTTTTTCTTTTTCAAATGATATCTTTTTTTGAAGTACAAATATACAATTGTGCTGACCTTTAGCATCTTTGAAAATTTTAATTTTAGATAAATCTATATATTGTATCATAAAGCAATCGTTTGCGATGTGAGGTTTTAGATACTTTATCCCTGTTTTTTTTGATTTAGTTAGCCAGTAACTCGTAGTGATGAACGATAATAAACCTCCCGGTTTCAATTTTTCTATTCCTAAATGAATGAAAAAATAAAACAAATCCATATTTCCAACGAAATATTTTTTGCAAATTGAATAATTTTCTACAAGCTCTTGAAAAATTTGGGCGTTGTAATTTTGTCCTAAATAAGGCGGATTTCCTATAATAATATCGAATTTTTCATTTGGATTGGATCCTAAGAAATTTTCAAATTTAAATTTAACACCTGGATAGGCCTCTAAAAGGGATGCTTTTAATTTTTGATCTATTTCATAAGCGGTTATATTGGTAAATCCTTCATTGATTAAATGTTTAAGAAAGATACCTTTACCAGCGCTAGGCTCAAGAATTTTAATTTTATCACGCTTTTCTGCGTCTTGTTTAGCAAGATAAAGACGCTTAATGTTCTTAACCATAAAATCCGCTAGATAATCCGGAGTAAAAATTTGACTTAAATGATTTTTATTTGAATCCATTATTTACTAGGTTGTTGAAAGAAGCTAAATATTTGAAGTTTTCAATTAGATTAAATTATCGTTATAGAAAAAATGATGAAAAAGAAAATGTTTTTAATGTTCGTGTTGATGTTCGTGTCCTTGAGATTTAATGTTTACAGGTCGCATTTTACCAATCGCCCATCCGGCAACCTCATTAAGAGAGGGGTGAATTACCATCGATTTATAAACCGGCATAAAAGATCCTGCTTCAGGACAAGCTCTACCTAATTTATTAGCTCCCGTTCTTGCGGGAAAATCGGGAGAATCGCAAGTATATCCCGCATTCATCAAATATACAAAGGGCTGAACAAGTATCGCTGCATGAGGCCCAACCACATGTGCACCTAATAGTTTATACGATTTATCAATAATTAATTTTACAAATCCATTGTCTACATCATCGTTTTCATAACCCATCGCAAACCCTTTCGCTACTGAAGAGTAATTATTAACGGCAACGAATATCTCGTGACCTTTTTCAATGGCTTCTTTTTGAGTCATGCCCACATGTCCTATTTGAGGTGAAGTAAAAATTGCCCAAGGTATTACTGAATAATCTGCTTCCTTTTTATCGCTTTCAGGACCAAAAATGTTGTTAGCGCAGAGATCGGCTTCATAATTTGCTTTATGTCTAAATTGATAAAGACCGTTAGCATCCCCAAAGCACCATATATTCGATTTTGTTGTTTCTAAGTATTTATTAGTTTTAATCCATCCTCGCTCATTAGTTTCAACTCCGGTCTTCTCGACCGCTAACAAATCAGCATTAGAACGACGTCCTGCTGCAATTAAGATTTCCTCTGCTTGTAATTCAATTTCTTCTCCACTATCAACATCTTGAGCTGTAACAGTTTTGAATTTCTTTTTTGTACCCACTTTAATCGCTTTATGGTTAATTAACACGGTCATGTGTTTCTTAAAATTACGTTCTAAAAATTCACTTATTTCTGGTTCCTCAGTCATAACAAGCTGGGGGAGCATTTCAACAATAGTGACTTGCGTGCCAAAAGCAGAAAAAATATGAGCAAATTCAGCTGCAATAACCCCGCCCCCAATAATAATTAAACTTTCCCATGGTTTTTTAGGAAATTTATCACCAAAGAAATTCTCGTTTGTTATGTATTCGATTTCGTTTAATCCTTGGATAGGAGGAATAAAAGAACGAGCACCAGAAGCTAAGACAAATTTATTTCCTTTAAAGTGACCTATAATTTTCTCAGACCCTACGGATTTTACTAGCATTTCGTAATCTCCAACAAATTCACCTACTCCTTTATAAAGTTTTAAGTTTGGTACGTGTGATAGACCCTCTTCCATTTCTTTGCTTTCATCTATTTGACTCCACATTCTTTTACTAATTAATTCCCAATCAATGTCTTCCACTCTAAATTTTATTCCTACTTTATTCGCATGCTCTGCTTCCCTTATTAAATCTGCGGGGTGAACCAATACTTTTGATGGAATGCAACCACGCGTTAAACATGTCGCACCAAGTTTCGCGTTTTCAACTAGAGCACATTTCAATCCCATTTGAAGTCCATAGTTAAGGACATTTAGCCCCGCTCCAGATCCAACAACTACTAAATCATATTTCTCCATAAATTCAATTCTACATCTATCATTATTAAAGTTTTTACTAATGAGTTAAAGATTATAGAAAAACAAGAATAGTCGAGATTTTGGCTTCTATTCAATTATTCAATAATACACGTTAAAAAATTCTATTGAACTATTTTCGCATATTAATAAAACCGCCAGATTTCATTAATTCGCAGGGTTTAAGGTATTTTTTATCGCTAATTTCCACGAAATCTTCTAACATTATAGACCATTTTTCGTAATTTACTTTTCCAGGACCGAAAGGCCCAGGCATACTCGTTCCAGCTAACATCACACGATCAATAATCTTGTAGCCAGAAATTATCTTTTCTTCTAACAGCTTACATCCCTCGTTCAACATTATAGCCATTGACATTTCGGGATTTAAAATTCCCGCTTTTATGTTTAAGTTGATTTCAGGTCTCCCCGCAGTCCAGTCATAAAAACCCCTACCTGTCTTTCTTCCTAAATTTCCTTCTCTTACAAGATTTGTAATAACTTTACCGGGGGCAAAATCAGGAGAAAAAATCTTTTCGTAACTTTTCAAGACATTATAAGAAGTATCTACGCCAAGATAGTCAGTTAATTCACAAGGTCCCATGGGAATTAACTTTCTTGCTTCGGCATCGGCATCGATTTGCTCCCATGGAACGCCTTTGTCGAAAGCTAGATCAAAAACCCAATTAAGGTAAATATTCGGAGGCATAAGTAGTCTATTTGCAATAAATCCAGGGCTCTCTTTCTCAATTCGAACGGAAAGCCGGTTTCCTTTTAGGCATGGTAATCTCTTTCCAATTTCGACACCGATGTCTAAGGCTGTATCAGATGTTTTTTTGCCCCCCATCACTTCAACACAGCACTGAAGGATAACAGGGAGGAAAAAATGCATTCCAATAGCAGATTCTGAGCGATTTGAATCTTCAGCAATGTCTGTTATCCTAAAAGTCGAAGTATTTGAAGCAAAAATACAGTGGGGGGGTGAATTTTCCATAACTAAATTACATATTTGTTTTTTAATATCTAATTTTTCAACAACAGCTTCAAAGACGAAGTCACTCTCTTTAACTGCAGATGATAGATCAATCGATTTTTTGCATTTTAACATAAGATCCGAAACGGAGACTCCTTCTCCTAGCTTTCCCTTTATTTGAGCTTTTTGTAAGCCCTCTTTAATCTTAGTTAAACTTTTGTTAACTATTTTCTCTTCAATATCAACTAATGTTACGTTAAACCCCGCCATTAACGCAACTTGAGCTATACCATAACCCATAACTCCCGCTCCTACAACCGTAATATTTTTAATCTTACTAATATCCATTTTGGATGCAAACTCTCAAAAAATAGTCATCTAATGCTTAAAAAACTTAATTCTAAGTTTTTTTTTGTAAATATTACCTTTGATATTAATCGCTAGTATAAAAACATTGAAGCTGGCGATATTTTTTTCTTTAAATTTATGTTAGAATAATAAGAATATAAAAATAAGAAATTATGATTTTACCTATATCCCGATAATATCATTCAATTTAGGGAATATTCGAGGATAATGAACAGCCATACAGTGAATTCCGGCTAAAAGGTTTTTCTTTCGTAATTCGGCTATAAAGGGCTTAAAGAATTCGTAATTGTATTGATCATACAGCTCTTTTCGTTGCTTTTTATCAGTGACATCTTTTTTTACGCTTTTCCACTTAGCTAGGATTTCTTTAGGGACGCTGACGCCAGGTACGAATGTATCAAAACCTTTGGCAATTCCATACGACTTCATGGGAAAGATTCCAAGTAATACCGGCACTTTATACTTCTTAATTTCTGTTAAAAATTCTATAGTCCTTTCAAGGTCATAAACAACTTGAGTTTGTATAAATTCACAACCCGCTTCTGCTTTTCTACCTATTTTTAATATTTCTGCACCCATTGGTTCAGAATTAGGATTTGCTGCCGCTCCTACATGCAGAGTTGGAGGAGCTTCGATTTCATTTCCGTTAATAGAACCTTTATCAACCATTTCCCTTACTAACTTTACCAGAGTTGCAGAATCAAGATCAAAAACAGGTTTTGATTCAGGCATATCACCTAAGGCTGTGTGATCTCCAGTAAGAGAAAGGATATTGCGTATTCCTAGAGCGTGTGCGCCCATTATCATTCCAGCAATTCCTAATTTATTAACGTCCCTAACAGTCATTTGCCAAACGCATTCCAATCCGGTTGCTTTTTGGATTAAATGGGTTGCTGCCATGGAATTAATTGTTACAATACCTAATGGACTGTCTGTCACATTCGCAGCAATAACATAAGGTGCCATTTCTTTAGCCTCGTGGATTGTGTGAGAGAGATCTGTTGTTTTTTCTGGTTCAAGTTCTCCTGTTAGTACAAATTCACCCTTTGCGATTGCTTCCCCTAATTTGGAAAAAGTTTTAATTTCTGTCATTTTCATTTCTACCTCCAAATTATTTCTCTCTGATGACCAGATTCACTCCAATCTCTTGGTTCCCTCAGTTTTGAAAAGTTCTCTAGTTGTCCTAAATCTTTTAATCGGTTGTAAATTAATATCCAACCACAATCTTTTTCGTAATTACCAACTTCGCATTTACCATCAACCATACCTCCACATGGTCCATTCATTAAGGATTTAGCACAAGTTGTAATTGGACAAATTCCACCCGTCTCATTTAATAAGCATTCTCCACATCCTAGACACCTCTGATGAAATCTTCCTATTCTTTCAGTCATGCCAATAAATTGTGTATCGTTTGCTGAGAAAACTGGTTTTAATGGATATTTTCGTGATAACACCTTAAGGATTGATTGAGCGCCATTTCCACACGAAAGGTTTAAAATCGCGTCAGAGCCTTGAACTTCCGTATCTATCTTTCGAAGATCTTTTATCATTACTCTATTATCGCATACTTCATCTGAGACAATAGCAGTCGTTACAGTAAATCCTTCTTGCTCTAACTTTTCCGCCATTTCTTTAGCGCCCTCTGTTCCTCCAGTTTGACACATAGCAGCACAAGAGCCACAAGACACAATTGCAATCTTATTTACTTTCTTTAAAGCACTTAGAACTTCTCCAAAAGGTTTTTTTGTGGTTATTGTAGTCATAGATAATAGAATTTTCGAAATAATTAAACATTAATTGTTTTAAAACAAAGGGAAGATCAAAAACAGAAAACCTTTGATCGAAAAAGTTAAAAAAGTCTTACTTCTGTACTAATTAGACTAGAATTGTTATTCAGCGATAGCAAATTACTGTTCATTAATTGAAATACTCTAACATTTTTTTCATGTTTTTTTCCATATTTTTAACGCCATTTTTATAGGTATAAAAGACAGAATTCTTACAAAATTTCGGAGATAGTAACGAAAAAGTCAAAAGAATTCTCGAAAAATTCTTTTTTCGATCAAATTACATTCTTAAAAACTGTTTTTGGGATTTTTTTCCCCCAAAAAGTAAGGATTCCTTTTTCGTTTATTTTTTATTCGGAAAAAGTCAAATTATTAAGATTTCGCCCGATCTCGTAAAACGGGTAAAGGAAAATTTCCCAATACATTTATATATTTACTTTGTCTAGCAATAATTAGAAATAAAAACATAATAAAAAATAAAAAACAGTGTGATAAAAAAATGGAAATTTTAAAACTTCAAGAAAAGATATTAAATCTTACGGATGAGAAAATAAATAGTATATATTCTTTCGCGAGTAGAACATCCCAAGATAGCATTGATGAGTTAGCTCCAATTTTATTAGACATTTGTTTAGAAGCCGAATCAGGTGTTCTAAAAAACGAATTAGGGCGAGTAATTTTTCATCTACAGAAAACAGAGAGATTGAATACCCGAATTGGTTTTGAAAAACTTTTGCATGGCGCCTTAAAAGTGGATGTTAAAGGAGTTTTTAAGGTCCTTGAATCTGGAGCTTCAGATGCAAAAGATTTAGTTGGAAGAATTAAATCAGTTTTATAAGGAAAAGATTTTTTTTACATCTTATTTTATTATTAGTAATGGCTAATAGAGATACTCAATCTGATTTAGATAAAGCTTGGGAGCATTACGAGAAAATCCGAGACTCTCTAAATGGTTTATACGATATTTTGAATATGAATTTGGACGAAGGGAACATTTTTTATCAATGTGCGGTTGATAATCTTGAGATTTTAAAAGAAACGATAATTGATTTATTGAAAAAGGACTACAATCCCAGCGAAATTAAAATTAAAATGCGGGAATTGGAATTTGACTTGAAGAAACATCTTTTTTTTGAAAAAGACGAGAAACAGAAATAAATTAATTGAATCAATCCGTTTGTATTAATCCCGTACTATTAATTCTTATTTTTTATTAGCATTGTAATTCGAATATCACTTCAATTTATTAGGGGAATTGTGCGAATTTATATTAAAGTTTTATTATAATTTTATATGAATACTAAAAACAAAGAGGGAATATGATATGTTAATTATAGATGGTTGGATAGATGGGATCACTGCTTCTGGAGTTGTCATCTTTGGCTTCATTTTTGGATTTTTTTTCTTATATAAGGCGCGTAAGTCTGGTGCTAAGATTTTAACCATTTTAGGATTTGTAAATATTTTAGCGGGGCTTATGTATCTGGGGGTGTTTACAGATTTTCTAGTTGTTCTGGCAACTGAAAATAATCTGGACAATTCTTTTGGGTTAGTTGGGGTTTTAAGTTATGTTTGGTTTGCCCCCGTAGTGATACTTGCTCTCTATATCGGTGCTGAACTTTTGATACCCAAGAGAAAGTGGTATCTAATGTTATTAATTATTATTATTTGTGTAATATTCGAAATTCTTTTCTTCATGGATCCAATGGGCACATTTAATTTTATTGTTGATCCTTCAATTCCAGTAAAATTGTTAATTGATTATAATGTAAATATGTTTACACCAGCTGGAATTATAATGGCAATATTATTGCTAATGATTTTAATAGTTCTTGGGTTTGGTTTTTTGATAAAAAGCTTTCAGTCTTCAGGCGTTTTAAGAAAAAAATTCTTTTTCTTATCGATGGGATCTATATGTTTTTGCATCTTTGGGTTATTAGAAGGCTTAACGGTACCAGGACCGATGGTAATTTTCGTTAGGATCGGTTATCTAATTAGTTTCTGGTTAATGTATTACGGTCTAAAAGATTAGAATTATCTTAAAAATCTTTTTTTCATTTTTTTGTTTCAAATGGCAAATTAAAAATGGTTTTATTTATTTCTTGAAGTAAAGATTATTAATTGATAGTTAGGTACTTTTTTTGCATAAATTTAAATCTGAACTCAATAAAATTGATGATGTTTATCAAATTAAAATTGATGTCCCATTTCAAGTAAAATTTGTTTGCTGTTACATCTTAAAAATTAATGGAAAGATTGTTCTAATTGATGCGGGATTCAATAGTCCAGCATGGAAGAAGATATTTCTACAAGAAATTAACTCTATTGGATTGAATATTGAGGATATAGATGTTTGTATAATAACTCATAACCATTTAGACCACATTGGACTAATTCAAGAATTTAAGCAGAAAAATCCAAACTTAAAGATCGTTATGCATAATATAACTAATAAAATCTTAGAGTGGGAAACGGATAAGTCAAATACGGAGGAAATTGAAGAAGAAGCAATTAGGGTTTCTATTGAAATGAAGAATTATGGATTGAGTGAAGAGGAAAGGTTAAGAATTGTACAATTTTTTACATACTGGCCAAAATTAAGGAAATATCAAGCACCAGATCAAATTGTTTATGATAACGATAAGCTTTTAAATGATCTAGAAATAATTTGGACACCCGGACACAGTTTTGGGCACATTTGTGTTTTTGATTCTAAAAGGAAATATCTCTTCAGTGGAGATCACATATTAAGTCGCATTACACCTCATATTGGTAATTTCATTATACCCGATTTTCTCGCTGATGAATATGCGGACTATAATTTCAAGAATGTACTTGAACAATATCTTCAATCATTAGATAGAATTGATAAATTGAATCCAAAAATTATTTTTCCTGGTCATCAAGATATAATCTATAATCCCCATGAGAGAATTACGGCAATTAAAGAACACCACAAAAATAGGCTTAATGATATATCCAATGTAATAAAAAACAACCCACTAACCCCAAGAAGAATATCTCAAATTCACTTTGGTGAAGATTTAGACGAGATCAATTCTTATATGGCATTAAGCGAAGTTCTGGGACACTTGCTTTACCTAGAAGATCTCGGAAAAATACAGAAATTTGAGAAAAACGGTAAATTTTATTATAATAGTTAAAAATTATGGCGTTCCTATTGATAGAAAGAATAAATATTATCTGTTTTTTCAAAACTGAAGAGTTTCAAAAAGAATTAATTAAGCAAAAATTAGTTAAGTAATTATCTACATAGGAACCTTTTCATTTTGAGACACAGTCTTAATTGGTTTTAACACAACACACACTCTTTCCACACCTTTAACATCGCTTCTTCCTCTAAAATTTTCGATAATTGCATCCAGTTCATTTATTTCTGGGACATTTACTTTTATAAGTATGCCACATTCTCCCGCTAAGAAATAAACTTCTTCACATTGCGGAAGAATTTGAGCTTCACGTAGTAATTCCTTTAATTCGGATTGACTTCTCGGGATTAATGTGATAAATGCTATAATACAGTGCTCGTCTTCTCTGCATATTTTAATCGTGAACTTCTCTATTACATTTCCATCTTGAAGTTTAATAACTCTTTTTCTTACGGTGGATTCACTCAATCCTATTTGCTCTCCTATTTCTCGATAAGGTCTTCGTGAATCCTCGATTAACATTTCAAGAATCAGTTTATCTTTCTCATCTAAATTTTTCATATTTTTATTACACCCTTCCAATTTGTTCAAATGTTTTAAAAAAATTTTATAATTTAATTTAAAAAATTTTATTTTTTTTTTTGGTTAATTTACTAGCAGTATTTCGGGAATTCTTTAAGTAAAGGATCGAATAACCTTTCGTATTCTACAGCCATACAATGAATCCCTGCCGCTTTAGTCGTTTTCTTAATTTCTTTAATGAACGGTTCGAAGAATTCGATGTTGATTTTGTCAAGCGCAGCATATTTTGCTGGCTTATTCCCTTTATTTTCCTTCTCTGCTTTTTTGAGAGATTTAAGAAGATCTTTTGGAACTGAGACTCCCGGAATGTAATTGTCAAAATACCACGCTATGCCGTGAGATTTAAGAGGGAATAGACCAAGGAGAACGGGTACATTAAACTGTTCTAATTCTTTAAGGAATTCTTTTGCTTGATCAACATCAAACGCAGTCTGAGTTTGAATGAAATCAATACCGCGTTCTACCTTACGACCGACCTTAAGAATTTCTGGTTCTCGTGGATCACTATTTGGGTTAGCAACACAACCAAAGTTCATTTCAATTTTACCTCCCTCAATTTCGTTGCCTTCATAATCGGTTCCTTCGTCAATCATTATTGAAAGCATTTCAGCAAACTGAGTACTATCGATATCATATACCACTCGACCTTTTTTATGATCACCTAAAGCAGTATGGTCGCCTGTAAGGGTTAGAATATTTTTTAGTCCTAAAACTGCACCAGCAATAACATCCCCAAAAAGTGCAACTCGATTGCGATCTCTAACAGTTACTTGCCATACTGCTTCAATTCCCACTTTTTCTTGTACCATGTAACTTGGTACCAGTGATGACATATATGCATCACCTTGTGGACCATCAGTAACATTAACTGCTACAATTTTTCCAGTTTTCTTCATTTCTTCTGCGGAGTGAAGGATTTCGCTAAGATCCAAGATTTTTTTAGGTTCAAGTTCGCCCGTGAAAACAAAATGCCCATCGCGAATTGCTTTCACTAAATTACTATATGCGGGTCTTTTCGTCATTTATCCTTTCGCCTCCTCCTTCTTTTCTTCTTCGTTGGTATATTCTTTATAGATAGGAATATATCCAGGGCTTGTTGAAGTTCGAAAGTCTCTAGGAGGTCGATATTTCGTAAAAAGATCAAGCCTATCAAACTCTTTTAATCGTTCCCAAATACGCACCCAAGCGCAAGGAATAGTATAACCACCTACTTCACACATACCTTCTACCATACCCCCACAAGGTCCATTGCTTAAGTGTTTCGCACAACCTGCTCGAGGGCAAACACCCCCCGTTTCTCCGATTATACAATCACCGCATTCTTCACAATATTCGATATAATTATTCTCACCACTATTTTGAACTCCACCAAAATGACTCTCTTGAGCTGGAAAAGTTAGCTTCGATGGAATAACTTTGTTCAACATTACCACACCGAGACCACATGCTAACGAAACTATAGCCTCAAAATCTTCTGCATGCTGTCCTGCAGTTGTTGCTGCAATTCTATCATCGCATTGTCTTAAAACAGTTATGGCCTTCCATTTAAGTTCCTTTCCTTCAGTTCTAGCCTTTAACTCTAAGAGCTGGCCAAGTACTTTTGCTTCGTTAAGTGATCGTGGTGGCTGACAACACCCATCGCAACCTGTTATTAAGATTTTATTGTATGGTTTTATCATTTCGTAAATTTCGTTTAGATCTTTTTGTTGCGTAATTATCATATTACATAACTCCTTTTTTCCATTTTTTTTTTGATTTTTCCTACTGTATTCATTTTAATTAGCATTATATGTGTTTAAAAAAATCACTTTTATTAGGTTGTTAATTTCTCAATTAACTTATTTGGTTTTACACTTCTATTTTTCAAGCGGAGATCCTCTAGATTTATACCTAATGCTATCGCCATCACTTCAGCTAGATAAAGGATAGGAATATCTAATTTCTTACCTGTTTTACGAGCAATTATTTTTTCTTTCCTATCGTACTGAGTTGTACAAGAGGGACATACAGCGATCAAACCATCGACATCTTCTTCAAGTTCACATAATTCTGTCATTTTATCTTCGACTAATTTCATACCAATCTCTTCCTGTAAACGTGCGCAGAAACCACAGCATTCTAATTTAGTGGCGAATTCAACGGTTTTGGCACCAAGTGCTTCGAGTATTATATCGATTTTTTCTGGTTTTTCTGGGTGGTCAAATTGCATTATTTTACTAGGCCTGATAAGGTGGCATCCATAGTGAACAGCAAGATTTAAATCGTCCAAGGGTTTTATTAGCAATTTTTTGATTTTCTCAAGCCATTCTGGTTGACTAAATAATTCAACAAAATGATAGACTTTTGTTTTACCAGTATAATTGTAGCCAATTTTTTGTAATATCCCATTTATTTTTCCCAGATATTCTTCATCTTCTTCTAGTAAAACGCTTACAGTTTTCAACGTTTCGTAACAACCAGAACAAATCGTCATGATATTTACTCCCATTTTCTCAGCAATTGCTAGATTTCTTGCCCCTAGAGTAACCCACGTATCTATATTTAAAGATTGCAGAGATACGGGTTCAGGACAACAGCTTACTCCTTCCATCTCTTTTAGTTTGACACCTAAAATTCCTGCTACATCTCGAAAAGCTTTTTCTAGGTGAGGCAATTTAAGAGCTATCGTACAACCAATGAAAAACCCATATTCTTCCGCCATAGTTACTCATCAACCTCCTTTTTCGCGAGATCTTCAAGTCCCGTTTCTTTAATTATAAATCTAATTTCATCTAAATTTGGTGCTGTAAATTGCGGTAAACCTAGTCTGTTTCGCCTTTTATCTATGTTATCCTTCAAACCACCTGTATATGGGACTACAAAACCATTGTTATAGATAGTTACTATAGTGCCTGAGTATTCTTTTGGTATTTTACCGCGTTCGACAGCTAAATTTCGTAGAAGAGCCAAAATGAATGAATAATCTACATTTTTTGGGCATCTTTCGGTACACCTGTGACACAACGAACAAGTCCATATAGCTTGACTTGTTAACACTTCTTCTTTTAACCCTAAAAGACAAGAAGCAACAACGCGATGTGGTTGCATATCTACGTACTCGGTTACGGTACAACCAGAGCTACATACTCCACATTGGATACACTTTAAAAGCGATTTAGCTCCTACTTTTCTACTAATTTCATAGCGAAATTCAGGATCTAATTCGCTCACATCCTTTTTTAGCATTTCAGTCATTTTTTAAGCACCTTCCTCAGCCTTTTCTTTTTTTGGTTCAATTTTGTCACCAGTTTTAGGTATGGGACCTATTTCTTTAATTTTATTTACAAATTCAGTAACAACTTGAGAGAATCGCTTTCCCTCGCTGGCTGAAATCCATTCTAACCGATATCGTTCGGGATTAATACCTACCTTTTCAAGAATCTCGTGAATTTCATTGTACCGCCGAAGCATATCGTAATTGCCTTCTAAATAGTGACAATCACCAATATGACACCCCCCAATAAATACGCCATCAGCTCCTTCCAAAAATGCTTGCAATATAAAACTTTTTGGAATTCTACCTGTACACATAACTCGTATTGGTCTAATATTCGTAGGGTATTGGAAGCGACTTACGCCACAAGTGTCAGCTCCCGCATAACTGCACCAATTACATAGGAAGGCCACTATACGCGGACGCTCGTCTAAGAAATCCCCTCTAACAGCTTCGCGAATCATTGGTAAGATTTGTTCGTCCGAGAAGTGACTCATGGTTATCGCCCCAGCAGGGCACGCAGCAGAACAATCGCCACAACCTTTACATAAGAGTGGATTGGATTCAGAAACTAATAATTCGTTCTCAAAATTAACACCAATAGCTCCAAAATTGCATACTTCCTCACATTTTTGACATCCAATGCATAACGAGGAATCCACGAGCGAAACCAAAGGCTCATTTTCAACTTCACCGGAAATAAGTGGGATTAACGCATGAGCTGCAGCTGCTCTCCCTTGGGAAATTGAATCTGCTATTCCTTTGGGACTATGACAAGTTCCTGCTAGGTAAATCCCATCTGTTGCAAAATCAACAGGTCTAAGTTTTACATGGGCTTCTAAGAAATACCCATTTTGATCTCGAGCACATTTTATCAGTTCTCCTAAACGCTTAGTATCAAAAGGTATTAACGGGGTTGACAACACTATTCTATCAGCGTGAATCGTGAGATCAGTTTGAGTTAATATGTCTTTTACATTAACTTTTAGTTCGCCATTAGCATCTTCATATTCGGGGTATTCGTTGAATCTTATATAATTGATATCTTCGCGAGCTTTCCAATAATATTTTTCCTCATATGTGCCGACCCGAATATCTCGATATAATACATAGATATTAGACTTCGGATAATTTTCCTTTACATATAAAGCATGCCTTATAGACTCAGAACAACAGATTAACGAGCAATAAGTTACTCCATTACCTCCTTCAGGCTGTCTGGAACCAACGCAATGAATGAAAACGAATGTTTCACCATCCTTAAACTCTTTATTCTTCAATTTCTCTGATAGTTCAAGTTGCGTCATCACTTTGTCATTTTTTCCATAGTTGTACCACCCCTCTGGTTTATACTCATAAGCGCCTGTCGCAGTAATAATTACTCCAACATTGAGGTTATTTTCATTATCTCCAGAATCATTTCGTACGACTACTTTAAAATCGCCGATGGAACCTTTAATATCAGCTACTATAGAATTAAAGTAGGTAGTGATATTTTTCATTCTATTAAGTTCATTTAATTTTTCTTCTAAGAACTGCTTAGAATCGATTCTATCGAAATTAATTTTATAAATAGAATTAAGTTGTCCTCCAAGTTTGTCTTCTTTTTCAACAAGATGTACTTTAAATCCTTTTTTAGCTATCTCCATTGCTGCACTCATTCCGGAAACCCCGCCACCTACTACTAAAGCTTCTTGAACCACATTACCTTTTATTCTAAATTCTGGTTTTTGGGCTGATACCCGGACTACTCCCATTCTTATTAAATCCTTTGCCTTATCAGTGGCTCTTGGGTTATCGTTCATATGAACCCATGAATCTAACTCACGGATACTAACAAAATTGAATAAATATTCGTTCAATCCCGCTTCTCTAATTGTCTTTTGGAATAAAGGCTCGTGAGTTCTGGGTGTACATGCAGCTACTACAATTCTATTAAGATCGAGTTCTTTAATTTTTTCTTTTATTATGTCTTGAGTTAGCTGTGAGCAACTATATTTATTTTCCATCGTAAAGACTACATTAGGGAGAGTTTTTGCATATTCTACCAAACTAGGAACATCTACATAACCAGCTATATTAACTCCACACCTGCAAACGAATACACCTATTCTAGGCTCATCTCCCGGTTTAACGGGTATTAAAGGTGGTAAAACAACTTCTGTTTCTTCAGCACTCAATGGTACCGCATGGTTAGCTGCAAGTGCTGCAGCTCCGCCTGCTTTTGCTACGGAATTCGCTATATCATCAGGTGATTGACAAGAGCCCGTTACATAAATTCCATCTCTAGTAGATCGCAAATCTTCTGTGGAATCCTGAGTTTTATAAAAACCAAACTCGTTTTGCTCAATACCTAATGTTTTTGCAAGGTTTCCAGCATCCGCTCGAGGAGTTACCGCGTTCGCCAACACCACTAAATCATATTTATCTACTTGGACATTACTATTGTCCAAATTAGCGGATTTTACTAAAAGCTCATGAGTCTTAGGGTCTTCTCTAATGTCACCGGGAATTCCGTGATGATAATGAAGGTTGTATTCATCCTTCGCTCGTTCAATAAATTCCTCTTGATTTTTTCCTACCACTCTAATATCGTTGAAATATATTGTTACATCAGTATCTGGAGCGTGCTCTCTTGTCACAACTCCCTCTTTTGCCATATACATACAGCAAAACTTTGAGCAATACGCACACAAATCTTCGTTTCTAGAACCTACACACGCAACAAAAGCAATTTTGTGAGCGTGTTCCTTATCTGACGGCTTTAAAAGTTCACCCTCGGTAGGTCCCGAAGCACTTAGTAATCGTTCGTATTGCATTGCGGTAATGACATTTGGATATTCACCATAATGATATCTATCCAAAACTGAAGGATCTAACTGATCAATACCGGTTGCTACAATGATGGAAGCTACATTATATTCTACAACCTCATCCTTCATATCCCAAATTATTGCTTCTGCTTCGCATTCTTTTACACAAAGTTCACATGCCCCTTTTGTTATATACAAACATTTTTCCGCGTCTATGACAGCTTTACGAGGGACTGCTTGCGGAAATGGTATATAAATTGCCGTTCGATTACCCATACCCTCCTCAAATTCAGAAGGTATTTTTTTCATAGGGCATTTCTCTGAACACGCTCCACAACCAGTGCAACTATCCCAGTTTACATATTTTGCCTTTTTTAAAACTTTTACACTAAAATTACCTGCCTCCCCGCTCACTTCTTGAACTTCAGAATACATAAGTAGCTCAATATTCGGATGACGGGAGGACTCTACCATCTTAGGGGCTAAAATACAGATACTACAATCCAAAGTAGGAAATGTTTTATCTAGTTGTGCCATTCTTCCTCCGACTGAAGAAGTTCTTTCTACAAGTATGACTTTATATCCTTGCTCTGCCAAAGTTAATCCTGCTTCAATTCCACTAATGCCTGCTCCAATTATCATAATATTACTATTCGGCATTTTTCGTCAGTTTTCACTATTTTTTTTTAGATTATTTTTATTCTTGAAATTTTATTAATTATCAAGTTCGATTCATAATTAAATTAATCAAAAAACTTAGAATTTTATAACTAATTATGATAAGTTGCTTTAAAAGAATTTCTCTTTATGACTTTTTATATCACTTTGATAGACGAAAAAAGATTTTTTCTTCGGTTATTGATCACATTTTCGATTTTTAGTTTAAGTTTATGGATAAAGTTTTGTGCATTTTTCGTCAATTTAAAGATAAGACTTCTCTTCTCTTAAAAAACTGATGACATTTTCGTTAATTGCGAAAGGAGATAGAATAAAAAAAAGTTATGAGATTTTATGTTCAGAAATATTTTTTTCCTGTGAGAAATAATATATAATATTCCCTCTAATCCCGTGAAAAAGTGCATAAAAACATATTTAAATATTTAATTTTATTACTTAATTGACATTTAGATACAATTTTGGGACATCATAGATTTCAATTAAAACGATAAAGACAACACTTTGATTTTATATAGAAGAAAAGAATCATATTATCCATATATTAATCCCAATTAAAAACCTATTTAAGTTAATAATCAAATAATAACCATCTATTGTTATAAGAGTCCTACGAAAGCTTTACTTGGAACAAACAAATCAAAAAAGCGAGCATATCATCATGAAAATTACAGTTTCGGGTCCAACTCAGAGCGGAAAGTCAAGTTTTATTAAGCATTTTGACGAAAAAGCTTTGAATGTAGAGGCAAAAGCCAGAGACAACAAGTATTATACAGTTGGAATGGACTTAGGTAGCGTTAAATTAAACGGGTTTGATGTCTTCTTATTTGGTACTCCAGGTTTATTAAGATTTAATGTTATGAGAGATGTTGTTGTGCGAGGAACTGATGGTCTAATTTTTATCTTTGACGCGGCTCACCCAGAGAAAGACGAAGATGCAATTGTTATTTTAAATTCTCTTAGAAAGGCTATTGGACCCGATACCCCAATAGTATTTTTAGCAAATAAACAAGATGTTGCAGGTGCACGCCATACTGAAGTAGTTAGGTCTCAGAATTATCTACGCGACGACGCCGTAATTTTTCCAACAAGCACGCGAACAGGAGATAATTTAGAAGAAGCCTTAAAATATCTTGTAAATCAAATATTTGATCATTATTCTTCCCTTCTTACAGTGCTCCGTTCATACGAAACGAATATAGAAGGTTTGCAAGAAAAGCTAAATAAAAATCCTGTTGAAATGAGAGATTTATTAAACAACCTTGAAATAAAGAGATTTATTGAGGTTGATAGGATAAAAAAAACCTATAAGGTAAAACAAGGGTTAAAACTTTTAATATAATCTCTAAATTAAATATGCGATAACTCTGAGGGTGTGATTTCTTCTTTTCCAAATTTCTTCTGCAAATTTATTAGCTCTGATCTCAGCTTAAAGAGAATATCCCAAAAGAATTTTGGCATTTCCTTTTCTGCTTTGTACAATTCTTCCATGCGGTTTAATTTGTTGAGTAAAAAATTAATTCTCAACGTAAATTGCTCGATATAGTCCTCTTGAGAATAGTTTTTATTTAATTCTAACTTGAAAAGATTTTTTAAGTCCTCATATTTCGGAAGGTAGCCAATTGGTGTTTTTATAGCTTCATAATCCCCTTTAGTACGCCCTTCTGCCCATGTAACCCATACTTTTTTATCTAAAATGCCGTTTAAATATTTTCCATCCTTTCCTTTGAGAAAATAGTTCGTAGAAAATACTTGGGGGCAGTGCTTTAATTGTTCGCCAAATTTTTTGTGGTTTTTTAGATATTTACTTAGGGGGACAACCAAGAAATCGAGATTTGCCATTGGGCTAGCTTTTCTAACTCCTACAGCCCCAAGGGTTGCTGAGGTTGTTTCAGATTCGATGGTTGCTCCTAAAAAAATTCCATGCTCCCAATTTATGCTTTCCACTACGGGAGGCATTGTTTCTGAGTCCCTTCCACCATAAAATATTCCGTGGATTGGTACTCCATCAGGGTCTTCTAATTTAGGATCGCAGTTAGAAAGATCGTTAAGGTTAATTGTATATCGTGCATTTGGGTGGGCGTGAGGTATTTTATTACCGTTATTATCAGTTTTTCCATCAATCCAATTGCCATAATGATTAAAACCATCTTTGGGATGGTTTACACCCATTCCAATCCAATAGGGTTTGCCATCTTTTACGAGAACATTAGAATAAATTAATTCTCTTGGGGTAGTAAGTGCTTTGTAAATCACAGGATCATCTTCTGCGTTAACATCTTTGATAATTCCAAAAATTCCTTTCTCTATGTTAACGGCGTGAGCAAAACCGTCTTTCCACGAACGTAGATATGCAATATCGTCTCCTACAATTAGTTGTCCGGGAAGCATCGCCGTTGATGTTTTTCCGCAAGCACTTGGAAAAGCTCCGGTAAAATAAGTTGTCCGGTTTTTTCCTTTCGGGCGAACCCCTAAAATAAAATAATGTTCTGTGAGCCAATCTTCATTATTTGCTTTATGTATTGCTAGGCGTAAAGCTAATTTCTTTAATCCAAGAGAATTTCCAGCGTATTGGTTATTAACAGTCAATACTCGGCCCTCTTGTAAATCAACATATATACGACGTTTGTCAATGTTTTTAGTGACTGGAGGATTTCCCACAAGTTCCCCTGCAGAATGTATGAAATAAAAGAAATCGTTGGAACTTTTAAATTCCTTGAATTCTTCATAGCCTTTTCGGTATAAAAGATCTTCAGAATGAGCAACATAAAATGAATCTGTGAGTTGTAATGCTCCTATAGTGAATTTTGAGTTTAATGGACCAAGACAAAAAAACCTAACGAGGCATTCCTTACCTTTCATACACCCATCCATAATGTTTAAAATTTCTTCGAGACCTTCATCTCTATCCATGGTATTGATCCAAGGGCTTCGATATTCGCCTTTCGGAATTAGGACTTTAGTATTTTCTTTATCTCTTGCCTGATCGTAAAAGCTATCGTAGTGAATTGTATGCCCCTCTGTTTGGAGTTTAGATTCTTCTTGATTAGATATAGTTTTCTGTTTCACATATTCAATATCCTCTTTAGAATCAGATATTACAGTGACTCTGCTAGGTTTACAAAGATCTACAAATTTTTTTACAATATTTAATACGCGCTCATTTTGCAAAACAAATAGTTTCTCAACATCCTTTTGGGAAATTAATGCGTTGTCAATAAATACCGAAAAAGCTTCCTTATAATTCATTTTTTTTATTTTCGAGTTATTGTCTTAAAAAGTTAAAAAGGCATTAAAAAGCTTATCAAAGCGCGTGATTATTGAACTTTTTAAGATGATTTTATACTTATATCTAATAAAGAAAAAAATTAAGAAAAAATAAAAATTTAAATCGTTTTATTATAATCCAGGAGGTCTACTACCCTTGGCACTGATAATCCTATCAACTCTTAGAATCAGGTTTGCCAATTCACTTCCAGCTTTGATTACATGGTTAACTAAAGCGGCAGGTTCTATTATTCCCTTCTCAAAATTATCTCCAATTTCGTTAGTAAGGGTATCAATTCCTTTCCATTTATCGTTTTCAGTTTTATGAGCAGCACGTAATTCAGTCATGTTCTCTATTTCGTCTAAGCCTGCGTTTTTGATTAAAGTTTTTGGGATTTCTTCTAAGGCAATCGCAAAAGCATTTACGGCAAGTTGTTCTTTACCGCTCATTTCGTTTGCATATTCTCTTAATCTTTTCGCAAGTTCAATGTATATTGCCCCACCACCAGCAACAACGGCTTCGGTGTCGATAACTTTTGCAACTACTGAAAGCACGTCGTGTAAAGTAATCTCAGCAGAATTTAAAATTTTCTCTAAACCACCTTTAAGCACTATCGAAACAGATTTTGGATTTTTACAACCCGTAAATAGAGTATACTCATTGTTTGCAAGTTTTTCAAATTTTATGTTCTCTGCGAAACCTAAGTCATCTTCGGTTAAAGAATGAAGATCGTCAACTATGTTAGCTCCAATGGCTTTTGTTACAGCTTTCATGTCAGAGTCTCCGAGATTTTTGATTGCCACTATTCCTTCTTTTGCTAAATAGGCTCCAAATTTGTCAGATATGTCTTTATTGTTAACAATCATATTCACACCTAAATCTGTGAAAATTTTCAAGTAATCAACGAGAATTTTATCTTCTTGGTCAAGAAATTTTTGGATGTCAGCAGGGTTTGAAATTCTTATTTGGGCATCAAATTCTGTTTTTACGACATCTAGTTTTCTTCTAATGACAGCAATTTTCGCATTTTTTACTACTTCAGGCATTGCGGCATTAACTTTCTCTTTCTCTATATAAACACCATTTATTAGCTCAGATTCTCTTAGTGATTTCCCAGGAACCTTTACAATTTTAACATTTCCTACTTTCGAGAATGTGTTTCCATCTTCTCCCCTTATGTGTTTTATAGCTTTTACAGTCAATTCGGCGAAAAAATCTTTCACTCCTACTATGTCTTTAGAGTTCATAGCGGTTTTAGCGGCATTTAGAAGTTGCTTATCATCATCTCGAGATATTTTAGCAGCAATTTCATTTATCAGCTTCAAAGCTCTATCTGCTGCTAATTTATAACCGTGAGTAATGGGTTTTGGATGAACATTCTGGTCGATAAGTTCAAGAGCGTTTCCCAATAAAGCAGCTGAAAATATAACAGCAGTAGTAGTGCCATCTCCGATGTCCTCATCGATAGATTTAGCAATGTTTACCATCATATTTGCAGCAACATTATCGATATCAAGTAGTTTTAGAATTTCAGCGCCATCGTTTGTTATTGTAACATCTCCTACAGAATCTACAAGCATTTTATTCATACCTCTCGGTCCAAGCGTAGATTTTACTGTTTCGGTAATAGCCATAATTGCATTTATGTTTTGCATTCGAGCTTCTTTTTCTTTCGTTTCTTCCGTTCCTTCTCTGAGAATTATAATCGGTACAGACATAATTTTATCTTTTTGTGTTTTTTAAAATTTTAATTTATTGCATTTTTTAATGTCTCAATTTATAAGAATTTTATGATTTGGAGATCATTTAAAAATAAAAAACTTAAAATTAGAAAATTATATAAAATATTCAATAATTTTTTGCAATGTTGAACATTTTCAACATTGAAAGAATGAGTTTCTCGCTTCTAAAAAATGAAAGAAGAAATTATAGATGGGAAAAAAAAAATAACGCTTGATGATATAGACGAAGCAATCATAAAAATGTTGCAAGAAGACGCCAAAACGTCCTATCGAGTTATAAAAGAAGAATTAAAGATTTCAATAGGTACAATTCACAATCGAATCTCTAAGTTGGAGGAAAACAAGGTAATAGAAGGGTATACACTTAAGCTTAACAACGAAATACTAGGTTATAAGTTAACATTTTTAATAAGAATAAATATTGATGGTAAACACACTCAAGAAATTCTGGAAGAAATAACAAAAAAACCAGAAGTTTGTTCTGTCTTTCACACGACAGGAGAACAATCAGCTGCATTAATTTGTAGATTTAAAGAAGCTCAAGATGTCCATAATTTTATACGAGAACTAAATGAAAAAGAATTTATATTGAAAACTAATTCGAATATGGTTCTAAAAGAATATAAAAATTCTTCAATTATTCTTTAATAACGCTATTAATGATATTCGATTCTAATCTTCTTTATTCTCCGGTTTGAAATCCAAAGAGATCGAGTTCATACAGTATCGTAAGCCAGAAGGTTTAGGTCCATCATCAAATACATGTCCCAAATGCCCTCCACACTTACTGCATAATACTTCCGTTCTTCTCATGCTGAAACTATTATCTTGGGCTTCATTGATATTAGATTCCGTAATTGGGGTAGAGAAACTAGGCCAACCTGAATCTGACTTAAATTTAGATTTTGATTCGAATAGGGGAGTCCCACACCCCGCGCAATAATAAATGCCCTTCTCCTTATTATTCCAGTATTTTCCTGTGAAGGGGCGTTCAGTTCCTTTCAGTCGTAACACTTGATACTGCTCATCTGTTAATTTATCTTTCCATTCTTCTTCATCTATATGTTCATTTTCTGTCATCTTAATAAGAAGAAAAGACCATAAATAATTATATCTTGTTCTTATATTCTTTTAAGCAAAGCCAAGTTACATTAACAAATTGAAGCTAAAAAGGGTAGAATGAGTTTAAAATATTATTCAATTACTTATATAGTCTAAATCTGTATCAAAATTTTTAATTGGTTTCAATTTTTATTATTATCATTAATCGAATACCTTTGAAACAAGAAGAGAGTGTTAAAAAAATGCTGGATCCATGGGGTTCTTCTAGTCCTTTAGATGATGAGGATTACGAGAAAATAATAAGAGAATTTGGAATTGAAGAAGTAAATGAAGTCTTAAGGAAAAAGTTAATTAAGAATAGGTTTTTCCGAAGAAAAATTATTTTTGGTCATCGCGATTTAGGATTAGTGTTTAAAGCAATCGAAGAAAACAAACCATGGGCAGTGATGAGCGGAATTAAACCATCTGGACCGTATCATTTAGGAACTTCAACTACTGCTTTAGAAATCGTTGAATTTCAAAAAATGGGAGGAACAGTGTATTATGGAATAGCAGATATTGAATCTTGGGAGGATAATGGGATTACTTACGAAGAGGCGGAACCAAATGCAATAGATAATATTGCTGATATATTAGCGTTTGGATTAGATCCTTCACCAGATAAAGCATATATTTGGAGGCAATCTAAGGAGCCTTTGGTTCAAGATGTGTGCTTTAAAGTGAGTAGATTAGTAACTCAAAACATGCTAAACGCAATCTACGGTGAAAAAACATTTGGGCTCTATATAGCGTCTCTGATCCAAGTAGGGGATATTGTTCTTCCTCAAATTATTGAAGGCCCTCAACCAACTATAGTTCCGGTAGGAATTGATCAGGATCCACATATTAGACTTACCAGAGATCTTACACGGAAGTATTATAAGAAATTTTTCTTACCTGGAGCAACTTATCATTATCTATTGGCGGGGATAGATGGAAGTGATAAGATGGCAAAGAGAAATCCTAATAGTTCTTTCACTTTCAACGAATCTTTAAGCTCAATAGAAAAGAAAGTTAAGGGTGCTTTGACAGGAGGGCGTAAAAATAAGAAAGAGCAACAAAAACTCGGGGGAGAGCCTGGCAAATGTATGATTTACAAAATGTTAATGTATCACTTTGAAGAAGACGATGATGTTTTAGCCGATGAATTTGAAAGATGTGTTAAAGGAGAGCTACTGTGTGGTGAACACAAATCTCAATGCATTGAAAAAGTCTTGAAATTTATTGAGCAACATCAAAAGAAAAAAGAAAAATTGATTGATAAAGCAAGGGAGCTTTTAAAAGTCGATTAGTGATTAATTAAGATCGCATAAGTAAGGGTTTCAATATCTCAATTAATTCAGACATAAAGTCTGAGAATTTCGCCAAAAGCGGCTCTTTTAGTTTTTCTTTAATAATTACAGAAACAAATAATGACTCATTTTCTAGTTCAATTCTATGCAGATACGATATTAACTCGTCTCCTATTGACGATAAAGCGTAATCGGTTTCATAAGATTCTTCTTGCATCCTTTTTAGTAAAAACAAGTGTTCTTTAATGGATTCTATAAGTTCGACGTATATCCCAGGCTTAATAGTGTCCTTATAGTACTCACTTAAAATTATTCCATTTTTATCAAACAAAATTAACGATTCACTCTCAAATTGTATGAGATATTTTTCTAACAACTCAGAGAGGTCGAAAAATTTTTCGTCAAATACGGATAATCCATAAGAAATCAACTGAATAATCGAGATAATATCATAAATAGATGTTTGTTGGAATAATATTTTAAAGGATGGATATTTTTTTAACAAGTGCTCTCTTAACGATTCTATTTCTGCAATCATTCCTTCGTTTCCACTGAATTCTGGGTCAAACTTATGAAAACTGATAATGAGCGGTACCTCCATCTTATTTTTCTCAAAGTTCTGCAAGATTGCATCTAAATATGCTAGAGATATTTCAATTCTTTGCGTATCTTGAATATCGATGATATAGATAAGTAGGTCCGTATCAGCAAAATAGAGATCCTGCTTCTCTTGATACAATTTTCTATATTTCTCTTGTCCCCCCATATCCCAAAAAACTATTCTATTTTTAAGAAATTCTGTTGCTTGGTATTCAACTCGAATAGTAGGTGTGAGGGATATTATATCTTTTTGAAAGTCATATTTCTTATTTAGTGCCGTTAGAATGGATGTTTTGCCCGCATTATCCAAACCGGATACGATAACCTTTATAAATTGTTCCATAATTTCAGACCAATAATCTTCAAAAATACTTCTAAATTTAAAAAAATCTGTAGGAGCTTTTTTAAATGAAGAATATAATGAAATTTTTTAGATATAAGTGAAATTCATCCTTTTTAACCTTATTGTCTTTTTCTAATTTGCGTCCTTATAACTCAAATCCCTAATATTACTCGAAAAATACATACATGACACTACTATTTTTTATTGATTATCATTTTGATTTGGTCAAAATACTAATTTAAAAAAGAGGATTTAATTGATAGAAGAAGAAAACAACTTTTTGGAATTTTTAAATTATCAAATAACTCAAAAAAACAAGTTTGAACACGTAGTCCGAAAAATTCCACTCTTTAAAAGTATGATACATGAACGCCACCAAACAATCCTGAAAATGATAGATAAATTTGAAGATGTTCGCCGTAGAGAAGTTTACGATATGCTCGTTCAGGAATTTAATAAGGCAGCAAAAAGAATATAATTTTTTTTCATTTTATTTTCTGGTCGTTATTCCCCAATAATTTGACAGTATAGGGCCTTCACAAAATTAAGTTTTAAAAAGTTCTGGTTTTTTTCAAAGAACAAGATTTTCATAGCTTTTTCTAATACAAAAGATTTATATTAGATCGACGAAAAAGTATAATCACCGAAATACTTTATCGAAAAATTAAGTTCTAATAAATCATAAATTATAGGGTGAAATATAATCAGAAATGAAAATAGTACCTATGGATCGATTTCTTTAACTTTAGGAATTATATCGTTTAGCTTAGGTTTTTTTGCAACATTTTTCCCATATGTATACGTATATTATCTAATGGGTTATGTTTTAATGTTTGCTATACCGTTAATAACTGTTATCTATGGAATTATTGGTATGGTAAAAGATAGAAACATGGCGATGGCTATCGTTGGATTAAGTTTAGGTATAATATATTGGGTCATGCTACTATTACCTATATTCTTCATTTATCCAATTTATCCCTGATAATGAATAATAATAAAATAATTTTTTTTTTTCTTGTTTTTATTTCTGTGCATGAATTATTAATTTAGGGCTGAGCTTTCCCTAAATGGAAAAATTAAAGATTAGAATAAGAAATAAAGGATTCAGAGAGAGAATTTCATGATTCCTTTATTCCCCAATCACTGTTGCAAAAATTCTACGTTTTCTAGGATGCTCGTCATTCTCGACAAAGACAATCTGTTGCCATGTGCCAAGTATTAACTTCTTATTATGAAATGGGAATGTTTGGGAAGTTTTAATGAGGAAACTTCTTAAGTGCCCTGCTCCATTATAATCGTGCCATGTTTTGTGATGTGCGTAATTTTTTTTGTATGGGATTATTTTTTCTAGAAATTCTTCAATGTCGTGTTGTACTAGTCCGGGTTCGTATTCCACAGTTGATATAGCGCCTGTAGATCCCGCAACGTGAACATTTACGATACCATTTTTCAACCCACTTTTTTCGATTGCATTTTGAACTTGGGAAGTGATATTTATTACATCGCAATAAGCTTTACTTTTTATATCAAATGTTTCTAATTCAACGGTCATGATTTCTTTCACTCTTTAGTTATTTTTAATAATAAATTTAATTAATTATCTTAATTTAAAGCTATATATATTACAGTATTTATTAGTTTCTTGAAATAAAATGAGTGAAAAGTTAAAGGAATTCTTAAAAAAAATTCACGATTCGAAAAATAAATATCCAGATTATGTTACAATAATCGTACGTCCCGGAAAGAAAATACTTGAGATTAAAATAAAAAAAGAAGTAGCAGATATTTTAAAGGTAATAGCTCACGAAGAGAAGAGCAAAGGATATTTTGTCCATTCATTCCATATCCCATTAAAAAATTTAGGACTTACTTCTAACGCTAAAGATAAGGAAATTCTAGCAATTTTATCTAATCCTATTAAAATACCAAATAAAGCGACAAAATCATTTGTCGAAGATATTTTAAGAAAATACTTTAATATTTTACCCGAGAAAAAGAGGTATTACTTTAAAACGGAGAGATATAAGAAAAAGAAAGAATTTCAAACTGGCGTTAAATTAAAAGGATTTTAATTATTTTACTATACTCCCAATTGGGATGCTCTTGCCAATCCTCTCGTCTATTTTTAGTAGAAAAGGTTCACCATTGAAGTCAGCTGCTAAAAGCATTCCTTGACTTTCTAGTCCCATGATGTTTTTTGGCTTGAGATTTGTTAAAACGACTATTTTCTTGTTGACTAATTCCTCTGGTGAATAATATTCAGAAATTCCCGTAATAATTTGTCTCAAATTATTCTCACCACAATCAACTAATAATCGATAAAGATGCTTAGATTTGGGAATTATTTCACAAGTTTTAATTAAACCAACGCGAAGATCTAATTTTGTGAAGTCATTATAATCTATCATTAAATATCGCCACCCCTTAATGGCATACCATTTAAATCTGCAAACTCGTCTCGCTTTGGTTTCTTCTCTCGATACGGATTTCTAACATCATTGATTTTTCTGGCAAACGTCATGTAGCCCGTATGCCCTATCATTCGAACTTCGGGATGGGTTGCATTGTCTTTTACTTGAAATTTCCTTTTTATTAATTCATATGTATTTATTTCATAAAATCCATTTTCTTGTAGAGCAAAAGTTGTTTTTTTAACTTGTTCTATCGTTGGTGAAAAAGATACTAAGGTTCCACTGAGTTTGAGATAATATTTAATTCGTTCTATCGCCTTCCAAGGTTGAGGCATATCTAAAACAACTGAATCGACATTAGTATGTCCAAGATCATCGATCAAAATATCTCCATATTGAATTGACACAAAATCTTGTAAGTTTGCCTTAAGAACATTACTTAAGGCTCTTTTTAAACTTTTTTTTCGTATATCATAGGAAAAAATATATCCATCAGGTCGAACATAATTTCCTAATATACATGTTAATGCTCCAGAACCACAACCAGCTTCGATAACTTTACTACCAGGTCCGATCCCAGAATAAATCAGGATTAATCCAGCGTCCTCTGGATATATTATTTGAGTTTTACGACTCATATAGATTACATAATCGGATGGTAGGGGTTTAAGAACATAGAATTTATATCCTTGAGTTTCATAAGGTTGGGAAAAAACTACAGAACCAAACGGTTTACCTATAATTTCATCAAATTTTATTATACCCTTGTGAGTTTGAAATTCCCCTCCCTCTTCTACTTTAACCAACCACTTTCTCCTATTATCAAGAATTAGGTAAATTAAATCGTTCCTTTTTATTATTTCTTCGGTCATAATTAAGTCAATTTTCCAAAATTCGATTGCTTCAGGTAATATTAGTATAGTTCTAATGTTATCGTATTATTGTTTTTACACAAATGTAATTTTTCTTCACTTAAAAGAAAAATTTAAATGAGGTTTTACAAAAAATATTAAATCGATGATATATTGAAATACTCAATCATTGTTTATGCAACCTTTTTTATAAATACTCGTTAATGATCTTATCTATGAGTAGGGCTAACACAAATACCTCCCAAAGTTCAAAATACTCTTTTAAAGAACTTCAACTTCAAATTGAAGAATTTAGACAGAAAAGGGACGATTTAAATAAGAAGACTAAAGAGTATATTAAAGAGTTACAAGAAATTGATGTTAAAATCGAGGAACAATTAAATCTTGCAAAAGACGATTACAAAAAAAAGCGAGATTATTGGAATAGTAAGGTAAAAAAATTAAAAGACAAAAAAATAGAATATAAGAACATTTTAGATAAATTCATTGAAGAAAGAAAAATCATTATAAAAGAAAGTAGAAAGGGTAAGGAAACTCAGAAGTATGTATCTATCAAGCAGATTGATAAGAAAATTGAAAATTTAGAGAGAAGAATTGAAATCGAGAATTTAGATATTATTGAAGAAAATGCTATGGTAGATAAAATTGGAGAACTAGCTCATGTTAAAAGAGAGTTCTTAGCTGAGCAACAGAATAGCGATTTTTTTAAAATAGACCGCAAAATTCAAATCGTTAAAATAAATTTGAAGAAGATTTACGAACAATTAAGTAAGTGGTCTAACAAATCTCAAGATTACCATGCAAAAATGCATGATGTTTATCAAACGGTCAATGAATTAAGAGAGAAAAAGAAAACCTTAGAAGAAGAATTAATCGAGAATAAAAAAGCTGCTGATGCATACCATGAAAAATTTTTACGGGTTATGAGTAAAAGGAAAAAAGAATCAAAAGGGAAACGCCCGAGTTATGCATCCAAAAAGCCAAGAGCTCCTAAAAAACATAGAACAGTTAGAAATGAAGAGCTTGAGAAGTTAAAACAAGATAAACTAGCAGCAGCTTTAGAAAAGCAAAAGTCTGGTAGAAAACTAAACCTATTTGAAGCTCGCTTAATTCTTGAAAGATCAAAGGAGTAAAACGATTGATTGCTTCATCAATAGAAACTAGACCTAAATAGTAAATCAGACTAAAAAAAATATTGTAAATTATTTTTAAATAGCTGAGAAGTTTTGTTTTAAATTATCGATTCTTTCTAGTAAATACTTCTTAGAGAATGCTGTATCTAAGCCTAATTACCTCTTAAAACTTACAAATTTGCCAAAAGGTTTAAAACAATTGGAATTTTATTTTTGTTTAAGATTAGAATTAAAATAAGAAATTGATTTGATTAAGATTGAAAAAGAAAGTAGAAGAAATAAGGAATATCCTAATTGAACATAACAAATTATTCAATAATTCAATCCCACTGATAGCTTCAGAAAATATTACAAGTCCCGCTGTTGATGAGGCTTGCAATAGCGATTTTTCTCATAGATACGCGGAGGGATGGGTTGGAGAGCGTGTTTATGCGGGGTGTAAGTATATTGATATTGTTGAAGATATCTGTATGGAACTCGCAAAAGAATATTTTAAATGCGTTCATGCTGACGTAAGACCAATATCTGGTGTAGTTGCAAATTTGGCAATGTATAATGCCTTCACTTCAGAAAACAACGGAAAAATGCTAATAATGCCAATTCCTAAGGGAGGACATATATCCCACGCTCCGAAATTCACAAAGAGTGGGATGGCAATTTATGGAACTGCTGGTACCGTACGTGGATTGAATATTGAATACATGGCATTTGACAACGATGAAATGAATATCGACGCTGACGCTACAGCGAAAATTATAAGAGAAGTAAAACCAGAAATGGTGTTATTTGGGGGTTCAGTATTTCTTTTTCCTCACCCCGTCAAAGAACTTAGTGAAGTAGCGAAAGAAGTAGGTGCTAACGTTGGTTATGATGCAGCTCATGTAGCGGGTTTAATTGGTTCTGGTTACTTTCAAGATCCTTTAAGAGAAGGAGCAGACGCGATGACTTTGAGTACACATAAAACGCTTCCAGGTCCTCAACATGGAACGCTCGTATCAGATAGAGAGGACTTGATTGAAATATTAAAACCTTGCGTGTTTCCTGCTTTATTATCTAACCATCATCTACATAATGTTGCAGGTTTGGCTATAGCATTAGCAGAGATGTTAGAATATGGTAAAGATTATCATAAAGTTGTAATTGACAACGCAAAAGCTCTAGGACAAGCGTTATACGAAAGAGGTATAAATGTGCTTATGGAACATAAAGGGTTTACTGAATCTCACCAAATTGTAGTTGATATTACTAATTTTGAAAAAAGTATTGGGTTAGGTGGAGATATTGAGAGGTTAGTAGAAGATGCAAATATTATTATCAATAGAAACCTCTTACCTTGGGATATCGCACAAGGAAGGCACTACAAAAACCCAGGTGGATTAAGGTTGGGAACTTCAGAAGTCACCCGTCTCGGAATGGGTAAAAGTGAAATGATTGACATAGCAGATTTTTTCAAAGATTTACTAATTGACAAAAAGGATCCTAAAAAAGTAAAACAAGAAGTAGCTGATTTCAAAAAAGACTTTCAAGAAATTCATTATTGCTTTCAATCTCCAAACAAAGCCTATGAATACATGAAATTTTATTAATCCTTTTTCTTATATTTTTTTAATTTAAATAGTAAAATTTATCTTAAATTACATACTTCTACAAGTAGTTAATGCATTATTTACATTTATAAGAGTTATTATAGACTATGATACCCCTAAAACTTGATATTCTTAAACAAACGGATCATAAGTTGGTATTGGTAATTGAAGGCATCTCAATTGAAATGGTTAACGCTATGAGACGAATTATACTTACAGAAATACCCGTCATGGCGATAGACGAGGTTATTATTTTAAAAAATGATTCTCCTTTATATGACGAAATCATTTCACATAGACTAGGACTAATTCCTCTTAAAACAGATTTAGAGGTATATAAATTGCCACAAGAGTGCGAATGTGGCGGATATGGGTGTCCATTATGCCAAGTTTCTTTAACCTGTGAAATTACTAATAATACTAATACCCCGTTAGAAATATACTCGGGTGATTTAAAATCAAATGACCCTAAGATAATTCCCGTTGATCCATATATCCCGATTGTTAAGATTGATAAAAACAATAAAGTGATTATCGAAGCTTATGCAATCTTAGGTTTGGCTAAAGATCACGCGAAGTGGCAAGCGGTTTCAAATGTAGCTTATAAATATTATCCTTTAGTTGAATTTGAGGAAAACAAATTAAAAAATGCTGAGGAAAACCGCTTAATAGTTAAGATGTGTCCTGAAAAACTATTTAAATTAACTAACAATGAATCTTTAAAAATAATAGAGGACTATTGGAAGTATTGCACCTTATGCATGTCTTGTGAGAAGAATTCAGAGGGTAAGATCAAAGTTAGTTCAAAAGAAGATGTCTATATCCTTACAATAGAGAGTGATGGAGTATTAGAATACAAGGTATTAATGAGTAAACTTTTTGAGATATTCAACGAGAAGATCGATGAATTTGTTACAGAATTAGAAGAACTAGATATAGAATCATAATCAATCTAACACATAATTCGTAATTATAAGAGCAATAAATAATATCATCACGAACTAATAACTAAACCTAACTGGAATTTTCAACTTCAGAAATATGAGATATTTTTTATAACAAAAACCATTTCAATTAATTGAATGAACCCTCCAGCAATTATTTTCATTTTGGTTTTATTTGCGATTCTAATGGCTTTCTTTTCTCAAAATAAATTCGACTACTTCCCTATTGCTTTAATCATAGGAGCCATCGCAGTAATTGCATTGCTCACTTATGGTAATGTTAAGGAAGAAGAAATTCTCGGATTTATCAATTTTAACACATTAATCTTCATTTTTGCAATGCAAATAATAATCTATTTTGCAACTCATGACCGAGTTTTGGAATATCTCGCCATTAAATTGATACATATTACGAAAGGGGATAATCGGTTATTTTTTTATATGATTTGCCTGTTTACGGGCATTATGGTTGCCTTTATTGAAGATTTAACCCTCTCTTTGATATTGGTTCCATTGATCTACAGGACGTGTCGAGCTTTAGAGATACCTGCTGGTACCTACATGATGGGAATGACCATTACTATAAACATCGGTGCGATACTCACGCCTATTTCGAGTTTAAAAAATTTGATAATCGGTCAGGAGTTTGAGTGGGGTTTTGGTGAATATTTTGCCAATATGGGTATTTTGTTCTTAATCTCGTTAATATCCACCATATTCTTGATGGATAGGTTCATATTAAAAAAAGAAGAAAAACCAACTGAAAAAAACAAGAAGATACTAATATCGATGCTCAAGCCCGGAGTTGTCATCCAGAATAAAAAGTACTTCATTACGACAATTATTATTGTTCTGGCAACTTTCGTGTTTATGTTCTTAGGATTTGAGCCTGCCTTTGTCGCGATCATCTCTGCAGCTATTCTACTTCTAATTCACTATAAGGATACTAGTTTCTCGGACATCAAGAACGATATAGTATGGAAGATCATCATTATGTTTGCAATTTTGTTCATTCTTTCGAATTCTTTATCATATTTTGGCTTTTCAGAGTTAATTTCTTCAGGTTTGGTAAATTTGCTAAATAATAACATCTACCTCGCCGTGTTAATAACATTGAGTATTTCTTCACTTTTGTCTGCATTTCTTGCCGGTACGCCCGTTACCATCATTCTTCTCCCGATTTTTGCGACATTCATAAAAATGCCAGGACTCAGTTTTTTTCCTAATCCCATCATTATCGCGTTCATAGGTGGTGTTAATATGGCAGGTAATTTTTTACCACAAGGTTCTGCATGTGATCTTCTTACCCTAACATTAGCAAAAAAATACAAAGTGGTGAATTTAAATTACAAGCGCTTACTAAAAAACGGCGCTCTCTTCGCAACGATTCACTTTTTAATTATCTTAGGATATACAATGCTTTACACTTTAATTTTAAGTTAACAGATGGTTTTTCTGCGAGTAAGAAAAAACCCGAGAAAAAGACTTAATCCCGACTGATTATTTTCTAAGCGCAAGATTATATGACTTAAAAATAAATCGAAAAAATATTTAAGTTTTGGGCAATTTTTAAGATTAATTTTCTAATATTTAAACGACTGAGCACAAAATGAGCCATCGAATTACGGGACCAAGCAATTATTACAATCGGAAACTGATTCGCGAATTGTGGAAGACTAAAAGAAAAATTTGGAGAAAAGTTTCAAAAAAGCTTTCAGGAGCTAGAAGGGATCGAGTAGAAGCGAATCTCTATAGAATAAATAAAAAAACCAAAGAGAACGATGTAATAGTTGTCCCAGGTAAAGTCTTAGGTGTTGGTGATATTGACCATAAAATAACCATCGCTTGTTTAGATTGTTCTAAAGCCGCTCGGAAAAAAATCGAAAATTCAGGCAGTAAATTATTGTCGATAGAAGATTTATTTGAACAAAATCCCGAAGGGAAAAATGTAAAAGTATTTTATTAATTATAATATCGAGAGAGATTTAGATGCAAGAATACCTTTTAATGGACGCGAAGAACAAGATTTTAGGTAGGTTCTGTAGCCAAATAGCTAAAAGAGCGTTATTAGGTGAAAAAATCGTCATTATAAATGCTAAAGACGCCATAATTAGTGGTACTAAGCGGAATATTCACGAAAAATATTTAGACAAATTAAATATTAGTACGGCAACAAATCCAAGGCGCGGACCTTTCTGGCCCAGACGACCTGATACATTTATGAGAAATGTGATAAAGAAGATGCTCCCAACAAAAAAGATTAGAGGTAAGGAAGCTCTTAAAAGGGTACATGTTTACATTGGAGCAATTCCAGAACGCTTTCAGAAGAGATATCAAACACTAGTACCAATAGAAATACCTAATTCAGACAAAAAAAGACTTTCATACTATAACAAATATATTACGCTAGAAAATCTTTGTTTGAGAATTGGCTGGAACAAATTAGAAATTGAGGTTTAATAAGTATGTCAGAAAGAACCAAAGTAATTCAATCTTCAGGTAAAAGAAAAACCGCAATCGCTCGAGCTGTTTTAAAATATCCTGCTAAGGGGCAAATTATAATTAATAATGTCCCATTGGAAAACTACGAACCTGGTATAGCTAGAATGCGCATTCAAGAAGTGTTAGAAGTAATCGATCATCCTAAGTTAGAGAAGTGCGATATTAAGATTACCGTAAAAGGTGGTGGAAGCATGGGGCAAACTGATGCTGTACGGATAGCTATTGCTAAATCTTTAAATAAGTTTATTGGGACAAAAACTATAGAAAGAACTTTCAGAGAATACGACGAATCGTTACTTTCAGGAGATTCAAGGAGAACGGAGCCCAAACACTTTGGTGGAAAAAAAGCTAGAGCAAGAAGGCAAAAATCGTTTAGATAATTTAATAGAATTGAAATTCACTCTAGTAAATCTACTTTTGCTCCTAATTGTTTTATATCTTCTATAAAATTTGGATAAGAATCCTTGACAACTTCAATACTTGATATTTGTGAAGGTGTTTTAGCAAATAAAGAGGCTACTGTAAACGCCATAGCAACTCTATGATCATGTTCATGGTTGATGTCAACGCCTTTTAATTGTCCGCAGTGATAAATTGTAAGTTTATCTTCTTCTTCTTTTACTTTAACACCCATTTTATTTAATTCTTGAGCAACAATTAGGATTCTATCACTTTCCTTTCCTCTGATACTTGAAGCATTATATAGTTCTGTCTTGCCGCTAGCAAATGCTCCAACAATGGATAATATTGGGAACAAGTCTGGAGTATCTTTGATATCAATGGCAATACCTGTTAATGGATACGTACTTAAATTACCAATTACAGAAATACTGTTTTTATCTCTAAATACTTCAATCTTAGCACCCATCCTTTGTAATATCTCAATTAGTCTTTGGTCGCCTTGGGGTTTGTCAAAATTAAGATTATTTATAATTACTTTCGAGTCTTCTGGGCTTAGGACAGCTGCGACAATAATAAAAGAAGCTGAAGAAAAATCACCGGGAATTTCGTAAGTTTGGGCTCTATAATTTTGTCCACACGTAATAATATATTTACCAACCCTTTTGTCGTCTATACTCTCTTGAATGTTAATTCCAAATGACTTCAAGACCTCTAAAGTAATTTTTACATAAGGATATGATGTAATAGGGGATGTTATTTTTATTGTGATGGAATTGGTTTTCTTACAAATTAATAAAGGACACATCATTAGTAAAGCTGAAACAAACTGTGAGCTTATGTTTCCTGGAAGTTCAATTGCGTTACATTTTTTACCTTTACGCTTAACTGTTAAAATATCATCAGATAAGTCGTAGCTACCACCAATAGATTCTAAAGCGTTTAGTAACGGAATAATAGGTCGCTTCCTTTTTAGGAATTCTCCCGAAAAAGAAAGTCCACCGTCAATCAACATTGCTAAAGCACAGAAAATCCTAATTGAAGTGCCTGAATTCTTACAATCTAGAATACTTTTAATAGTTTTTATTGTTCCTAAGTTACTCTTTACCATATAGGTGTCCTCTGATACTCGTGAAATTCTATGACCTAAGGACTTCAAAACATCAATTGTAACTTCAACATCCCCAGAAATTAAAGGGTTTTTAATTATTGACACACCTTTCGCAAGGCTAGAGGCAATAAAAGCACGATGAGAATAACTCTTAGAAGGCGGAGCAGTTATCTCTCCTTGAAGTTTTGTTGTTGGAATAATTTTTAGTTTCATTGAGCTGTTATCAACAATTAATACTATAAGTTCTTAAATAAAAATAAAAGAAGACTTTGATTATATTTCTATTTTATTTTTTAGCGTTTTTAATATCTTAGATTTAAATAACGAGATAATTTAGATTCATAAAAAATATTAAGCGAAAACTACTCATAATATATTAATTAAAAAGAATAGTTGATTGGAGCTTAAATTTTTTAGATAGGAGAATAGAATAATGGGAGATAATACATTTGGAACTAAATTTAAAATCACTTCGTTTGGAGAGAGCCATGGAAAAGTAGTTGGAATTGTTATTGATGGAATTCCTGCGGGATTAGAATTTGATCTAAACTACATCCAAAATGAACTAGATAAAAGGAAACCTGGACAGTCGAATTTGACTACATCTCGTAAAGAACAAGATAAAGTCAAAGTTTTATCGGGAATTTTTAATGACAAAACGACGGGTGCTCCGATTTGCCTTATTATTGAGAATCAAGATGTAGATTCATCAAACTACGAAAAAACTAAAGATTTATTAAGACCATCTCATGTTGATTACGTAATCTTGCAAAAGTTCGGTGGTTTCGCTGATTATCGAGGTTCTGGAAGGTTCTCAGGAAGGATTACTGCAGGATTTGTGATGGCGGGAGCTGTTGCTAAACAAATTTTAAGTATGGTCAAAATTTCAATATTAGCGTATACTAAAAGTATTGGAAACATTGAAGATATTAAAGATTATTCTTTAGAGGATATCGAATCTATTAAACAGAAGAGAGAAAGGTCAAGAGTAAGAGCATTGGATCTCGAACTCTCGGAAAAAATGGAGAAACAGATTGAAATTGCTAAAAAAGCTAACGATTCTCTTGGCGGTACGATTAGTTGCATAATTAAAAATGTACCTCCTGGAATCGGTGGACCGCTTTTTAATAACTTAGAATCCAATCTTAGCAAAGGCATTTTCTCTGTACCCGCAATAAAGGGAATTGAGTTTGGTGCTGGATTTAAAGCTTCAAGAATGATGGGATCAGAACATAATGATCCATGGACTATCAAAGAAGGCAAAATAAAAACAACCAAAAATGATTCTGGTGGAATTATAGGAGGTATTTCTACGGGGATGCCAATTTTATTTACGGTAGCGGTAAAACCAACACCTTCTATAGGGATTATTCAAAAAACAGTTAACATTAAAACAATGAAAGAAGAAGAGATAAAAATCGAAGGAAGGAATGATCCTTGCATAGTTCCTCGAGCTGTTGTAGTTATTGAATCTATAGCGGCTATTATTATTTTAGATCACTTACTAATTGAAGGAAAAATACCGAGTGTATTAAAGGATTAAAGGATTCGGTTAAGAATGGAAAAAACAATTACAGCAGTATTAATTGGAGCAGGTAATAGAGGGATGGATGTTTATGGTAATTATGCTCTTAGATTTCCTCATAAATTAAAATTTGTAGCAGTCGCAGAACCTATTCAATTTAGGAGAGAAAAATTCGCACAACTTCATGATATTCCTTTAAATCGAACATATAACAGTTGGGAAGAGGTTCTGGGCGAAAAAAAATTTGCTGATATTGCTTTCGTTTGCACTCAAGACCAAATGCATGTTGAACCTACTTTAGAAGCCCTTGATAATGGGTATAATGTTTTGTTGGAAAAACCCATGGCGCATAATCTTGAAGGTTGCATTAAGATTGTCAAAAAGGTAGAAGAAACTGGTAGGATATTAGGAATAAGCCATGTTTTAAGATACACCGACTTTTTTTTAGCAGTTAAAGAGGCTATTCGAAGCGGATTACTAGGAAACATAATAAATATATCCCATCGAGAAAATGTGAGTTGGTATCATATGGCACACAGTTTTGTTAGGGGAAACTGGAGGAATGTAAATCTATCATCTCCTATGATTCTTCAAAAATGCTGCCATGATTTAGATTTACTTTTTTGGATGGTTGGAGCTAAACCAAAAAAAGTAAGTTCTTTCGGAGGTTTAAAACATTTTATATCAAGTAACGCACCTGAAAATACCCCAAATTACTGCGTAGAAGGATGTCCTATAGAATCTACCTGTTTGTACTACGCTCCAAGAATATATATAGACATAATTCCGATAATCCAAATATTAGAAAAAAGTAATCAAATTGGTTTTAAGATTCTTGCTAATTTACGAAAAAAACACTTAAAATTATTAACCATATTAAGTAAGCCAATTAAACTTTTACAACGTTTGAGATATTGGAGAGACTGGCCAGTGGAACCGCTTTATTCTGGTCTTCCTGAAGAATCTATCGAAGATTATTCCGATGAAACGAAATTGAAAATCTTAAAAACAAACCCTTATGGTAGATGCGTTTATAAATGCGATAACGATGTAGTTGATCATCAAGTCGTTAACATCGAATTTGAAAATAATGTAACCGCTAATTTAGTTATGCATGGATTTAGTGAAAGAGAGGGGCGAACATTAAGAATTGATGGAACTAAAGCTACACTAATTGGTCAATTCTCTGATTCTGGCCAGGAAATTCTATTATTTGATCATTTTTCTGGTACAGAGGAAGTAATTTTTACTCAAAAATTATCAATTGATAGTTCTGGCCATGGTGGAGGTGATTTTGCTTTAGTCGATGCTTTTTTAGAAACGCTTCTTAATAAAAGTAAATCTCAACCTTTAACAAACGCTTACGAAACTTTAGAGAGCCATCTTATGGCTTTTGCAGCTAATGAATCACGTTTGCAAGCAAAAGTTATTGATATGCAAAAATTTCGATTATGAGGTAAATTTGAATTATCCAAATTTTTAATTAGTTTAACTTTATTAGATAAATATACCAAAAAAATTGCTTTTTAATCAATATGAGTAGAAAAATAGATACTTCTGCGCAGTTCATTGAATTTTACATTAAAAAAGGGCATTATCTAGTTGAACTTTCAGAAAATCACTTCAAAAACAAGGAGTATAAAAAATGTCTTGAATTGCTCTCTCAAGCACATGGTATGTTTGAAAAGGGAGGGGCAAAAGAAGATGCAGAGAAAGTTAAATTAAAATTTAATAATATTAAAAAAACCTACTTTAAAAATAATAATAATCAGTAGTTCATTCCATCTCTTAGTTTTTTAATGATATCAGCTATGTGTGGTCCATTCCAGAATACTTTCTGGCATTTTGGATTATTGCATTGAAAAAATTCATTATAATTCTTAAAAGTTTCACTTTTAACGAATTCTTTTATTGAATACTTATTATTAACCATCTTCAACGTCGTATTGCAAACAGAGCATCTTGCTTTTTCCATGTTAAATTCATAATCTAAATTTAACTTATGTTTAAGTTGATTTAAGTAATTATATACACCTTCACCTTCTAATAATATTGCATTTTCTTTAATTTCTTTATAGAATGGTAAATCTTTAGTTATTACAATTCTTTTGCTCCATACAGCATATTCATTTATTTTTTTATCCGGAACGGGATTGGTGTGATAATGATCTATTAAATCGCTAGCATAAATTGTATCGTAACCAAAAATTCTTAAGAATCGCGCGAGCTTTCCTAACATTGCATCTGCAAGAAATTTCATACCTATTACAATTATATTTAAGTCATAAAATAAATTAATATATTTGATATTTTTATTAAATCTAAAATATTATGCTGATTTAAAGTGGAAATTAGAGAGTTAATGAAAAAAGCCACAATGTTTCATGGACATATATGCCCAGGAATTGCTATTGGCGTATTGGTTGCTAAATATGCTTTAATGCATGGTTTTGAGCACTCCCCAGACGAAGAACTTGTTGCTGTCGTTGAAACTGACAACTGTAGCATTGATGCGCTCCAAGCTTTATTGGGTACCACATATGGAAAAGGTAATTTAATACATAAAGATTATGGCAAGAGTAATTATAACATCTACAGTAGAAAATACCAAAAAGGGGTTAGATTAGCTTTAAAGAAGTCTATTTTAAGTGATAAAAAATTGTCAAGAGATGAGAAAATTCAGAAGTTTCTTGGTTTTGAACCTGAAGATGTTTTTGAAATTAAAAGTATTGAATATGATCCTCCTATGATGGCTCAAATAGAAGAATCGGTGCCATGCGATGTATGTAGGGAACTTACGATGGACAGCCGTATGATGAATTATCAAGGCAAAAATCTGTGTATCCCTTGTTATAAAGAATTTAAGAAGTAAAAATCCATAGTCATTAGGAAAATGGTATATAATGCAAATAAAAATTTCAGTATGGGAAAGAAAAAGTATATTTCTTTTAGTTAATAAGTATAAAATGTAAGAAAGGAAATAGTTATTATTTTTTATAAAGGAAGATTTGAGGAATACATGATACAAGAAGTGCAAAAAGAACACACTCTCTTAATAAAAGGCTCTTCTAGGGTTAAATTATTAGAGGGAAAGATAGAAGTTTTTGGAAAAATATTCGTACCTAAAAAAAATGAACAGGAAAACACAATTATAGTGCCAAGCGCTAATATTTATCCACTATATGCATTGGAACCATCGAAATTAGAGATATTCACTAATAATAAAAACAACCTACAAATTATCGAAGAAAACACCATCAATAAAGAATGGATTAAAATTAAGGATGTTGTTATCAGTACCCTAAGAAAAGACGAAAATAAAAAACCGATCAAATTAATGGTTTTAGGTTTAAGTAACGGTAAAACTACTCTTATAAAGTATTTAGCGAATAACATTCTTAAAGAAGGATTTAAAGCAGCATTTTTAGATTCTGATTTAGGCCAGCAATTATTATATCTTCCAACAACGCTCAATATAGGAGAAATAAAAAAAAACATAGTTTCAAGTGCTGATATTGAAACTGAAGAAACTGTTTTTATTGGAAGCACTTTTCCAAAATCGAATTTTAAATTTATAGTATCGCATTCATGTAACGATCTAATTAATAGTTTTTATTCGGCGCATAAAGATACAGATATAGTTCTTATCGATAGTGATGGATGGATAAAAACTGAAGCGGGAATTATATATAAGAATTTTTTTATAGATACTGTCGATCCTGATATATTAATCATATTTCACGACGATGATATCGAAGAATTAGATGAAATAAAAAAAAACGCTTCAAAATCGAAGAAAAGAAAAATTTATTTTGTGAAGGAGAAAAATAAATATTTCTACGAAAAAGATAAGGAAGAAAGAAGATTTTTGCGACAAAGTCAGTTTGCTAAGGTTTTAGAAAAGTATAGAAAGATATCAATACCTCTAAATGAAATTAAATTCATAAAAGCGGGTTATGACGCTGAGGAAGATAAAATTATAGAGGTGGAAATTGATTTGAACAATCTAATTACTCTCCCTTATCATTATGTAATTATTGCTTTATTAACAGAAGATTCTAAGCTCATAAGAATTGGTCTTCTATTCGTTATAAATTCTGAAAAGAAGTACATTCTATTGTTTTCCGATTTAAATTTCAAAGAACAAAGGAAAATAAAGAAAATATTGCTTGGAAGCCTGAGATTAAGCATAAAAGGGAATCACCAAGGATATCTTTATTTATAATTATTAGCTTTTAATAGATAATAATATAAATTTGAAAAAGGACGATTCAATTTTTAAAATCACATTTGAGTGATATTTTTGGACGAGAATTTATTAACTAAATTCCTAAAATTAATGTCAAAGGATATATCCGAGTCAGATATAGAATTAGTTCCATTAGGAAGATCTTTAGGTTTAGATTTAATCTCATTTTCAAAACTTCGTGCTTCCCAAGAGGATAATTTTGTAGATCGTGTAAGAAATGAGGCTTTGAGGAGACTGGCTAAGCGGAAAGATAATCTACTAGTGAATAATTACTCTTTTTATGCAGGAAGTATTGATTTCATGGTGAGTAACGACCCTGAAAATAAAAAATTCTTTCTTCTCGAAACGAATGGAGGTTCAAATCGGGGATTATCAATACTTACCAAAAAGCAACAAGCATTATTATATGATGGTTATTACGAATCAATCTCTCAAGCTATAGAAAGGTCTAAAGGAGAAAGTGGAAAAATACTCGTGTTAGTAGGAGTTCCAGTAAATGATGATTTAATTCACGAAAAAGTAATTATGGTTGAATATTTAAGAAAAAAAATTAAATTAGAAGGATATTCATTAAAAATTTTTAATTCAGATAGTTATAACAAGGAACATAAAGCGAAAGTTGTATTTATAATATCTGATTATAAGCAATTAAGTCAGACATTGTCTTTTTCTAATGGTTGGATTAGATATCTAGGCGAAAAAGTCAACGTTTTGATAGGAGATGGTATAGCGAGGCGACTTCATGATAAGAGATTTGAAAACCTAATTCGTAAAGATTTCCGTCTAATTAACACCATTATTGTTAATCCGATTTTTAGAATTACTGATGATAAATCTCTCACATATGTTGCAAGTTTTTTAAGCAAAAAAATTCTTAAAAAGTATAAACTGAAGGATTTACTTTTCACAAAGGCTTATAATGAAAAAGATTTAATCTTAAAAGTAAAACATTTAATAAAACTTTACAAAAAATCTTTCATAATAAAACCTAGTGGGGGATCTGGTGGTGCAGGAGTGATGCCAATCTTTAAGGACGAACAATCTGATAAAATTAAAGAAATCGTTAAGGAAAGTAAAGAAGAATTTTATGCTAAATTTTCGAGGACCCGAGATCCATTTCCATACACAATCCAAGAGAAGGCAGATTTTTCACTAATTAAATGGGAAGGTGGGAAGCATACATTTGATTTACGAATATATCTAGCTCAATCTAATAATCAAATTTTCCCTATTGGAGGTTTAGCTCGGATTGCCAGAGGGAACTTTTTAGATGGATTAAATAAACAGGAGTTTGTCGTAAATTTATCTGGATATGACGGTAAGATTGAAGTAAACCGTGGTGTAGGTTTTTCGGAAAAAAACAGCAGACTGTTAGGTCTTCAATTTGAGGATTTTGTTAATATTTTTTGTATAGGTTGTGTAATCTTTAAAAATATTGTTAAAAATTATAATAAAATCATGAAATTTTCAGAATGGGATAAGATTATTAGTTAGAAGGGCAGAAAACCCAGAAAATCCCTTGAATTTATTCTGTTATAGTCGATATAACCCTCTTTTCATAGAGATTTTTGTCGCACAAGCATTCTTTATGGTAATAAAATGTATTCTTACCCTGAAATTTACCGTTGACAATATCACCTAAAGTAATCTTGTAGTGTTTATTTAAATTTTGAAGTTTGATTTCATTATTACAAACAGGACATTTTATCATATGAAATCACTCTACACTATTTAGAGTATTTTAAAAATAATGTATATAAAGTAAACAATAACCAAATATAGTTGAAGGATATATTTACGAGTTTAAAAACTTTAGAGATGCTGCGACTAGAAGTAATTCATTTTTCTTTTGGGTGTGGCCACCTTTAGCTAATGTTAGTGTGTTTTGTTCGGATAAATTAAGCAGCTTAACATTTTCTTGAAAATTTTTATAACTTATGATCTTGTCGTTTCTGGCGTGAATAAGAAATATCCTCTTAGAAAAATAATCCCATAAATTATCTGAAATTAAGCGTTTAGATTTTTTTATCACTAAATACGGAGATAGTTTTTCGTTTTCTGTATTATTTGGAAATAACTTTACTCCTTTTAGGAGATAACTAAGCATTATTATCGGATTGTATTTCGGTAAGTTTTGTTTATAATTTGAAATTGATGAAATAGCAATTATTTTATCAATTCTTTCATTTGAAAACCCGCCACATAAAACCGTTATAGCCCCTATACTGAATCCAACACAACCTATTTTATATTTTTTGAATTGGTCATGATTCTGAACCCATTCAATAATTTTTTCAAAATCATTTATTCTTTTCAAAAATTGACTCCTTCTTCCAACTTTTTTCGATTCTCCAGTACCACGTGCATCGTAAACTAAAATTGTATATCCTTGATAGGCTAACGGAATATAATAATATTGAAGAGTTTCTTTTGTATCTGAAAACCCATGACAGATGACAACAATAGAGCTTTTGGATTTTACAATTTCAATATCATTTAAAGAAATTAAAAAACCCACGATGTGTTTACCTTTTCCCTTTCTGTTTTTTTTAACCTCGATATTTATTTTAGAAGTTATGATGTTTTTGAATTTAATTGGGGCCCATCTATCAAAATAAATATCCCTATAACTCCAATATATTTCAAATGGAGAGTAAATAATTAAAAACGTTGTGGTTGATAAAAACAAACAAGTATCAAAAGAGTTCCCCCATGAAGCATTCACATCCCATAAATACGCACTAAAAATAAGATCAAAAATGATTAGGATAATACGTTTGTGATTTTTGGTAAGCATTGATTATCCCTAAATAGTATTTCTTAAGGTGGAATATTTTAAAATTTTATTAAAAATAAAAGGAAAAAATTTGTTTATTTATGGCTTATTAGGTTTCGGACAGCCATGATCATGTGCGATCTGGCAACCAGGTTTACTCTTTAAACCGGGACATGGATCACATTTGACTCCTCTTAACATTTTAACGACTTCATCAATTTCTATTCCGAATTCCTCGTCTTCTGTTTCGTCCGCTAACATGTCATCCTTAATTTCGCTCAAATCATAATCTAGATCTTCTTCCAAATTATCGTCTTCATCATATAAATCAAGAATCTCGTCACCATCATCATCAACTTGTCCAACGGGAACATCTTCCACTTCAGTTTCATCTGGTACTTTCTTTTTTTTAGCCATTGATTTCACGAATAATATTAATTATTTTTTAATATAAAATAAAATTAATTCAATAAAATTTAGATTTTATTATTTTTTTTCTTTTAGAAATTATAATTGTTTCGTTAAGATTTTATTCATTTGGTTAATTAATTTTGAGTTTACACTTAATTTATTAATGTTCTTATTGATTTTATTTAAATTTTCTTCTATTTCTCCTTTTCCATAAACAATATAACTAGGTAATTCATACAGAGAATTCATAAATTTAAATTCAACATTCGGGATTAGATTAGAACTATTTAGAAGTTTATTCAGTTCATCGTAATGCTCTAAACGTAAATATAGTTGATGTACTAATGAGTTAGATAACTTTTCATAAAAGTTGAGATGGTTAAGAATATCTTTTAATGTTGTATTATTTTCTAACTGAAAATGTGATACTTGCAGAGTTTCATATTTTAGTTGATATAAGAATTGGAGTAGCTTACCAATATATGAGAGTGTGAGAGGTAATTTATCTGGTATGGGAATATTTTTTATAAAACTTCCATTAAACCTTAAGTACCCCCCAGACATGTGTAGAGTTCCGTATAAAGCCTTAAAAACTAAATCAATTAAAGCTGAATTGAGTATCGTTAGTAAACAGAAATAATCATCTGTTTCAAATGATGGCACATTCAAAAAATATAAACCAGTTAAATTAACGTAGACACCAGGATCATATACACAAGTAAGATCTTTAGCAATTTCCCTAAAGATAATTTTTTCTTTGTTAAGTTTGTCCCAAACATCTTTGTATTCTGGTTGAAATCTAAAATAGGTTATTTCTTGATTTTTTTTCGCAATTTTAATATGTTTTTTATAATCAATAAAGTACCTCCCAACATTTCCGGTCCCGATCAGCAATAAATCTTTATTAGATATTTTATTTTGTGTGATATTTTTAAAATTTTCTGCCCAGTTAATAAATCCAAAAGGACGATATAAAATTTTTAAATCCTTAATTACGTTCTTCATTGGTTTAAAATTGGAATATAATTGATTGACCAATTTTATATTTGGGGATATCGGTATTACAGATGACGGAAGATTTTTTATTGAATCTTGTTTAAATTTTGTTATTTTTTCGTCATGAAAATGCTCAAAATCCTTTATGAGTTCAAAATTCTTTATGTAAATAATATTTTCAGTGCTCTTTTTTTTTTTTAAAGAAATTATTACGGGGTAAGCTGCGGTTTTATGAAAAATTGGCAATGATGAGATATTAATAATTTCTTTAAGCTCTGTTTCCCGCAATAACATTTTTCTGATTTTCAAACCA
>Ga0255055_10000093_pt1 | contig 64383 bp, 62 predicted proteins | sample JV7_2_27_MG_FD_188633 | JGI IMG/M metagenome (GOLD analysis project Ga0255055, IMG submission 188633) | Seawater microbial communities from Jervis Inlet, British Columbia, Canada - JV7_2_27 | ecosystem: Environmental > Aquatic > Marine > Inlet | place: Canada: British Columbia | collected... | reverse complement strand
GTTTAAAACTATCCCTGATGACATTAAAAAAGCGTTTTTAAAAATTGTTGATGAAAATGTTGAGGTTTCTACGGTTAAAATCATGGGTAAGATAAAACTTATGAATACAAGCGGAGATGGCATAGATAAAATAAAAGAGACATTGAATAGCGTTATGAAGGTAATAGATGATCCAAAAGTAACTAGGAAGATTAATCTATCATATCTAGGTGCGCCAATTTATAGATTAGAGATTATCTCTAAAGATTATATCGACGCAGAAGGCATTCTATCAGAAGCAATTGAGGTTCTTGAGAATACGACTCAACAAAATAATGGTTCCTTTGAATTTGTAAGAGATTAGTATTTATGTAATTAAGAGATTATAAGTAAGATGACGAAATACCTTCAAAAATGTAAAGATTGTGGAAAATACGGATTAATAAATCCAAAATCTAAGTGCGAATATTGCGGAGGACTATTAATTAATCCTTTTCCTCCAAAGTATTCTCCTATCGATAAATATTCAAAATATCGGATTATTTATTTTAAAGAGGAATTTAAGAAACGATTCGAAGAAAATTAAGTAATGTCTATTTTTTCAGCTATTTTTTCGTAAATAAGAATCTTCGCGTTTTTATATGGCATATTAGCAATATCATTTTCCTGAAACGGACCATAATTAATAAAATCGATTCCGACTAAAGGCGGAGAGGGTTTGTTAAACCGAATAAGAGTATATTTATATTGGACAACTTGTTCTGATTGAATATGCTCTGATTTTTCTTGTACGATACCACTTTCTGTGCTTCTTGAGACTTTTTCTGCGGGAGCTTCTATTCTAGAGGGTTCTACTGATACTTGTTCATCCTCCAATACTTTATCCAATTCAATCGGTTCATCTTCCTCATACAATGTGAGCGTCTTAAGTTTTTTAAATCCCTTAATTGTGCTAATCAAATTTTGAAAAAATAACTTCTCTGCTTCTATAACATTATTATAATCAATTTCTTGAAGGATCAGAGCGGCATTTAATATTTTAACTTCTCGAATTTTTAAAAAATCGTTAAGTAAATATTTAAATCCATACTTGTATGATTTTAATAATTGATTCTCAATATTTTGCCGACTTTCTAACTCAAATTTAGCGATATAATCAACAGATTTCTTATAGTAGTCAAAATTCTCTTGAGTTAAGGGGGTCAACTCACTCTGTTCAAATTCTTTAAGCCAATGCTCATAAAGGTTCTGATAATCAGTTTTTAAATTCATATGCTTCAATAAATTGTATTCTCCTTTAATAATGAAAGATGAGAAATTATATTATTTTAACTCAAATTGTTTTCGCAACTTCTTTACATAATAAAAATACTGCTATATGGTGAGGAACTTCGATTTTTTCTCCTTTTGAGTATGGCCCATACTCCACACCCTTGATTTTTGTCATTGGTATTGTATTTTCCATGATTTCTAGTTTCTGAGTTAAATTTTTCTTGCTTGTAAATACGATTGGATCTAATTTTTCGTTTGCTTCGTCCAAAGGATTAAATTCTTCTAATTCATTCAAACTAATTTCTTGGACTTTAAATCCCGTCTTTCCATGTAAAGAGCCAGGATATCTTATAAGTCGATGAATATCTATAGATACAGGTTCATCTAATTCAATTCCAACTTGCTTGGTAATTTCTTTTAAAAATTTTTTCCACATTGTCAAACCAAAACCTTCTATAGCCCATACATTTCTTTGTCCTTGTGTAATTAATTCTAAAAAATCATCTTTGTAATTTAAAAAACTTTCAACTACATTATGATTAAAATCAAATGAATGTTCGCTTTGGAGCATATTTTCTATTTCTTTTTCTGGCTTTAGCAAAATCTCTTCTATTTTACTCGTTATCTTTTGAGACCAGCCGAGATTTTCTTTTAATAATCCATGAATTACATTAGATCTCTCAATTAGACCTAGTAACTCAAAAGAAATGTTATCTCCTGTAAGGTAATCAACAATCTCCCTTCTTTCATCAGTATTCAATTTTCTAAGTTCTTCACTTTCAACTTTTAAGTGATATCCTCTATGACCTGAAAATGCGATTCTCATATCTTTTTCGTTTATCCCGAAATCGGGGATTAAAAAATTATTGACTAATTTCTTAATTTCATTTTTAGCAACATCTAAGCAATCATTACATACCCAATTTAATTTATTAAATTTTGACTTCTTACACTCTGGACATTTATCGGGCATTCCCGTGCCTTCAACACCACATTCTTTGCAATACCAAAGATCGTGTTTTTCTTTACAGGGAGTATAGAAGTGGTCGACGTCAATGTCTATAATTAAATCACATCCCTGATATTTTTTGTTTTCCATTTCTCTAGCGTCAGGTTCTAAATAAAGTGAACCACTTGAATATAAGTGCCTAGGAGTATCTCTTATTAAATAAACACCTAATTCTTTAGGATTTTCAAACTTCATATGTCGTTTCATAAATACTTTTTTTTCCCAGGGGATGAATCCGAACTCTCGTAAATTAAAAGAACTAACTTTCGGAAAATTTTTCTGTTCTTCTTGATAATACGCTTGAAATAACCGTTTTAGATAAGTAAGGTCACTCATTCGGTTTCTCCGATTCCTCCAACTCTCTTTTTGCTAGGTTTTTTTTATATTCTTTTTCTCTTTCACTTCTATACTGTTTTAACTGAACATAAAATAATGGGTGTTTTAGCTTCTTTCTCTCAGCAGGGTCTTTCGAACCGTAACCTTCTCTGCAAAGATCATCCTTGTATTTGTCTGCCATACATAAGCCTAAGGATTTTAAAGTGGAACATTGATATGGAGTGTAATTTTTTCTTTTTGCATATTCTACTTGATAAGTGGTTTTATCTCTGTCAAAATCAGGTAACGTCGCAAAAATGTCAACCACTTTTTCAACAGGATATTCCAAAGCAAGTAAAAACCAAACTATGTATAAACGCTCATGATGGACTAAATTTTGGCCTTCTTCCGCTTTTTTTAATATCTCAATCACACATGGAGGATAAAGCATTAACAAATCCTCTTTACTCTTTATATCAAGTTTAAAAGTGAAATCAAACTCTTCTTTTCTTTTTGACCAAATGCTTTGGATTTTTTCATACAAGTCCTTAAATCCTTGAATGTTTGATACTTCCTTGATAAATGCCTTTAAAGAAGCTTTATCTTCCGTTTCTTCGATTAGTAGCTTACTTCTGACATATTCTTGAATCAAACGCATTAAAGTTTTATTTTGAATGTAAACATAGCCATCTATCAATGGATTATTCGTTAATTTCCTATAATCATCTCTTAAATTTGAGGCAAGTCTAAGATAATCTATGTAATGAATAGTAAAGTAAGCTTTTTGCATTTCTCGATGATCTTTTATAATTTTCAGCCCATATGGTTTGGGGGGATCATAAAATTTAATTTGTAATCCTAAATCTTGACATATATCATATATGTTTGATATGCTATTTTCTCTTTCCATATCGTTGTAAGCATTCTTTGAATATAGATTAGCAGTTCTGTTTGTTATCATCTTGTTATTTAGAGTATAGAGTAGAATTTTGAGGAGAATATATACATAAATATTCATTTTATCAAACTTGTTATTTGGAATATCTTCCAAATTATTGAATGCGGATTCGAAGACTATTAAAACGCGCTCAGCGATTTCATTACTTAATTCTTTAGAAAAAATCTCGGCTATAAATTCTGCAGGAGGTTTATCACCAATATCAGAGTAAAAAATCTTTAAAGAAGGAAGCCATGGATAACGATTAATTAATTCATTTGGCATGCTCATAGCGGCATTTACCTCACTTTTCAAATTAAAAATAAGTATGATTAATTGAGAACGGAGATGGTTCGTATTAATTACTACGAGTTAATTGATTTACTATATTTATTAAATGAGACAAGATGAATTTTTAAAATTCATCCATATCATCGTCATTGTCAAATTCAGCTTCTTCGACGCGAGGAGCGAGGAAGTAGTTCAATTCGCCACCCTCTAATAGGTTGAAAATCATTTTTAAGGGGTGATCTGTTTTTAAGGATATCTCTAGTTTTTCCGTTATTGACGCGATTTTTAGTATTGCTTTTAGAAAGGTAAGACTATAAGCCCCTGTACAAGTCTCACTAATTTCGCTCTCAATTAAATCTTCTTTGCTAAGATTATATTCCATTTCACCAATTTGACCCGTCGAGCTAAAGATTAGCCCTTCTTTCGCAACAGCTTTCATATTCAGTATTTCAGAATATATTTCTGCGTCTCTTATTGCTTCGACTAAAAAATCCGTATCTATAACCCAATTCGTAGGATACTCGATTTTCATCAAGTTTTCCATAGGAATTTCTTCCCGATCAAGATCGATTAATGTCAAACTAAATGTTCTTTTGCGTGTTTTTCCTACCCGCTCCATTGTTATTTTAATTTTTTGGTCCGTTTCTTTAAAGTCTATTTCAATAGTATCATCAGCAGAACTCCTTCTAAGGATTTTATCTAAATCGTCTAAATTCAAACCAATTTTAGATTCTTTACTACACTTATAATCGTCAAAGTTCTCCTTCTTTATTGATAATTTTAGCAAACAAATTCTACTTGGGTCCATCGCAGTGATCACAAATTCTTTAGGAGATACTTTAAATTCAGTTTCATCAATGATACTTGAAAGTGTTTCAACTATTCCCTTCAATACCCTACTATTATCCAGTTTTAGTGTAAAGCTCATTAATTATCAGCACTTTTATTGATTACTAATTTATATTAATATAGAGTTGTTGGCAATATTTATAAAATTCAGTATTATAGGTTTAATAATACTTTACAATTCAATTTGTAATTTTTGAATTAATTATTTATAGTCACCTTAAATTTTTTAATCTATATTAATAAAAAAAAAATATGAAATAATATGATGCGTGAACCAGCGATTCAAAGAATAATTAATGATGTAAAAAATACGGATATTCGAGTTCAAATAACTGGCTATGTTAAGGAAATCGTTGAAAAAGATTATATAATTTTGAACGATAAAACTGGAGATATAAAAGTTGATATTAAAGGGGTTGAATTTTCATTTAAAAAAAACGATTTAATTAACATAATAGGCGAACTCAACATTAATGTGGGAGGAGAAAAAGAAATAGGTGCAGAAATTATTCAAGATAAAAAGAATTTAAACTTCGAATATTATCAGAAACTGTACGAAATTAAAAAGGAATTAAATTTAGTTTAGAGTTTAGATAAAGAAGAAATTATTAAAATTGTTATATTACTCAGTTTTTACCAATTATAGACTTACTAAATTAAGCGAATTCTTATAATTTTGTATAATTTTTATCTCAAAAGCACAAATTTTATTTTGTATGCTTATTTTGAATCTTTAAAGAACTATTCTAATTTTTAGGGTTAGATATATGGTTGAGTTTTGTCCAGAATGTTCAAATCTTCTACGTAAAAGAGTTTCAGATGGAAATAAAGCTTTAATTTGTAGGTGTGGTTTTCAAAAGGAATTAAAGCTAAGTTCGGAAGAAATTGAAAGAAAAGTTAGATTGAAAAAAAAAGCTCTTGATAAGAATCTTATAATTGTGTCTCAAGAAGACAAAATTCTTATCCACCCAATAGTAAAAAAATATTGTCCTAAATGCAACAATAAAGAGGCAGAAGCTTGGCAAGAGCAAACTCGGAGTGCTGATGAACCAAGTACTTCGTTTTTTAGATGTCTTGATTGTAAGCATACATGGCGAGAATATTAGAATTAATTAGAAATTAATTTCTACCTTTTTTTGATCGTGAAAGAGTGGTTTCACGATAATAAATATTTTTACATAAAGATTCAGGAATACTATTCATTTTTTTATTCGTTTATTCCAGTCCTTTTGCAAATTAGATGCACCAGAGGTAGGGATATTAATATTTACCGTTAAATTTGGAAATTGACAATATGCAACAATTTGTCTAGCATAGATTCGCATACCGGTTTCTCTACCAAATTTAACTCCCATTTTTTTTCTTTCATCAGTAGGGATTTTTTTTCCATTAAGCTCTATACCCCCAATTGTTCTTTTAAATCCAATAGTAATACGACTTAGATTTCGTAAGTGTTGTAATCCTTCTATAACAGTGAAATTATTTCCTGCAAGATATAAAAATATTAAACTAGTTAAGTTTTCAAGCCCTTCAATTTTAGAGATATGATTCTTTGAAAGATCTAAACGTTCTAAATTTTCAAGTGTATCAAGATCACTTATTTTTGTTATTTGATTGAACCCTAGATTTAAAAGTTTTAGGTTTTTAAGGCTTTCAAGCCCTGTTATTTCTGTAATTTGGTTTTTCTTTAAGTTTAGGCTCTCTAGATTAGTCAAGCTTTCAAGACCTTTAATTTCTCGTATTTGATTACCATTTAAATTTAATTCAATTAAATTATGCAGTTTATCAAGTCCCTCAATCTCCCGAATATTATTCCCTTTAAGATTTAATTTCCTTAAATCTATAAGATTATTAAGCCCTTGAATGTCTAGCATGTTAGTAATTCCCATTTTCTTTAAAGATAATTTTCCCTTTTTAACTTTATTTTTGATTCCTTTAATTGTTACTAAACTCAATTTGTTCACTTACTTTTTTTATTATTGAAAATCAATTTCTAAATAAAAAGAAGATTTAATCTCTTTTAAATTTAAATTACTTAACTTAACACCTATTCAACAGTTCCCTCTTCACTTGATTTTTTCAGGGGCAAGCCTATCAAGAGTGCTGTCAAAAATAAAATCTATTTCACGAAAAAGACATTAATGTAAAAACTATTAGTGGATGTTCATTGAGAAAAAGTTTTATCCAAACTAACTCCTTATGATCAAAATAATTGTATTAAAACTATAGAATTTATCTCATCTAAGAAAGAACTTCTAATATCTTAGTCAAAATGCGTGCTTTGCCACCAGTAGATTGAAGAAGTGTTTTTCCACACACTAAACATTCTACATCAGTCGCAGAGCAACCAAAAATAATTTGTTGATTTCCACAATTTAAACACTTAACTCTCAAAAATCTACTTAGGGGTTGAGGGATTAATACTTCTTTTTCTTTTTTCTTACTTCTTGTCATGAAACGTCAACTCTTATACTTCCTGTAATTCGAATTTCTTTACTCGATATGATTTAGAATATTGTTTTTTACCACATTCTGAGCATTCTAATATCGGTAAGGATCTCTTGTTTACTTTTGCGTTTTTATGAAATATTTCTTTTGGGAAACTACCGTAACCTTTTTTCTTTCTTTCTACACGTCTTCTTCCATGATTGAGCATCCGTTCTTTTCCTTTCTTATAGAGGGTGACATTGTGTTGTTTGTGAGATCTACAGGTTGGACAATAGCGATTTATTGAACGCGGGTATTTCATTTTTCAAGCAACTTCAAATTTCAGTTTAAAGTATTTAATTATTTATAAATTTTAAATTTTATTAGTTCTGCTTATTCTTTGTTGGAAAAGCAAAGGGAAATAAAAAATATTTTAAATGGTATTACTATAATTTTATTAAAACTTCCGTTTAGAATTATGCCTTTTAAAGATAAATTTAGAGAAGGAATTATAACTGCGAAAGATTTTTCGCGAGAAGACATAGATTATATCCTCCAAAAAGGCAAGGAAATGGTTCAAAATAATAAAAATGTAGAACTGTTAAAAGGGAAAATCTTAGCAACTTTATTTTTTGAACCTTCTACCAGAACTCGTTTAAGTTTCGAATCAGCAATGTATCGCTTAGGAGGAAATGTAATTGGTTTTCATACTGGCGAAGTTTCTTCAATAAAGAAAGGTGAAAGTATCGCAGACACAATTCGCACTGTAGAAAATTATAGTGATGGCATTGTTATGAGACATAATTTGGAGGGAGCAGCTAGATTAGCAGCCAAATTTGCCAAAATACCGGTTATTAATGCGGGATCAGGTAGTGGTGAGCATCCAACTCAAGCTTTATTGGATTTATTAACTATTACTGAAGAGGGTCATAAATTAGACGGATTAAATATCGGAATAATGGGGGATTTGAAATATGGTAGGACTGTCCATTCATTATCTATATTACTTTCGAACTATGAAGCAAATATTTACCTCATAAGCCCTAAAGATTTAATGCTTAGAAACAGAGATAAGGATTTCTTACAACAAAGACACGTTAAATATAAGGAAATAGAAAAATATCGCGACATATTAAGTATTCTAGATGTTCTCTATATTACTAGAATTCAGAAAGAAAGATTTGCTGATATAGAAGAATATGATAGAGTTAAAGAATTTTATGTCTTTACAAAAAAGGATATAGAAGAAACTAAAGATGATTTTAAAATCATGCACCCACTACCAAGAATCAATGAAATTTCACCTGAAATTGATAGTTCACCAAAATCTATTTACTTTAAACAAGCGTATTATGGAATTCCTATGAGAAAGGCGATATTAGCGGAGTTATTGTCGTAAAATATTACGGTTTTTATATCTCCAATTGGAATGCATTCAATTTTGAAGATATTATTTCTTCTATTAGATCATCTATAGGTAAATTATTCAAGCCAATTGTAAATAAACTTCCTCCTTCAAAGTTTTTCTCAAAATTTTTATGTAGCTCAATTTTCCTCTTGAGAGATAATTTCGAATCCTCTCTAACCATATTTATAGTATACTGGTTAGATTCGTTACCTAAATTATATTGATTGTTGTGCCATGTGTCATATAGATAACTATCCTTGTGAGATTGAGTGAGTATATAGTTTTCACATTCGCTCTGATTCTTCTCTTTGATAATATTACTCATAAACCCTAATATATCATAAGCAAAGGACTCACTTTTTTCGATCCTATCAATCTCTATGCCACATTGCATTTTTACTGCTTCATTAAAACCAAAAAAACTAACCGATTTTAAAGAATCATCAATCCAATTAGTATCTTTTATTTCAAAAAATTCAGAGATTATTCTTTTCCATTGATTTGAGGATTTTAATTTTCGTTTTATCAAATCTTTTTTGTATATAAAAAGTTCAAAAACAGAATCAAGCTTTTCTTGTAAAATTTCAAAAAAAGTATTATCGTTTTGGTTAGAATATTCAGCTATTTTATGTAAATTTATTAAAATTTTGTCTAATATGATTTTATTTCTTTTTCGATTGCTATCATTGAAGTTATGGACATTTACAAGGGTAGAATTGAGTAGATTTGAGTTATTTTTTTTATAGAAAATAAAATTTCTACAATTACCTGATTTGAAGTTATGGCCAAAAAAATCATATATATTTTTAGAAGTAAGAAATTTAGAGTAATCGTATAGTATTAAAGGGCCAATATGGTCACTGTTTTGACTAACTTGATAAAAAAGTTTATCTATAAAGTTATAGATATTTTGCATTTGTGAATTTTTTAGTTCTTCATCCTTATTTTTATCTAATAAAGAGATTTCTAAAGAAAGATGAGACTTTTCATCATAATGTCTATTCGCTAGTTTTAAAACTTGAGAAATCATGATGTCTATAAGATTTGACGGTTCTTTTATAAAATTAAAGCGAGTTAAAAAAGAACTAGAAAAACTACCTAATAGTATATCTTCTGAAAAAAAAGGATTAAATATAGCTAAAGTATCGAAAAAATGCATAATTAATTGAATTTGGTTTGGATAATCAATATTATTAAGATTAAACGAATGTCGATTTGATATATACTCCAAAATTGAATCTGTGTCAATGTGGAAGCCTAAAGGTCTTAAACTCCAATTATTTAAATTTAGGAGAACCACTTCTCCGGATAAATACAAGTCTGCTAAATTCTTAGGAAGCAGATTTAAAAGTAGAAATTGTTCTGATACATCTGATCCTAATTTTGAGAGTAACTGTTCAGGGTTAATGGAATTATTATCAAAATATTTAAAAACTTCAAAAGGGGGTGTGCCTAATCTCGTCAATTTATGCCTTATTTCTTCTCGACCATTTTCTAATAAAATAGCATTAATATATTCCCTCATTAAGGGTGCCGTTAAATATTCAATATTGGTTTTTGATAAACGCTCTTCCACTTCCTTAGAAATTTTTTTTGCTACAAATTTCTCTACTCGTCCTTCCTTAATTAAATAAGCTTCGATTTTATTTGCATCAAATGGTTCCTTCGAATACTTAGAAGTCCTAATCATTATTTTCTTATTCTTTTCGTTGAGAATTTGCTCGATAGAGACAATATTTTTTAAAATCTGTTTCCCTAAGATACTCAGGATATAACCATTCTCGGAAGACTCTATTAAAACGCTATTTTTTAACGACTTTAAATGAAAGGAAAAATTAACAGAATTTGGATTACTCCCTAATACTTCCTTCTGCAATGATGAATAGGGTAAAGGATTACTACTTAGGCTCAACTTCTTTAAAATATCGACTCTTATTTTTTGACCTAATGTTTTAAGGTGTTTTTCTAAAACATCTTGATTTTTGTCGGAACTCAATTTAAGTTTAAGTTGTCTTGAATATCATTAATTCTGCTTAACTTATTATTATATTTTAGAAATATATAAAAATTGGTATATTTAGTATGCTTAAATGATATTAGATATTATGTAGGTGATATATCAATTGGAATTTTTTAATTTTTCTTGGTACCGAGAGCGAAAGATAGGGCTTACTTTATTAATTTTAAATTTTAAATAGTTACCATCCAAAATTGGATAGAAAAATGACTCTACAAGTATATGTATTGTAGAAGTAGTACATAAAATGATAAAAATATAATATACTTAGATTAATAAAGACCTAACGCGCAGAAACAGCTATCCTTTCAATCTCGTCTTTTCTTTTCACTGCTTTAGATTCAATTTTGCCTTGAGAGGCTAATGCTAACTCCTTAGATATATTTTCAGCAAAAGATCTTTCGCTTGAGTGAGAACTTGAGCCAATGGCTTGGACTAAATACTTAATTGCTAAATCTACTCTACGTTGTGGTGATACATCTACAGCAGAGGAATAAGAGATCCCTCCCATTGCTATCTTCGTTACTTCTTCTCTAGGTGCAGAGTTACAAATCGCGTCAACTAATACTTGTATGGGATTCTTACCTGTGTTTAGCTCTAGCAAAGTAAAAGCATTCTCTAAATTTCCTAAAAGTTTACTTTTCTTACCTGAACTATATGAACTTTTATGTCCTTTGATTTTACTACCAATAAATCCAGGTGAGAGCAATCTATTTACAAAACGTTCGATGATAGATATTTTAGAAGTCTTCCAGAATCGTTTGTGCTCGTGTCTTCCGGCAGTATGAGGAATTATAACCGGTCTTAAGTTTATATAGGTTTCTAGGGTCCAATCTCTAATTTCAATATTTTGAAATGACCATTTATTAAAGAGTTTAATATCTTTCTTCGCTTTACTCATATTACAACACCTATCTCATTGGTTTCTCTTTCTTGCCAGCAATTAACGCGTGTAAACTTACGCCGTTTACTTTCACTACACGCCATCGTACACCCGGAAGGTCTCCTACCGCACGACCTTTTGCGCCTCCGATCCCCTCCACAACTACCCTATCATGTTCTTCAATGAAGTTAAGAGCACCATCTCCAGGGAGAAAGGCAGTAATAGTTTTACCATTCTTTTTCAACTGGACGCGTACGCATTTTCGAATAGCAGAGTTAGGTTGTTTGCTTTCCCGTCCTACTTTTTGAAGTACAATCCCTAAAGCTTGTGGTGCACCTTCCATTGGATCCACTTTTTGTTTTAATTTAAGCTTCTTTCTCTTATATTTAGTTTTGCTCCACCGAAACTTCTTTCGGTTATTTCTTAGCTTCCTTGCCGCGTAGAGTCCTTTAGGTTTGGCCATGAAAATTCAATTTTTTTTATTCTTTGAAATAAATCTTATTGAGATATACCTTATTATCTTCCTTAGAACTTAAAATTTTTGAATTTAGAAAATTAGATGCTTAATTTTTAGTGTTGATTATTACATTATCAACATCAAAATGACGTAAAACAAGTTCTTTTATTTTTCTTATCATGGAACCCTCTTTACCAATAGCTTTTCCACGATCTTGAGGTCTTACGGAAATAAGAACGGTTTTCTTTTCGTTTCTACTTGCTTTAATTTCTATGTTTTGAACTTGGATTGAATTCTTAGTAGTATTTAAAATAAACTGGATGAATTGTTCAAGGTTCTCTGACCAAGGGATTACATCAATTTTCTTTTGAAGTTTAGTCATAAGATCCTTTACGTGTTCTCCGGCTTTACCGATGGCTTTTCCTACGTCTTCTTTTTTCACTAAGAAGACTATTATCTCAGAATTGTTTTCTGGAGATTGGAAAATAAAGCAGTCTTTAATAATCGCACCAGAAATATTGTTGAAAAGCGACATTAGTTCCATCGATTGTCTATCAAGTCTAATAGTTTTTCGTAACATACTTTTCGGTTCCACTTCGTTATTAATTATTTTTAGTTTTTAAAGTCATTAAGTCTGAATCACCAAAGTCGTTTATGCCAATAACAGAGATCATATACGGCTTACCTATTGCTAATCCTAACTCCCACGACGATCCTTTATATCTATGAATAAAAATTCTATTATTTATAAGAGAATTATAATACCCCAATTGAGTTACCAATTCGTTCGGGCAGTTATTAGCAATAATAATCATCTTAAATGGGTCTTGTCTTATTTGTTTTAGGACTTGGGTTTTACCATAAAGCATTTTACCTGTTTTATAGGCAACTTTGATATTAATATCAACATCAAATTCCTTTACTTTTTTTCGAGATAAATCGATTGACTCGCTTATCTTTTTGCTTTTCCTTGCCATCGTCTTAACATATAGTATCTGATTTAAATTTCAAAAATAATGTGATTAAAAGAATACACAATAACTTAAAATTTTATCGCTTGTTCTCCTATTTCTTGCTTTTAAGGATTTTCAAATTAGCATCTAAATCGAACATGACCGAGACTCGACCTGTGCCCATTGGAACCACTTGTCCAATTATAACATTCTCGGGAATTCCTAACAAACGCTCTTCTTCGCCATAAAGACCAGCATCTAATAATTGATTTACAGTTACTTCAAAAGCCGCTCTCGCAAACACGCTTGATTTTGATCCTGAAATTCCATGTCTACCGATTGATTGAATCGAGCCTTCTACGCACATTAATTCTGCCAAGATTAATAAGTGTCTTTTATCGACATCTAATCCTTGTTGTTCTAATACTTCTTGAGCTTCATGAATTATCATATTTCTCGCAGCTTCGATACCGTAAAGTTTTTCAATTTCGTGAATATGGTTTGAAACTGTTCGAGTAATATCAACTCCTTCAATCTGTACTACTCCATGCATATTTGTTCCTTCAGTCTTAATAACCCATTCCTTTTTATCATCAGTTGGGGTTAATAGCCCTCTTTTAATCCCCCGTACGCCTTTTACAACTTTTTTAAGGATTTTTTCTCTTAGCTTCTGAAGGCTTTGAAGATCTTCAGTTTGAGGATCAATAATTATAGAATTTCCTTCTCGTTTGATTGTTCCCTTTTTCTTGTATCTTTTTAAAATTTCAGGAATAGAATCGATATCGATTCCCTTTTTTTCGCAAATATCAGGAATAAGATTGATTACGATGTTCCAATTAACAAAATCTAAGTCTACATCGTGAGTAATTTGCTCTATACGAATTTGTTCGATTCTTTTGTGAACTTCAATTGCTTTTTCTTCGCTTTGGTTGTAGGGTTCTTCTAAATATATCGTTTGTTGAGGTGTGCTAGGAAATCGTCGAGCGTCGACAATCTCTATGAGGCGTGGGAGCCCCTGTGTGACCGAGAATTCTTCAACTCCTGCGTAGTGAAAGGTTCTCAGGGTCATTTGAGTTCCTGGTTCACCAATACTTTGAGCAGCAACCGTTCCTACTGGTTCGTTCGTTTCAACAACGGCATTAGTAAAATTAATATAAATCTTATTTAATAGGTATTCCAATTGTTCTTCTTCTAATTCTTCATCTTTAACACGATTTCTTATTTTCTCGATGAGATCCTCAGGAATACCATCTTCTTGTAAATCTTTTAAGTTATCTTCTAATATTTTTTGAGTAACTTTTCCCATAATCCATTACCTTAAAATTTTTTAACAATTCATCCTAGTTTTTCTTTTTTCCATTCAAGATATCCTTTTGTGAGTTTTCCTCTCCATTCTGCGTTCTTCCCGGTTTCCTTGTTGTATAATCCTCTCAATTCTTCCTCGCTTAGAGTTTTATCTTTTTCCTCTTGTTTAGGTTTTTTTTTAGGTTCTTTCTTTAAGGGTTTTTTTGCTGTCGGTTTTTTTGCTGCCGGTTTTTTTGTTGCCGGCTTTTTTGCTACTGGCTTTTTTGCTGCTGATTTGGGTTTAGGAGATTTTTTTATTTCTTCGCGAATTTCATTTAAATCAAGTGATTTAGCTTTAAGTAGTAGAACTTCAAGATTTACAGCGTCAGAATGATCTGTATGCATAGGGTCTATACCATCATCGCCATAGCGGAATTGAATAATGTTTTTATCGCTATTTCTAACCGTTCCATCATTTTCTATTATCATATCTTGTAAAGCGTTTACTAACCGTCTTTGCATGTACCCACTAGTGGATGTACGAACGGCAGTATCTACGAGCCCTTCTCTCCCGCCCATGGCATGGAAAAAGAACTCCTCGGGATTTAAACCCTTCCGATAGGAACTTTCAACAAAACCACGAGCTCGAGGAGTTAAATCGTTAACTTTGAAGTGGGGAAGTGTTCTCATACTATAACCTCTATTGATTCTTTCGCCTCTTATCGCTTGTTGACCAACGACAGCGGACATTTGTCCTAGATTTAAAATATTACCTCTTGCTCCTGACTTAGTCATTATTACAGAATGAGCTTCGTCTCCTATATGGTGCGCAGCAGTATCCATAGCATTATTACGGGCTTCTGCGAGCACCTGTCGGATTCTAAGTTCAAGAGTTTCTCGCATTGAACGTCCAGGAGCTCTATTCAGGACAGTAGTATCGTTTTCGTAAAAGGCATTGATTAATTTATCAGCTTCGTCGTCGGCTTTTTTCAATATTTGCAGTATTTTGTCATAAGCTTTTCCACGAACAAAAACTTCGTCTAAGCCCATTGTCATTCCATTTTGCCGAATAACGTACAATAACATTTTTGTTGAACTATCTAAAAACTGTCTTCCACGCGCGTTGCCATGATCTTTTATTATTCGTTGTAAAATACTATTAGGTTGCATAGCTCCAAATGAGTTTTCGTCTATCGTTCCAGTTATTAGTAAGCCGTTTTTAATAACAACATAAGCGTCATCTTCACAACCTTCTTCTTTACAAACATCACATTTCTTACAAAACTTAGATTTTACTTTAATATTCAGATCATCTGGAAAGAGAGTGCTGAAAATTTGTTTTCCTGAATAATAGGGTTCAGGATCGGTTTTCACGGGAACAATGTTATCTAAACTAAAGTCAGGTTTAGTAGTAAAAACATCCCCTAAATATAATAGCTTAAAAGCGTCTTTTCTATTATACAATGAATTTAAACTTGTAAATTGAAAAACAGAAGAAATAAAATCTTGAATTCCTCCCAGAATTGGACCTCCAAATCTCGGAGATAAAATATGGTTTTGAACTTTAAGAAGTAATTCGGCCTCTGTTCGAGCTTCTTCGCTCTGTGGGACATGCAAGTTCATTTCGTCTCCATCAAAATCGGCGTTATACGGAGGGCAAACCGTTAAATTCAATCTGAAGGTTCTACCATCCATAATTTTTACCTCGTGGGCCATAATTGACATTCTATGAAGTGATGGTTGTCGATTAAATAAAACTAAATCACCGTTAGCTAAATGTCTTTCAACTGTATATCCAGGAGCAAGCATTTCAGAAATAATTTTGCGATTTTTAACATAACGTAAGTCTATTCTTCTACGATCGCTTCTAATAATGTAATTAGCTCCGGGATGATTAAATGGTCCATTTAGCACCAGCTGTTTCATCTCTTCAATATTCCAATCGTTAATATTTGTAGGAATGGTGAGAATTTTGGCGATTTCAATTGGTACGCCAACATCATTAATACTGATGAAGGGATTTGGTGAGATTACCGAACGCGCCGAAAAGTCAACCCTTTTCCCGCTTAAGTTACTTCTAAACCTCCCTTCTTTTCCTTTTAATCTTTGCGTAAGTGTCCTCAACGCTCTTCCAGAACGATGTCTTGCTGGAGGAATTCCTGACACTTGGTTATCAAAATAAGTAGTTATATGATATTGAAGTAATTCCCATAAATCTTCAACAATTAAGTGAGGGGCACCAGCGTCGATATTTTCTCTTAATCTTTGATTAATACGGATAACATCTACTAATTTATGAGTTAAATCGTCTTCGGATCTAATTCCACTATCTAACGTAATAGAAGGTCTCGCACATACAGGAGGAATGGGTAATACTGTAAAAATAATCCACTCAAGTCTTGCATTTTCTGGAGATACTCCTAGAATTCTTAGATCACTATCAGTCATTTTTGTAAGACGCTCTAAAATTTCAATAGGAGTAATTCTCCTAGAACCTTTTGCTTCCTCTTCTTCATAAAAAGTAGTGGGCTTTTCAATAACAATTTTTTTCTTTTTCGCACCACAATAGGGGCAAACTTTACTCTTTCTTGCAAGTTTAAACACATTTTTGGTTGCTTCCTCATCTCCCTCGAAGAATACCCTTCTATGTTTTAATTGCTCCTGCCTAAATGTTTCCATCTCTTCCTCTGTCAGCATCAGCCTTGAGCATTCAGGGCAAATGCTTCTTAGAACTTTTAGGACTTTCTTCGCATATCCTACGTGAATTACGGGTCTAGCTAATTCTATATGCCCGAAATGTCCCATACAATTACTAACAAGGTTTCCACAGGTCTGACATCTCTGACCGGGCTCAATAGTTCCTAATCGCTGATCCATTAACCCACTTGGAATAGGTAGACCATCTTCGTCATAAGTGTCTGCTGTAATTATTCTTGCAGCAGACATCTTTCTTATCTCATCGGGACTAAGCAGCCCGAATTTGATTTTTTCAATTAATTTAGTACGACTAAAAGAATAACTCATAAACCCAAAACAACCTCAATAATTAAACTAATAGAATAAAAAGTTAAAGAATAAGTTAACAAGTTCTGCACTATAAAGAAAATAAACAAGCAAATATTAAAAATTTTTCGGATTAGGCATTTTTTTATCCTTTCTTTTATTACTTTATATCAAATAGTATAATTTATCGATGTATTTAATCATTTAATGATGAAGATAAAGAATTTGTTTAAAAGCAAATTAATGATTTTTTTTATTCAAATCTTGATTTTAGTTATTTTTATTAGTATTTCTAATTATAAGCTTCAAATTGATTTTGATCCAAGTGCAAGTGAACAACAATTTATAATTCAATTTTTAGCAAACATTATTTTGTATAACAATAGCTTTGGTTTTGTTTATATCAACCTTACTTGGATTATTGTATCTTTAATCCCAATTCTTATTTTTAGCGATTACAAAAAAGCTTATTCCATGAATTTAACAACTTTTTTCTTTCCTAACTTCTTTTTCTATGTATTTTATTGGCGTTATTCAGAAATATATTTTACTTCTATTTTTCCGACATTTATAATTGAATCTATTATATTAGGTATCACGATAGCTTTTACTTCTATAGGGTTGTCGTTAATCTTAAATTTCATTAAAAGTTCAATAATTAAAACAAAAGTAGAAAATGTAGAGCAGATCGAACATCTAAACACAATTGAATGTCCTAAATGTGGAATTAAGTTCAATTCTATTCCCAAGTATTGTTTTAATTGTAACAATCTTATTACAAACGAATTAGGGGAAAGTGGTGGAAAAGAGAAGTAAAGGTATATCATTTGAACGATTGTTTAAGCCTAAAAGTGTCTTAATATTTGAAGCACAAGACAAAATTTCTTTCTTCATCAAAGGATTTCTTAGACAAGAATATCCTTTAGAAAATTTTTACTTAGTTTCCTCTAAAGAAGATGAACTCTCAGGTATAAAATGCTATAAGTCAATTGATGATGTTCCCATTGATACAATAGATTTATTAATCTTGTCTGTTAGAAGAGACATCCTAGTTCAAAGTATTACAGATATATTATCTAAAAAGAAGATTAGATTTGTTCATATTTTCACGGCAGGTACCGGAGAATTTGACGATGAAGGGATTAAAATTGAAAGGAGCATAAAAGAAATTCTAAAAAATAATCCAGATACCAGAAGTATAGGCCCTAATTGTATGGGATTATACTGTCCTCATGGAAAGATCGCGTATTATTCCTCGTTTCCAATTGAAAGCGGGAACATAGCATTAATTTTCCAATCGGGGGATTTACATTCTAAAATGATTAAATTTGGCTCTCGAAGGTATAACTTAAGATTTTCGAAATGTGTAAGCATAGGGAATTGCATCGATATACAAATTTCTGAACTCTTACGATATTTTAACCACGATGTTGAAACTGATATTGTTTGCGTTTATTTTGAGGGTTTACCGGTTTTATATAAAAATGAGGGTAAGAAATTATTGAATGTGTTGAAATCCATGGATAAACCGGTGCTTTTTATGCGTGGAGGTAGTACTGAGAGGGGCCAAAAAGCAGTTTTAACCCACACAGGTTCACTGGCAACCAAAAGAATTGTTTGGAATGCAATTTTCAACCAAACACCTATAGTTGAAGTTCCTCCTTCGTTGGATGAATTAATCGATTACACCTATATTTTCTCAAAACATATTCAAAGGTTTAAGCGATTAAATAGAATAGTAAAATATCCATCAAACAAAAATTCTTTAGTAATTTTATGGTCTGGAGGATTTGGAATATTAGCAACGGATATTCTAACAGAATTAGGCCTTAACCTACCACTTTTTGAAGGTAAAAAGTTAGAGAAATTAAAACAAATATATCCTATTAAAATAGGGAGTTTATCCAACCCTTTAGATGTGCCATGGATAGCATCTAGTAGTGTATATCTAGAAGTATGCAAGGCAGCAATAGATAATGACATCGATTTTGTAATGTTAGTAACCGATGCTTGGAGAGATTTAGAAGAAAAAAGGTTTGAGAGTTATTACAATAACTTGCTCGGTATTAAATCTCATGTAGAATCTATAGATAAAATCTTTGTTATTATTCTTCCTGACTATCCAAGTGAATCAAGAAAAATTTTTCACGCTAAGCTTACTAAGGATGGTTTTCATGTATATCCCTCAATAGAACGCGCTGCAAAATCCTTTTTAAAGCTATACGAATATGGAAAAAAGAGGAAAGTAATCATATGACGGGAGAAATAATCGCACTTTTCGCGGTTTTAACTTTTGTAGTTTCTAACGTCCTCTTTCGAAAAACTGAGCGTGATGCTAGCCCTGCTTTCATTAACTTTTTTCGAACTGCAATTGGAACTTTAACATTTATAGTGGTTGCTGTTGTTTTAGGTATTTTTACATATATTTTCTTAGTACCATGGATTTTATGGATATTATTATTTTTAAGTTTTCTTTTCGGTCAAGTAATTGGAGATACAGCATATTTTAAAGCACAGAAAGAGCTTGGTACTACAATAACCCTAGCAATTTCCATGACATTTCCTTTATTTACATATATTTTGTCATTAATTTTTCTCGATGTTGTTTTTGATTATAAATTTATAATTTCAATAGTCCTTATTGGAGCAGGTATCATTGTTATAGCAAAATCAAAAATCTTAGCAGTAAATAATGATAATAATTCAACAAACTCAACAGTTCATCATCAAAAATCGTCTTCTTATCCCTCTTTTAAATCTATTGGATACGCTTTAATTGCATCCATTGGATGGGCTATTGGCCTTGTTATTATTGATTATAGTACAAATCAAGTCGATCAAATATTAATTACGGGAGGATTCAGTTCCATTATTAGCAATGTAATACGGTTTCCTTTTGCATTACTAATTTTGATATTAATGGTATGGAGAGAAAATAGAATTACGGATAGTTCCCAATTCTTACATTCTTTTAAAAAGCCTTCTAACACTTGGTTAATACTACTTATTGCTTCTATTATCGGTACTTCTATAGGCGCATATTTATACACTGAAGCTGCTCGTACAGCGGGAGCCCCTGTAATGTCGTTATTAGCTAGTGCGAGCCCCTTATTTTCGCTTCCACTAACCTATTGGTTAAATAAAGAGAGAATAACTAAATATGGATTGCTAGGCGTAATTTCTACATTCTTAGGAGTTGTTGTAGCTATATTTATAAGAATTTAATCATTATATCGCACAAATTTTATTGAAAACCTTTAGAAAATTTTATCATATTTAAAACTATGAGTATCTAAGATTTTTTTTGTTATTTCTACAAAGATTTCTCTTACATTATGGTTTTTCTTAGCAGACGACTTAAAGAACTCCACTTCATCGTGTTTTTTTCTAAAACTTTCTATGACTAACTCTTCTACTTTTTCGAGATTTTTAGCTAAATCGTTTTTACAACCAATTAGTAATTTTGGCGTATTACTTTGGTTTTGCTTAAAAAGATGCTCATACCACCAATCCAAACCAAGTAACGTGCTATTAAGGTTGATTAGGCTAAATACCATAAAAATACCCATTGCTCCATTGATGTAATAACTGAACATTTGTTTAAATTGTTCTTGACCCCCAAAATCCCAAATAGAGAGTCTTATAAAGGTTTCATTTCCATCTACAAGAATAGGAAGGTCGTAAGTATAAAAATCTATTCCTATCGTTAATCGCGTATTCGCATTGAACGTGTCAAAACAGAGCCTTCTAGCCATACAAGTCTTCCCTACCCCTCCTTGACCAAGTAGGCATATTTTAAAAATATAGTATGGTTGCTCTTCACGCTCAAATGACATTGATTTTCAATTATGGTTTAATTTGCCTTAAAAATCTATTTCTTTCTAGAAATAAACATGATAATCTGTATTAAATCTTTATGTCAACTTTTTTTTTTGATATAAAATATTAGAAATTATGGATGAAAAAAATATATTTCCAGATTACGAACCAAAAATTACTCCGGATACTATCGAAGACTACCTAAGAAGACCGAGTAAAGTATATGAAATCCTAGGAGAAATAGGAGAACCGCACATAAGTAAGTTGAATGAGATTTTAGATTTATTTCATAAATATGAAAAAAAGGCAAAAAAACATGTGGGTAAGTATGAAGAAGGGAATGTCGCCATCGGTGCTGATCAATTCCAATATTATCCTTCAGAAGAGGAATTAGTAGTTTCGGAATTAGGAAAAATGATATTACAATTAATTGAATCTTATTCCAAACAACAATTAAAGACTCTAAAATTAAGATATAAGTTTAAGTCTCAACAAATCCGGTTTTATGAAGTATCTTTTAGACACGTAGATGTTATGGGATCAGGGCGCTTCTTTTATGCAGATAAAGCTACCAAGGAAATGATAATTGAATTGTAAGGCATTCGAAAGAATTCCAGTGTGATATCTTGTGAACGATGATGAAAAGCTAAACGAAAAAAACAAAACAATAGAGAGAATTTGGAAGATTAGAGATTATATTCAAGAACTCGAGGATATAAAAGATGGCATCATACATTTTTTAAATTCTCGCAAGAAATTAGACGATGTAACCAAAAGCGTGTGGATTTCGGATGTAAAGGATTTTTACTATAATACCGTATCTGCTTGGGAAATGCTAAATAGCGCTTCAAAAGGAAATTTAAAATATTTAGATAATTCAAGAAGTTTTTTACACGGAGCTAGAAGTCGGTTAGCTAAAGCCATAAGTGAATTGAAATTTTTTAAAGAAGAGTTAGTATTTAATCTTGTAAAAGAAATTGAAATTAGTTTTGAAAAATGCTGGAACGCTTTTTATTTTGAATTTGAAATTTTAACACCAAGTAAGAAAATAATTAAACCTATAGCAAGAATTATTAAGGTATCTGACTCAGAATATCACTTGCCTTGTTCAGTCTGCGGTAAAATTTCTGTCGAATATAAAATAGGTTTTGGTCGGTTCGATGAACAAGAATCGCTTGTTTATAGTGGTATTACGCACAGTAGATCATTAAGAAAGGATCTCGCAAACGAGCTATTCAAAATTCTGGAAAATGAAAATCTTCTAAGAGTTCATCAATTCATGCAAAAGAATCACTCCATCGAAGGATTAGATGCATACTGCCCTAAATGTGATAAAATATACTGTTGGGAGGATTATAATGCAAGAGAAGAATATGACGACGGTTTCTACGATTGTACTATGGGTGAATGCCCTATTGGGCATCGTAGGATGATCGATGATTAATTTAGAATAATCACCTCTAAATATCATGAACAAAAAGTTGGAATAAAGAAGCTTTTTCGCAAAATATAGAGTGCAATACTACAGCAATATAATTTAGGATTGTAGGATTAAAAACTAAAAAAAAGAAAAAAATATATTTGTTAATATTTTAAGCTTCTAGGAAATCGCTTTAAATTAAGTTGATAGCGATTTTCATATCTGCTTGAGTTACTTTCTTACGACCAGAGTGTTTAGCGATATCTAAAGCACAGCCAGTTAAAGTTTTGGCGTATTCTTCTAAATAGTCCATTAACTTATCTACTGCGGCTCTACTTACGATTTCTGCTCCAGCCTTTTTCATTAAAGCCCGTAAAGGACTCCATGCAAATGCAGCCATTTTTTATTCCTCCACTAATTTTTAAAATTTTTTAAAGGTTTGTAATAAATTATTTAATGTTAATTATATTTAAATTGGAATTTCTTATATTTAAATGTGTTGGTTGGTTATGGTTTATCCGAGTAATTTTATCTTCCAGTTTTGGTCGACAAAAAAAAACACTGTTGATAAAAAATATTCTTTTTACTAGCAATATCGGATCAATATATTTGATCAAAAACTGGCTTCAAATGATAAGGTTGATCAGTTAATCGATATCAATTTAACACTATTTGGTCAAATTCCTTGGCATAATAGCTTATATTCCTTTCTGAAATAAGATTTAATCGTGTCCAACTTTAAATTCTTTAATTTCTTCCTCTTTAAAGAAAGATTATATTCTTAAATTATGGAAACTTCTATTATATAGAACATCATACATAAATCAATGTTATAGATTCTTTTTTTGATGGTTAACTTAATTCTTAAAAAAAATATTTTATTTCTCACATATAAATTCATAGAAGGTTTAAATAAGATTATTTAACATTTAATGAATAATCTAAAAAATATTGAAAAGGAAGATAAACATGAGTTTGCTAAAGGCGTTTTTATTTAGTTTACTAGCTCTAGTGGCCTCTAACATATTATTAGTAATCATACTTTATGCTAGTTTCGGTAGATTTGACGATGTAATCAGCATATTTACGACAGGGGCTACAACTAGTCTTATTTATAATCTCTTCTGTTCGATGGGACATGCAATTTGGTTAAGTGTGGATAGAATCGCATATCAAATTGTTAATGATAATCTGTTTAGTTTACTTTCTATTCTTATAAATCTTGTTGCTCCTTTGATTGCAGCGATAGTTGCGGGAAGAGTTGGAGAGAAGAGAATACATTCTTTAATAGGAGTATTTTTAACCTCCATAGTCAGTATGATAGTTTCGATGATCCTAATATTTAACCACGTTTCCTATCAACTAATTATCACTAGTGAATTTCTTGGAAGTGGAGCCTTGTTTATTGTAGTTGGAGGAAGTCTCCTTAACGGCCTAATTTTTGGATTTATAGCTTTCTTTACAACTAAAAAAGAATAACTAAATCAATATTTTTTTTTAATTAAAAAAAAATTCATAGGATAAAAATCGTTTATTCGAATTGATCTATTTAGTGGCTTGTTCAAGTTTAGTTTGGCGTTTGGAGAGTAAAAAAGAGCTGCTAACAATAAGAATTAATCCGATAATCAGATAGATTACCGAAATAATATTTGAAGGCGAAGATAGGAATATTGTAAAAAATGCGATCACTGGCAATATTTGAATAGGAACGTTAGTTAATGGGACCAAAATATTAGCTTGACCATACTTAAGCGAAATTTGTCCTATAGTTATTCCAACAGCTACAATTAAGAGAATAACTATAAGAATTATAATACCAAAAACAAACTCTTCTTCTATAATAATTCCATCAACTAAATGAGCTACAACTGTACTCCCAGGACTAGCCCAAACGGTGTTGAGAGAAAGAATTAAGCCTGCCTCGATTGCCAATATTAAACCTTTTTTTTTAGCGTATTTTCTACGAAATATTTCAAAAACTATTGCTAGAAAAAAAATTGCTATCGTAAAACCAATTATTCTAAATATAAAATCAGAATCTAAAATATCAAATGTAGAAACGTTAATCGTTAATTCACTTAAACCAAGTAATGTAACACCACCTATCATAAGTAAAATTCCAAATACTTCTTCCTTTCCTAATTTCTCATTCAGGATTTTGACGGAACCTACTGCTAGTACAATTAAACCCACGGCCATAAGGCCAGGAACGAGAACAGGTCCTATTAAAATAATTGCTATAAAATAAAAGCCAAATCCTCCAATTATAATTTGTAAAAGTAATCCTAGAATCCATACTGGGCTTTTGACAAGACTTTTGATAAATTTGGGGTCATTAGAGTGCTTGTTAATGACATATTTTTGAATAAGAACTCCGATTTGAACGATAATCCCCGCTATGAGTGCGAGAATAATTCCTATAAAATAGGTTATATCTGACGTATTTGATTTTCACTTTATTGGATTGAATAATTAAAATATTTTATTTTCTATTCTTAATTATTTTTTCTATATTTTTTTTAAAAAACAGTTTTTTAAAGATGAATTTTAACGCTAAAAAACGCCCTTTCAATAAGCTCAAACCCATCTCCTTTGAAAAAATTAATATTAACGATAAATTTTGGTCAAAAAGACAACATATCAATCGGGAAATATCAATTCATCGTCAACATGATAAATTAGAGCAGGATTTTCACATAGACAATTTTAGAGTTGCTTCAGGAATTAAAAATGGAGTTCAGATCGGTGAGTTTTACTTTGATTCCGATTTATATAAATGGCTAGAAGCAGCAAGCTATATCTTACACATGCATAAAGACGCTGATTTAGAAAAAAAAGTAAATGAAATCATAGATTTAATTAAGAATTCTCAGACTCAAGATGGATACATTAATACCTTTTATTCTACAAGGTTTCTACACAAGAGATTTACGAACATTTATCTTATGCATGAACTATATTGCGCGGGTCATCTTATTCAAGCTGCAATTGCCCATCAAAAAGCAACTGGAAGCAAAACTTTAATGAATGTAGCCATTAAATTCGCTGATTTGCTTGTAAAACTATTTCTTGGTGGAAAAAGAAAGTGTGTGCCTGGTCACGAAGAAATCGAAATGGCTCTAATCGAATTATGCAGAATTACAGAAAATCCAAATTATTTAAGGTTAGCTGAAGAGTTTATCAATCAAAGGGGGAATATTTCTAACAATAAAACTTACATTATTAATCAATATTTAGACATGATTTCTACCCTCAATTTAGCAGCGAAAAAAAATCAACAGTACCTTAGAGCAAAAGAATCTCCATCTACTATTAATGAAAAGGAGAGCGAGGTCTCTGAATGGATTTCGAAGCTTACTATTAAAGACAAACTTAAATTTTTTAAAGAAAACTTAAATGGTAATTACATTCAAACCAATGTTCCAGTTAGAAAAATTATTGACCCCGTTGGTCACGCTGTCAGAGCAATGTATTTATATTGTGGAATGGCAGATCTCTATTCTGAAACGGGAGATCTGAAGTTATTGCACGCGTTAAGAAGAGTATGGTTAAAGATGGTTAAAGCCAGAATGTATATAACTGGCGGGATAGGATCTGAAGAGAGTACTGAGGGTTTCCAAAAAGATTTTGCCTTAAAAAATGAAGATTCTTATTCTGAAACTTGTGCTGCGATTGGAAATATGATGTGGAATTTGCGAATGCTCCAAATAACAAGCAATTGTAAGTATGCCGATTTAATAGAGTTATTAATGTATAACGCGATGATGGTTGGACAATCTATTGATGGGATTGAATATATATATGCCAATCCTTTAGTTTCACAAGGTAAAGATAAAAGATCTGAATGGTTTCGATGTGCGTGTTGTCCTCCTAATCTCGCTAGAACTATAATCTCTATAGGTAAGTATATTTATAGTACTTCAGATAAGGGTATCTGGATTCATCAATATATCGGAAATAATGCTAATATTGATTTAGGCTCAAACACGATTAAAATAACCCAAAAATCTGGATTTCCATGGAAGGGGGATGTAAAAATTTTACTTAATTTAAGTAAAAGTCAAAAATTCTCAATATTCCTTAGAATTCCGAAGTGGAGCATCGAAACCGAGTTAAGAATTAATGGTAAACAATATTATGACGGCTTGACTAGTGGGAAATATGTGGAAATTGTAAGAAACTGGTTAGATAACGATAGTTTGGACATAGCTTTCAAGATGAAAGCAATGTTAGTTAAAAGCAATCAAAGAATCAAGAACAATAGGGGTAGAGTAGCGATATCTAATGGCCCCTTAATTTATTGCTTAGAACAAAAAGACAATAAGGATCTCGATATATTTACAGCAATTATTAAAAAGGATCAGGATTTAAATGTTAAATTCCAACCAGAGATGTTAGGAGGTGTTAACATTATTGTCGGAGAGGATTCAAGTGGCAAAGACTTTACAGCAATACCGTATTATGCGTGGAATAATAGAGGAGCAGATAAAATGCAAATTTGGCACTTAACAGATTAAACTTGAGCAAATTAGAATTTTCAGAAGTAATTTCTAATTTCTCTTTATGAGAAACTAAAATATTTATAATTTATCAAAAAGAGTTTCAGTAATTACATCGAAGGCTTTCTCAACGTTTTGGCCCGTTTTAGAGGATAATTCTATAAAAGTAGATAAATTATATTTCTTAGCGGCTAAAATCCCTTCGTCTCTCGAAACAGCCCTAAACTCTTTCAAATCAACTTTAGAACCAATCAGCATAATGGGGATATCTCCTGCATGTTCTCTAATGATCTGAGTCCAATCTGGTAAATGGTCTAGTGAAAGACGACTTGTTATGTCGTATAAGAAAAAAGCGGCGTTTGCGCCTTTACAATATTGATGAAGGAGAAATCTAAATCGTTCTTCTCCTCCAAAATCCCATATTTGTAATTTTACTTTTTTTTTATTGTAATTTGTGGTCTTAGAATAAAAATCTACTCCAATTGTTAATTTTAGGTCTTCTAGGAAGAAACCAGAGATATATCTAATGGTAAGAGATGTTTTCCCAACGGCTGCATCACCTAACATCATGATTTTCCAAGTATAATCGTAGCTCGCCAAAATACTTAACCCAAATTGATAACTGGTTATAATTTTTAATTATATTGTTAGATATTTTATATTAAAAGGTTTAACTTAATTATATTTATCTTTATAAGATTTATTAAATATATGTTTTTATTTATCTTTCAATACATTTAAACATTATATCGTAATAAATCTCTAAAACTCAAAATAATAGAATAAGATTATTCAATGTGGAGTGAATGATAGAGTTTGGAAGAAGAGAATTCTTAAAAAGGATGAATGTTAAAGATAATAAAATTCCAAATAAGAAGTAATATCCAAAAAAAGTAATTATGGAGGATAAAGGGACGAGGAAAGGAGGAACATGATAAATAGAAAAGATAATTGAAGAAAAGGTGATAGAATAAAGCAATTTCATTTTCTTACGGCTTTTTCTTATAATAAATCCTCGAAAAAAACCCTCTTCACATGGTGCAACAATTACTACTTGAATCGCTACAAGAACTATTAACTGTATTATTGTAGGGCTATTAGGGGATGTGGATATCGCATTATTTATTCCTTCCTCTACAAATTGTGTTCCAAACAATATTTGGACTATATATTTTACAAAAATAAACATTATAAAACTACTGATGAAAAAGAATATAATTCCAATTAAGAATCCAAGAACTACTTTTAGGAGCATTTTCCGTAGTGTAGTTGGGATTTTTTGAAATCCCATTTCTTTTAGTTCTACTAAAAATGGTTTTTTTTCTACTTTTGAAGCAATTAAAGCGGGAATAATAATTAATAGAATCTCGAGAAATGAAAGACTTATCAATATTATTGGATCTTTTCCTAAATCAATAGCCATTTTTATTTAGGTATTCTAATGATTCGAAATGAAAAAATTATAAAATTTAATCTCTCATCGTTATTATAATTAACTCCCTTTATTTTAAATCTTAATGACAATTAGAAATAATCCGTTGAATTACAATAACATAGATTCTCACCTACCGTCTAACGAATCTTCGCGCCCTATTATTTCAGGTTTTACTAAAGAACAACTAATCTTAATAAACTTAAAACATTTAGCTCAAGATTATTTAGAAATAGAGCAATTAAAACAAAAATTTGCTAAAATTTTACTAGAAAATTCAGATTCCTTAGATTTTGAAGAACTTCTAAAGTATCCGAATTACGATATAAAAGAAAGGTTTTTAAAAAAGGAAGTTACAGCTTCTAATATAAGAGGCTTAAACGTGGTAAGTGTAGATGGAAGTTCTGTTGTAAAAAAGTTCATGAATGTGGATTTCTCCTTTTTAAAAGCTATTGCTGTAAAATACTATTTCTATAAAAACCAATCTTCTAAAATAGATTATTTTCCTGACATAGGGGGATTTAACAATTACAATGTGCAAGGAACTTACTTAAATCGTGAGGAAAATGCAGTAGACGTTAAGATTTCGATGGATATGACGTTCATGGAAATTAATCTCTTAAATAGATTAATCGAAAAGAAAAGCGAAATAGATTTAATCATTATCGATGGTTCCGTTGTAATCATGCCTATTAATTTACTCTTTTCTAAAGACGTTGAAATATCAAAGAAGTACGACAAATTGTTAAAAGAATATCAAAGGTTATATGCTAATTGTAATGAGAGGGGAATTATCTTAATTGGCTCAATAAAAGATACGAGAACTTCAGCGTTAACTAACTTAATAAGAAGTTCTATTCAAATGTTAAAACCAAATAAAATTAAATTAACCGAATTTATAAAAATTAATTATCGCCAGATTATGGACTATTTTTCTGATTTAGATTTATTCAATAGAATTTTACAAAAATCTGAAAGAAGTTGTATTTTCAACTGTAAAAAAGACCTAGATAAAATTAGAGACACAGGAATAAAAAAAGAAATTCCTTATTATTTCCCCCAAAGTTTTTATGCGTTTTACCTAAAAACTGCGATCCACGACACTCCATGCAGGATTGAATTTTTTATGAATGATAAGCACTCTTTACAGGAGGCTTCAGAAAAAGCTGATTTGATATCCTCGATTCTTTTACCAATTTCTAGTCTTAATGAATTCTATGGATTGCCTATACCTCAAATTGAAGCTCATAGAAGAGCGGTGTTCAAACCTCATGAGATTAATCTGCTATTTAACAGTTTGTCAAGAACTTTAAGTAGTTATGGGGTTTCCCTATTAGAAAAACGTAGAACTAGGAGACCGTTTTAATATCATATTTTTTCTAATCGGTTCAAAATAATATCTTCGAAAAATATATGCTTTTTTTTTAAGGTTGTATTTTTAAAGCCACTTATTTCTAACTGCTTATTTATCTCCTGAAAATTGGAAATACTCGAACTAATATAATAAATATAAAACTTCTGATCTAAATTAATGAATGGTTTGGCCTGCAAAATAAATTCTAAAAATAACTCAAATCCAGTTTTTCCTCCATCCCAACTATTATCAATACTTCTCTTGGCTCGTACTTTATTGTTAAATTTAAAAGAAGGTAAATAAGGGGGATTAAAAATAATTACATTAAATGAATTTTTAAGGTTAGCTGGGAACTTCTTAAATAAATCAGAATGGATAAAGGTGACGCTCTTCTTGAGGTTATTAAAGATTTCATTAAATTTGGCACATTTAATTGCATTTTCTAATATATCTGAGGCAAAAATTCTAGGAGAGAAATTTGATTTTTTTTTTTTAACTTCCTGCAAAAATAAAGCAATTATTCCCGTTCCAGTTCCCATATCCAATATATTCTTAATTTTTTTAATATCAAGCCCATCAAAGTAATTTTCGTTAATATGATCTTTGAAATAATCGATAATTAGATAAGTATCATCAGATGGAGCGTAAACATCTTCAAAAGGGCAATCGATATTGGGATCGGGAAAAAGATTAATTTTTCTCACCAGCTAGCATAGTATTTAATTATATAGTAGATTAAAGATTGACTTACACAGGTCCACGATCTCATCCACTTTAAGTTGTGCGATTTTTCTATCTATGTTTTTTGTACCCTTTATATAATTATATATATCATTTTTTGAAAAATTACCTAAATCCTCATTTTTTACGAATAAACTTAGAGCATTTACAATATTCTTGTTTTTATAAGGCATTATTCCAGCAACAAACTTTAAGAAGAACTTCCTTTCTTTATCCGCTAGTAAAAACGGATCTATATCGTCTTTAGGTTTAACGATAATTAAAGTCATATCAATCTTTGGCGTAGGAATAAAATTAAATCTAGAAACCTTATATTTTTTAATCGGTTCCATGAATGCGTTAAAGCTTACAGTAATTCTAGAATATTTTTTATATTCATTTTTAGAAAAAATCCTTTCTGCTATGCTATCTTCAATTATTAAAACCCCTCGAGGCGGATTTTCATTATAAAAGACTTTTTCGATTATAGCACCTGTAATGGAATAAGGTATATTAGAGATTACGATGCTGTGAGAAGGAATATCAGCTTTTAGTATATCTTCGTTATAGAGCATTAAATTTTTATTCTTCGAAAATTTCTTCATAAGATATTGAAACAATTTAAAGTCAATTTCATAAGAATATATTTTATTATGTAATTTCACTAATTCTTCTGTTAGAGCTCCTAATCCCGATCCAATCTCTAAAATTACATCATCTTCAGAGATATTAGATTCTGAAATTACTTTTAATGCAATATTTTTATCTACTAGAAAATTTTGACCCAATTTTTTATTTGGCTTTACCTCTAAATCTTTTAAAATGAGGTGAGTTTTCCTTTTATTCATAGTATTCATTCATACTTATGGGTCTTCGAGAATAAGTAATACTTTACTCCTTCACGTTGTAATTCCTTGATAATTCTTGAAGCAATCTGTTTTGCTGGATGAGACATACTAGTTCGGTCAGATATGTCCTGAAATGTAGTGAATTTCTGTCTATTTCTTGCTTCTATTATTTCCCACATATGTTTCTGACCAACACCAGGTAATAATTTAAGAGAATGCATTCTTGGAGTTATTGAAGTTGAGTTATTAAAGAAGTTTATAAATTCTTCTTCGTAATTTAGGACCTCACTTTCAAGAATGGGTTGAATCAAAGCTTTTGAAGTGTTAGTTAGATCCTTGTAATCGATTTTTTTTATAACTTCTCTTAATTTGTTTTGATTTAAAAAGACCTCATATGTGTTTTTTTCTTGAACTTTAATTTCTGAGTCTCTGTTACATTTAACCTCATAGAGGACAAAGTCCGGGAAAGTAAGTACTTGAGCGATTGGTGTTTTGGACCAACTAGGTTTATCTTCTTCAGGATGACCATGTAGTAATAAATCTAGGATTATAACCTCACGAAACTTCTTGATAAATTGTTTCTTTTTTCTTGGTTCCCTTCTTGGATATTTGGGCCTGTGAGGAGGTCTTCTGTATCGATCCCGATTCCTTTCCATACCAACCAATTTTTTTATTATTTACTTTCCAAATATGCATAATGTTTTATAAATTGAATATTCCTTTTTTAACAAGGATTGCTCATTAAAATTTAAAAGAATTCGAATTTATAAATTCTTCGATGTTTAAATTGCTTTGTAAAAAAATTTATGATAGAAATCCGGTTAAGAAGTTTTGAGTTCTTCTATTTGAGCAAGAAGATCTTGTAATTGTTCTTCATTTAAAGATTTTCCAGCAAAGCTTTTCTCTAAAATCATCCTAAGTTCTGGAACCGTATGAGGATCTATGTTGACTATGTTTATCGCGTAATTTTCTTCGATTTCGTACTTATCTATTAGAAACTTTTGAATTTTTATCGCATCTTTTTCGCTCATTTTGGCAAATTTATTGACGTAACTATGAGTTATTTCTTGAAAATGAGATAATCCTTCTTCGCTATCAATTTTTTCTATTTTTTCTTTGACATCTTCCATAATCTTTTTTACTTCCGGTATAGAAACAGTTTTTTCGCTTATTTTTCGTCCAGACATACAAAACCCTACTTTTTAATTCATTTTTGAAACTATTTAGCTGAACCTTTATTAGCTCGTAGATGTTCTTTACCAATAATTAATAGTTTTTTAGAGTTACCTAATTTAACTTCAACTTCGTAACATCTTCCTCTCGTACCTTTGACCGTTCCTGTTAATCCATGATATCTCCTATGAGGAAATCCTCTTTTATGTTGAGACGGATCAGTAATTACATCCACTTTATCATTGATTTCATAATCAATTAAATACTTTTCTATAGAACCGAGTCCTCTATCTCGTACATTCTTTCTATGTCTTTGACGAGATTTGTTCCGGTAGCCTTTATGTAAAGTCAAATTACTTCCCTACGCTAAATTGAATTATTTTAAATAAAAAAATCTATTTTTGATAATATGTGATACATAATTTATTTATTTTTTGATTTAGCATCTTAAAGAAGTTAATTAATATATCTTTAGAACATCCAATTTTTTGCACTCAAGAGGAAAGCCAAAGATTTCTGTAATTGAAGGTGTGGTCCTTCCATTGTCGCCGTTTATGAGTTCTTTAATGTAAGTCCCACCTTGAGACTCTATAATGAATTCATAAACTTTAGGTTTAATGAATTTTCCTTCTATTTGATATATTTTTTTTTTTCTAATTTTATCAGCACGACGATGAGACACTCTATTAGGTGTTCTCTGCTGAATATTTTGATTTTCAATTTCTTTTTTTAATTTTTTTAGGAGAACTTCAAATTTTTCTTTTGATATATTCTCGAAGGATGATGTTAACGCCCTGTACACTTTTTTAGTGTTTTCTGCGTTAACTTTAAGGTTTTTAACTTGTTCTTTGCTACTATATTCTAAATTGGTAATTTTTATTTTTTTCTTATTTCTTTTATTTACTTTTTTTTGTAATTTTTCTAAATTCAGTGTTCTTGTCTTCGGGTTTTTTAATTCTAAAACAAAAGGTCTGCCTTTTCCTAGCATTCTCACATCAATATCTTCTCTTCCTGCTCCGTGAAATTTTGAGTCTTCGGCTTTTGCTTCTTTAACAAATTCAGGATTAATTAGTTCTTCTACACTCGTTTTGTATTGCTTTCCCGTAAAACCACAGGATTCACATCCTTTTCCTCTACAAGATCGACAATCCCAATGAGTTTGTGGAATTCCTCTAATAAATTTATTATATCTTCCTCTAATAAAAATGGATTTTAATAGCAGATTTACCTCAGATGACTCAAATCTTAATGTAAAGATAATCGTTATATCAGGTCTTGAAAATTCTGCAGGTTTTTGTAAATTATTAGATAGTTCTTTTCCAACTTCTCTATTAAAATGGTTTTTAAACGCCTCGGAATTTAGCAAATTAAAATAAGCTTTAAAATTATCCTCTCTATTAACTATTTGCGAATCAAGTGTAGTTCCCACTAAAATATTTTTAAATTCTAGTTTATTCAGGTTTTCCTCTGCTATTCTAGCATAAATGGGAACATTACTAAAGATATCACAACATAAATAACATTTTTCAGGTAGGCTATTTTTACTATATTCAATTCCTTCCTTATCTAAAACACTCTGAGCAGGATTAAATCGAGCTTTTTCTACGAGGATTTTTAAATTAGAAATTGATTCTTCGTGGTTTTCATGCTTTGATAAATAAGCTCTGTGATTTTCCATAGTCATTGCTAAAAGAAGAGAATTACCTCTATCGTAGTTAGTAGTATCTGTCCCTAATAATGAAAACATTCTACCTAAACAATGCGGGCAGATATAATATTCACGGTAAATCTCTAAAACTTTTTCAAAAATAGTCATTCCTAAGTAAAATAATTAGGTATTACTTTTGTTTTTAATGATCCTTCAATAATAAAAAAAGGAAATATAGATTTTAAGAAATATTTTATTTTTTCTCCCAGTCAAAATCAAGAGTCACAAATTTTTTAGTGTAGAAATAAGCAACTAGCAATATTACTGTACAAATTGGTCCAAACACAATTAATCCTAAAGCAACATTTTGTCCAGTAAGAGTGATAATCGGTAAGGCATCAATTGCAGTACCAAGGATGAAAACTCCAAATGCTTGAAAAATATTACCAATAATACTATTAAAACCAGCATATACTCCCGCTTTTAACTGACCTGTTTTTTTTTCGTCATCCTCAGCAACATCGGCATAAATAATATAGGGAAAGAGAAACCACCCTCCTAAAGCACCAGTTGTAATAACAACGAATATTATACCTAAAATTAAACGTGGAAATGCTTCAATTAATGCTAGAAGAGAAACTGGTAGGGTAATTGCTGAGAACAGAAAAATATATAATAAAGCTTGTTTCTTTCCTAGTTTTTCTAACAATCTTCTCCAAACAAACAAAAAAGAAAATATTCCGATTATTAGAACACCTGCTATAATGTAAAAATCTGTTCCACTTAAAAACAATGCCGCTTGACTATAGGCAAGTATAACATCGGTAACAATAGACCAAGCGAGACTTGCTATCCCAATCATTAATGTAATTCGAAGATAGTTTCGATTGTGGATTACAATCTTTAGATTTTCTTTTAAGTTCGATTTAATTTCAAATTTCGGTTCAGTTGGCATTAACAAACCAACTAGTGTAAAGGAGACAATTGCAATGACTCCAAAAACTATAGTAATTAGCAGAAAATTCATAGGTATAGGGATGTTAGGATTTCTAGGAGGTCCTATTAAATCATCAACATAACCCGTTAAGACTAATATAGAAACTAAAGCCATAGAACCATTCCCTATCCAATTGAAATAGTTTTGAAATTGAGAAACTTTTGGGCGTTCAGATACTATGAATTGTTCAGCCATCCAAGATTGATATACCGTAGTGAGTGAGTAACTTATTTTAAAAATCAGATCCCAAATGAAAAACCATACGAATAACATCATCGTATCGCTAAGATCAGGTAAAAATAGAGACGGTAAGAATAAAAATATAAAAGATATTCCCAGTAGTGGAGCAAATGCAACAATATATGGTTTTCTCCTACCCCATTTGGTATATTTCGCATCGCTTACCCATCCAAAAAAAAACTGACTTAATCCGACAACAAGGAATCCTATAGCTTGTGTAAGTCCGACTAAAAAGGCTGATAATCCAAAACCATTCCAATATAAATTAAATAAAGCAAATCCCTCCATCCCTAAAACTAAAGAACTTCCAACGCGAGGAAATGCAAACAGCAGTTTTTTACCAGTTTTTGATTCTTCTCTAACAACTCCTTGTAATTCATTCAAAATTTTTCACATTTTTTAAGGTTTTATTTTTTAAATAGCGATTAAATATACTTAAGTGAGTGGTTTATTTAAAAATAATTAAAAAATTGTAAATTAGACATTATCATTTCAGAAAAAATAATAATAGTGCTAATAGATTAGCTATTTAATTTAGTAATTAGATAAACTTACCCAATAAATTAATCTTCTTCTTCGTCCCATCCTAAATCTTTTAAAACGGATTCAAAGGCTTCTGATTCTTTATCTAATACAAATTCAGTATCATATTCTGAAGCTGCTTCTCCAAATTCTACGTTAAAATCGGGCGGAGGAAGGTCTTCTAATGAGGGTACTTCTTCTTGAGGAAGTATTCTTTCTTGAGAAGGTTGTTCTTGAACGATTTGAGGTTCCTGAATACTCTCGTCTTCTTCAATTTCCATCGGAGTGTAATCGTCAAGGGGAACTGGAGGAATTTCATCTTCGTAAACTTTAAATTGTGATTCAGTGCTTTCAGATGTAGGGGTAACTTGGGTAGGAGGTTCTTTACTCTCGGTTGAATGTTCCATTTGTTTTTCGTATTCTAATCCAATCGATTTAGGGATCGAAACGATATTATTTTCATTTGTGGCTTCAATTTCTTCAATTCCGGTGCCTTCTTTTTCCCAATCGTCTAAAAATCCTAGCAAATCGTCTAAAGCAGCCTTATCTTCCTCGATACTAGGTTTAACTATTTCAGTTACTTCCTCTTCCTCTTGTTCTTTCTTTAGTTTAATTCTTTCAGACTCTTCTAACGAAAGAGTCATATCAGTTATTTCGTCTCCAGAAATTAAGATATTCAACTTTTTAGCCAATTCACGTAAATATCCGAGATAATATCCTATTCGATATACGTTCTTTAAACCACCAAATACAAGATATTCGTCGTTAATTGCCAAAATAATACTATAACCAGATGTATTGTGAAGAATTATTTCTGTTAAAGCGCCATGAGCGGTCGCTTCACTTAGTCTTAATCCTAAATCAATTAACGCAGTACTCGAAGCAGAAGTTGCATCAGCGTCAAGTTCAGAAGAAGCGGCAGAAGCGACTTTCATACCTACCCTAGATAATACTGCTAAATTTTCTAAATCAGTTCTTTCTTCTTCGAATCTTAAAATTTTCATCATATTATCTCGTATACCTTGCACTAGGGACGACATATCAAATCAGTTTCCTTTCTGGATTAAAGATTATTAAAAATCATTTATTTTTATTTTCTCTTAAATTATATCATAAAATCTAGATTAATATATTTTGTCATAATTCCTTACACAAAATCATTTAAATTCTTCTGTGTAGAGGGAGCGTTATCGAATTTGTCGAAGGAATATTCGGAGGTATCAGTAATTATTCGTTTAATCTCTTTTACTACCTCTTCCGAAGTTAAATTATCTGTATCGAGTGTAAAAACTTCTTTAGTTTGATTTTCTGAAAAAAGGAACTGATTATAGTAGGAGAGTATTTTTAACAAATATTTTTTGTCGTCTTCGTTCCATTCTTTTCTAATTTTATCAATAGAGCCTCTTTGAATAATCCTTTTTAATATTGTATCCGGTTGAGCTGTAAGATATATAATATAATCTTCTTTCCACTTTACCGAATTATACATATCAAGGATAAGATCATAGTCTTTTTCTTTAAGATAAAGGCTTTTTGAATAGATTAAGACACAGACAGGCGTTCTATCTAATATGATCACTCTTCCATTATTGATATTATCAAAGTTTGTAATATTTTTATTTCTCCTTATTAGCTGTTGAAGAAAGTGAATTTCACTACGGAAAGCAATCTGTTTATTTTCAGATCCAAAAGGAAAAGGAGGAATTTTTTTGTATCGTTCGGGAAAAAATTTAAATTTTTTATTATCTCCTAAGTAATTCTTTAAAAAATTAAATATGGTCGTTTTACCAACTCCATGTGCTCCAGCAATAGATATTATGATGTTATCTTTGCTTCCTTTATTGGTATAATACTTTTTGCCCAATATTTCTTTCTCCACGCTGTTTAAATCGTATCGTATTTAAAAGAACATATGTTGCTAATAATAACACTAGAGATATTTGATTTTTCTTATTATTAAATTTATATATTAAAGGATAATGAAAATTAATCTAAAAATTAGAAATATACAATTAAGATAATTAAGAAAATGTTATAGGCTAAATTGGCGATGATTGTACTTAGTAAATTATTACTAATTTCATAAATGATACCTAAAGAAAGGAAGATCATTAAATTAGGAATGAAAAAATAAATTCCGATAGGAAGCGTAAAAAAGAGAAAAAGAGCCGAATAAATCAAAGCGACTATAAATATTGCTATAGTTTTTCCCAAGAAATCGTTATTAAAGTGTGCTTTTAGAGTGTTATGTAAGACGCCTCTAAAAGCGAGTTCGGTTGAAATTACTGATAAACTCATAAGTGCAATAAGTAAAACTATAAAAATCAAATCTGTATTTTGAAGAATTAGTATTATTATTAATTCCTCTGCTAAATAAGCATCTATATCGAAAAAATCGATACCCGAACTGTACATAAAGTTGATTATCGTAGATGAAAAATAATCGAGTAGTATCAATATTCCACTTCCAATAATTCCAATAATCAAAGCAGCTATAATGTGCCTGGTTTTTAGCATAAAACCTAATTTTTGGAATTTATGTTTTTTTGAAAAAATGTAATATAGGGGATACACTCCAAAAACAATCTCAGGAATTTGACTTATGAGAATTGATGTAATGCTCAAATCTATTGAATCCACTGACCCTAATTGTAATAGCATAGTTATGATTAACCGAAGCATAATATACAACATTAAGGAGCTACCGAAAACACTAATACCCTCCCTAAAATTCCATTCGTTTCGATTTAAGATAAACTTTTGTTCTGGTACTAGCTTTTTATTTGTAAAAACATAACCAGTTTTTTTTTGAGGTTTTTTATCTTGAGCAACACCTTTTTGTTCTGAAATTTTTTCTAATTTCGTATCGCATATAGGGCATTGCTCTAACATAGAGGAAGTTATTACTGAACCACATCCCGAACATTTTCGCGATAATATTTCTTTCTTACGAAGTTCTGGTTTCTTTCTTTGTTTATGGAGATTCTCTTCACTCGGTTTGATATTTATCACTAATTTTCCACATTTAGGATTAGGGCAATAGGCTGTATTCTCTTCAATTGTAGTGCCACAATACACGCAAAATTTTGTTATAGGTTGTTTTTTATTTTCTTCTGTCATTATCCTCAATAGTGTAAGAAATTTATTTGTGCGAAAGCGTACTTAGTTTATTATGTAAATTTAAAATTATATATTTTATTGTTATTTTCTACAACTAAAACAATTTGTTGACAGCAGGGAAACTTTAAGCGTGATTGATTATTATATTTATCGATTACGCTCGAATTTTTTCACTTTTTTCACTTATTTCTTCTCTTAAGTTCTTTAGTTTTTGAATAAAGTTCCATGAGCAAAAGATTATGATAAAAAGAAATAGAATCAAAGTAACCCTCTCCTATATCTGACTGATTAGCATGTACTAACGCGAGTTGGGCGTTTAGGGCAGATTTCATAAGTAATTCTATTCCTTTGTAAATTAAATTTGGACTCCAAGTTCCTCGATTAGGGTTCCCCCACCATGTTGTATCGGAACATATTCCTCTATCATAAAACCACCGAGAAGTATCATAGTGTCTCTCTGCATCCCAATTTTGTCTCAAATCTAAATTTTCTATTAAATTCATTATGTTGTTTAAACTTCTTACAATTTTCCAATATAACGTATGAACTCTATTATCGGGATGATCCCATAACGGGTAAGGGATGTCTGCCTTCATATCATCGTATGTAGTGCTCCAACTCGAATCTTTAGGGATTATCTTTTCTTTATTAATCGGAAAAAATTTGGATAAATCGGAAATAAATTCAATTTTTATTTCTTTTTGATCGTTAATAAGTTCTAAAACCTTGCTTAGAAAAGTTCTTTCAAATTTTTTTATATGATGACCAAAAGTTTCTGAATCCATTCCTGTTATGATAAATTTATCTTTTTGCTTTTGTTCTTTATTTTTCTTGACCTTTCCTTTAATTTCTTCAACAAATCCTTTCGCAGTGATATTGTTAAATGCGATTTTATTACTTAAGATATCGTCTCTAAAAAATAACAGTAAGCCATTAGGAGAAGTATATATTTGATCAGTAGACCAATCTACAGGACAGGCTACGCCGCTTACAATTACCCATTTATACCCTAATTCCCTAATATACTTTGCAACTTGAGAACTGATTGACAATTCTGGAGGAAAAAATCCTCCTCGTTCCCACTGATTAAATTCCTTTCTTAGAATTTCTTCATTTATCTCAATTTGACGTTCAGATTCCTTTTGTGGAATTAGGGGAAGGATCGGATGGAATTTTGCGGTACCAGTGATTTCAATTTTATTACTAGAAACCAAATTTTGTAGAATTTCTATAGTATCACTTAGATCAAATTCGTATAACATTTCAATTAGTACAGCATTAATATTAAGACTAATTTTAACATTATCATGCTCCTCAAACATTCTTAATAAAGGTTTATAGCACTCTTTATCAATTTGTCGCAATACCCTACCGTCTTGAAAGGAGGGTTGATACATATGAAATAATGGAGCCCAATATATCATTTTAACAATCAACTTTTAACATTTCTATTATACTTACTATTCATAAAAGGAACTAGAAAAATTGGAGAGTTCTATCTTTCAATTATGTTTTCTTTAATTTTTATACCAAAGTGAGTTGCTTCGGGGCCTATATGAATCAAAACTTTATCTCCAACCTTAATATCTACTATAGATACAGGAGTTCCAACTGAGTTAACTAATCGAATCGTTTCTGCATTTTGACCAATGTAATTAAACTTGATCTTCTTATCTTGTTTACTAATTTCTAATTCTAATCTTATCATGGGGCGTGTTTCAATTTTCACTCTACCTACTGTAACCTTTTTTGCTCCACCATTAGTATTTACCACTAAAACTTGATCTCCCCCTTTCAATTCACTTAAATATTTCGTCCGATAGTTTTTATTTGTGTCATCGCTCGGAACTAGAATATAAGCTGAAACATCGCCAGCGTTTACTCTGAAAGGTCTTGAGGAAACAAATTGAGTATCAAAAACCTCAGCATGTACCAACACAAATCCTTTTGCAGTGCTTCCAACAAGCATCCCCTCCCCTAATTTCAATAAGGATGTAGTATCCACGCACACTCTTTCGCTCTCTGGGACATTTTGTAAAGCTGTAACTTCTGCTTCTATTAATTCAACCCCAAATTCGGTTACTAATAATTTTTTCAATTCTATGATATCGTTGACTTCTTTTGGAGTAATTAATACTCCATCTGTGCCGACTTCAAGGGTTTTTAACATCAATTCTGCTTCTTTTATGTTCTCGACCGAAGCAATTAATTCTGTATCATTTTTATGCATTTCGGCAATTAGATTTTCAAAGGGGATGACTTTCCAGTCCTGTGCTTTAACTATAATGAAGTCAAAGTTACCTTTCTTTGATTCTTCTACAATAAATTCTTCGTCCAGTTTTGATTTTAGTTCGTGATAGAGCCCAATCCTGACTTCTTTATCAATACTTAAAGGTTTCTTACTTACATCATATACAATTAGATTTTGCGCGTTACTACTCAAATCGCTACTATAGGTGGTTATACGATCAATATTCTTGAATTCCAAAAAAGTATCTTTCGAAACTAAAAAATCAAGGAAATTCATATTAAACGCTTCTTGTACCAACTCATTATAAAGATCTGATTTTTCAACGAAATTTAAAATTATTTTTTTCACTTTTTTTCCATCTCAAATTTTGGATCAAACTTTGGACTCTTAAAACTTTAAGATTAAAGATTTATTGATAAAAGTCAATATTGTAAATTAAATTCTATCATATTTTTAAGTAAATAAAATCATATTAATTATAAAAGAGATTTGAGTATATTATGGCGCTGAAGAAGAAACTTTTTCCCAGAAAAGGTCAAGAAAAGGATGAGCTTGTTATTAAATCTAAAGCTCATATCAGGAAAATAGCGTTAGCAAATAAGACATATAACAAGAGAGCAGAAATCGCTAGAAAAAACGCGAAGATTGCGATAAAGAGGGGAGAGAGAAACAGAGCTAAAAACTATCTTATTCAACATAAACAGTACCAAATGAAAGTAGATCGTGCGAACAATATTAGAGCCAAAATAGAGCGCCAGATTGAGGCAATTGAGGAAGGACAAATGATATCCATGACAGGCGATTTAATGGGTGGAATTAGAGACGAACTACAAGGTATTGCGTCTAGCGTTGCCCCCGAAAAGATTGCGGAAATCGCAGAGGACTCTGAATTATATGTATCAGAAATAGAAGAATCTGCCGAAATTCTTGCGGGAGATCCTGAAATTGATTTAGCAATTGATGTAACTGACGAATTAAACCAACTTGAAACGGAGATGCTCTTAGAACAGGGCGGACAAATGCCAGAAGTTCCAGACGATGAACTTGCTTATATTTCAGAGTTTGACGAGATAAGTGAAGAACCGGAATTAAGAACAAAAGCAAAGTTATCGGATGAAATTGATAAACTTCGAAAAGAATTAGAAGGTAGTTAATATTTTCAAACTTGATGAGCAGTGCATATAGTTTCTAAGTGTAATATCTTTTTCTATCTATTTCTTTATTTGATCTTCTTAAAAATTCTTCATCGTCCCTATCGGCGTCTAATGCCTCTATATTTTTTTCAATTATGTATATTTCCTTCTGTAAGTTTTTAAAATTTTTAAAAAAATCAATTTCTGAAATATCTCCAGATTCAAATTTAGAGTCTAATGCTTTTAAAGTTTCTTCGAGACTATATTTCTCTTTCTCCAAGTTAAACATTTTTTTATTTCTTGCTTTATTTTGTTTCTTTGAATAAGATCTAGAGCTTTCGCTTGGAGGGTTAGAGCCATAATCATTATTGAATAATTCCGAAAGGTGATTTTTTGAATATTCTTGGTATTGTGGTATATGTCTAACTCTTTCGTTGGATTTGTAATAAGCAGGATCACTTAGAAAATCATTGTAACCATTTAATCCATTTTGCTTGGGAAAAGATCTTTCATATCTCTGTAGTTGTTCTAGTTTTCTCATAAGAAGGTTTTTTTCATCGATGTCAGAGATATTATTGCCAAAACCTCTATTAATTCCACTAGGCTCGTAATTCTGTATCCTTTTGGTGTCGTAGAAATTTTGATGGAAAAATTCATTTTGATTATAATTCGGGGGTAAAGAGTGTCTCATTGTGTTACCGTAAAAGGATAAATCCTCAGGAGTCTGAATTTGACCCATCCTCTGATAGGGAATTCTGATATTGTTTTGATAAGGAATTGGATTCTCGGGTATGTTTTTATAATTTTGATAAGGAGCAAATGGGTAATTATTATTGTAGGAATTCATAATTTGGTTAGGTGCCTGAAATGGAGATCTATTCGGTAAGTTATTCGGATTTTGGTTGAACAGCGATGATGTGACGTTATATTCAGCCATTTTATTATTTGAATTAACATTATTATATTGGCATTTTAAACTAAAGAAAGAATTTATAGCTTCTTCAATGTAGTTTGAAATATCACTCAAATCGACTTCGATATTATATAGTTTTTTAGCAGCTAATTTGTCATAAATAACCGACTCATCAAAACTTCTAGCGAGTAAGAGGTAATCTAATACTCTAGATATAGAATTTGAAGGAAGCGTAAATTCGTATCTACCATAAGGGAATTCAATATAAAGCTTTTTAAACAGTTTTCCTCTTATTTGGACTTTTGTTAAATCCTTAACGGGGGCTTTAAAAATACCAGCTTGTTTCTTCTTACGTTTTCCGTGTTCACGAACAAAGGATAAGTCAAAATTTGTTATAAAAAGAATCCCCTTATTTTTTTTGTATTTGTCCTCTGTATTCAGCCCATTTGCTAATTTTGCGTATATTGCGTACACAGGTTTTTCCTCATCTGCCAGATTAAGGAATTTGATATAATTTTTGAAATAAAAAGTAATTTTATGAATGAAAACAAGATTTTTAGAAAGGTTTTCTATGCTCGTGTTGATTGTACTTACATTACTATCAATAAAATCTTTTATTGAATTATAACTTCTATTCAGATTCTCAAGAATATCATCAATAATTCTTATATTAGAATTCTGTTGAGTGTAAATATCGAAAAAATACTCTTTATTAATCGATAAGTGCTGGATGAAATTACGAATCTTCTCAATAAGATTTTCCTTTGCGTAAATAAATAATTTAAAGAGGGCTAATAAATCTAATTCCATAGTAGGATAATGAAAACATTTAACGGGGGGAGCTCTTGCGTCTTGAATTTTTTGTTTTAACATATAAAGAGAGTTTAATAAATCTCTAAACGGATCTATAAACGAGCGTGAATTCTTAATTAATTCCATGAATGTTTTCTCTTGTTCTTCTTTTTTTTCAAAAACATTTATTATTTGATGTGAATGACATTTAGGGCAGGATTTTAAGAGCTGATTTGAGCGTATTATACTCTCTGCGCCGCAATCTTTACACGCTTTCTTACTACCAGATTCTGGAACAAAAATATTTTTTGAATTGCACTCTTGACAAAGATAAGAATCAATTTTTTCTTCATGCAAACAATCAGAACAACAACTTGTTCCACAATCCTCACAATAATAAGCCAATTTAACATTTCGTTGGCAAAAACGGCAGATTTGGAAGTGTTGCTCCGACATATTTATTTTTTAACCCGATTTAATTAAAATTAAAAAAACCAATTTTTGATCGCTTTATCAACAGAAATAGATGAAAATTTACTACTAAAATAAGTATGTTATTTATGTATTATCTTGGGAGTGCTTTAAATCAGCAAGAAGAACATATTAAAATTCAATTATTTAATAATTTTCACTTTAGTTCCCAGTGCTTGACCAGGGACACCAGCTTTTTTGAAATGGGCTCTAATAGCACCACTGTTGCCATGAGCACGTGTTATTGTTCCTTTCAATTCCTTTCCCGTAGAACTTATCCATACTACCGTTCTTCCTATTAATTTATTTGCTTCTTTTCTACTCTTAATATTAGGAAAAACAATTATACAATGTTTAGGGTGTAGTGTGTGACGACCTTGTTTATAATTGGAAATCGTGCCTTCCATACCTAATATTTCTAATTTATTCAATGACATCGAGATTAACTCTTTTCAAATTCAATTAAACTTAAGGAATTATGATATTAAATACTTAAAAAAATAAAAGTTTTCCTAAAAGAGCACATGGAAATATATATTTAAAAAAGAAAAACATTTTAGAGATTTTATGCTTTTATAAAGGTAAATGAATGTTGCGTTTAGTAAGATAAGGATTACGCCCAAGGATTATATTGGTAAATCATTGGCGGGATATTCCCGTAAAGATCCATGCTTAGGTAAGCTAGATGACATTCATGCCTATGGGGTGCTGTTAAACCAAAATGATAATAAGACTAGTTTGCTTTTGATTTCAATTGATATATTAAAATTACCACTTTCAATTGTGGAATTCATTAAAAAAAAGCTGATTTCGAAATATAAACTATTAAGAGCAGATGCGATCCTAATACATGCTACGCATACCCACGCATCATTTGATCTAACAGGTGAATTCTATTACCCCGGGGGAGCATTGGCTTTTATAAAAGGAGTTTTGTTTGCTGATAATAAAAACGACAAATTTATTGTTTGGATGACGAACAGAATAGTAAAAATGGTTGAAAAGTTATTTAAAGATTTAGAACCATGTAAAATTGCTTGGAAGAAAGAAAAGTTTAATCCCGATATCGTTCTTAATCGAAGATGGCCTACAAGGGGAAAAGTTTTACCCGATTTAGGAATTATTTCTTTTAAAAAATTAGAAGAAAGCAAATTAATTGGTTTTATAATAAATTATGCCTGTCATCCTACAACATTATCTTTCCAGAACAACAAATTATCCGCGGATTTTCCGGGAAGAGTAATTTCTAAAATAGATGAGTTAACGAGCAATAAAGTTAAATCAATTTATTTCAATGGCCCATCGGGAGATTTAAACCCTATAACAACTTCTGGTACAAATATGGAGAATATCGATAAGGATAAAACTCTTTCTTATGGTCAGTTGGGAACCTATGAACATACAAAAAAAATTGGATACACAATTGGCGAAGAAGCCTTAAAAGTGGCTAATTCTATCCCTGAAGAAAATTACTTTACCGATACGGATATTGATGTGTATACAAGAAGATTTTTAATTCCTCAGAAAGACGCTAAATATTACTCGAAAGTATGGTTCTCAAATAAAGTAAAGTGGTTGATAAAAAAATATTTCTTATTTAAACTAGCTAAGTTTGAGGAGAAGTATGTTAATTTCCCATTCTTTACAATAGAACGCAAACACTTAAAGAATTACGGAAAAACAATTGTTGAATTTATTAAATTTGGAGCAAATAATGGTAAAACTTACGGAATTATAACGATACCGGGTGAATTATTTGAAGAAATTGGAAGAAATATAATTCAAGAAGCTCCAACTTTAGAAGAGAATACACTTATTTTCCAAAATTGTCAAGATTGGATAGGTTATTTATTTCCCTTAAAAGTATATGTTAACGAGGGCGGATATGAACCTTTTATGTGTTTCAGTCCACTAGGTGGTGCCTATATAGAAATTGGTACAAAAAAACTCCTAAATGAAATAAAATAGAAAAATTATGTGATTTTTAAAATTTTTTATTTAATCAGTTCTTCCGCTAAATCCCATGCTCTTTTATTAAGATCAAGATATTTAATGGTAAATTCATTCTCTGAAAGAGATGGTGCGTGATTACTAATTTCTTTCTCATCTGTGATTAATTTATTTTCAATACCCTTTATTCGATCGATGTATGACTGCTTTTCTGGTTTAATTGAACGTTTTTTATATGGTCTTATAAAATCTTTATGTCTCGACCAAAACCATGTTGGGTTAGGTTCTGTATAAGGTCCGGGTTTCTGTGTAGTAAAATTTTGTCCATCCAGAGGAAAAATGTATGGTTTAAAGATATTAAGACATGGAAGGGAGCCTCCAGTAAACCAGTGTACAGATTTTTTAGAATTTTTTTTAAGCTGTGATACTTGAGAGCTTGTTGATTGGAATGATCCGTGCATACAAACTCCTACATCGTGTTCTCGTAAAAATTCCATCATTATTGAAGGATTTATTTTGTTTCTATTTTCCTTTAACATAAGTGAGGTGCACCCATCTCGTGAATTAGGAGGGAAAGTACTAGGGATCTGTGGATCTGAAAAGATAATAGCAAAATCAAAGTCGTCATCGTCTTTACAATAATCTTTTTCAATAGCGTGTTGGATTATCCCTTTGTGCCTCAAATCTCCCTTACCTCTAATGGATAAGTTATTAGATATTGATCTATTCTCTTTCACAGTTTCTACAATCCACCATCTATCGGCAGTTTCCAACACATAAGCTTCACTCTTGTCAGCAATTATATAAGAATTATGATAAATCCAACCTTGCTGTCTGTAAGCACAGCTACCGCCTTGACCATATTTTTCCAATAAATCTGTAATAACATTTAAGGCTCCTTTTGCAGATTTGCCGCGTTCTAGACCTAATCGAAGCAAATCCATCCCTAATAGTCCAGATTCGTGATATTCTTCTTTCGAATATACAGCTTCATTTCCTATAACTACGCCATATTCGTTGGAGCCCATCTCGCAGCCAAACATCCAGAATGGTTGGCTCATATACAATGCTGCAGTTTCTCTTGCTTGTGGAATGGTAATATAAGTGCATCTGACTTCCTCTCCATTTTTATATTGGATTCTTGGATTGTATGTTATTAATTGAGCCTCATCTTGAGGTCTATCACTATTTTTTCCGAATACTACATTTCCATCTTCAGTTGAATTTCCTATTGCTACTAATGTATCACACATTTTACTTCCTCACATTGTAAAGCAATTTTTATTCTAATATTGTATAAATCGAATTAATTTTCGAATTTTAATTTATTAATGCTTTAGAAAAACCTTAAATCTTATTAAAATTTGCTTCTATTGACCCAAACACTAGATTGTTTTAATTAAACTTTAATAAAAGTAATGTTTTATGTCTTTGAATAAAGAATCATAAAAAATTATATCTTGAACTTTTTCCCCTTAAATTAAGTTCGAAAAAAGAAGGCTCAATTTTGATGAAAGAAAATAAAAACATATGGATTTTTTCATTTGAATATGCGGGCGTAGCTAAAGTTGGAGGTCTTGGTGAAGTTCCTGCCAATCAAGCCAAACATTTATCTAAGGAGTTCGATATTACTGTATTTATGCCTTCTCATGGTCAACTTGATAGATTAAAAAATGAATATAGATTAGAAAAGTTACCGATTAAGTGCGTTGGTCAAATTAATCCATCTCAATTTGGATTGGAGCAATCAAAAGAAAATTGTGATATTAGATTTTATAGATTTAAAATAGAAAATGTGAATGTAATTTTGCTTTCTGGAGAAAATTCATTCACTTCTAAATATTTGGATGATATCACGGTTTATAATCCGATTACAATAAGGGGAAAAATTGTTCTTTTCAGTTTAGGGATTCGCTGCTTAGTAAATTATTTCTTAGAAAAAGATCCAGATCAATTACCAGAGGTTGTACATCTTCACGATTATCATGTAGTTTTAGGCTATCTAGGCATGAAGCAAGCTTTGACCAAGAAGGGATTAGATGTTTCCTCGATATTAACTATACACTTATTGACTTGGCCAAGGTTTGGATACGAATTCTTTAGATTATGTGGTATAGATGATACACCTGTTAATGTATCGCTGAATGAAGGTTACAGAATGCTGAACTTAAGGGAGATATTTCTATTATCTCAAGAAAGCAACGGAACCGCAAATGACCAACAAATACCTATAGTTGAGAAAATTGGAGCAATTATCTCAGATTTGGTAACCACGGTAAGCCAATCATACTTAATGTCAGATATTATCCCAAATTGTGGTAAAGAGTTAATCAAATTTAAAGCCGATTTTATTTGGGATGGGTGCGATTGGGATTATTCTGATATATTTGATAAAGTAGTAGCTTTACATGGAGAAAAAATTCTTGAAATTTTAAAACTATCTTATTGGAATGAGATTAATCAAGAACATATGAAGGAGTTCCTTTTAAAATATAAAATAGGAAATCTAAGTCAAAGCCCTTTAATTAATTCTCAAAATGTTTTAAATGCGATAAAACAAATTTCAAATGGAAATCATTATATTAAAAATGGAGTTATTACAGCCTTTTCAGATTCGGGGCCGTTAATTCTCACTACAGGAAGAATCTCGCCTCAAAAAGGATTTGATACTATTTTAAAAGCAATCCCTGAGGTTTTAAAAGTCATCCCAAATGCAAAATTCCTTTTCCTAATCTTGCCTACTGACTATAGTTTGAATGAAATAAGGAGCTATTCTGATTATGCAAGGCAATATCCAGAAAACATCCGAATAATCTTTGGAGTGGCTTCAGAGATTTTCTATTTAGCGCATTTAAGTGCAGATGTGTATTGTGCTTTATCGAGATGGGAACCTTTCGGAATTATGGCATTAGAAGCAATGGCATGTAAAATTCCTATTATCGCAACAAAGGTAGGAGGCTTACAAGAAACAATAATTGATGCAGGATTGTATCCAAAAATAGGTACCGGACTTTTAATATCAAAAGATAATCCTCTTCAGTTAGCTAAAGCGTTGATTTCTCTATTAAAAGCTTCAGAGGTTGCGTTTCGGGTAAAATCTTCTGAAAGCCACACGATCTATAAAGCTGATACTTTGAACATTGTTAATCAGATACCTGATGAAATTATAAAATCCCATGTTCTTCTCAATCCGAATTTTTTCTTCAATATAAAAGAAAACTGCCATAAGAGGGTGAAGGAGAACTTTACTTGGGATATAGTTACTAAGAAATTAGCTCGATTTTATCTTGATTTACTTAAATCAAATTAAAAAGTTCATAATGAGGAATAAAATTGATTCTTTCAAAAAGATCGGTCATACTAATTCTAATTTCTAGTTTTTTGATTAATACAGCCGCAATGGTAGTTTTCACCTATACATCAACATATTTATTAGATTTAGGTACGGACAAATCACTAATGCAACTAATTGTTACTATCTTTCCTTTAACTGCTTTTCTTTTTCCTCCACTATATGGATTTTTATCAGACAAATATCAAAATCGAATAATATTTCTTTTAATTGGAACGATCGGTATGATTTTTGCTTTTCTAATGTTATCGTTAACTCGTGATTTGATTTTCACAACTTTATTCCTTTTTTTATTTGGCTTTTTTATGGCTTCATCTAATATTTCTTTCACATTATATTCAGAGTTAGTAGAAGATGATAAAAAGTATATATCCTATTATAATGCTATGATCGTAGCTGGATGGTTTGTTGGAGCCCAATTTGGAGGAATTATTATTGATATTTATGGAATTGAGAATATTTTCTTATTAGTCTTATTAATTTCTCTGCCAAACTTGATTTGTGTCGTTTTTATTAGAGAAAATAGGACTTTGATATTAGAAAGATATAACAATAGAGTTAATAAGAAGTTAAATGGTTTGAATATAAATAACGCTGAAGTAGAAAACTCAATTTCCAAATCAATTTATTATGGGTTATTTTTCAGGAATTTTAGTATTAAACCAATAATGCCTATACTTGCCCTTTTAATGATTTCATATTTAGGTAGTCGTTCTGAAGTAGGTTTTTTAATTGGAATAAATTTTTTCCTACAATTTTTTCTGATGCTGTTAGCAGGAAAGATAATTTCGAGCAAAAATGTTAAAACTTTCATGGTTATAGGTTATGTATTAAGTTCATTAACAATTTTTGGTTACATCATCGCAACTAGTTTTTTGATTTATTTTATCTTCCAACTTATATTCGCATTTAGCTATTCTATGCATTGGGCAGCAACTATTGTGTATATCACTCAGAATACGACACCTAAAAATAAGGGACAGATAATGGGTTATGCGAATGCTAGTGTATTTTCAGGAAGTTTTGTTGGAGGGCTCTTTTTCACCCTTTTATTAAGCTTTAATCCTAATTATTACATAGCAATGTCTTTTATGATGATTTTTCCTATTATTTCAGTTGTAGTCATTTCTCTTAAGTTCAAACCAAAATAATAATTATTTCCCACTCCAAAAGCGGCTTAAATTCTGTGTTATAGCATTGGGTTTATCTGGAACAATTTCTATTTCTTTCCGAATCCAATCTGCTATCCATTTAGATTTCTGCTTAAACCGTGAATCCATGAAAATGATGGCACCTTTATCTTTTATTTTCCTTATGGGCCTACCTGAAGCTTGGTTAGCTCTCTGAATGGCAGGGTATAAATAAGCAAAATTCCAGCCTTGATTATTAAAAACTTTGTCGTAATACTGTATTTTTGCTTCAACTCGAGGAGTAGGTAAATGATAGGGAAATCCCGCGATAATTACTGAATTCATATGATCACCAGGATAATCCTCTCCTTCTGAATTTCTTCCTCCACACACGCCCAATAAAACAGCTCCGTTTCGAGCGGAATTTGCCATAGATTTGAAATCGTTCACAAGATAGGCATTTTCTGAAGCAGAAAGTCCAGGTTCTTCAACAAATAACTGTTTATTATTCTTACTGGTTACATGCTCAATACCATTTTTTATTAATTGATTAAGAATTTTATAGGAGGCACAGAAAATGCCAACATTTGCCGGTGTACAATAAAGGACTTCATTAATTTTAGAGAGCATCTTTTTAAACATTGGGGCATTTCTATTCTTCCCGCGAGTATCTACTCCTTCTGTAATTACTGCTTTTATGTTCTTCTTGAGAAATGGTGAATCCGCGACAATACCCTTATAACCTTTTCCGCTAGTTTGCAATCCCATTAAGTTGTTATAAACATATGGATTTACTGTTCCGGATAGATGTAAGCTGGTATAACATTCTCTGAGTATAGGGATCGCAATTTCTCTGGGATCTAAAGCAACTATTTCTATTGATATTGAAGATTTACCCTTGATCGTTTTAATATTATAGCAAAAAAAATAATTATCCAATAAATAACATTTCATCCATTTTATCCAAAACTCCGCAAGAGGCCCCAAATATTCTCTTGAAACTTCTCCGTTCGCTAACTTTTCATTGTGAACTGCTATGCTAAAATCTTGAAGGTCCGTAATAAAATTTCTAAATTCGTTCAAATTTGAAAATCGCATCATAGTATAAACTTGAGTTAACAGCCTTTCTGCGTCTATTTCTTTTTCGAAATCAGTTAGGTTTTTTTTTTTCTTGTCCAAATGGTTTAAAAGTGACTTCACAAATCTCTGCATATCGCTTGTAGAACGATACATCTCTAAATCCTTCAAACATAATCTAAGGGAGTAGGGTGATATCCTATCAGAATTAACTTCCGTTGCCATATCGATTACATTATGACATTCGTCAAGAACTAAAATACAGTCACGAAGCTCTTTATCGATAAATTGTAAGAAATTTTGACGAATAAATGGATTGAAAATCCATTGATAATTGCATATTATTAGTTTCATTTCTTTTAGCAGAAATTTACTCAAAAAATAAGGGCATAATTTCTTATCCCTACAAAAATGAATTAACTCTTCAGCATCAACGGGTTTATTTAGTAAATCGGGAGCTATATCGATCGGATTATCGTGCATATCTTTTTTTTTTAATAAATTAAGAAAATACTTACAGCTCTTGTTTTTTCTTAAGTCTCCACACACTGCCATTGATTCGCGGGGTTTAAGTTTTAATGATAAGAGTATTTCGTTAAGACACATCTCGTTCCTTCCTCTAATGGAAAGGCCATTTATCTTAATAATCTGATTGTTTTTTACTAAAAATTTCGAAATTTTTGTGAGTTCTTTTATTATTCGAGTATTCTGAGAATGAGTTCGGCATAGATAGATAATCTTTGAATTATTTTTTAAAGCTAAAGGTAACAACGCACTTAAAGCGATTATTGTCTTACCCGTGCCATTTGGAGCAGATAATAAAGAATTCTTTTTATCTGCTGAAGCTTTTTCAATTTGAATAATGATATTCTCTTGGTCTTGCCTAAATTGCTCATAAGGGAAGAAGTTTGAATAATTCATAGAAGAAATCGTGAATTTTGTTATAGAAATAAGTTAAATATAGAGTTTATATTTGTAAAGACCATATAAGTTTATTTATTAATGCTTAATTCTATAAAATGATAAGCGAAAATAATTCTAAAGAGGATTTTTTAAAAGTAAGAGAAGTACTTAATGAGGTTTTACCGGGATTTAAATAATGAATAAATTATTGAAAAAAAGTTTATTAAAACCTAATTTATTATAATTATAAAATTTAAATAATTGCTCAGAAATGTCGCAACAAATGAATCAAAAATATCAATATCTCTTTAAAATCGTAGTTGTTGGAGACGGTGGCGTCGGTAAGAGCACAATGATACAGCGATTGATTACTGGACACTTTGTACCAATGAAAATTACGATTGGGACTGACTTGGCATCCTACGACATGAATTATGAAGATATTTCCGTGAAGTTACAGATATGGGATTTCGCAGGCGAGCGTCGTTTTCGATTCTTTTTACCGAACTATGCAAGAGGTGCTCAAGGTTGTTTGCTATGCTACGACATAACAAGGTACACTAGTTTTCAAAATCTCCAAGATTGGTATAATATTGTAAAGGAGAATACTAACACTGAAACTGTATTTATATTAGTAGGTGGAAAAACAGATCTCGCTTCATATAGGCGGACTGTTGAAAGAGCGGACGCTGAAAAGTTTCAAAAAGAACTAAACATTCCTTACTTTATCGAAACGAGCTCAAAAACAGGAGAAAACAATAAAAATGCTTTTGAAATGCTCACAGAAGCAATGTTAAAAAAAAGAGATTTAATTTAATTAGTTTAAAAATCTTATTCTAATAAATCCTTAAGCTCGTCAACATTAAGTTGAAGATATTTAGCTGTTATTAAATCTTTACCAAGCAATTTTAGGATATTCTTTTTCCTCTTCTTATTAAGAAATTCCTTCATTTTGCTGAGATCTGGTTGGTTATTAGTCACTTCGATCAATTTCTCCTTTATTGCATGATCAACAACTTTTTGACCTATGTCAGTCCTAATAATTAAAAATGCTTCTTCCTTAGATGGACTACCATAAGGACTGTAAGTTATATCAGAAAATTCTCCAGAATAATCAGTACAATATACACAACCTTTCATTCCACCAGATGAACAAGCGAAACCTATCTTTAGAGAGGTTCTCTCGGCTCCTGTATTAAAATCGCTTGTGAGTATCTTAGCGAGTCCTTGAAGATGACATGGATTAGCTACGATCCCAATATCTCGCTTCCTATCTAAATATGCTTGGCCTATTCCGGTAACTAAAGGACCTCCATTTTTATTAGGGTGATCAGGAATATATTGTTTTGCATCTTCTGCATTATCGACTACCACTGGAAATGCTGCTCCAAGTTTTTTCTCTTGAGGTTTGCTTAATACGAAATGTTTAGTTACTCCAGCGTCAAACGCAGCGAAGACAAGATTGTACAAAGTGTTTTCTTTATTTTTAGACTTAACTTGAATTATATCTTTATAGACCCCTACTGCAAGATCAACTCTGTTCTGACCGAACATTTTTTGCTCGATTTCTGAGACAGGGAGAAAACTTCTTGGACATGCGTTATAACAAAGACCCACAGTTTCAGCACACTCATCAACGACATAAGCTTGCCCGGTTTCCTTGTTGAAATCCATGTGTGGACAAAATGCGTTACAGCTTCCGCAATGAATACATAATTCACCAAAAATAACTTCGTTCTCCAGATCTTGACTTGATTTTTCAATTTTCATTTTACAAATTCACTTTAAAATGCGATTAATCAATCTACTATTATTGAATAATAGAATAAATCATGGCATATAAATCTTAAACGAAATTTCACACTCTCCATATTATGAAGGTTTAAGGATAATATATCAACATTTGCTATGCCTTATATAGAACGAATTTATAAAATCCATAAAACTTCAAAATCTGACAAAATGCTACTTCATTTTCATCCAATTATTATTTTTTTGTCTTAATCTTTCAGAAAGATGAGTTATTATAAATTAGCATAAATCAGCATTCTTCTTCATTTTCATCTAAGTAACGAGAGCAGGTTTCGTCTAATTTTTTTATTATATGATTCCTGTCTTTCCAAATGATCCAAGTGCTCCCAGATTTCTCAAAGTAGAATCCATCGTATTCCTCCTTTATTTTGGTTAGAGTTTTTTTTATAAAACTCCATGAAAAGCCTGTTTTTTCAACGACTTCTGCGATAGCTATGGGATGATTTAGTTCAAGACTATTATTAAAGAAACCAATTATTTTTTCGTAACCGGTCTTCGGAGTTGTGTTTTTCTCATTCAATTTACTTTTAACCGTTTCTGATACTCAGATTATTTGATATTATTCTTAAAGAAGATTATAGGATATTTAATTTTCATAGTTAACATTTATTATTATTTTATCTGTCATATCACTTACTTTCGAAGTTTAAGAAAATCTCCTGATTTCATCATTCTGCATGGTTTAAAGTAGTCTATTCCTGTAGTTTCTACAAGTTCCTCTAGCATTTTTAACCATTTTTCGTAATTATTTTTACCAGCTCCAAATGGTCCAGGCATGTCCATACCTGCTAACATCGTATCATCGATAACTTTATATCCAGTCACTATTTTTTCTTCTAATAACCTACAGCCTTCGTTTAATTGAATTGCATAATAGTGTTCTGGTTTAAAAATTCCTGCTTTTTCATTAGTTTTTATATTAGGCTTTCCTTCAACCCACTCGTAAATACCTTTTCCCGTTTTTCTTCCTAGATTACCTTCTTTGAGAAGGTTTGTTAGTGTTTTACCGGGAGCAAATTCAGGCGATATCTCGGTGGCAAAATAATTCATTACATCGCAAACAACATCTAAACCGAAAAAATCCATTTTAACAAAAGGGCCCCATTCAGGGGGAGACACGAAATCGTGGTCGAATTTCTCGTAAGGAATCCCTTTATTAGTCGCCATATCTAATATCCAGTTAAATAATAAGTTCGTCGCAATAGTTAGGCGGTTTACAATAAATCCTGGACTTTCTTTTTCTATTTTTGCAATATATCTCTTCCCTTTGATTGCTGGTAACTTTTTTCCAAGTGCGACTCCAATGTCGAACGCTTCTTGTGATGTCTTTTCCCCTTTTATTAATTCAATTAATCTAAGTAAAGGAATTGGGGTAAAAAAATGCATACCAATTACTTGTTCAGGTCTATTTGACGCTTCGGCTATTTTAGAAATACTCATCGTTGAGGTATTTGTTGCTAGTACAGCATGTTCTGGTGCATATTCCCCCAGCTCTTTAAATAAACCTTGCTTTAATTCCATTACTTCTGGTATTGCTTCTACAATAAAATCGGCTTCTTTGATTGAAGTTATGAGATTTTTCGAAGTATAGAGGTTGTTAATTAATGAGTTTGCTGTTAGGTCCTGTCCTAATTTTCCTTTAGATTCGATTTTTTCAAGACCTGCTTCTATATATTTCTTCGCTTTGCTTAGAATACTTTCATTAATATCATTTAGAATAACTTTATCAAATAAATTTGACATTAAAGCGACTTGTGCTATTTCTCTACCCATTGTCCCTGCCCCAACAACGACAAATATTTTTACACGACTTAGATCTACCATTCAATATTCACCTACAAGGCCCTTTACTAAATAAAACTATTATTAAAGATAAATGTTTATTATAAAAAATCAAAAATCATATAAAAAATATTATCAATTGACAAAGTAAAAAAGTACCTATACCCATGAATATCGAAATTGGGAGCCCTGGCAAAATCTTATTTCGTTTTAATCCCGATATCGTAATTCCCGTTCCAATTAGTATTGCAACTGTAGTAAAAATTACAACTATTATATTATTAGTAAAAAGAAGAACGGAAGAGGTAAGTAGACTATAAAAAGCCAAGTCTCCAATTCCTATCTCTAATTTGGAAGTATCGTATACTCCTTCACCACTTTTGATTTTTTCTTCTACCTCAGCATTGCTCGGGTCGCTTTCATCATCATCATTGGATATAATATCCATCATTGTTTTAATGGGTCCACGCTTATAGAGGACAGCAAAGATATCCCACAAGGATATGCCTATTAATATAGCTAGCGTGCTCCAGAAAGGTAAAATAATGCTCATCGAAGCACTTACTAACAAGCTAATATATAGTACAATAAAATTTTTAGTTTTAATTGATTTTGAGGTAAAATAATTGTAAATGAGTAGAAAAACAAAAACTGCTGTAAAAAGAGGGTTATAGATGTTCGTAAATAAGAAATAGAGCGTGAGCACTAAAATAGTTTCAGAAAATTGAACAAATATTAAAAATATTATAACATCTAAAAACATTAAAGTGATGAAGAAACTGATAAAACCAAAACTCAATCCAAATATGTACTTTATAACACCCACACCTATTTTTCGAATTAAAAATATCATGATAAAAGCTGAAATTGCCGCTATTAATGTAAAAACAATACCGTTTAATACGACTCCTAATGCCCCAAATTCTTCTTCAGGAAAGTAACTTTCCTCAACTTGTACATCAGCGACAAAAAATGTGAGATAGGCTAAAATCCCCGCAACTACTACAGCAATAATTATTGGTAAAGGATAGAATGAAGATTTAATCCGGTATGTGGGAAGGAAATGAGGTACAAAATCCTTTTCTATAACTTCTTTTTCGTTTTCAGAACTTTCCAAATTTGAATGTGAATCATCTCGGCTATTATCTTGAAGATCTAAGGCTTTAGAGTCAGTCGGCATAAGGGGATTAACAAAAAATTTTAAATTTATTATTTAAAATTAAAAATTAATTATAACTTAAATATATAATAATAATGAATTATAATATAGCATAACCGCATGACAAAATAATTCAACTATGTCAAGATATCGAAAGAGACAGAATTTTTTAATTAAACAAGCTTTACCATTACAAGTAACTAAAAAAGTTTACAGACAAAGTATATATCCTTGTTACTTGGGAATTTCGTTTATTGGTAATATTTCACAAACTATTTTAAAGAAAATAAAGTTCTATTTAGATCAAATATTCGATTCTTTTTTTTTTGATATAATTTTTATGGGCGAGAGAAAGTTAGATCCTTCTGTTATTGATTTGAACATTAAGGAGGAATTTAACTTGTTAGACAGTACTTCAAAAAGAGTATTTCTTCAACCAACTAATAAATTTTACTCGATTATCAAGAATCAAATGAAGGAAAATAATTTAACTCTTGGCATAGGGTTGACGAATTTGCCAATTTATTCTAGTTGTGACGAAAAAATATTATTTCTTTTTGGTGAGGCTCATATTAGACATAGATGCGCTATAGTCTCTATTTTTAATTTATCAGATTTCCTTAAAAGTGGAATATTTCTAAGTAGGATAATCAAAGAAACGATCCATGAAGTCGGACATTTAATTTTAGGTCCTGAACATTGTCTTGGCGATTATTGTGTTATGCGTTTTTCTGCAAATATTATAGAAATTGATAGAAAATCATTTCATTTATGTAAGAAATGTAAACTAAAATTAGGAGAAATTAAAGTATTAGATAACTTTTAGAATGTCACATTTGGTAAGTGTTGGATGAATTCTTTAACTAACTCAACTCTTACTTTTCTATCTTCTCTATTATACCGCAATGGATAGAGTTGGTCAATTGTGAATTTATATAATTTGATCCATGTTTTCGATATTTCGCTTACTCTATAATGTTGAGCAATTTCTTGAGCATTTCTACCAAATTCAGCTCTTAAATCATCGTCTTTTAATAGTTTTACAACATAATCTTTGAATTGATCAAGGTTATTGGCTAAATAACCCGTCTTACCGTGTCGAATTATATTACTAATACCGCACGCATTTGCTCCGACATTAGGGGTTCCTTGGGCCATCGCTTCAAGCAACACAAGCCCTTCAGCTTCAATCCATGACCATAAACAAGTTAAATCTGCCGTATTATACAATTTTAGCAAGTCTGGAAAGGGAACCCTGCCCGCATAAGACACAAAATCTTTATATGGTTTCTTCTTTATTAATCGTTTTACATGATCTTTTGATGGACCAGCGCTACCCACTAATAACAAGTGCGCATCGGGAACTTCATCGTGAACTCTTTTGAATATTTTAATAATATCTAGTGGATGTTTTTCTGGAGACAATCGCGAAGCATAGAGAAGTATCTTTTTACCTTCTAAGCCATATTTTTCGCGAATTCCATTCTCTTTTAAATTTGTATAATATAAATCTCTTATGCCATTAGTCATACATACAATTGGTTCCTTAAACCGGTAATCTCTTAGTAAATCTTTTTTAGATTTAGTGGGTACATGAACAAAATCATATTTGTCGACAATATGGCGTTCGTATCTCCAAATGAAATCTCCTTTAGTCAACAGTTTACCAATTACAGGTACATATTGAGCCGTATAATATTGTAAAGGACTATTGTGAGTCCCGATCATAGGTATTCCTAGATATTTAGCCCAATTGATAGCCATAGACCCTACGACTGCGTGTGTATGGATATGAGCAAGATCTAAATAATCGTGTTGGCAAAAAAAGATTTTAAGTAAAGGGACTGTTAAAACGAATCCCGTATTATGTCCGATAATCGCACCTCCAAGTTCGTGAAAATGCAATGTTTTTGGTATTTTATATCCATTTTGAATTCGAGGTGCAAATACATGGACATTGTGGCCAAGATTTGCAATTGCTTCTGAAAGGAATCTAACAGCATGAGCAGTTCCATTGATTTGGCTATACATAGTGCTAAAAAAACCAATGTCAAGAGCTCGTTTAGCCATAGTCAGAGTCCAAAAATAAATATTATTAATAGTATTATATATATATAGACATATGTCTAGGTTTTTAAACTGTTTCTTTTATTAAAATTTTCACGGTTTCTTAATAAAATCGTTAAAACCATTAATTTTATATGCAATAATTTAAAATTGAATTTAATCTTTTAAATTCCAGAGGAACTCCAAATATTACGCGCTTTTAGTCATAGTTATTTTTGATATATACTTTAAAAATTTAGGTGTAAAAATTATGCAAAATTATCATATGCTAAAAAAAGAAAGAGAGATAACAGACAATACCAAAATAGCTCAAATTATGAAGCATGGTAAGTATGTAACAATTTCGATGTGTAGAATGAACGAACCTTATATTACTACTTTAAACTATGGTTTTGACGAGGAACAAAATTCTTTATATATTCACAGTGCAAATATGGGTTTAAAGCTTGATATTCTAAAGGAAAATCCTAATATCTGCGGTACAATTATCGAAGATTTAGGCTATACTATGGGTGGTTGCTCACATAAATATCGTTCTCTTGTATTTTGGGGGAAAATGGTATTTATAAAAGATTTGGAAGAAAAAAAACATGGTTTTAATGTAATATTAAATCATTTAGAAGAAAATCCAAGTAAAATGAAAAGGAAACTTCTTAAAAACGAAAAATCTTATGTGGACACATGCATTATGAGGTTGGATATTAAGAAGGTGACAGGGAAGGCCTCAGAATAGAAGTTTTATAAATTTATAGTGGAGATTCAAAGAATCATAAATTTTTTTTTAATTGCATGATATATCAATAATATGGATCTTGCTGAAGAGAAAAAAATTGTTGAGGAAATTTTACAGAATAGAAGGTTGTCTTATTCGATTGAATTAGTAGATATCGAGGGAGATAAATATACAATACGTAATAATTTTGGCTCTACGATAGTATATTACAAAAAGGACGATAAATATTACCTAGAAACAGAATTAGAATAATTTTTAAAGATTATTCTATACAAATTGTTTTGATACTCTAATTTTAGAACTTTATCTCCTATATAAATACGAATTACAACCTAAGGAAACGATAAATCACGTACCATTTTTACTTTTAATAAGTTGATTTGAAATATATATTAAATAAGAAATATAAACTAAAAGACATAAAATTATAAGATTATTATTTTTTTATTTTAACAGAGAAAGAGTTAAATTAATATTAAATTCTGGCTAAGTTTATGGGAAGAAGAAAGCTTAAATCTAAAGGATCTGAGGATACATTCACTGAAGAATTTCGCGCGGTTATAGACAATTCTACATCTCTTTCTATGTATAATGAAAAAAGGAGATCAGTCTGTGTTATTCGTAAGAATTTAGCTAAAGACTATGAAATTGAAGTAGATTCTTCAGAAGCACCAGTATTAAATAAATTTTTAGAAAAACCTCAACCTTTTGAAAGTTCAATGGCAAATTTAAATATTTTAGAAGAAGAAATTTTCCCCTTAATAGACGCTTTTAAAAACACATTTGGAGCGGAAAAAGAGCTAAAATTGCGTTCCATTAAACTTGCTGTTGGTGGAAGCAATGCAGATTATGTTACGATCAGAGAGAAAGACTTAATAAAATATGATGTAAAACCGACTTTAAGTGGTTTGAGAGATTTTATTAAAGAAAATAATGATAGTATCTTAGGTTTTCTTGATAGTGAATATATAAGCGAAGAAGGAAATGTTATTTATTTGAATTGCGAGAAAAGAGATGTTTCTGATAACATTTATTCAGTAAAAATTGTAATACTTGCTTCAATGCAACAGCGAGGATATTTTCTCCAACAAGAGCATAAATATTATGGTATGCAATTATTCATCATTATAGAATCAAAAATACCGAATGATGATAAGTTACTTGGATTCATGAAAGAATTAGGAATTGATTGGGAATTAATCTTTTTTAGAAGGAGATTAGCAATTCACGATTGGACTGAGATTGAGTGTCAAGCAGATTCTGACAACCTTAAAAGTTTTTTAAGAGTTAGGTATGACACTTTAAATTATTTTGACATTAATAATATTATCAGATTAATAGATAAAAACAGTTTACCTTTTAATGTGGCTGATAAGATGGGTTCTTTATTGTTTAAGATGAAATCTGAAAGATCCATTCAATTAAAAGATAAAAAAAATTATGACAATATAGGATACGACGAAACAATAAACAATGGGACATTACATTCAATTGATGAATATTCGCTAACTTTGAAAAAAGCGGAAATTGCTGCTGCTGCTAAAATTGCTTGTGCTTACTTAGGTGTCCATACACAAATTAAAGTTGATAGAGATATTTCTGATGCAGAAATTATAAAATATCAAGAAGAATTAACTAATTTTTAAAATTCAGTATCACCCTTAAAAAATAATAAAAGAATTAGTAAGAGTTATTGAGATAATAACCTTTAATTTAACTTATAGGATTCTTTTAGTAAGGAGTGGTTAATTTCACCAACAGTAATACTCTTTCCTGTTCTTACATTTGTTACCGTATAAATCGCTGGAGCAAATAACCCTGGATCGATTGCATAAAAATCATAGTTAGCTGCCTTAAATGTTTCAATAAAAGGCTTACCATAACTTGATGAGGTATTGGCTGGAGCTTTTTTCATGAGATCAAACAACTCATCTTGTTTGTCTTTTTCTATATCGATAGTATAATATGTCATACCTGCAGCACTAATTGAGTCATTTGTTCGACCCATTGCTCCTAAATCATCTTTAGCAATAGGTGCAACAGTGGCAGTTCCAAACCCATCTTTGATTACATCAAGCGGAAATTTTATTTCATGCAACTTGTGAAGACCTGTTTCAACTATTCGTGCTGCAACTTGAATAGATCCTGTTAAACATGCGGTAGGAGCGCAGACAGCATATGTTTTGTTTGGTGCGATTCCACATTTTTCGGCTACTATAGACATTACTTCCTCGTTAGGTAATTTCGCAGTCTCAAAAACGATAATAGCACAATCAGAATCATCATTATAGTTAAGTTCTCCGAATAATTTCTCAACTTTACTTTTAGCTCTAGCGGGTCCCGATCCTAAAGATTCAAAAACCTTCTTTTTTTTAATTACACCATCTTTTTCAACTTCTTTCTTTAGTTTTACATTCCATCCCGCTAGTTGAGATGCCATGCAAGATATTAGAGGATGGGAGGTATAAACATTAACACTTGGTAAGTAATGACCATCTAAGTTATAAGAAGCAAAATCTATTGTTCCTAATCCCCCCATACAAATTTCACCTACTAATTTTCCACCGCTCCATGAAGCGTTTGTCATATCTAAGACTGTAGCCCCATTATCGTATTTAAATATTTCAGTTTTATAATATTCTTTCCTTTCTATTATATTTTGAACAAGTTTTAAAGCTAACTCGTTAATTTTAATATGGTGAGTCATATTTTTCACGCATTTTTTTTTTAATTGAGTATTTAATATTAAATTCTTATTTTAATTTAAATTTAAATTAATTATATAAAGTTTATATTAAGATCATTAAAAAAAAATGAATAACATAAATAAAAGCCTTAAACTACTAAATTCTGATTTAACTGAGACAAAAAAATGGTTTTTAGATCGTTTACAAAAATTTAAAACCTCCGTTCATATCTATTCTCATTTAGATGCAGATGGTTTATCATCTGGAGCAATTCTTGGGAAAGCTTTATATCGAGAAAACATTCCTTTTCAAATTTCTGTTTTAAGACAGTTAGAAAGAGAAGAAATTGTTAAGATTGTAAGTAAAACTCAGGATACTAAGAATATTTTGATATTTTCTGATTTTGGAAGCGGGCAATATTTAGAACTTACTCAAAAATTGAATAATAAAAATGGGAATAATCCTTTTATTATTTTAGATCACCATCTACCGCAAAATATATCAAATAAAGATGACGAGAAAATTAAAGAAATTTATTCAAATTCAAGACCTTGGCATATCAATCCGTATTTTTACGATGTTGATGGTAGTAGTGAAATCTCAGGTGCGGGACTATGCTATTTTTTTGCAAAAATATTAAACGAGAAAAATATCGATTTATCTCCTATTGCGCTAGTAGGAGCTACAGGTGATATTCAAAGTCGAGGTCCTAATAATTCTTTTAAAGGATTAAATTCCACAATTTTAGAACACGCTATTACAAAAGATTTAGTAGAAGTAATCAACGACCTAAACTTTTCTCCGATTAAACCATTAAATGAAGCAATTTCGTATTCAAGGAGTATTCACCTGCCAGGATTAAGTGACAATACTAGTAAAATGCTAAAATTTTTACAATCTTTAGGAATTTTAATGAAGAATTCAGATGGAGGTATAAGAACATTAAATGATCTCAATCAGGACGAGAAACAAAAAGTATCTTCTGCAATTATTGAATATATAACTCTAAAACTCGACGTTGAACCCTCAGAGATAATAAAAAAACTCATAATTAAAAGGTACATATTAAAAAATGAAATAGTTGGATCTGAATTACACGATTTAAACGAATTTTCATATCTCTTAAATTCATGTGGAAGGAGTAATAATGGGTCATTGGGAATTGCTATTGCAATGGGAGATAGAAGATTGGCTTACAATAAAGCTCGAGACCATCTAATACATTATAGGAAATCTTTAGCACAATCATTATCATGGTTAAAAGAAAAAAATAAAATCCAATATAAGGATTACAT
>Ga0255055_10000092_pt1 | contig 64639 bp, 50 predicted proteins | sample JV7_2_27_MG_FD_188633 | JGI IMG/M metagenome (GOLD analysis project Ga0255055, IMG submission 188633) | Seawater microbial communities from Jervis Inlet, British Columbia, Canada - JV7_2_27 | ecosystem: Environmental > Aquatic > Marine > Inlet | place: Canada: British Columbia | collected... | reverse complement strand
CGACGCAGACGAGCGCCACCACCAGCATCTCCTGGGTGAGCTTCTCGCGCAGCGTCGCGATCGCCCGCTCGATCAGCTGCGAGCGGTCGTAGGAGACGTGGACCTCGACGCCCTCCGGCAAGCCTTGTTTGAGCTCGGCGAGGCGCGTCTTCACCCGTTCGATCACCTCGCGGGCGTTCTCGCCGAAGCGCAGCAGCACGATGCCCGTGACCACCTCGCCCTCGCCGTTCATGTCGACGAGACCCCGTCTCACCTCGGGCCCGAACTGGATGCGGGCCACCTGGCGCAGCAGGACCGGCGCGTGTCGCTTCGGATCGACGGAGACCGGAATCGTCTCGAGGTCGTCGAGCGACTCGATGTAGCCCTCGCTCCGCACCATGAACTCGGTCTCGCCCATCTCGATCAGCCGCCCGCTGGTCTCGAGATTGGCGCCGCGGATCGCGCTCTGGACCTGCGAGAGCGTGACTCCGAAGGCGCGCAGCTTCTCGGGATCGACCTCCACCTGGTACTGGCGGACGAAGCCGCCCACCGAGGCCACCTCGGAGACGCCCTCCAGGCTCATCAGGTCGTAGCGGAGGTACCAGTCCTGGATGGTGCGCAGCTGGGCGAGATCCAGGCCGCGAAAGTCGGCGGCGCGCTGGAGCTCGCGCCTCGAGATGCGCCGATCTCCATCGCGATCGAAGGCCTCGACGAGATAGCGGAGGGAGTTCTCCCGAAACGCCTCGGGACTCTCGGAGGCCCGACTCTTCTCGACGGTGAAGAGATCGGCGAGCTGGTCCTCTGAGTAGACCGGAACCTCCTGCCCTCCCACCTGCTCCTTTCGAAGGCAAAGGCCGAGGAGCGTCCAGGCGCAGCCCTCCCGGGCGCCGATCAGGTCGCGCTCCTCGGGCTCCGGAAGCTCGTCCTCCTCGACCTCGCCGGAGCCGTCGGTGTCGAGAGCGCGGCGGAGCACGCGGGAGCGCGGGCTCGAGTCGGTGAGCGTGTACTGGTAGACCCAGCCCACCCCCGTGGCGTCGGGGCCCAGCTGTGGCGTCAGGCCGGCGGGCAGGCGCCCCTGCACGTAGTTCAGGTACTCGAGCGTTCGCGAGCGCGCCCAGTAGAGGTCGGTCCCGTCCTCGAAGATGATGTAGACCATCGAGAAGCCGAAGAACGAGTAGCCGCGCACCACCCGCGCGTAGGGCACCGAGAGCATCGCGGTGGAGAGCGGATAGGTGACCTGGTCCTCCACCACCTGGGGCGCCTGACCCGTGTACTCGGTGAAGACGATCACCTGGACGTCGGAGAGATCCGGGATCGCGTCCACCGGCATGCTCGCCACCGCCCACCAGCCAATGGCCCCGACGAGGAGACCGATCAGGATGACGAAGAAGCGGTTGTCGACGCAGGCCTCGATGATTCGCGCGATCACGGCTCTGCCCCGCCTTCCGCGGCGACCTTCGAGCGCCGGGCCAGCATCTTCCGGATCGCCTCCTGAAGCTGGCTCTCCGAATCGAGCAGGAACTGGCCGCTCACCACCACGGGGTCGCCTTCCTCGAGCCCCGAGAGCATCTCCGTCATGTGGTGGTCGCCGGTGAGACCGGTCACGACCTCCCGGGGCTCGAAGCGCCCTTCGCCGACGGAGACGAAGACGATCTTGCGCCTCCCAGAGTCGAGGATCGCCTCGGTGGGGATCGCCAGCACGTCGTCCCTGCGGCGGGACTCGATGTACACCGTCGCGAACATGCCCGGCTTGAGGCGCATGTCCGGATTCTCGAACTCGAGGCGTACGGTAAGGGTGCGGGTGATCTCGCTCAGCGTCGGGTAGATGTAGGCGACCTTTCCCTCCAGGACCTTGCCCGCCTCGTAGGAGAGCTCCATCTGAGCGGGCTGACCGACCTCCACCCAGGGCGCGTCGAACTCGTAGATCTCGGCCGTGACCCAGATGTGGCGGAGGTCGCCGACGCTGTAGAGGTCCTCGCCCGCCTTGACCCGCGCTCCCTCCACCACGTTCTTCTGCAGGATGTATCCCGAGCGCGGCGAACGGATGGGAAAGGTACGGCGAACCTTGCCGGACCTGGCGATCGAGGCGATGTCCCGCTCCGCGAGGCCCCAGAGGTCGAGTTTCCGCCGGGCGGATCGGGCCAGGTCGCTCCCGGCTCCCTGGGTCCGCAGCGCCAGCAGGTACTCCTGCTGGGCCGCGACGAGCTCCGGCGAGTAGATCTCGAAGAGGGTCTGGCCCTTCTCGACCGGGTCGCCGGTCTTGTCGACGTGGATCCGCTCCACCCAGCCGGAGAAGCGAAGGTTGACGGCCGAGATCTGATCCTCGCCGACCTCGACCTCGCCGATGGTCCTCAGGTGGCGGAAGACGGTCTGGCGCCGAGCCGGCTCGATCCGTACGCCCATGTTCTGGACCACCATCGGATCGATGGAGACGGCACCCGACGCCGACTCACCCGGCGCCTGGTCCTCGTAGACGGGAACCAGGTCCATTCCGCAGATCGGGCAGGTCCCGGGCCCCTCTTCAACAACGTTGGGGTGCATCCCGCAGCTGTAGAGCTCCACAACGTCGGACGCGACCGCCGTCTCGGCGGACGGCGGAGAGGTCTCCTTGCCGCAGGCCAGGAGGAGCGAGCAAGCTGCCATGAAGATGAGGATAAATCGCGTCACGGTCGTCCTCCGCGGGGCGCAGTGCCCATGGTGGCGTCGGCCGCCGCCGCTTGGATGTGGGTCTCGGCCGTCGACCCGAGCAGGGTTCGCTCCAGGTCGAGGAGGGCGACCTCGGCCTCGAAGAGCGTCGCGAAGTCGGCCCGGTCGACGCTGTAATCGGAGTAAGAGGCCTCGAGTGTGGCCCGAGCGTCGGGCGTCAGGTTGTCGCGGTACTCGACGGCCTGCTCGAAGGCTCGCGTCCAGCGGGCGTGAATGGCAGTCAGATCGGACTCGATCCGGTCCAGCTCTGCCGCGAGCCGGGCTCGGCCTGCCCGGGCCACCTGAAGCTGTGCGGCCCGCTCGGCCCGGCTGCGCTTCGCACTCCCCCATGGAATCGGAATCGAGAACCCCGCAGAGATCTGATCGGTGCCGTCGTCCAGGGAGGTGTCGACGGTTCGAACCCGATACTTCATCCAGACGTTGACGTCGGGACGGCCCTCGACCCGCGCCAGCTCCGCCGCCGTCTCCGCGGTGCGGATCGAGTCCTCGAGACGCTTGAGCTCGGGTCTCTCCTCGCGGGCCAGGGCGAGCCACTCGGAGACGCTTCCGCCAACGGGCCTCGGATCCAGAGCGGACGGCGTGGCGAACGACCTCTTCGCGTCTCGGGAGAGCGCCCGGGAGAGCGCGGCGCTGAGCACGCTGTCGGCCCGAACGAAGTTCCCAAGATCGTCGCGCAGCCGGTCCCTCAGCACGCCGAGCCGGAGGAGCTGATGCTGACCCGCTGCGCCCGTCTCGTAGCGGGCCCGGACCGCCTCCAGGAGCTCCTCGATTCGAGCAATGTGCTCGCGCGTCACCTGTTCCAGCATCCGCGAGAAAGCGAGCTTCCAGAACAGCTCGAAGACCTGACCGCGCAGTTGGAACTGGGCCTCGGCCAGCGCGTGCCCGCTGGCCTGTGTGCGCGAGGCCGCCACCTTCTCGCGGAGTCTGCTCCACCCCCAGGGTGGGACGGTCTGCTGCGCCTGGAACTGCAAGGCGCTCATGGGATGATCGCGCAGCGAGAAGGAGTCCACGGGCGCATTCGAGTATTCGATTCCGATCACCGGATCGGACCAGGTGCCGGCGGCGCCCGCGAGAGCGTCGAGCTCGGCGACGCGGGCGCGCAACGCCTCGAGACTCGGATTCGCTTCGATGGCCTCGTCGGCGAGCACGCTCGGGTCGTCGACCGCCAATGCGGAGGTCGTCAGTGATGCAAGGAATAGAAGTGCGGAGAGGCTCCGGACGACACGTCCTCTCCCCCACGACGGAGTCGTTCTTTTCGTCACGATTGGCTCCCGATCAGGTCAGACGTCGGGTCTGATCTCTGCTTCGCGCGGCGTGCAATCGCGCGGGAGAGACCCGAGGCCGCCCGCTAACAAGCGCTGCCGGTTGCACGGTGCCCGTCGGGCACACGGACACCCTGACACGGATGAGGTCCGAACAGGCCGGGAATCAGATCAGGAGCGGTGGGTTCCGGAAGTGGAAGGGAGAGTTCAGACGCTCCGCTGGGCGTGACTTGGGGAGGAAATCCGACCTGGCGCGGACCTCACCGAGATCGACGCAGGCCAGCATCGGAGACGCGGCGGAAGCCGGGCCGGGACTGGAGATCGGAGCGACTGTCGCATGAGTCAGGGCGGTGCAGCAGCCCTTCTCGCAGGACTCGCCGGACCTCTCCGAGAGCGGCTCGGGGAGGGGAACGCCACCGCCGTGGCATCCGGCGTGATCGGACGCGGCCACCTCGGAGGGGCGGACATGGGCAATGACCTGGGAATCTTCGAGCTGATCACAGAGCACCTGGCACAGGGCCGACCCGGTCGACCCGAAGAGAAGCAGCGCGATCAGCAGAACTCTCACCTCGAGAATCACCCCAAACCCACCCTTTTTTCCACCGGTGGGCTTTTCTCCAACACCAGCCCCGCGCTCACCCGCCTCGCGCCGGCCTCCGGCCGGCTTTGCCGATGGCCTCGTATCGGCGGACACTCCCACAGAACATAAGCCCATCCGCACAAAGGTCCAGTCAGCCGGTGCCACACCCCGAGGAGGCACCGAGCCCGGAATCTCTGCACCCCCCACCTTTGACGCCAAGGCTGCCTCGCTCCCGCTTGCCCCTACCCGGTCGTTCCGACCCCGGGGAAGCCCCCGGTGCACCGCGACCACGGTGCTGTGGCCTGCGGGCGCAGGAGAGCCCAGCAGCGCAGATAAAAGCGAGTCATGAATCCGGGGTAGGGGGGGGTGAAATCTGGAGAAATATCTGCGATACACTCCCCCCTGAGTCGGATCGAAAGCGGCGCAGCTGTCAAGGTGGCTGGTGTCAGCTGAACGAGACGTAGACGGCCTTTCTCCAGCTCGGCCGTGGTGTCGCACGGAACTCCGATCCGGCGAGGGATTCGCCGAGCGCGCCAGGCGGGCAGGGTAGTTGTGGTGACCACCGCGGCCATGCGAGCCTCCGGCGACTCGGAGTCGGCGGGAGACCGAAGCGCGATCGACGCCGGCGGTGAAGGGCTGGGATCGGTTGGCGAGGGCCCGATCGTCCCACCGAGGAGATCCAGGCGGGCACGGAAGCTGCATCGAGGTGTGGCCAATCCTCCAAATGGGCCAGACCTCCCGTTCTCGACCGGGTTTGAAGAAAAGACTGGAGGACTGAGCGAAATGGGGCCTGAGGGACCGATTCCCAGGACCAGTCCACCGACTCAGACGAGCCGATCCTGGCACGCATCGAACGCGATCACCGTCGCATCGTCAACTTCTACCTCAGGAAACTCGCTGCAGCACAGGAGCCGAGCCGGATCCGCGAGCTGCTGGACCCCCTGCCCGAGATGCTCTCGAAGCACTTTGCCGATGAGGAGGGTCCGGAAGGGCTCTGCGACGGCCTGCGAGCCATCCGGCCATCGCTGGACTCCGAACTCAAGTCCTTGCGAGGTGAGCATCGAAGAGTGTTGAAGGCGGTAGAAGCACTCCAGCGGCAGGCGCAGCGCGCGAAGCGCCACGCCCGGCCCTGATCAGCCAATCCCTTATTTCCTCATGATCCAAGGAGCGAAGTGATTCGATCATGTCTGCTGAATCGACGACGACCCGCAGTGATGCTGATGCCCCCTCCGACGGCGTGAACCCGCCGGGCAACGGGAACGAGGTGCGCGTCCGGAGGATTCCAGAGCAAATCGTCGAGATCGTCAGCGACTCGGGCGAGGGCGCACAGACCGCTGGCCAGCTCTTCGGCACCGTCTGCGCGAAGATGGGAAACGGGCTCTGGACCGTCGAGATCATCCCGGCGGAGATCGAGCCTCCCGCGCGCTCCCAGGCCGGCGCCAGCGGGATCCGCATTCGGTTCGCCACTCAGCCCATGACCAACATGGGCGACCAGGCCGACCTGGTGGTCTCCTTCAACGAGCAGGTGCTCTACAGCCGCATCGACCAGAACGCGCTGCGCAGTGGCACCGTGCTGCTGATCGACGACCGCTGGGCCTCCGACGAGGACCCGAAGATCCAGGAGGCGTACCAGAAGGCGCTGGATGACTTCCGCGCGCGCGGCTACGACGTGCGGGAGATCCCCATCCACAGCGAGACCAGCAAGGTCACCGACAACCCCCAGCGCGGCAAGAACATGTGGGTGGTGGGGCTGCTCTGCGCTCTCTACAACCGCAACCTGGAGATCGCCAAGGAGGAGGTGGCGAAGATCTTCGAGCGCAAGCGCAAGGGCCAGGCCGTGATCGACATGAACCACCAGCTGCTCGATGCCGGCCACGCCTGGGCGATCGAGCATCTCGACGAGCGCTTCGACGTTGTCTCCGAGGAGCAGGACAAGGCGATGGTGGTGATGAGCGGCAACGCCGCCGTCGCCATGGGAGCCATGGCCGCCGGCATCGAGGTGTGCAGCATGTACCCGATCACGCCGGCCACCTCGGCCACCCACTACCTCGCCTCCGTCTTCCACGAAGCCGGCGGCGTGATTCACCAGGCCGAGGATGAGATCGCCGCGGCGGGCTTCGCCATCGGAGCCTCCTACGCGGGAAAGACCGCCATCACCATCACCTCGGGTCCCGGGATGGCGCTCAAGACCGAGATGCTCGGCCTTGCGGTGATGGCCGAGATTCCGCTGGTGGTGGTGAATGTGCAGCGGGGCGGCCCCTCGACCGGGCTACCGACCAAGGTGGAGCAGGGTGACCTGCTGTCCTCCCTCTTCGGGATGCCGGGGGATTCCCCCAAGGTGGTGATGGCCGCCTCCAGCATCGAAGAGTGCTTCCACTTCGTGATCACCGCGCGGAAACTCGCCGAGGCGTTCTACACCCCGGTGATCGTCCTCACCGACGCGAACCTGGCCACCGGCCAGACCTCCTTCCCGATGCCGGAGCCCAACGAGGACTGGCTCTCGCCGCCGGTGGACCAGTCGCCGTGGAAGGAGGGGGTGGCCCCTTACGCGTGGGATCAGGAGACGGGCCTCTCGCGACGCCCGGTTCCCGGTCAGGCGGGCGGCGCCTTCGTGCTCACCGGGCTGACTCACGACGAGAACAGCCACATCGCCTACGAGTCGGCCATCAACCAGCAATCGATGAGGATGCGCAGCCGCAAGATGGCCGCGCTTCAGAAGACCCTCAAGCCCCCGAAGGTCCACGGAGACCCCGAGGGTGACCTGCTGGTGGTGGGCTGGGGCTCGACGCGCAGTGCCATCGACGAGGCGGTCGATCGCATCCGCAAGGACGGGCGCAAGGTCGGCTCCTTGTGTCTGCGCATCCTGTCGCCCATGGAGCCGGGACTGAAGGAGATCTTCTCCCGATACAAGCGCGTCATGACGGTCGAGATCAACTACAGCGACGACCTCGGCGACCCGCTGATCGACGAGGAGAACCGGCGTTACGCCCAGCTGGCGTGGCTGCTCCGCGCCCACACCCTGGTAGACGTCGACTGCTGGTCCCGGGTGCCGGGTCAGCCGCTTCCCCCCTGGATGATCGAAGAGGCCCTCCGCGGCCGCCTTGAAGGAATCAAGTGATGTACGGACTCAAGACCGACTGGCTCGAAGAACCCACCCCCCGCTACTACACGCTCGGGGATTACGAGAGCGAACCCGCCCGCTGGTGCACCGGCTGCGGGGACCACGCCGTGCTGACGGCGGTGCAGCGGATCTGCAGGGAAGAGCAGCTCCCGCCCGAGAAGACCGTCTTCGTCTCGGGCATCGGCTGCTCCAGCCGCTTCCCCCACTACATGAAGACCTACGGCTTCCACGGGCTGCACGGGCGGGCACTACCGGTCGCCTGCGGGATCCGCTCCCGCCGACCCGACCTGCACATCTTCGTCGCCACCGGCGACGGCGACTGCTGCTCGATCGGCACGGCTCACTGGATCCACGCCATCCACTACAACATGAACCTGGTGGTGATGCTGTTCGACAACAACTGCTACGGCCTCACCAAGAACCAGACCTCTCCCACCTCGCCGAAGGGCGCGAAGTCCAACACCCACCCCCGCGGTGCGGCGCTCGAGCCGCTCAACCCGGTGCAGACCACGCTGGGGATCGCCAACGCCTCCTTCGTGGCTCGGACCGTGGACTGGAACCCGCCCCACCTGTTCGCCACGCTGCAGGCCGCCCACCGGCACCAGGGGTTGTCGTTCGTGCAGATCATCCAGCGCTGCCCCCATTACAAGCAGGGCGTTCACGATCCGCTCCAGAGCGATCCTTCCCAGCTCCTGCTGATGACGCACCCCGACGGGATCCAGCTGGACGACTCCATTCAACGGATCTTCAAGAACCAGCAAGAGCACGACCCCTCGGACATGGATACCGCCCGGGAGCTGGCCGGCGGCGATGGAGCCATTGCAATCGGTCTCTTCTATCGAGACCAGTCGCTGGATCGCTACGACGAGTACACGGCCCTGGGTATCGCCACAGCGCGGGACGAGAAGATCGCCGCGCTCAATGCCGAGCTCAGCCGTTACCAGATCTGAACCGAGCGGAGGTGACCCGTCGTGGAGGCGAGGCTCGCGGAGCAGTCGCAAGCGGTACTTACTGGCTCGGAGGCAGTCGCTCGGGTCGAGCGGACCATCGCCGCTGACGCGGTGGCGCGAGATCCGGCGGTTGCCGAGGGCCTGGCCATGGCCGGCGTTCGATCGGCGAGCCTGGTCGATGGACCGAGCATCGGAGCGGCAGACGGAATCGCGGTTTCCGAGGCATCGTGCGTGCACCACGTGCACGCTCCGCCGGGCTTTGAGCGGGGCGGAGCCTTCGAGCTCGCCGCCACCTCGGTTCAGCAGGCCACCGACCACTGCCTGGCGGCGCATCTCCTGAGCCGAAGGCTGGGCCGCGCGGGTCTCTGCTCCCTGGCGCCCTCTCTGGCGAAGGATCTGAATCTGGTCAGCCTGCCCGAGCCGGGCCTGATCGCGGACCTGCTCGCGGCCGACGCCGGAGCTCCTGAGCCGGACGCAAGTCCCGACCGGATCGTCGACCTGGCGCGGGAGGTGCTGCGGGCGGTGGGCGATCGCACCAGCAGGCCGGCAGACCTGGTGGATGTCCAGGGAGACGGGGGTGCGGAGGTCGTCCTGGTGGCGTCCGGCGCAGACACGGCACCGGCACGGGCGGCTGCCAGCGCCCTGACGGAGGCGGGAGTCGCCGCAAACGCCCTCTCGGTGATCCTGGTGCGCCCCTTCCCCGAGGCAGAGGTCCGGAAGGCCTTGAGTGCCAGCCGCATGGTGCTGGTCGTGCACGCTCCCGGGGAGCCGAGCGCCTTGCTCGCACCGGTCCGCGGAGCCGTCGATGAGAAAACCGAGGTGCATCCGCTTGCAGCTGCGAACCCAGCGCAGATGATCGAGGCGCTCCGCAAGCACCTGCCCGAGGGCAGCTTCGAGACACAGAAGCTGGCACTGGCGCCCGAAGAGGCGCCATCCCGACGGCTGGTGGTCGCTCCGGAGGGTCCGTGGGGCGAGCAGACAGCGCGCCGGGCTCTCGCCGCGCTGGGTCACCTCGGCTCGCTTCGGGTGGGCGGGAGCACGGGCAACCAGCTCGGAGCGACGGTCTTGCACTGGGACAGCGCGGAGATCCCCGAGGAAGGGACGGATCTGCTGCTGGCCTCCTATCCGGCCGTCCTCGATCCGCAGGGTGCCCTCGGCCTGGTCCGGCCGCGGAGCGCGGTGGTGGTCCTGGCCGAGGCGGAGTCCTCTCGGGAGCTGGCGCGGCTGCTGAGTCCAGGAGCGTGGCACGTTCTCCATGAGAAGGAGCTGCGCGTCCACTGGTTGGCTCCGCCGAGCGCCCCGGGCGAGACGTCGTCCGACGAGATGGACCGCGCGGCCTCACTGGCGCTGGCCGGCGCCGCACTCGCCGCGGTCCGGCAGCCCGCGGATCCGGCCCGTATGGCGGAAGAGATCTCGACCGGCGACGACGAGACCAGCCGTTGGCTGCGCGAGGGTGCGGCGGCGGTTCGCTCCCTCGATCCCGCGGCTCTCGATGCCCCGCTGGCGACCGAGGAGCTGAACTTCCGCTCGGCGCCAGAGCTTCCCCGCATGCCCGATGCAGTGGACGACCCGGAGGAGAGGCAGCGCCAGGCGCACTGGATCCGGCGCTTCCACCGTCTCGGGGCGAGAACCTTCGATCCGGCACCGCGTCTGCCCGTCCGACCGGCGGTGCTCGACAGCCTGGCCTCGACGTTGCGCGGAACCTCCCCTGACCCCTTCGTCCTCGTTCCCTGCCAAGACGCCGAGCGGCCGATCGCCGCCCGGGGGCTTCGCGAGTTGCTGGATGAGGAGCTCGACGCCATGGAGGCCGCCGGTTGGGACCCGGGCGCCCTTTCCGGGAACCTCGAGTCGCTGGTGGCCATCGCCACGCGTCTGCTGGCCGAGCGCGGCCCAGGTACCGAACTGGAAAGTCTCCTCTCGGCCGCCGGTGAGGAGCTGGCGTCGAAGCTGGCGCTGCCCGAGGAGGACGCCCTCACCCTGCGCAACAACTTGGAGGAGCTTCGCGGCCGTCTGCCCGGCGGAGCCCGGGTGCTGGGTCTCGAAGCCGATACTCCCCTGCGTCTCTATCTGGAGGTGCTGGACGCGGTTCGCGCGCCGCTGCGGCGGCGCTTCACGGCGCAGCTGGAGCGGCACCGGGAGCGGCTCCGCGACCTGCTGCAGCTCCACCAGATGAGCTCCGCGGACGGCCGAACGCCCGAAGCCCTCACCGCCCAGCTCGGCGCCACGGCGGCGCAGCTGATCGATCCGGACGTGCTCTCCCGAACCTTGCCCGCAGGGGCCGGCCCGGCGCAACTGGATGAGACCCGTCGGCAGCGCATCGAAGAAACCATGGCGACCATCGACGGCCACCTCGAGCAGCAGGGTCGGCTCCCCAGGGTCGTGTTTCTCCGCGCGCCGGGAGTGGAATCCCAGCTGCCGGTGGAGGAGCAGGAGGAGCACCCCGACCCCCTGGCGGCCGCGGTAGGTTATTTCGACGGAACCGCGCGTCGCCTGGCGAGAGTGTTCCGGGCCGCCCGGGTGGCAGGCCTGGAGGCCGAGGGAAACTACCGTCCCGAACTCCACGACGAGGTCCTGGCCGATCTGGACTGGGAGTCCTTCACGGCCGAGGAGCTGGCGTTGGTGCCGCTGGTGACGGTGGTGACCAGCGGGCGCAGCCTGCGACAGCGTGGGCAGGGCTCCCTGTCACAGCTACTGCGCTCGAGCCGCCCCGTTCACGTGATCGTCCAGGACGAGGTGGGAGCCCCCGATGAGGCGGAGGATCTCTCCAGCTTCCACATCGACCTGGGCTACCTGGTGATGGCGCATCGGGAGGTCTTCGCCGTCGGCTCCACGCTGGCACGTCCCGATCGATTGACGGAGGGACTGGTCCGCATGGTGCGCGCACCGAGACCGGGCGTGGCGCTGATGCACCTGCCGGCTCGAGAGCTGGCCTCGTGGCATGCACTGCTCGCCGAGGCCGCGCTCCGCGGGCGAGCCTGCCCTTACTTCCTCTATGACCCGGACGCCGGAGCGAGCTGGGCCGACCGCTTCGACCTGGAGGGGAATCCCCAGCCGGATTGCGCCTGGCCGATTCACCAGGTCAGCTATCTGGAGGGGGGAGACGAGAAGAATCTGGAGGTGGCGTTCACCTTCGCCGACGCGGTGGCCCTGGAGCCGGCGTACCTGCGTCACCTGCGCGTCATCCCGCGTGCCGCCTGGGACGATGAGAGCCAGCGGCCCCTGGCCGAGTACCTGGAGGCCCTCGACCTGGAGGGTCGCCAGCCCTCGATCCCGTACCTGTGGGTCATCGACGAGACCGAGACCCTCCAGCGCGCCGTGGTGACCCGCGAGCTCGCCATGGTGTGCCGCGACCGGCTGCGCGGCTGGCGCGTCCTCCAGGAGCTCGGTGGCTACGAGAACTCCTATGCGCAGCGGGCAGCGGCCGCGGCTCGCGAGCAGGTGCTGGCCGAAGCCGCCCAGGAGCGCGCAGAGCTCGAGCAGGCCCATGCCGAAGAGCTGGCGGGGGCACGCGGCGAGGGGGCCCGCGAGTCGATGGAGCAGCTGGCCGCGGTCCTGATCAACCCGGCCGCGCTCTCGGCTGCCGCCCCCGTCGCGGCGGCTCCCGCGGCGCCGCTCGCGGTGGAGCCGGCGCAGGAGGCCGCCGCAGAGCCCGCGGCGGAGGAGCTTCCGGAGGAGGAAGCCCTCGCCTTCGACGAGCCCTACATCGATGCGCCGCTCTGCACCACCTGCCACGAGTGCACCAACCTCAATCCCCGGGTCTTCCAGTACAACGCCAACAAGCAGGCCTTCATCGCCGATGCCACTGCGGGAACGTTCGCCGAGCTGGTGAAGGCAACCGAACTCTGTCCGGCCCGATGCATCCACCCAGGCAAGCCGCGCAGTGACGACTCCACCGCCACGCCGGAGCTGATCGAACGGGCAGCCAAGTTCAACTAGGAGTTCGACCCAAGAATGGATCCACTCCCCCATCTTGGGTCAGGCCCCTAGCGAGGCCAACCGACTCATGGAAGAAGTCGCCACCGCAGCCACCGTCATGACGGGGATGGGGCTGTTCTTCGCCTCCGTGCTGGCGATCGCCTATCGCTTCCTTCGGGTCGAGGAGGACCCGCGGCTCGAGGTGGTCGAGGAGCTTTTGCCCGGCAACAACTGCGGAGCCTGCGGGGAGCCGGGCTGCGCGGCCTTCGCCGAGAAGCTGATCGGCGGCGAGGTCTCTCCCGGCAAGTGCACAGTGGCCGACGCCGGCACCCTCGAGGAGATCGCTTCCTTGCTGGGCGTCGGCGTGGGCGCCGAGGAGAAGCGCGTCGCCCGCCTCAAGTGCGCCGGTGGTCTGGGCAATGTGCGCGATCTGGCCGAGTACCAGGGGATGAGCTCGTGCCGGGCCGCCACGGTGGTGGACGGCGGCGGCCTCGGCTGCATCTGGGGCTGCATCGGGCTCGACGACTGCGCGAAGGTCTGCACCTTCGACGCCATCCACATGAACGAGGAAAGGCTCCCGGTCGTCGAGCCGGAGCTCTGTACGGCTTGCGGCGACTGCGTCGACGTCTGCCCTCTGGATCTCTTCGTGGTGTTGCCCGAGTCTCACAAGCTGCTCGTGCAATGCAGCTCGCCGCTCAGCGGTGAGGATGCGGTGCGCCGCTGCCGCGTCGCCTGTGACGCCTGCGGCCGCTGTGCGCTGGACGCCCCTGGAGACAGCGTGGAGATGGTGAACGGCCTGCCCGTGGTCCACTACGACCAGGAGACGAAGCCGACACCGGAGGCCACCTGGCGCTGCCCCACCGGCGCCATCGTCTGGCTGGAGGGAAAGCAGTTCGAGGAGCCGGAGGAAGAGGACGTACTGCCCCGGAGGACCTATGGCTGAGCGGAGCGGAGTCGCGTGGCTGCAGCGCCTGTGGCGACGTACCAAGGAAGAATCCGGGTCCCGCCCGGGAACCCCTGCAGTGCTACCCGTGGAGCAGGCGCTGGCTCTGCTGGAGGCCCAGCTCTGCGAGGGAGTCGTGTGCCGTGGCGGAGAGCCGCTTAGCGCCGCTCTCGCGGCCAGAACCGAGCTCCCCGGCCCGCCCCCGCGGAACGCCTTCGGGCGAATGGTGCAGGAGGAGACCGCCGCAGGAGCCAGCGAGGCTGCGTCCGTGGCCACGGGGATGGCCTTGGCGGGGCTCCGAGCCACCGCGTTCCTGAGTGGTGAGGAGCTGATCTCCAGCCACGAGGCCCTGCGCGGATGCGCCGAGCGGCTGGCGCCACTGGTCCTGCACGTGAGCTGCGGTGAAGCCGGCCACGGCGATTACCACGCCGTGGCGGGGAGCGGCCCATTTCAGGTGCTCGCCAGCTCGGGCCAGGAGGCCCTGGATCTCAGTCTGCTGGCACGGTGGGTCGCAGAGCGCGCACTCGTCCCCGGCCTGGTCTGCACGGATGTGGCTGGGGTGGAGAGCCTGAATTTTCCGGAAGAGGAGGCGATCCGAAGCTACCTGGGCCGACCCGATCAGCCCATCGCCAGCCCCAGCGAGGCCCAGCGACTGCTCTTCGGTCGCGAGCGGCCGCGCCTGACGGCCTGGTTCGATCCGGATCATCCGGTCGCAACGGGAGGAATCCGCAGCGCCGAGGAGGCGGCGCGGGCCCGCTTCGGAAACCGGCTCTTCTTCTGGGAGTCCGTGGCCGAGCTCGCAGCGCAGGGCATGGAAGAGCTGAGCCAACTGACCGGCCGGCCGCTCTCCTTCGTGCAGCAGTACCGACTCGATGACGCCGAGCTGGTGCTGGTGGCCCAGGGGATGCTGGTGCAATCCGCCCGGGCCGTCGCGGACCACCTGCGCCAGACCCGCAGCTTGAAGGTCGGCGTGCTGGGCATCACCTGGCTGCGGCCATTCCCCGCGCGCGAGGTGGCGGCGGCGCTCGAGGGGCGCCGGTTCGTCGCGGTCGTGGAGGCGCTGGGGGACTGCCCGGCGGCAGGGCCGCCTCTGTTCCGAGAGTTGGCAGAGGCAGCGGATGGGTGCGAGACCTGGGTCTCCGCGACCTGCGCCGGAGCCGGCGCAAAGCCCAGCGCGCTGGTCGGCCTGTGCGAGCTGATGGGTCAGCCGGGCCGCCCGCAGCGGATCAGCCTGGAGCCAGCCGCCAGCGCGCCGCCCGCGGCATTCCCGAAGCGGGAGGCGCTGGTCCAATCGGTCGGGAACGCCTACCCCGAGCTCCAGCAGGCGGCGCTCTCCGAGGGCGAGCCGCCTGGGCCGGACCCCGAAGCTGGCCGCTCGGTGGCGCTGGTCGGCCGAGAGGCCGAGCTTCCCGCCGACGCGCTCACACTGGTCGCCGAGGCGATGGCCGCCGAGACGGGACCCGTGGTGCGGGGCACCGCGATCCGGCCGGAGCCCGAGGCCTGGGAGGCTCGGTTGCGTGCGGCCCCGGCCGACTTCCCCGACCCTGGACCCCGAGCACCCGTCTCCCTGCTGCTGGTGGTGACGGACGAACTCCGGAATCTCGGTCAGCCGCTGGGAGCCATCGCGCCCGGGAGCGACATCCTGGTGGCGACGCGAGAGCCTGCGGAGCGGATCTGGGAGGCACTCCCAGCCGTCTGGCGCCAGGCCCTCCGCGAGGGCGAGCTGCGTCTTCTCGCCACCGAAGAGGGCTTCCAGGCGGGCCTCGACGCCCTTCGGGCCTGCCTGCGCGGCGAGCAGGCGAGTCTTCTCGAGGCCGGGCGTCTGCGGGAGGTGGCCTGGCGAGACCTCCCGGTCCCCCAGACTGAGCATCGGGATCTTCCCCAGCTCGTGACCCGGGTACCCCAGGCGCGACCCGCTCACGACAGCCTGCCGCGCTTCTGGGGTGAAGTGGTTCAGCCGCGGCAGGGAGGGGTCTCGGACCGACTACCCGATCCCCTGACGGCGAGCGGTGTCGTCCCAGCCGGTGCCTCGGCACTCGAGCCGGAAGCCATGGCACCCCTTCTCCCGGTCCTCGATCCCGCGGCGTGCACCGGCTGCGGCCGCTGCTGGTCCGCCTGCCCGGACTCCGCCATCGGAGTGACGGCACTGGACCCCGAGTCGCTATTCACCGGCGCCAGCCACGTCGCCGGAACCGAGGGTGATGTCGCCGAGGCGTTGCGCCGCGCGCACAAGCACCTGGCCGGTCGCCTGGCCGGAGAGCTCCCGAAAAGGGAGACCGCCGCTCTCGAAGCAGAAACCTGTCGGGAGGCGTGGGGCTGGGTGGCGGAACGCCTCAATCTCTCCGGCGACGATCGGCCCGCCTACGACGCCGCCTTCGACGCCACCCTCGAGGTCGTCGATCGCCTCCAGCCGGTGGTCACCGGGCCTTTCTTCCGGGAGCCGGAGCAAGAGAAGAAGGGGACGGGGGAGATTCTCGTCCTGGCGGTGGATCCTCGCGCCTGTCTGGGTTGCGAGCTCTGCGTCGCCGTCTGTCCCGAGGACGCACTGCATCCGCTGGATCGCACCCCGGAACGGATCGACGAGTCCAGACAGCGCTGGCGGACATGGGAGGAGCTGCCCGACACCGCTGGAGAGACGCTGGCGCGAGCCGCGGAGCACCCCGACGTGGGGCCGCTGGCCGCCGTCCTGCTCTCGCGGCACTGCGGTCAAGCCCAGGTGGGAGGTGCGGGTGGCGAACCCGGCTCCGGCGAACGCCTGGCCAGCCGCCTGGTGGCGGCCCTGGTGGAGCAGCATGCCCAGCGGCGAATGGCGGGCCTGCTGAAGAACCTCGAGGAGCAGCGGGCGAACCTGGAGCAGAAAGCTCGGGAGTGTCTGACCGAGGGGCTCTCCGAGGCCGACATGAGCACTCTGGGGGAGGCCCTGGGTACTCTCGGCCGTGGGCGTGCCGACCTCTCCGAGCTCGGCGAGCGACTGGAGGCACTGGGAAGCCGGGCCAGCTTCGACCGCCGGGCGGTGCTCCGCATGACGCGCCTCGCCGGCGTGTTGGACGACTATCGTCAGCGCATCTCCGAGGGAAGCGATGGGCTGGGGCGCGCCCGCTTCGGCGTGGTGATCGCGCGGGGAAGGGTGGCCGAGTGGGCGGCGCGATTCCCGCGCCATCCCTATTACGCGCCGCTCACCGTGGCGCCCACTGCCCAGGGAGTGGATCTCGCCCGCGGCATCGCCCGGGGTCTGGTGGCCGAGCATCTGGCGCTGGTGCACAGCCTGCGCCGAGCCGCTCTGGAGGCCGACCCGCCGCCCGATCGTTCGGCCCGCCTGGAGGCGATCGAGGCGATCCGGTGGGAGGACCTCGAAGCCGAGGAGCGGGCGGCCTGCCCGCCGCTCCTGCTGCTGGGTGACGACACCGCGCTGCTGGAGCAGGGATTCGAGGCGGTCGCGAGGCTGCTGGAGTCGGAGCTCCCGGTCAAGGTGATCCTCCTGGACGGCCGTGGACGTCTCGCCGCGGGGCCCGAGCCGGCGCTGGTGGCGATGGCGCATCGGAAGGCCTTCGTCCTGGCCGCGTCGCCGGCCTACCCCGACCACCTGGGCCGCGGGCTGGCGGATGCACTGGCCTGGCCGGGGCCGGCCCTGGTCCACCTTCACGCCCCCAGCCCACTGCGCCACGGCTTTGCCGTCGACGCCACCCTGGAGCGCGCCCGACTGGCGGTGGAGGGCCGTGCGCACGTGCTGCTGCGCTACGACCCGAGAGCCGAGGGGCTGTTCGGGCTGCGCGCCAGCCTGGAAGGCAACCCCGGCCTCGATGAGGACTGGGGCGGCGCCAGCTTCGCCGAGTGGGCCGCGGGCGAGGCGCGGTTCGCCCAACACTTCGAGGTTCTGGAAGGTGACGGCGACCTCTCGCTGGACGACTGGCTAGGCCTCGCCGAGAGTGAACGCCGGAGCCGGGTGCCCTTCGTCGAGATCGACGAGCGTCGCCTGGCGGTGAGCAGCCGCATGGCGCAGGCGGCCGGCGAGCGCCTGGCCGTCTGGAACACCCTGCGAGAGCTCACCGGAGCAGCGAGCCCCTTCACCGGGCGCATCCGGGAGTCACTCACCGCGGAGCTTCAGGCCGAGCGGCAAGCCGAGATCGACGCCCTCAAGTCCGAGTACGAGAGCCGCATCACCGAGCTCTCGGCGGGCGCCGACCGCCAGGCGCTGGACCGACTCACCGATCGGCTGCTGGCTCTGTCCGGCTTCGACGCGGCTCGCGCACCCAAGGGTGATGGCGCATGACCGCAGCTCCCGCCGCCGCCACCCGCTCGCGGACCTTCCGCGGCGGAGTCCATCCGCACGAACACAAGGAGAGCACCCACGCGCTCCCCATCGAGCGGATGCCCTTCGTCAGCGAGTACGTGCTGCCCCTCTCCCAGCACATCGGCGCTCCCTCTAAGGCCATCGTCGCGGTTGGAGAAGAGGTCCAGCGCGGCCAGATGATCGCCGCACCGGCGGGCTTCGTATCGGTCGCACTACACTCACCAGTGACGGGGAAGGTCACGGCCATCGAGCTTCGTCTCCACCCCACCGGCAGGATGATGCCGGCCATCGTGATCGCCACCGATCCCCTCGACAGCCAGCGCATTCCGGAGACCCATCCGGTCGACCCGGCCAGCCCGTCGCCGAAGGAGATGGTCGCGCTGGTCCAGAATGGAGGGCTGGTGGGACTCGGGGGCGCGGCCTTTCCCAGTCACGTGAAGTTTCAGGTCCCCGACGGCAAGCGGATGCAGGCCGCGGTGATCAACGGCTGTGAGTGCGAGCCCTATCTCACTTGCGACCACCGACTCATGGTGGAGAGACCCGAGACGGTGGTGCGCGGCGCCGAGATCATCATGTCCCAGATCGGCGCAGAGCGGGGCTACATCGGCGTCGAGGCCAACAAGGCCGATGCCATCGCCGCCTTGCAGGCGATCTCGCCGGCGTCGATCAAGGTGGTGGCACTGAAGGTCAAGTACCCCCAGGGCGCCGAGAAGCTGCTCATCGATGCCATCTTCCACAAGGAGGTGCCGGCGGGCGGGCTGCCGCTCGACATCGAAATCCTGGTCAACAGCGTGGCCACCACTGCGGCACTCGCCGATCTTCTCGATCGCGGTGTCCCGCTGGTCGAACGGATCGTCACCGTGACCGGTCCTGCGGTAGCGCGACCCCGCAATCTGATGGTGCCGCTCGGCACTCCCATCTCCGCCGTGATCGAACACTGCGGAGGACTCCTGCCGGAAGCACACCAGGTCATCCTCGGCGGTCCCATGATGGGCATGGCACAGAAGGCTCTGGAGGTGCCCACCGTCAAGGGTGCATCGGGAATCCTGTGTCTCGACCGCAAGTCGGCCGTGCCTCTCCGGGAATACGCCTGCATCCGCTGTGGACGGTGTCTGGAGGCCTGTCCGATGCGCCTGAACCCCACCCGGCTCGCGCAGCTGGCGCGTGCCGAGTGGGTCGACGAGCTGGAGGCGCATCAGCTGATGAACTGCTTCGAGTGCGCCTCCTGCTCATTCGTGTGCCCGTCGCGGATTCCCCTGGTCCAGTGGCTGCGGATGGGCAAGGCCATGCTGCGCAACCGGAAGGAATCGTCATGACCCGTAGGCTCCCCGGAGCCCGCGCGCCGTCGCCCTACCGGGAGAGTCTTGCGTGAGCACGGGGTCGCCCGATCTCGTCCTCTCGACGGCGCCCTTCGTGCGCGAGGGAGCGACCACTCCGCGCATCATGGCCGAGGTGCTCTGCGCGGCGCTCCTGGTGCTGCTGGTGGCCTGCTGGAACTTCGGGATCGGTGCGCTCCTGGTCGTCGCCGCCGCCACCGCCGGGGCCGCCGCCACCGAGTGGCTCTTCAGCCGCTCCGAGACCCCCAGTCGGCTGCGGGACTACAGCGCTCTCACCACCGGAGTGCTTCTGGGCCTCACGCTGCCACCGGCGTTCCCGCTCTGGATGGCCTTCCTGGGCGGCGTGGCCGGCATCGGCCTGGGCAAGCTGATCTGGGGAGGGCTGGGGCAGAACCTCTTCAACCCCGCCCTCTTGGGGCGCGCCTTTCTGCAGGCCGCCTTTCCCACCGCCATCACCACCTGGTCACCGCCCGTGGAGTCGGGGGGGATCTTGTCGCTGCCCGGGAGCCTCTTCGCGGCCCCCCTGTTGAGCGGCGAGGTCGACGCCGTCTCGGCCGCCACACCGCTCGGCCTGGCCAAGTTCGAGAACCAGATCGCCGAGCTCGGCTCGCTCTTCTTCGGCAACATCTCCGGCTCCCTGGGCGAAACCAGTGCCGCGCTGCTGCTGCTGCTCGGGCTCTGGCTCGGCGCGCGCCGCATCTTCGACTGGAGACTGCCGGTGAGCACCCTGCTCTCGGTGGCGATCCTCTCCGGCATCCTCCACTACCTGAGCCCGGAGTCCAACCCGCCGCCTTCGTTCATGCTCCTCTCCGGTGGTCTGCTCTTCGGTGCGGTCTTCATGGTCACCGACCCGGTGACGACTCCGACCCCACCCCGCGGCGCGTGGCTGTTCGGTATCGGGGTGGGCGTGCTGGTGGTGCTGATCCGCCTGTTCGGCGGTCTCCCAGAGGGGGTGATGTACGCGATCCTGCTGATGAACGCCGCCACACCCCACATCAACCGTTACACCCAACGACGTCCCTTCGGAGTCTGACCTTGGCCGCCCCTCGAGCCGGACCCCTGCGAATGATGGTCACACTGGGCATCGCCGGCCTGTGCTCGGGGCTCGCCATCGTGGGCATCTTCTTGGTCACCCAGCCCATGATCGAGCGCAATCGGGCCGAGGCCCTGGAGGCCGCCATCTACCGGGTTCTGGAAGGTGCACGCAGCCGCATCGCCTTCGTGATCCGGGAAGGAAAGCTGGCGCGCTTCGAGAGCCCCGACGGCAGCCTTCCCAAGGAGGAGGCGGTCTACGCGGCCTACGACGAGGCGGGCGCGCTGCTGGGATTCGCGGTGCCCGCCGAGGGACCCGGCTTCCAGGACACCATCAAGCTCCTCTACGGCTACAACGTCGAGAGACAGCGCGTGGTGGGGATGGAGGTGCTGGAAAGCCGCGAGACGCCGGGCCTCGGTGACAAGATCATCAAGGACGCGGAGTTCGTCGGCAACTTCCGTGACCTGGCGGTGGAGCCGAAGATCGTCGCGGTCAAGGGGGGGCGCAGCGGGGAGAACGAGGTCGACGCCATCAGCGGGGCCACCATCTCCTCCGTCGCCGTGTGCAACATCATCAACGGTTCGAATCAGCGCTGGCTCGAGCGCCTCGCCGAGGCCAAGGGCGCAGCGGCAGCCGGCAACGGATCTTCCCACGACGCCGCAACATCCGACGGAGCCGGGAGCGGAGGAATCGACTGATGCCGTCCCAAAAGGACAGCTACGAAGAGCTGGTCAAGGGCCTGTGGCGAGAGAACCCGGTCTTCATCCAGCTGCTCGGTCTGTGTCCGGCGCTGGCCGTGACCAACTCCGCCATCAACGCGCTCGCCATGGGTGCCGCCACCACCTTCGTGCTGGTGGGCTCGAGCCTGCTGGTCTCCTCGCTCCGCAATCTGATTCCCAAGCAGGTGCGCATCACCACCTTCATCATCGTAATCGCCACCTTCGTGACGGTGGCCGACTTCACCCTCCAGGCCCTGGCGCCCGTGGTGCACAAGGAGCTCGGCGCCTTCATCGCCCTGATCGTGGTGAACTGTCTGATCCTGGGCCGCCAGGAGGCTTTCGCATCCCGGAACTCGACCCGGGCGGCTGTGTCCGACGCGGGGGGCATGGCGCTGGGCTTCACCCTGGCCCTCTTCATGCTCGGGTGCATCCGCGAGATTCTGGGCAGCGGATCCCTGTTCGGCGTCTCGCTCTTCGGACCCCACTTCGAGCCATGGGTGATCATGATCCTGCCGCCGGGGGGCTTCCTCACCCTCGGTCTCCTGCTCGCCCTTTTCGCCTTCGTGAAGGAGCGCCGCCTGCGAGCGAGCCAAGAAGGCGCTGGCACGGCGGCCGAACGGAGGGCCGCGTGATGTTCGAGCTCGACTGGGGACAGCTCCTCTGGATCTTCACCACCGCCTGCGTGGTGAACAACTTCACCCTCTCCTACTTCCTGGGCCTCTGCCCCTTCCTCGGTGTGAGCGGGCGCATCGACACGGCGCTTCGCATGGGGATGGCCACCATCTTCGTGATGACGGTGACCTCGATCTGCGCCTGGTTCCTCAACACCTTCATCTTGCCCCACGCCCCCTACCTGCGACTGATCTCCTTCATCGTGGTGATCGCCAGCACCGTGCAGTTCGTGGAAATGCTCATCAAGAAGCTGAGCCCCGCCCTGTTCAAGGCGCTGGGCATCTTCCTGCCGCTCATCACCACCAACTGCGCCATCCTCGGGCTGGCGCTCTTCCAGACCAACCGCGCCTACGGCTTCATCGAGGGCATCATCTTCGCCCTCGGCGCCGGAGCCGGATTCACGCTGGCCCTGGTGCTGATGGCAGGCTTGCGCGAAGAGAACGAGCTGGCGACGGTTCCCGATGTCCTGAAAGGAGCGGCGATGAGCTTCCTGATCGCCGGCATCCTCAGCATGGCGTTCATGGGCTTCGCCGGCCTGTTCAGCAAGACCGCCTGATGCTTGGCCCTCATTTCTCACCGGGTCGCGTAGCGAGGAGGGATCCGTGGTTCACGTGATCGCCGTGCTCGGCCTCGCTGCGGCCTGCGTCCTCTGGTACCTGGTGCAGCGTTGGGCCAGGCCGGAGGGCGACGCGCCTTGCCAGGATCGCGATCCGCACTGCGGCGCCTGTGAGACCCACGGACCCGATTGCCCCTCCCTACCGGCGACTTCCTCGCGCACTCCGGATCGGCCGGCGATACGAGGCTGAGGGTTTCCTCTCGATAGCTCTTATCGATTGAATTCTAAGAATCCATCTCATATGTTTATCAATGCCATCTCCCCCGGAGGGCCCCATGACGCTCACCCAGCTCGAATACGTCCTGGCCGTCAACAAGTTCCGACACTTCGGGAGGGCTGCAAAATCCTGCTTCGTGACCCAGCCGACGCTGAGCATGCAGGTGCAGAAGCTCGAGGACGAGCTCGGCATCATCCTCTTCGACCGATCCAAGAGCCCCGTCCTCGTGACCTCCGAGGGAGAGCTGATCATCGATCAGGCGAGGGTGGTCATCCGCGAGAAAAAGAGACTGCTCGATCTGGTTCAACGCTCGAAAGACGAACTCGCCGGCGACTTTCGGCTCGCCGTGATCCCAACGCTCTCGACCTACATCCTCCCGTTGTTCTTGCAGGACTTCGTCGACAAGTACCCGAACGTCAACCTCATCATCGAGGAATCCAAGACCGAGGAAATCGTCAGGATGCTCGGGGAAGACGAGGTCGATGCGGGCCTGCTGGTGACGCCCTTGAACGACGAATCCCTGATCGAGCGGGTGCTGTTCTACGAGCCCTTCTACCTCTTTGTCGCAGCCGAGCACCCCTTGGCCAGGAGAAAGAAGATCAGGGAGGATGACCTCGATCTGAAAGAGATCTGGCTACTGAACAAGGGCAACTGCTTTCGGGATCAGGTCCTGAACATCTGCTCCGAGGGCAGGGAGGAAGACGAGATCGGCGGGAACATCCGATTCGAGAGCGGCAACCTGGAGACCTTGAAGAACATGGTTCTCGCCAGCTCGGGCTATACGGTTTTGCCACACCTCGCAGTGAGCCAGCTCTCGGCGCAGAGGCGAAGACTGATTCGAGAGTTTCACACTCCCGTACCCACGAGGGAGGTCTCCCTGGCATACGCGCGAAGCGTGCTCAAGGAGCGAGTCATCGACGCCCTCGAGGGCACGATCCTGGAGGCACTGCCCAGGGAGCTCGAGGCCATCGACCCCAGGAACATCGAAGTCGTCGAGATCGCGTAGCCCGCATTTCTCACCCGCTCTCCTCGCTCTGCTCATGCGGCTCCCGTCAGGTCGCGCCGGGCGTGAAGCGGAACTAGTCTCCCCGGGGATTTGCGCTCGCACGGGATTTCGGATCAAATCAGAGGCGTGGGAACAGCAATCCGTCGGGACGAGGGACTTCGAACCGGCGCCGAGGTGGAAAGATGAAGGTGAGCCTTCCGGAATTGCTCTGGTACGGAAATGGTACCCTCGAACTCGCTCTCCCCGACGAGTGGGACGTAGAGATCTGCCGGATGCGCGGCGCGCGCCGTCCCGGGCTCGACGAGAGCGCGATCGCGGCCGCCATCCGCAACCCGATCGGCTCCCCCCCGATCCGCGAGCTCGCCGCCGGTAGGCGAAAGGCCGTCATCATCTTCGATGACATGACCCGCCCGACGCCCGTCGACAAGATCGCTCCCATCGTCGTGGAGGATCTGATCGCGGGGGGAATCCAGGAGGAGAACATCAGCTTCGTCTGCGCTCTCGGCACCCACGGTGCGCTGTCGCGGGTCGAGCTCAGGAAGAAGGTCGGCCAGGAGATTCTCGACCGCTTTCGCGTCTACAATCACAACTGCTACGAGAACTGCGAGGTGGTGGGTACGACGGCGCGGGGGACCCAGCTCTCGATCAACCGTGAGGTGATGTCCGCCGACCTGAAGATCGCGATCGGCTGCGTCACCGCTCACCCCAATGTGGGATTCTCGGGCGGTGGAAAGATCGTGCTCCCCGGTGTGGCCCACATCGACAGCATCACGCACTACCACCTCGAGGTACCCAAGGAGGCGCCCGAGAGCGTCGGCCTGGGGAAGTTCGACCGCAACGTGATGCGCTTCGACATCGAGGAGGCCGCCCGCATGGCCGGGCTCGACTTCAAGATCGACGTGGTGGTCAACGAGACGGGTGAGACCTCGGGTGTGTTTGCCGGGGACTTCATCGAGGCGCACCGTCAGGCGGTGGCGGAGGCGAAGGACCTCTACTCGCTCGATCCGGTCCCCAGGAACAAGGAGATCATGATCGCCAACGCGTTCACGAAGCCCAACGAGATGCCCATCGCGGTGCTGGTCGGGGGATTGGGACTGGAGGGCTTCAGCGGAACCGTGGTGATCATTGCCAACGCTCCGGAAGGCCAGGTGGTCCACTACCTGCTGGGCCGCTTCGGCCAGGACTACGGAGGGCGGCAATACCCCGTGAGCCCGCTCCCGGGCAGCCTGAACTTGATCATCCAGGCGCCCCACGGCGACAAGACCTTTGCGGATTGGTTCTCCAATCCCGAGGTCGTCACCTATACGCGGAGCTGGAAGGAGACCCTTCGGCTGCTGCGCCCCGACCACGGCGCCGGCAGCCGCGTCGGCGTCGTTCCGAGCGCCACCATGGCGTACTACGCCGACTGAGCGATCCGATGCGGGCCACCTCGGAGGAACTGCTGGAGCTAGCCAGCGTGTCTCGTGACGAGGACGTCGAAGAAGCCCTGATCCGAGCCGTCGATGGGCAGCCAGTCGAGCCGGGCGCAGAGCCGATCGATCGGCGGCAACCGCTCCGGCAGTTCCTCGAGCCGCAGAATCGTGCCGTATGGGAAGTCGCGAAAGAACTCGATCAGCTCTTCCGCCCTGTCGCCCATGCGTCGCAGACCGTAGGGCCAGAACTCACAGATCAGATGATCGATGTGGGGAAGAGAACGCTCGGCGCCTCGAAGGACCTGGACCTCCGCGCCCTGTGTATCGAGCTTGGCCACGATGGGGCGCGGGAGGTCTTCGACCCTGACGAGGTCATCCAGGCGGCCCGCGGGCACCTCGATGAGTGCGCGCTCCGCTTCGCCCTCCAGGAGCGCGGCACCGCGCACGCGATGATCACCAGAATTCGATGGTGACAGCTCGAAGGCGAGCCGCGTCTCCTCGGAGTGAAGCGCCAGATTGAAGGTAGTGAAGAGGGAGCCCACCTCGTGCAAGGCGATGTTTCGCTCCAGCCAATGGAAGTTACGCGGCTCGGGCTCGAAGGCCAGGCAGCTCACCCGCCGTCGCTCCGCGAGTGGGATGCTCACCAGACCGATGTTGGCGCCAATGTCGAGGAAGGTGCCCCGCCCTTCGGGAAACAGATGGTCCGCGAGAAGGGCTTGAATCTCCGGCGACCAGGTCCCCTGCCGCCGGTAATGGCCGTGGACCACCTCATCTTGAATCGACCCCTCGAAGACTCCGTACTCACCATCGCTGCAGATCGACTCGGCATGGGGTAGGCGCATGGCTCGGGGTCCTCGATCGCGCCGGATCTCACCGAGAGTATGGATTCGGCGCTTCACTGACCAGTGGCAGAGCCATCGGCCCGAAGATCACAACAAACTCCCCGATTGGGTGCCGGAGGAGTATCGTAGAAACCAGGCGCAGGGCCTTGCGACAGGTGTCGCACCATGCTCTGCGGCCCAGGAGGTGCCCCATGGCCGATCGAGTTCGAAAGGTGAATTACTGCTATGCGAAAGTCAGCGCCCGCGCCGGGCAGGGAGCAGCGGTTCTGGAGGAGATCCAGAGTGCGGGTGTGAACCTGCTGGCGTTTTCGGGCTTTCCCATCGGGGGCGGAAAGGCCCAGCTCGACCTGGTGGCCGAAGACATGGCCGCTGTGCGCAGAGTGGCCCGAAAGAACGGGTGGCGTCTCAGCAAGACCAAGAAGGCGTTTCTGATCCAGGGCGACGACCGTGTGGGGGCCTGCCACCGCCAGCTCAAGAAGCTCGCCGACCAGAAGATCAACGTCACCGCGGTGGATGCGGTGTGCGCCGGAAAGGGTCGCTACGCGGCGATCCTGTGGGTGAAGCCGCAAGTCTACGCTCGGGCGGCGAGGGCGCTCAGGGCGAAGTGACACCAGGGTGCCGTCGCAGGGCGCAACAGGCGAATACACGCGCTTCGAGGGGATCTCGGTGAGAGGGGGAAAATCGAACCCATCCCCGCCCTGTTGAGAACGCTTCAATTCCAGTTAGTTACGTCAGAACTACTCGCAGCTTCGGGTCGCGTCGGCTCTCGCCTGGCCTCATTCGCAAGGGGTCGGGTCCCCTACGCCTTGCTCCTCCCCCAGCCCAGGGGCGCTCTCGCAGGACCCGCCAACGATCTCGGAGACCACCGCGGGGCACCCGTCGGGACCGATGAAGGGGCCATGCGCGTGGATCAGCTTCGACAGCTGCTCGCGCCGCGCCTCGTCGAGCTCGACGAACACGAGCCCGGCTCCTCCAGCGCCGTCGTTCCGGACGACCCGGGCATCGACAACCAGCGGTGCGAGCGCACCGCCTGCGTGCAGGGCGAGCTGGACCTCCGTGCCAGGCGGAAAGTCGTCGGTGTCGTTGATGCGCATTCCCCCCAGAGAGAGGTCCTGGCCGATGAGGACACGCGGTCGATCGGAGCCGCGCGCAATCACGCGCCGGCGGTAAGGGACGCGTTCGTCTCGCCGGCGCTCGGATTCGCCGGACAGGATCTCCGTCAGCACCCGCGCGAGCCGGCGGTGCGTCCTCGCCAGCGTCGGCCTGAACTGCAGCGCCACCTCGCACATGCCCGTCGCCTGGCCGGGCTCGGGATCCGCCCGGATCACATCCGCGCGAACCGGGTGGGGAAGACGACCGCCGAAGCCACGCGGCAGCCAGAGCCAGAGGGGCCTGTCGGCGGCAACGGGATGATCGCACCTCAGCCGACACCCGGTGAGCGACAGCTCCGTCAGCGTGGCGCGGAAGGCGTGCCAGCCGGCGTAGATGCGCACCGTCAGGTCCACGGGAACGCGCAATCCCAGCCGCCGCTCGGCGACCGCCTGTGCTACCGGCACGGGAACCGAAGCCATGCGGAAACGAGCCCTCCACCCGCCCGAGGGAAAGGCGGTTCCCCCTTTCATCGGCGCCTCTTGGGTGCGACTGTAGCCTTCGACCCTGAGCTGCTTTCGTGGACCCCTCGCAAGAAGGGGGCAATCTCCCCAAAGGGTCCGCATCTCGCGGCGAAAGCGCAGAAAATTCACTGAGGAAAATTCACGGTGGGATTCGCGTTCATTGAAGGGAACGAAGCCATCGCGCGAGGTGCAGTCCGCGCGAGATGCGGTTTCTTCGCGAGCTACCCCATCACGCCCGCCTCTTCGATCCTGGATCACATGCTCCGGTTCCTGCCGGAAATGGGCGGCATCGCCATCCAGGCCGAGGACGAGATCGCGTCGATCGGCTTCTGCATCGGCGCCGCGATGGCCGGCCGCAAGGTGCTCACCTCCACCAGCGGACCGGGAATGAGCCTCTACAGCGAGAACATCGGCCTGGCGATCATGGGGGAGACGCCGATGGTCATCGTGGACGTCCAGCGTCAGGGACCGGCTACCGGATCGGCCACCAAGGGAGCCGAGAGCGACATTCAGCTCACTCGCTGGGGGACTTCGGGGGGACTGCCGATCATCGCCCTCAGTCCGTCCACCGTCGAGGAGGCTTACCAGCTGACCTACCTGGCTTTCAACTTCGCCGAGAAGTACCGCACGCCAGTGTTCCTGCTCACCAACAAGGAGATCGGATTGACGAAGGAGTCGGTGGACCTCGACGCGATCGAGCTGCCGCCCCTCGTGGAGCGCAGGCGGATGACCTCGGGCCAGCGGGAATACCGGCCTCACTTCTTCAACACGCTCGACGAGGTACCGGCGATCTCGGATTTCGGCGGCGAACACGTGGTGAGGTACACCACCTCCACGCATGACAAGACCGCCTATCTGACATCGGATCCCCAGGTCATCCAGGAGATGATCGACCACTACGCGGCGAAGATCGAGAAGGCAGCCGACGAAATCACGCTGGTGAAAGAAGACCTCCAGGAGGGCGCGGACGCTCTCGTCATCAGCTACGGCGTCGTCTCGAGATCCGTAGCGGTGGCGATCAGGGAGGCCCGCTCTCGGGGGCGCAAGGTCTGCTCTCTGGTGCTGCAGACCCTCTGGCCGGTGCCGGAGAAGGTGATCATCTCGGCCATGGCGGGAAAGAAGAAGATCGTCGTACCCGAGATGAACATGGGCCAGTATCGGGTCGAGATCGAACGGCTGGCGACGCCCGAGTGCGAGGTGGTGGGCGTCTGCAAGATGGACACGACCCTGCTCTCTCCCAGGGAGATCCTGGAGGGAGGAGGTTTGCTGTGAGCGAGACGCGGTACACGACCTACCTGACCGACGAAATCGGGCCGCTGCCCTACTGTCCCGGCTGCGGCCACGAGCCCCTCATCCAGGCGCTGGACAAGGCCCTGGTGAAGTTGCAGCCCCATCCCAGTGACGTGGTGATCGTCACCGACATCGGCTGCATCGGGCTGTCGGACCGGTATTTCGTCACCAGCGCCTTCCACGGCCTACACGGCCGATCGATCACCTACGCCTGCGGTCTCAAGCTGGCGCGGCCGGAGTTGATCGTCATCACCCTCACGGGTGATGGCGGCTGCGGTATCGGCGGTGCCCACCTTCTGAATGTGGCTCGGCGCAACATCGGCATCACCCTCATCGTCGCCAACAACTTCAACTACGGCATGACGGGAGGGCAGCACTCGGCAACGACGCCCACCCACGGGATCACTTCGACCACGCCCTGGGGAAACATCGAAGAGCCGATGGACCTCTGCGCGACGGCGGTGGCCGCAGGGGCGCCATGGGTCCACCGGGCCAGCACCTTCGATCCGGACCTGGCTGACGTCATCGCCACCGCCATCGAGCAGCCGTGCTTCGCGATGATCGACATCCTGGAGCTATGCACGGCCTACTACGTGCCGCGCAACAAGCTCAAGAAGAAAGACCTTCTCGCCCTGCTCGACGAGCGCGGTCTGAAGCGCGGCCTTCACGTGGACCGTCCGCGCCCCGAGTACAGTACCCGCTACCACGAGGCCTACGAGGCGGGAAAGCACGTCCTCGCAAGAAAGCCTCTCATCGAGCACGCCCACCCCAACGCGGTCAGCAAGCAGACGGGCATCATCATCGCCGGCAGCGCGGGTCAGAAGGTCAAGTCGACGGCCACGCTCTTCGCCGAGGGATCCATCTTCGCCGGCCTCAACGCAACGCAAAAGGACGACTACCCGATCACCGTGCAGACCGGCTATTCCGTTTCGGAGATCATCATCAGCCCCGAGCGCATCGACTACACGGGCATCGATTCCCCGGACTTCTTCGTCCTGCTTTCGGTCGACGGTCTGGTGCGGGTCCGCGCCAGGATCGAGAAGCTTCCCGCGAGCTGCACACTCTACGCCGAGGAGACGCTCGAGCTGCCGGCGACGAGCGCGCACGTCCGCCGGCTTCCCTTTGCCGAGCTCGGCAGGCATGTCGGCAAGCCTTACCTGGCGGCGGCGGCCCTGGCCGCCCTCCTCGAGGACAGTGGAATCTTCCCCACAGAGGCACTTGCGGCCGCGATCAGGTCGTTCAGGAGTACCGAGATCGCCAGGAGGAATCTGAGAGCCGTGAGCGCCGGCGTCGAACTGGCGCGGCTCGATGGCTAGAACAATGATGCGCCTCGAGCGGCTGCTCGCTCGTCGCTTGGGGTCTGGGGGCGTGCTGGTTGTCAGCCTCCCGCCACGGCGGCCAGTGCGGCGGCGCTCTCGTCCGTATCCTTGCGCAGCAGCTCGATGATCGCGTCGGCGGTCACGGGCGGGCTGAACAGAAAGCCCTGGATCTCGTCGCAGCCGCGTGCGCTCAGGAACTCGAGCTGAGCTTCCGTCTCGACTCCCTCGGCCACGACCCGCAGACGCAGCGCCTTCGCCATCAGGATGATGGCCGTGGTGATCGAGGCGTCGTCGCCGTCCATCACGATGTCGCGCACGAACGAGCGGTCGATCTTGACGGTGTCCACCGGGAGGCCCTTCAGGTAGCTCAGCGAGGAGTAACCGGTTCCGAAGTCGTCGAGCGAGAGGGAGACGCCGAGGCGCTTCACCTCGCGGAGGATCGCCACCGCCTGCTCCCGGTTCTCCATGAAGGCGCTCTCGGTGATCTCGAATTCGAGATAGGTCGCATCCATCCCGGTGTCCCAAAGAGTGCGGATGATCGTCTCGATCAGCCCCTCGTTCTTGAGCTGGAGGGCGGAGATGTTGACGGAGATTCTCACCGGCGGCAAGCCGGCATCCTTCCACGCCTTGGCCTGCCAGCACGCCGTGCGCAGCACCCACTCTCCGATCGGGAGAATCAGGCCGGCCTCTTCTGCCAGGGGCACGAACTCCGCCGGCGAGACGGCGCCGTACTCGGCGTCCTCCCAGCGCAGCAGCGCCTCCACGCCGGTGATTCGCTGGGTGTCGATCTGGATCTGCGGCTGGTAGTAGAGGCGGAGCTCGTGGTTCTCGAAGGCGCGGCACAGCTTTCGCTCCAGGGCGAAGCGCCGCGCTGCGGCCTCGTTGATGCAGGTGTCGAAGAACTGGTGGTTGTTGCGTCCCTGCTCCTTGGCGCGGCACCTGGCTGAGTCGGCGTTGCGCAGCAGGGAGATGATGTCGTCCCCGTCCGTGGGATAGACGGTGATTCCGATGCTCGCTCCAACCAGTAGCTCGCTGCGGTCGATGGTGAAGGGCTCCCGCAGCACCTCGATGATGCGCCTTGCCACCGCGGCGGCGTCCTTGTTGTGCGAGATTTCGGTGAGCAGCACAGTGAACTCGTCGCCGCCGAGGCGCGCGACGGCATCGTCGCCGTCACCACGGGCGACGAAGTCGGTGGTCCGCAGGCACTCCTGGATACGGTCCGCCACGCCCTTCAACAGCCGGTCCCCGGTGGCGTGTCCGAGGGTGTCGTTGATGCGCTTGAAGTTGTCGAGATCCAGAAACAGGAGGGCGCCGCGCCGGCCGTGACGCCTGGCGAGACCCAGCGCGCGCTCGAGTTGCTCGAAGAAAGCGTTGCGGTTGAGGAGTCCGGTGAGTCCGTCGTGATAGGCGAGGAAGCGCACCTGCTCTTCTGCGCTCTTTCGTCCGGTCACGTCCTGCATCGTGCCGCCGATGCGGAGCGAACCCCCCGAGGCGTCGGAGGCGACTTCGGCCTGCCAGTGGATCACCCGCGCGTCTTCCTCGCCGAGGGTCCGCGTGTCCACGCTGAAGCCCTCTCCTGCCTCAGCGCTCTTGCGAAGCAGGACCTCCAGCTCGTTGCGGTTTTCGGGCTCGATGCGCTCGAGGATCTCTTCCAGGGTCAGCGGGTGCGGGGACGGCTCCGGACCGAACAGGATCGACGCCTCTTCGGAGATCTGGAGCTCGCCGCTGTCGAACTGGTACTGCCAGGTCGTGATCCGCGCGATCTGCTCGATGCTCTGAAGCTGCTTTCGGCTCCACACCAGGGCACTGCGGCAGCTCTGCAGATCCAGCGCGCTGCGCACGCGGTTCGAGAGCTCTCCCGGGTCGACGGGCGCACGGATCACGTCGTTGGCGCCCGCCTCGAAGGCGCGGGTGACGCCACCGGGGTCCGCCGCGGGAACCGTCGCGAGAATCGCGGGCTGGGTTCCCTCCGGTCGGAGCGCATCGCACAGGCTGTCGTGTTCGTCGCCCGCGATCAGCGCAGCGTCGAGGATGATCGCGTTCGGCAGGCGGTCGGCGGCGGCGGCGACCGCTTGCGTGGAGTCCTCGGCCTCGAGGACCTCGATGCCCATCGACTCGAGCGCAGCCCGGATCGTGCCCCGAGCATCTGCGTCAGGACCGGCGACGAGGATCAGGGCTTGCCCCTGGAGTTCAACCTCGGATCGCACCGGTATTGCGCCTCCCAGCCTCGGTGAGATTCACCGGACGCAGCAATCCCACCCCTGCTGGCGAATCGGAGAGAACGCCGCCCGACTTTACTGCATCGCAGAGGCGATTCTCTTCGCGGGCCTTTCGTGCTGGCGCATCAGGCCATCGCAACAGTCTGAAATAAAAGGGGGACGCCGCGGATTTAGAGTGGGTCCTCGCGTCTGGCCGCGGGCGATGCAGGCCCAGGGGTCGGGTCGAGGCGGTCCACGTCGAGCTCGAAGCGCTGGATGCCCTCACCGCCGTGGCGGTCGCTCACGGCGATTGCCACGGTGTGGCGCCCAGCCTGGTCCGGTCGCGGACGCCACTCGACTTCCCCGCGCCGGGCGTCGATCTCCATGCCGTCGGGCGCCTCCGCGAGGCGGAAGCGGAGGAGGCGATCTCCGTCCGGGTCCTCTGCCTGCGCGCGGTAGCGAAACACGCCGTCAGGATCGGTGACGCCGGGCTGCGACGTGATCACGGGCGCCGCGTTGGCCAGCACGATCTCCCGCTCGAAGGCGGCGTCGCTCCGATCGTCCCCATCCGTCGCGGTGACGCGCAGACCGATCCGGTCGCCGCGATCGAGCCCCTGTGTCGAGAAGGAGGGCCCGCCCTCGCCCGTGATGCGTCCCCCCACCACCCAGCGGTAGACGAGCGTCACGGCGTCGCCGTCGGGATCCTCGGCGACGACCTGTGCCGTGATCTCGTCTCCGATCCGGACGCCCTCCACGGGCTCGACCCGCAGGCTGCGGATCTCGGGTGGCCGGTTGCGCACGCGCGTCGCCACCTCGAAGCGTTCGCCTTCGGCCTGGCCGTCGCTTGGCGTGACCGAGACGTAGACCTCGTCGCCCTTGCGACTCCAGGCGAGGTCCGTTTCCGCCGTGCGCGACGCCACGGACTGCCCCCCCACGCTCCAGTAATAGGCGAGCTGGACCGGGTCCCCGTCCGGGTCGAAAGCGTCGACCACGGCGCGCACGCTCTCACCGCGAGCCGGCCGGGGCGGCTCGAAGTGCACCGACCGGATGCGCGGGGGCTCGTTCGGTCCGGCGGACGCTGCCGTCGAACGCGCCGGCGCAGCCGCCATGAGCGGTCCGCTGGCGCGGGCGAGCGGATCCTCTCCGCCGCATCCGGACCCGAGGCCCATCAGCAAGAGCATCACGAGAGGCGTCGCGCCTCGGCGGGTCGCGTCGGCCCCGACCACGTCAGTAGCCTCCGACGCCCGCCGCGAGCCGGCTGAGCTTGGCTTCCAGCTCGGAGGCCCCGCCGCCGAGCGCCGTGGCGGTGATGTTGACGAGGTAGAACTCGCTCATGTAGCCGTCGTCGAGCGAGTAGCCTTCCGGCGGCGCACCGTAGTTGCCGTCGCGAGCGATGGGCTGTGCGGCCGCCTCCGTCCTCTTGCGGCTCTGCAACACCCAGCCGTTCGGAAGCGTGACGTCGATCGGGTTCGTGTTCGCCGGATACTGGGCGATGTGATTGCGGGCGATCTGAATCCCGGCGTCCGCGGCGTACAGCGCGCGCGCGGAAGCACGGGTGCGGCCCGAGGCGGCCAGCTCGGTGCCCGACTGGCTCACCGCCGTCACCGCGAGCGCGCTCATCAGTGCCGCGACGAGCATCACGACGTAGATTGCCATGCCATCCTGGCGACGTCCGCGATCCGGACCTTCACTCATCGCCTTCTCTCCTTTCTACCGCTGGAGGTTCCGGGGCATGACGCTGACCACGTAGCGGCGGCGGCTGAAGCCGTCGGGAGGCCCTCCCGTGCGATTCGCGGTCGCCTGTCGCCCGAAGCCTGCCATTCTGGGGTTCGCCATGGCGGTACGGGTGAGTACGCTGAGTTGGACGCGGCGGAGGAGGTCGGAGTTGTTCCCGTTGAGGTCGTGGATGGGAAACTCACCGGCCGCAGGCTCGATCACGCCGTCCGTGTCGAGATCCAGCCCGAACTCGACTTGCAGGTCCTCCACCTCGTTGGAGAGGACGACTCCGTTGCGGAGCAGCTGGAGACCGTTCTGCTGGTAGACGACGGCGGGCACCGCCCGGGCCTGGGGCGGGCTGGCGAGGAAGCCGGTCGGAGTCGGAGGCGTGAAGTCGACCTTGCCCACGCCCGCGTCGACGGCTGTGATCCGAGCGCAGTGGGTGGCGTTTCCATCGGAGATGATGATCCCGCGGTTCACGCCGAAGTCGACGTTCCCGTCGCCGTCGATGTCCAGCGATCCCGGGTTCAGCGTCACATCGCCGTCCGAGCCGCCCAACGCCGCCATCAGCGGCGCGTTGTCGAAGGGCCCGCCTGCGCTGGCGATTGCGGACTCGGCGATGACAGTGGGATCGCTTGCGCAGAAGGCGTCTGCGGCGGCGGCGCCGCCGTCGGCGCTGCCCGTGGCCGCAATGGCGGGGACGAGGAAGCCCGACATGCGGGCGTCGCTGACCAGGACCTCGAGGACGAGGCGGGCGTCCTCCTGCATCTCGACCGTCCGCGAGTTCGACACGAAGGTGCGGTTCTGGGTGCTGAGGATGAGGAACGCGCCCGCGGTGACGAGGGCAGCGATCACCATCGCGACCATGAGCTCGGCGAGCGTGAATCCGTCCTGTCGCGTGCGTGTCGCCATCAGAGGCTCGCCTTCACGGTCTGCAGCTGAACGGTTTGTGTGACTCCGCGCGGATCGATCCAATCGACCTGGACGGTGAGGATCATGGTCCCGGCCTCTGGCGTGTCCGTCTGGATCGTCCAGCGCCGGTTGAAGGTCGTCATGTCGCCGTCGTTCGGATCGGGATCGATGGGGTTGAGCGGGTCGTTCGGGTACGAGCCGTCGGCGAGCATGGCCTCCACATCCGCGCCCGTCATCGAGGCGAAGCTCTCGATCCGCTGCTCGGCGAGATACATGGCCTCGGTGAGCGCCCGCGACTGCCGCGTGTACTTGAGGGCGGTCGTCATCGCGGCCGCCATGGCCAGGACTCCTACCGCCAGGATTGCCATGGCCACCAACGTCTCGAGCAGGGTGAACCCGGAGTCGCGGCGGGTCGGCTGCTTCCCCGGCCGGCGCCAGGTCCGAGGGGGAAGTGCGATCATCTTCAGTTGCTCCATTGGTTCCGGCTCCTGTCCCAGCCGTGGATGCGGGCGGAACCGAGCGGGCTCAACACCGCCGCGTAGTCGGCGGCCCCGTTGGTCACGTAGACGCCCCCGGCCCCGCTACCGAGACCACCCGCGTTGCACGCCGCGTCGAAGGCAAGCGGAAAGCCGTCGGGCCGGAACATCACCCAAACGGCGGGATCGCCGTCCGGTTCCGAAAAACTCGCGCCGGTCGTGAAGTCTCCTCCACCAGCGTCGAAGGGAGCAGGAGCGGCCGCGTTACTCACCCCCCAGGCGACCCCCGCGATCGCGGCGATCGTGTCGGCGGTCTCCCCGGCGTCAATCTGGCAGTTCTGGTTCGCCGAGCCCGGCGCTCCGTCGTCGAGCACGAGCGCGGGCACTGGGTTGCCGCCCGGGTCCAGCAGGGCATTGCCGGCTGCGTCGGTCTGGAGAAAGAGAATGTGGACGTTGCCGGTCCGGACCGCCTCACTGCGCGCCTGGGAGAGCAGGCTCGCCACGTCCAGAACGGTGGCCTTGAGGCGCTGGTTGGCCTGCCACTGCCGCAGGCTGGGGAGCGCCACGGCGGCCAGGATCCCGATGATGGCCACCGCAATGATCAACTCCAGGAGCGTGAAGCCGCTCACACCGGGTTCATGCCGGTCCACCGATGTTCCTCCGACAGGGTGGCGTCATCCGAAGCAAGATCCCTGCCACGCGAGTTTGATCGGCCAAGTGGACGATTTCCTTGAACTCCTCACTTCGGGGAGATTCTCTCGCGTATGAAGCGCCTTGCGCACCACGCAAGGCGTTGCGAGGCGAGGGGCGCCCCTCGCGCCGGGCTGCGGAAAATTCCTCTCCGCCAGGGCGGTGGCTCGGGAGAGGCTTTCCGCTGCTTCGGCTACGCAAGAGGCTTCACCCCGTCGCAATTCCTTGCGGCCCGCTGCACCCGGCTCGCGGCCCCCCGTCCAGCAAAGCCTAAAGGAAAACAACGGTTTCCCCGATTTGATGATCGGCGGCACGGGTCTTGCTGCGATGCACTCGGAACCCGGAGAAGCGCTCGTGCAATCACGCTCGCGTCCGCAGGGCTTCACGATGGCCACGTCCCCGAGTGGACGTGCGACCCAGAGCGAAGCGAAGTTCGGCCGGCCCGCGACGGGCCAGGGAGGCTACTGATGAACACCCGAAACCCCCTTCACAGGATCCTTCCGGTCTTGCTCTTCGGTCTGCTGCTGCTGCAGGCCGACCTGGCCTCGGCGAGTTCGAGCGATCTGGCTCTCTTCAGCGCAGGGGGAGGCGCGCCCCCGAACATCCTGCTGCTCCTGGACAGCTCGGGTTCGATGGGCAAACCGCCGTCCGGCGGCGTCGAGCGCAAGCGCGACCTCGCCAACCAGGCCATCGCCGACCTGGTGACGGCGGTGAATCCACCGGATGGAAGCGGAGGCTACCAGAACAACGCACGCTTCGGGTTCTCGATCTTCACCAAGGACGGCGCACGGCTCCTGGTTCCGATCGGCGAGGACAACGTCGAAGATATCCTGACCTGGGTGCTCCAGCCCGACCTCGCAACGGCGGCCGACGCCATCAACAAGATGGGCGGCAACAGCCACGGCCTGGCGGTCATGGAGTCTGCCCGCTATCTGGCGCACACGGGCACCTTCGGGCCCTTCCCGCCCTTCGGCTTTGCCGACCCGGCCTACGCCGGGCCGCCCTACCTGGGCACCGCGGATCCGGCAGCCTTTCCCAACGAGGATCCGACGCTTCCGAGCCCGTGGGACCTCGCGTGCCGCCCGACCACGCTGATCCTGATCGACGACGGGCTCTGGGGCGGGAGCGACGGCGCCCGCTTCGGCGAATGCCCCGACATGGACGGCGACGGCACCGACGAGACCTGCGCCCTCGAGTTCATCGGAGACCTGAGTGGCGACGGCATCTTCTGGATGGAAGACGTCACCAAGAAGATGTACGAGTACGACTTCGCCCCGGACCTCGACGGCCTCCAGAACGTGCCCACCCACATTATCGGCTTCGACGAGCCGAAGTCGATCGAGCTGATGAAGATCGCCGCGGCGCTCGGCGGCGGCACCTTCCACTACGCGGACAGCGGGACTTCGCTCGGGGACGCGCTGCTCGCCATCACGGTCAACATCTTCGAGGGCGCGGCGTCGTTCGCGAGCCTGGCGGTTCCGTCCGCCCGCACCGAGGCCGGCGGGTTCGCCTACAACGCCTTCTTCGAGCCCGACGCGACCCAGGCGATCTGGGCCGGCCACCTCGAGTGCTACGGTCTGGCGCCCGACGGGGCGCTCCTCGACCGGGACGGGAACCCCGCGGTGGGCGCAGACGGAAGTCTCGTCGAGCCGCACCGGCCCTACTGGGACGCGGGCGAGGTCCTGGAGAGCAACACGTCGCGGAACCTGTTCACCACCACGGCCAGCGCCGGCGGCCGGACGGCCTTCGACGCGGCGAACGTGGACCTGACCATCGAGGATCTCGAGCTCGAGTCCGCCGGACTGCCGCCGCCGCCGCCGTCCGACCCGTGCACCCCGGTCGCGGAGAACCTGCCGGCGGGTTACTACCTGGGCTTTCCCAACCTGACCGCGCCCTATGCTGCCACCCCCGGCTCCAAGGTCAAGGTGCGCTACTGCGTGCCGGCCAGCCGCCACGGCATCAAGAAGGACTACCTCGGCACCTATCCGGTGGACGCCTCGGGCACCGATGCCATCGAGGTAAAGGAGCGCAAGGACAAGGATGCCACCGCCTGTGTGTACGGCGCCGACGGCAAGCCGACCAGCGGCTTCAAGGACAAGGATCTGCTTGTCGGCGCCGCGGAAGGCCCGATCCAGGTGCGCTACTACCTGGCGGACGACTTCAGCCCGGCCGGCCTGGCGGCCTGGAGCCCCAGCATTTGCGTGAAGGCGGACGCCGCGGCGCCGCCGCCTGCTTCGCCCGACTTCGCGCCCTACCCGAACTCCTCGACCTCGGGCATCGACACCTACGAAGAGCTGCGTCTGGCCGTGATCGACTTCGCCCACGGAAAGGACGCCTTCGACCAGGACGGCGACGGCGACATGACGAACCTGCGGAGCGTCGTGCTCGGCGACATCTTCCACTCGACGCCCATCGTGGTGGCGGGCGTGCCTTGGGGTCCCCTCGAGGCGGAGCCCGGCTTCAGTGATTTCCGGACCGCCTACCAGACGCGCGACCGCGTGATCTACGCCGGCGCGAACGACGGCATGCTGCACGCGTTCGATGGGGGCTCGCACCAGATCGGCGACGACCCCGGCACTGCGTTCGTAGAGAGCGAGTATTACACCCCCGGCACCGGGGAGGAGCTCTTCGGCTACATCCCCGGGCTCCTGCTGCCCGAGATCAAGATGCTCTCCCACAACCGCCCCCGCTTGACCTACTACGTGGACGGAAGCCCGGTGGCGGCGGACGCCTGGATCGGCGACGACCCCTCCAGCAAGACCGCCGACGAGTGGGCGACGGTGCTCGTGACGGGCTTCCGGGAGGGAGGGCCCGGCTACCTCGCGCTCGACATCACCGATCCCGGCGCCGTCGCAGCGCCGCACGGCCCCTATCCGAAGCTCCTGTGGGAGTTCACGCACCCCAAGCTCGGCGAGGCCTGGTCCGAGCCGGTGATCACGCGCGTCAAGCTCGCCGCCTCGGCCGGTTTCGGGGACCACTGCGGACGCACCGCGGGCGACGGGGACTGCCGCGAGCGCTGGGTCGCCATCTTCGGCGGAGGCTACGAGAAGGGCGCCGACCCCCACAGCCTCGCCTACGAAGACGACCCGGCCGCGGCCGGCTGGACGGACCGCAGCAGGGCGATCTTCATGGTCGCTCTCGACACAGGCGAGCTCCTGGCGAGCGTCGAGTTCGACGAGACCGGCACGGAAGGCCCCACGGAGATGAAGTACGCGCTGACCAGCGCTCCCGCCGTCTTCGACCTCGACTTCGACGGAAGCGCCGACGTGGTCTACATCGGCGACCTCGGCGGCCAGATGTGGAAGTGGGATCTGAGCGCGAACGGCGTCGACTCGACCGGCGACAGCCGCATCGACAACTGGACGGCGGGCGTCTTCTTCCGGACCGACCCGGTCGCGCTGCCGAGCGGCGAGCTGAGGCATCGCAGCTTCTTCTTCCCGCCCTCGGCTTCCTTCGTCAAGGGCAAGCTGACGCTCGCCTTCGGCAGCGGCGAGCGGGAGGACCTGCACTACGAGGGTGAGCCGGGCGTGGACGACAACAACCGCTTCTACGTGGTTCAGGACTTCGCGCCCACCGGCGCGACGGCCTTCTCCTCGACCACGACCGAAGCGGAGCTCACGGACGTGACCGGGTTGGACATCGACCCCGATCTCACCGACTCCGGCTTCTTCTTCATAGTCGAGGACGGCGAGAAGTTCGTCACCAATGCGACGATCTTCGCCGGGCAGGTGGTCGTCGCCAGCTACAACCCCGGCGCCGGGGCGGACATCTGCGAGACGGCCGGAGGCCAGGCGTTCCTGTACGTGGTGGACGTGGCCACGGGCCAGGGCTTCTTCGGCGACGGTGACGGCGGGGATCCGCCTGCGGAAGACCGGCGCGAGCTGATCGGCGGCGGGCTACCGAGCACGCCGCAGGTGAGCGTCGCGTCCGATCCGAGCGGCGACAAGATCTACATCAAGACCTCGAGCGGAACCATAGCGGTACTCGACGCGCCGCCTCGACCTGCCAACCCGGCTTCGCTCCTCTACTGGAGACAGATCCTGTAGGGCCGCGGGGTCTTCGGGAGGGAGATAGGGCGGATAGGAAGTGTGAGCTGAACACGCCTCCCAGGGCAACGGCACGCTACCTCACCCGCGCTACGTCTGCAGGGTCCGGAGGGATCACCGTTTTTTGTGACAGGAGTGCCGTTACGGAGCTTTCGGTGGTCTGACAAAGGCCATCACCACGACGGACATGCCGAGTGTAATCGCAAAGAGCACGAAGGCGATCTCGTAGCTCCCCGTCCTGTCGTAGATCCACCCTGCGAGGACCGGTCCGACGACGCCCACCGGAATCGTCAGGGCCCGAGACCACCCTGCGATGGTGCCAAAGGACTTCCTGCCGAAGTAGCGTGCTCGCAGCACCGGCGTCATCGGCATGACCGCACCCATACCGACACCGTAAAGGACGAAGAACGCATAGAGCGCAATGATGTTCTCCTGGTTGAACAGGAAGAGGGTCACTCCGACACACTGGAGAAGGAATGACACTGCCAGCGCATAGTGCATCCTCGGCGTACTGATCCGGTCGATCAGGGCGCCCCCCAGGAACCTCGCCGGAATGCTCGCGGTGATATACACGGACATGGTCGCCGCAGCGGCCAAGGGATCCATTCCTCTGTCGGTCAGAAATGGAATGCAGTGAATGTTCATCACCGGGTAGAGGGCACCGTGGAACATGTAGGCCACGATCAGCAACCAGAAAGGCGCCGTTCTCATCGCCTCCTTTGCCGTGTACTCCACCTCTCCAATGTCAGCGGCGTACGTCTTCCCCGCCGCCAGGGAATCCGATGCATTCTCCTCTAACGGGCCGGCGCCATCGGGAAGCAGTCCGTAGTGCTCAGGGCGACGAGACCGGATGAAGAACCAGGCCAGCGGAAGGCCGACGACCCAGAACACCACACCACCGAGGACGCAAGCGGCGCGCCATCCGTAGGCTGAAATCATCCAGGCAATGAGAGGCAGGCCTATGACCCCGGAAAGTCCCGAAAACACCCACTTGACGCTGATCGCAGTGCCCCTCTTCTTCACGAACCAGTTCGCGATTGCGACATCGAGGGGCATGCTCAGACTGATATTGATGCCCGTCGCACAGATGACGGCCCAGACCAGATAGAAGGACCAGAGGGAATGGACGTAGTACATCAGGATCATTCCCAGACCGGCGATGAAGATCCCGATCAAGACGGTGATCCTTGGACCGTATCGATCCGCCATGTAGCCGACGGCGGGTGCCTCGATTCCCCCTTCGAACCTGGCAATCGACGCAGCCACCGACGTGGTGGCCCTGCTGAAGCCGAGCTCCTCCGAGATGGGCTTGAAGAGGGCAGAGAACCCATAGGCGTGATAGGCGTATCCCCACAGGCAGAGGAGCCCGCTGGCGATGGTCATCCACCAACCGAAATAGATCCTTCTCGGGTCGATCAGGAGCTTCTTTGACTGACCAGGAGACATCCGTTTGGCTCTCCGACGAAAGCCGACTTCTACCCCTTCGCCCCGCCGAGCGCGAGCCCGCACCTGGTCATCGGACCACCGGCAAGGTGAGCAGCGGTCCTGTGCTCGGGACGTCGCCCCCTTGAAGCTGGAAGAGCTGCGATAGCAGCGCGAAGGTGGACTTCGACGACAGATCGGAATCGTCGATGTAGAACCAGCTCCCGCGGTAGCGGGTGCGGACGGCGAAATTCTCGGGCTCGTCACGGCTCGAGTGCACGCGCAGAAGATCTCCCATCATCTCGGACCACGCGAAGGGTTGATCACCCGCCGTACGGGTGACGGTGACGCGCCCCGCCGCCTCGTCCTCGGGCGGAACCTCCACACCCTGGGAGAGGTAGAAGAAGACCGAGACGAGTGAGCGCGGAATCACGCCGATCACGGTCGGGCCCCGCTGCTGAAGCGCGATTTCGATCAGGAACGCATTGCGCTCGGGGGGAAGAGAGAGGATCCGGGCGACCTCCGACCACTCTTCGCTGTCGAGGACATCGGGAGAGACCCACAGGGTCAGCTCTTTCCCATCCTCGCCGACCCATCCCAGATCGAGCGCTCTCTGGCGCTGCAGCTTTCGAAACACGCGCATCACCTTCGCGTAGTCCTCGTAGACGGGAGCTCGCGCCGGCGTGGGGCCGGAGGCGCTGGGTGCGTTGGGGACGCTGTTCATACGCTGCACACACAGGCGGAAGATGCGGTCGACCGCCCAGCCCGAGTGGTACAGCAGCAGGATGGTCCGGAGTTCGATGGGAGACATCACCTGTCGGACGAAATCCTGGCCGCGGAGCGGCGTGTAGGTGACGGTCGGCGCCTCCATCACCCGGCCACCGAGACCGAGGCTCCAGGCGCTGCGGCCGCCGCTGGGGAGAACCACGCCGGCGTTCGCCTCGGATTCGATCTCGAAGCTAGTCGAGACGCTGGCCACCTCAAGGAAGAAGGTCGTATCCCGGTAGCGGAGGCGGACGAGATTCAGCAGGAGTTGCTCGTCGTTGGTCCGCTGAACGGCGAGATTGTAGAGCGGTCGTCCGACGGTGACGGTGCTCGGCCCGCTGAGGCTGCAGCCCGGCAGTGCTACGAGGAGCACGGCGGCGACCAGGAATCCCACGCGGTATGAGTTCACAGTTCTTCCTTCGGATGGTCCGCTCCCTCACCCACCGGGGCGTGGATTATCCCCGAGCCGGAGCGAAGTGTCGACACCGCGGGAGCGGACGCGATGGGCGGCCGGAGGCCGATCTATCTGGTGAAGAAATCGATCAGGACCTGGTTGACCTCGTCGGGTTTCTCGAGGAAGAAGCTGTGCCCCACCTCATCCACGAGGTAGTGCTCGGCTCCCTCGATCCCCTCGGCAAGGAGGCGCGAGTTCTCAGGAGGCATCATCCGGTCCTCGGCTCCCGTGATGGCGAGGACGGGACAGCGGATCTCCCCGAGCCGCCTCCAGACGTTGAAGACGCTGAGAGCGCCCATCTGGCCTGCGGCGCCCTGCGGAGTGGGCCGGTACTGCACGGAGAACCGAACGAACTCCTCCAACTTCTCCGGCTCTTCCCGGATGAACCGGTCCGAGAAGATGGTCGGCAATTGCACTCGCACCGATTCCTCCACCTCCAGAGACGGATCGGCGGCCTTGCCGAGGATCTCCATCACCTCCCGGGTCGGCTGAACCGCATGCCTTCCCCCATGGGTGGTGCACCCGAGAGCGACCTTCCCCACGCGATCCGGATGGTCGAGAACGAGAACCTGGGCGATGAGACCTCCCATGGAGACGCCGAAGACGTGGGTGGAGTCGATGCCCAGGGCGTCCATCAGGCCCACCGTGTCGGCGGCCATCTCGTCGATCGTGAAGGGTTCGGTTGGAACCGTGGTCTCGCCCACTCCTCGATTGTCGAAAGTGATGACGCGAAAGCGCTTCGCCAGCTCGACGACCTAGAGCTCCCACGATTCCTTCACCATGGTGAATCCCCCGATCAGAAGGACAGGCTCGCCTTCACCATCGATGTTGTAAGCCATCTCAATTCCCTTCACCTGAGCCTTGGCCATGCGTTTCCTCCTTTCGCTCTTTCTCGAGCCCGATGGATGTAGCCGCTCGGAGCGCCGTCCGCGACGGTGCCACGGCCCGGGACGGGCGGCGGTCAATGCGGGAGCAGCGGGATTCACTTCTGTCCGCGTTGTGCGTATCATCGGGGAGCCCCGGTCGGAAACGGGAGGGATCCGTCATGGCGAATGAAGCGGCTTTCACGGCGACCAGGCGGAGCGACGGGGTCATCGCGGGCCCGATGAGGGAACCCCGCAACCTGGAGCAGGCCCTCAAGGGCAGCATCCACGACGACCGGATGGCGCAGAAGCTCGGTCTTCGAGGAGGAACGGTGGCCGGCTCCCTGCACATGGAGCAGTTCCCGCCGCTGCTGACCCACCTCTTCGGTCGGCGCTGGTGGCAGACGGGCGGGATCTCGCTCTACTTCCGCTACGCCACGACCGATCGGGAGAGGGTCCAATGCTTCGCCCGAGAGCCTGGGGCGGATCCCGCGACCCTGGAGGACATCAAGACCGAGATCTGGATCGATCACGAGAACGGCGAGCGGGTGGCGGAGGGCACTGCCTCGGTCGGCAAGCCCGACGTGCAGTCGCCTCTGCGAGAGCGCCTCGAGCTCGTCCCCGCGCCGAGGGATCTGCGAATCCTGTCGGATCTGGAGGCCGGCCAGCAGTGCGATCCCCGCCCCGCCAGGGCCCCCCTGGATCGTCTGAAGGAGCGGCTCTCGGTGATCGTCGAGCCCCTTTCCGACTACGAGGAGGGAAGCGAGTGGGGCGGGCGGATCGCCCCGCCGAGCCTCATGGTGGGCGCCATGACCGCGGTGCAGGAGGGGTTCCTGGGAAGGGACGAGGGCAAGAAGCGGGGCGTGGGCCTGTGGGGTGCCATCGAGCTACAGCATTTAAGGGGCCCCGTCTTCGTGGAGCGCGACTACCAGGCCCGAGGAACGGTCCTGGCGGTCGGCGAGACCCCGAAGACCGAGTACGTCTGGTACGAGAGCACTCTCGCGGATCCCAAGACGGGAGACGACGTCGCCAGCATGTTGCTGATGCTCCGCTTCATGAAAGCCTCGCATCCCGCCTGGCAATGAGTACTCCCGGTCCGTCGATTCCCGCGCGCTGGAGCAGGAGCGGTGTGGCGAGTCGATTCCGACGGCACGGTCTCAAATCAGCCGCCGTGCACCTTCCCGGCGGGGACTCGCCCGCGCGGATGCCTGGCAGGTGCTGGGGCGATCAAGGCGACCAGGGAAACGAGCACGGCCAGCACGACTCCGCCCAGAACCAGTAGATCGACGTCGAGTCCGTGATCCAGCAGCCAGCCGAAGAGTGCCGGGCTAAGAGCCGTGGCAAAGACACCGGCCGAGCCCACGACACTGCTGATGGCTCCGAGGGAGTCGACTCCGAACACCTCAGCCCAGAGCGCCGGCATCGTGACCGAGACACAGCCGAAGCTCAGGCCCGCCATGCCGAGCCAGACCAGTGCAGCGTAAGGATGGGTGCTCTGCATGAGCACGGTCAACGCGAATGCGTAGGGCACCAGTGCAAAGGGGAACAGTCGCCTGGCGGTGAATCGGTCCACCAGGGGTCCCATACAGAAAGACGAGACCCGGCCCATCACCGCCGAGGCGATGAAGCAAAAAGCGACCCACTCCAGACTCCAGCCCTTGTGCTCGGCGATCTTGCCCAGATGGATGATGAGCCCGGTGCTGAAGAATGGAATCAGAAGCGTCACGGGCACGGCGAAATAGAAGAAGGGAGTTCCGAGAACGTCCTTTCTGGTCCAGCCGATCGCGTCGCACTCGTGGGCCCCTCCGGAGCGCGTGGGGGGGTGCTGAAAGCGGTCCGTCCTCCTGATCAGGGCGAGGCTGCCGGGCACGAACAGGACCGCCACGCCCACGGCCATGACCTGCAGCGTCTGCTGCCAACCGATCCGTGCGATCAGGTGGGCCAGGGTGATGGGAAACAGCGCAAGCGCGAACGAGAAGCCCAGCCCCACGACGGCCAGCGCCTTGCCTCTCTGGCTGCCAAAGAAGCGGGTGGTGGAAACTCCTCCGATCTGTGTCATCAGACCCTGTCCCGAGAGGCGCAGGAACAGTACGCCGGCGAAGAGCACCGGGAGCGACGACGCCAGTGACGTGGTCAAGAGCGAGAGGGCCATGATCAGCCCGACCGACACACTGCAGATGCGCAGATCGATGCGGTCGATGATCGGTCCGAGGAACGGCATGAGCGCCGCACTGGCCAGGGTCGCGACCGAGTAGAGCGTGCCGAAGCCTCCGGCTCCGAGCGCAAAGACCGCTGCGAAGGAAGGCGCGAACAGTGCGAACGAGAATGACTGGCCCGGGCCCGAGAAGAACATGTGGAGCGAGCTGAAGGTCAGGAACCGGGGATAGTCCCTGATGAGTCTGACGTAGTCTCCGAGCATGATCGCGAAGAGCGTCCTATAATCCGCTTTCCGTTCTCGCGCAAGGCTCTCGAGCCCGGAAGGCGCGATCTCGCGGGCGGAGACTCCCAGAGAGCCACATCACCGTCGCGGTGTCCAGCTGGAGGTGGATGCAGTGTCTGAAATCTACGAGAAGCTTCGCGAAAGACTCGACATGTTCCCTCAGGGGTTTCCCAGAACCGAGAGCGGCGTGGAGCTGGAGATATTGCGAGAGCTCTTCACACCCGACGAAGCCGAAATCATGCTCTTTCTGCGGCCGTCCCCCGAGCCCGTCTCCGCCGTGGCCGAAAGGATGGGGCGAGACGAGAGAGAGCTGGCGCAAAGCCTCTACGACATGTCCAGGAGAGGGCTCATCCTGCGCTTCAGAGTCAGCGACGAAGACGCCCTCTACTTCCTTGCGCCGTGGGTGGTCGGGATATGGGAGTTCCAGCTCAAGAACCTGAACAGCAGCAACATTCACCTGTACGAGAAGTACCACAATGAGGCAATGGTCCCCGAAAGAAGGAAATCCAAGGCCGCCGGATTTCGGGTGATCCCCGTCGAGCAGGAAGTGCAGGAACACTCCACGGTCGAGCCGTACGAGAGAGTGTCGGAGATCATCGATTCCAGCGCGAAGTTTGCCGTGGCCGACTGCATCTGCAGGAAGGAAGCCGATATGTTCGGCCACGTCTGCGACAGGCTCATGGAAGCCTGCATGATGTTCGACGTGGCTGCCGACTATTACATCGAGAATGGACTCGGCCGGGAGATCACCAAGGAAGAGGCAAAGCAGATCCTCGCGAAAGCCGAGGAAGACGGCCTGGTCCACCATTCGTCGAACCATCTGGGAAAGAAGATCTTCATCTGCAACTGCTGCGGCTGCTGCTGCAAGGCCCTGGGCAATATCACGAAACACGCCAATCCGGATGCCATCGCCCGGTCGAACTACTACGCCGTCGTGAACGAAGAGGACTGCAACGCCTGTGAGATCTGCGTGGATCGCTGCCAGGTCGATGCGATCCAGATGGAAGATGATGTTGCCGTGGCTGACAAGGACAACTGCATTGGATGCGGTCTTTGCGTCTCGACCTGTCCGACGGAAGGCATTTCCCTGGCCCGCAAGACGGCGAACGAAGCCTCCCCGATATTCGCGGATGACGTGGAGCTGCTGCAGACCGTGGCGAGGGACAAGAACAAGGAATTCCCCTTTCAGTAGGGGAATGCCTTCGACTACCTCGAGCGTCAGAGCTTCCAGGTCTTCGAGCCTGCAGGAAACTAAAGCGCTCCCAGCAGCGCGCCGGCCGCAATCGCCATGAGATATGTGGACAGCATCAGGTATCTGAACGCCATCGCTCGCCTCCTCGGCTGCGGGAATGACTGTGGCGATCATAATGGGTGGAGAGCCGCTCGGCTGTGAACTGGTTCACAGCTCTGGCGACTTCTCACCTGCCCACTGTCCGCCGGAGGCCTGACCCCGACATCGGCTAGCGAGGGCCCGGCGTCGATCCAGCCCTGGGTAAGGTTTCTAGTCTCCCACGGCGATCATCACGTTCGAGGCCTTGATCATCGCGTAGGCCTCCTTGCCGACCTCCAGCCCCAGCCGCTCGACCGACGACATGGTGATCACGGAAACCAGCTCCGCGCCCCCCGGGATCTCCAGGGTCACCACGGAGTTCACCGCCCCTTGCTCGATCTGGGTCACCTTGCCCTTGATCAGGTTGCGTGCGCTCACCTTCATTTCTCACCTCCTGGACTCGAAACCTTCCCTCCCGGCTCCGTCTCTAATGGTCGCGTCCCTTCATCAACTCCTCCTTCCTCTCCTCGAAGCCCGGCGCGCGCCGGTCAATGCGAGTCTCGCCGCGCCGCTCGCGCAGTCCGACATGCGGCCATGATAGGTCAGGTCCGGACCCAGTCCTCGGGGGCTCAGCTGCGGCCCTGGACTCCGGCGAGGTGCCCCAGACGCGTCGCCTGGACCTGGGCGCGAAGCGCGGTCTCGGTGACCTGGAAGGCGTGTGCCTGCGACATGGCGGTCTCGCCGCGTTCAACGACGTCTCGCAATAGCGCCGGCGCGAAGGGAAGCGGCTCTTCGCGGCAGTCGAGGTAGCGCGTGCGCTCGCCATCCACCAGGAAGAGGTGTTCGGCCCCTTCGCGCCCGGCGAGGTCGCAGTTCTTTCGCACCTCGATCGCGCCCTCGCTGCCCAGGATGAAGAGCCGGCCATCGCCCCAGGTGCCGAGACCGGCCGGTGTATACCAGTCGACGCGCGCGTAGCCGGTGGCGGCCGGAGCGCGCAGCATCAGATCGCCGAAGTCCTCGAACTTCGGCTTTTCGGGATGGGAGTAGTTCGCCACCTGGGCGAACGCGACCTCGACTCGCTCGCAGCCGGTCACGGTCAGGAACTGGTCGATCTGGTGCGTGGCCAGGTCGCCGAGGATTCCGCCGGCGCGCCGCGGATCCCAGAACCAATCCGGCCGGGGCGCCAGGCCGAGCTGGTGCGGACCCAGGCCCACCGTCTGGAGTGGACGTCCGATGGCGCCCGCCCGCACCAGGTCGACGGCCTTGACCGTGGCGCGGCTCTCGAGCCGCTCCGAGAAGAAGACCGTCCAGATGCGGGCGGTCTCGGCCTGCACCGCGCGAAGCTCCTCGAGTTCTTCGAGCGTCACCGCTCCCGGCTTGTCGACCAGCACGTCCTTGCCGTGTCGCATCGCCTCGATGGCCAGCGGCGCGCGGCGGTCCGGCACGGCGGCGCATGCGACGAGGGCAATCGAGGGATCTTCCAGGATCGCGCGTGGGTCGGCGGCGCGGTCGACCTGTGGGAAGCTCTTCTCGAACAGGGGGGAGAGGTCGTTCCCCGAGCCGTACCAGGCCGCGAACTCGGCACCGGAGCGCAGCAGCATGGCCACCTGTACCAGTGCGTGGATGTGATCGAGTCCGAGGGCGGCGAAGCGGACGGGGGGCGAATCGGCGGGCATGGCTAACGGCTCCTTCCCAGCGACGCCGTGCGAGGATCGGCCCGCTCATAGGCCTCGAGAGCGGTGATCCGCAGTCTGGGAGCCGCGACCCCGCACGCCATGGCTTCGCTCCTCCCCCACCCCGCGGCGAACCGAACCATAGTACAGAGGCGCGCCCAGCGGAGCCGAGGCGCATCTGCCGACGACCTGACCGGAACGGGCGAGAAGGTGACTCTGTCCGAAGAGTTGCGGAAGCAGGAGCGCTCGGACGGGACCGCGCGCCGCGCGAAAGGCGGCTCGCCATGATATAACCAAGGCGCTCGATCGTCCTTCCCGCGATGCACGTGGAGGTGAAGGTGACCGCCATGGTTCCGTCGTGAGCAGCGCGCCCGACCTGCCCGCCCGGATGCGGGCCGTCGTCCAGCACGCACCCGAGGAGCTTCGACTGGAGGAGCGCCCGATGCCCCAGCCGGGCCGGGGCGAGGTGCTGGTGCGGGTACGCGCCGCGGGCATCTGCGGCTCGGACCTCCATTTCTGGAAGCACGCGGTCTACGGGGAGGGCGTGATCCTCGGGCACGAGATCGCGGGCGAGGTCGCGTCGCTGGGCGAAGGAGTGAGGCAACTGCAGCTCGGCCAGCTCGGCGTGGTGTACGCGGGCATACCCTGCGGCGGCTGTCCGCGGTGCAGGAACGGTCTTTCGTTCTACTGCCAGGACGGCCATTCCCTCGGCACCGGGGGGCCGTTCGGCGGCCTGGGCGAGTACCTGCTCACGCCGGCCGAGAACTTCCTTGCCGCGCCCGAGGGATCCGACCCTGCGGTCCTCACCTTCAGCGAGCCCCTCGCCAACGGTATCCGTTGCCTCGACCAGCCCGAGGTGCGCTCGGCTCGGAGCGTGCTCGTGATCGGCGCCGGACCCATCGGCCTCTCGTGCCTGTTCGCCGCGCGGCAGGCGGGGGTGGAGCGGGTGTGGGCCGTGGAGGGACGCCCCCGGCGGCGGGAGGCGGCCCACGCGCTGGGTGCCGAGCGCGTGCTCGACCCGGTCGGCGAAGACGTGGCGGCCGCCGTCGGAAGCACCTTTCCCCACGGCCCGGACGTGGTCGTCGAGGCCGTGGGCCTGCCCGAGACAATCCATTCGTCGTTCCGACTGGCTCGCCCCCACGGCACCGTCCTCCTGATGGGGGTCTGCATGGGCACGATCGAGGTGCTGCCCGTGTCCTGGATGCTCAAGGAGCTCACCATCCGCTCCAGCCTGGGCTGCAGCCTCGACGAGCAACGGCAGGCGCTCGACTGGGTGGCCGGAAGCACGCCCGACGCGCGGCCGCTGGTCACTCGGAGGATCCGCCTGGACGAGGTTCCCGGCGCCATGATCGATCTCGCGCGTGGCGCCGACGAGATCAAGGTGGTGGTCGAGCATGACCGGTGCTGAGCTCCAGGACCCGGCGCCGGCGCTCTCCGTGGAGGAGGCCCGGGCGCTCTTCCCCGGCCTCGAGAACACCACCTATTTCGCCACCAACGGCCAGGCCCTCCTGCCCCGGCCGACCCGAGACCACCTGGCGGCGGGCATCGACGACCTCATGGCGCACGGCTTCGCGGCATCTCAAGGCCTGGAGGCGAACGTCGAGGCGGTGCGCGGCGCCGTGGCGCGGCTGCTCGGGGCGGAGCCCGACGAGATCGCCTTCGTGCGCAACACGGGTGAGGGCCTCTGCCTGATCGCCGCCCAGATCGACTGGCGATCGGGCGACGAGGTGCTCTGCTTCGGCGGGGAGTACCGGAGCGTGGTCCACGCTTTCCAGGGGTTGGCCCAGCGCGGCGTCGAGGTGCGCGTCGCTCCGCCCGAAGACGGACGCGTGACGCCCGAGCTCGTGTCGAACCAGCTGCGCGACCGGACGCGGGCCGTGGCGCTTTCGTGGGTGCGCTACGACAACGGCGCGCGCGCCGACCTGGGAGCCATCGGCCGGCTCCTCGAGGATGCGGGCGTGCTCTTCGTCGTGGACGGCATCCAGGGTGTGGGTGTGCTGCCCCTCGACGTCCGGGCCGCCGGGGTCGGGTTCCTGGCGGCCGGCGCCCACAAGTGGCTCCTCGGTGTGTCGGGCACCGGAATCCTGTACGTGCGCCGCGAGCTCCTGCCCTCGCTGGTGCCCAGCCACCTGGGCGTCACTTCGATGGAGGACGCGGAGACACTCCACTGCACGGGTGACCCGTATCGCGTCTGTCCCGTGCCCGCCGCGCGCCAGGTGGAGGAGGGCGCGCGCAACGCGCTCGGCATCGCCGCACTCGGCGCGAGCCTGGACCTCCACGCTCGCATCGGGGCGGAGGCCATCGCGAGGCAGGTGAAGGCGGTGACCGACCGGCTGTGCGAAGGGTTTCGCGCCGCGGGAGGCCGGGTGCGGAGCCCGCGCGGCGAGGACGACTGGTCCGAAATCCTGCTCCTCGAGCCTCCGCCGCGTGTGGACCTCCAGGAGCTCTGGCTGCGGCTCCTCCGCGAGCGGGTCATGGTCGGCACCCGCGAGGGAGCGCTCTGGGGCGGGGCCCACTACTACAACAGCCTGGACGACGCCGAGCGCCTGCTCTCGTTCCTGTGACGCCGGCGGCAGTAGGAATGGTAAGGGATGATGCGGACAGCGACCCTTTATGCCATCGGTCACGGCAATCGCTCGCTGGACGAGTTCATCCGCTTGCTGACGGAGCAGGCCATTGAGTCCCTGGTCGACGTGCGCGCCCAGCTGATCTATGACCGCCATGTCAACGCGGAGCTGGACCTGTAGCTACAGCAGGAGGGAGGCAACGCGCACCAGGCTTCAGCGCGCAACCGGGCAGCGGGTGAACTCGAAGGGTGCCTCCTGCGCCACGGGAGCGAAGGAGGCGTTCTGCTCCAGGGTGAGGTAGAGACCGGTCGCACCGCCTTCTGTCTTTCTGTGCTTTCTCGCGTGTTCTTCTGACCAGAAGAATACCGACTTGCGTCAGAAGTCGTCGATGATGCTCTTCGCCCTCAGCTTGGTGAAATCCACCATCGGCACGAAGAAGAGCGGGTCGCACTCGGGGTCTTCCAGCGCGAAGCACAGATCGTGCTCCATCCGGAAACGGATCGGACGACCACAGCATGCGCATTCCGAGCGGATGTCGAAGGAGAGCGGTTCGTTTCTGAGTCGCCCTTGCACGAAGGGCGTCGCGACGGCGTCAGTGCCTCAGGCGGCCCAGAACCGCTCGCCGCTGCTGAAGTCCAGGTGATGGGGTGTGGGCTCGGCGGTGACCGGGTAGGCCCAGACGACGTCGCGTCCCTCCGGCCGGTACAGGAAGATGAGCCGCCGTTCCAGCTCATCCAGGATCTCCACGACCCGCGCTTCATTCATCTGCAATGCCTCCGCGACGTAGTCGGGCGACATCGCCTGGCCGAGCCGCGGGAGCTCGCGCACCACGAAGTGGTGCACCCGGCGGTGCTCTTCGTCCAACCCGCCCAGCACCCGGTGGGTCTTGCGTGCCTCCGAAGGGAAGACCCTCCGGAAGAGGCCCCAGGGAATCGGCAGCATGCGACGTTTGTGTCCCAGCAGAACCTTCTTCATGGCGAGCACTCCTGAGTTCGGGTTTCCCCGGCCACGTCGGCGACCCATTCCACGACGGCGGCCTCCGATCATCGTACCTCATCGCCATCTCGTCCTCATCGCCCTCTAAGGCCTCTTCCCCTGGGTCCTACTGATTTCGGTTGCTCGAGGTACGCTCGAGGTGGCCTGCTTGATGTTCCAGCAGGGATCGGGTATGGAGGAACCATTCGGGATTGATGCGACGAAGTCACACACGACGTCACGTGCGGGCAGCGGCTGGGTTGGTGAGATGCAGGTAGGCGGAGCTTCCCTGGACGAATTGTTTTCACCACGCGGGGTCGCTGTCGTCGGCGCTTCGGGATCGGGGAAGCTTTCTTTCGCAGAGCTGGTGCTTCACGCCCTGAAAGACGCCGACTTCCCCGCCATCTATCCCGTCAATCCGAAGTACACCGAAGTGCTCGGGTTGCGATGCTATCCGGATCTCGTGAGCATCCCCGGGGTCGTGGATCACGTGGTGGTCAACATTCCCGCCGAGTCGGCTCTCGAGCTGCTCGACCAATGCGCCACCAAAGGGATCCGGTCCGTTCACTTCTTCACGGCAGGTTTCGGCGAGAGCGGCTTCACGGAGCGCGCGGAACTCGAAAAAGAGCTTTTGAAGAAGGCGCGTGCCGGTGGCTTTCGGATCATCGGCCCGAATTGCGTGGGCTTGCTCGTGCCCAGGAGCCGCCTCACGAACATACTGGGAGCTCCCCTCGAGCCAGGTCCCGTCGCCTTCATTTCGCAGAGTGGCGGCCACGCCTCGAACCTTCCCACGGACGGGGCTCCGCGGGGGCTGCGATTCAGCAAGGTGGTGAGCTACGGGAACGCTCTGGACGTCGATGAAAGCGAGCTCCTCGAGTACCTGTGCTGGGATCCCGAGACCGAGATCATCGCTGCCTATGTCGAGGGCGTGAGAGACGGGAGGCGTTTTCTCGAGGCGCTTCGGCGAGCAGCCGCCGAGAAGCCGGTCGTCATCTACAAGGGCGGGAAGACCGAGGCCGGCAAGCGGGCCGCGTATGGCCACACGGCCAGCATGACCAGCTCCGTCGCCATCTTCGAGGGGCTGTGCAGGCAGACCCATACCATTCAAGTGGATGACCTGGATGGCATGATCGATGTACTGGTGGCTCTGCGCTTTGCCCGACCACTCCCACGCGGCGAAGGAGTGGCCCTGTTCGGCGCCGGCGGCGGCCCCAGCGTTCTGGCCAGTGACGAGATCGAGAACGCGCGTCTGGAGCTGCCACACCTCTCGTCGGAGGTTCAGGCAGAGCTGAGAAGACACCTGCCCCTGGCTGGAAGCATCTTCAGCAACCCGGTGGATACGCCGGACCTCGCCACTCCAAGGGCGATCTCGACAGCCGTGCGGGTTCTCAGTGAGGCCCCGGAGATTCACATGATCGTCTACCACCTCGGCTTCCATCCCATCAGCCAGTGGGGTCTCGGCCGCTTCTCGTCGCCGGAGTTCCTGGAGCCGGTCATCACATCGTTCACCGAGGCGACGAAAGCCACCGGCAAGCCGGTTCTGCTGGCACTGCGCCCTCCGCTACAGTTGAACGGCATGGAGGAGTTCGTCGCCGCCCAGGCGGCTTTCGTGAACGCCGGATTGCCCGTCTTTCACTCTCTGCAAGGCGCAGCCAGGGCCATGTCCCGCGCCGTGGCCTGGAGCCAGGCGTCCACTGGAGCGTGAAAGCAAGGCGGGATCCAGAGGGCGTACTCGAAGAGAAGGAGAGCACGATGGCCCAGCAATTCGAGATCGGAACCGAGACCACCTTTGCCGATCTCGTCAAACACAAGGCCGAGAGCGCAGGAGACAAGGTCTTTCTGACCTATATCCGGGATTTCGACCAGGATGTCGAAGAGAAATACACCTATCGCGACATGCATCTGCAGTCGAACCGCCTGGCGAACGGGCTCGAGAAGCTGGGGCTCGAGCAAGGCGACGGCATTTCGCTGATCGAAATCAACTCTCCTGAGTTTCTGTTCACCCTCTTCGCAGCCGTCAAGCTCGGCACTTACACGGTTCTGATCAACACCGGTCTCAAGGGCGACAGCCTGCAGTACATCATCGACCATTCCGACAGCAAGGCCGTCGTCATCCACTGGACATTGCTGGGCGGCTACGGGGCCATTCGAGATCAGCTGCCGAAAGTCGAGCATGTCATCGTCGACATCAACGAAGCGCCTGGAGATTTCAGGCTGCCGGAAGGAATGATCTCCCTCCAGGAGATCATGGAGGCGCCGGAGGATGACATCCAGGCCAAGCTCGATCCCGGAGACATGTCGCTGCTCATCTATACGTCGGGCACGACCGGTCTCCCCAAGGCCACCACCTTCCTGTACGGAAGAACGTTCATGGGCCTCGCCCTCTACGGTCCGACATTCGTCGCCAATATGATGGGCAGACCCGGCGATGTCTTCTACACGTGCCTACCGTTGTTCCATGGCAACGCGCTGCACTTGACGACACTTCCCGGGTTCGCCGCGGAGTTCCCGGTCGTTCTCTCCAAGAGATTCTCCGCTTCCAGGTTCTGGGACATGATCCGGAAGTACGGCGTTACCAACTTCAACCTGCTGGGCTCGATGCCGCATTTCCTGCTGAAACAGCCGGAAAGGCCAAACGACAGGGACAACGAGGTGTGGCGCGTCAACTCCGCCGCCTGCCCCAAAGAGTTGATCGAGGTGTTCGAGAGCAGGTTCGATGTCAAGGTGTACGAAGCTTACGGGGCGGTCGACGGCGGGGGCTTCATGCTCCTCTCCTATGGCCGCGAAAACATCCCGGTGGGGACCATGGGGCAACCTCCCGATGGCGTGACGGCCGAGATCATGGACGACGACGGCACTCTGCTCGGTCCCGACGAGCCCGGCGAGCTGGTGTTTCGCGTCAAGGAAGAGGAGCGGGAACAGCGAAAGGTCGTCTACTACAAGGATGAGGAGGCCTCGAAGAGCCGAATTCAGCAGGGACCGGACGGCCAGCTATGGTTCCATACCGGGGATCTGGCCACCAGGGACGAGGACGGCTGGTTCTACTTCGTGGATCGGAAGAAGGACGCCATCCGGAGGCGGGGTGAGAACATCGCCGCCTGGAGTGTCGAGCGGGTCATCAACCGCCACGAGAAGGTGCTGGAGTCGGCTGCCTACGGCGTCAAGTCAGCGGAATACGCAGAGGACGAGGTCATGGTGGCGGTGGTGCTGAAGCCCGGGGAGCGCCTGGCTCCCGAGGAGCTGCTGGATTTCTGCCAGGACAAGATGGCGGATTTCATGATTCCCCGGTTCATCGATTTCGTCGAGAAGCTCCCCAAGAGTGAAGTCCACCGCATCATGAAACGCTTCCTCAAGGACCAGGGGGTCACTGAAACCACCTACGACAGAGAGAAGGCAGGCTACACAATACGAAAAGGCTGAGCGGCAGATGGAAATCCGCCCGCCTTATCCCATTGACCAGGAGGAATCACCATGAAGAGACCGACTCTCGCATTGTCGATTGGCCTGCTGGCTGGATTCTTCTGCGTTTCCATTGCCGGTGCCCATTGCGAGATACCGTGCGGCATCTATGACGATCCGCTGCGCATCAATCTCGTTGCCGAACACGCCACCACCATCGAGAAATCGATGAAGCAGATCGTGGAGCTCGGCAAGCCGGATCAGACGAACCACAACCAGCTGGTTCGATGGGTGTCGAACAAGGAAGCTCACGCGACCGAAGTCCAGCACATCGTCTCGCAGTACTTCATGACCCAACGGATCAAGCCCGACCAGGACAAGTACGCGGAGAAGCTCGCCGTGTTGCACAAGATGCTGATCGCCGCCATGAAGTGCAAACAGACGACCGACCCTTCCCATGTGGGTACGCTGCGGTCCCTTCTCAAAGCGTTCGAAAATCTTTACTTCGATCATTGACGTCAGGGAACCGAGAGGCGGCGCTCGGTCACCGACGTCCGGTGGGCTCACCCCGACTTGCCGAGACGCGCCAAGTCATCGCCGGAAGGCCTCTGGTAGGGACGCAGCCCGAACTCCGGTGCAACCGCCAGGATGTGGTCGAAGATGTCCGCCTGGATGTCCTCGTAGGCGGCCCACGAGGTGTCGTTGGTGAAGGCGTAGACTTCGATCGGCAGCCCCTCACCGCTGGGGCTGCGCTGGCGCACCAGCAGTGTCATCCCCTGGTGGATCTTGGGATGGTTCCGCAGGTAGCTGTGGATATAGGCCCGCAGCGTGCCGATGTTGGTGAGGCGCCGAATGTCGGCGTTGACCGATGCGTCTCGACCGGGCTCCGAGTTGTGCGCGGCGAGCTCTTCTCGCTTGGCCGCGACGTAGTCCTTTAGCAGGGCGAAGCGGGCGAAGCGCTCGATTTCGTCGTCCTCGAGGAAGCGGATGCTGCCCATGTCGAAGGAGATGGCGCGCTTGATCCGCCGCCCGCCGGACCGGGACATCCCCCGCCAGTTCTTGAAAGAGGTCTCGATCAGCTTGTGGGTGGGGATCGTGGTGATGGTCTTGTCCCAGTTCTGAACCTTGACGGTGTGGAGCGCCACGTCGATCACGTCGCCATCGGCACCGTACTGCGGCATCTCGATCCAGTCGCCCACGTGGACCATGTCATTGCCGGTGAGCTGGAGGCTGGCGACCAGCCCCAGGATGGTGTCGCGAAAGATCAGCAGAAGCACCGCGGCCATCGCGCCGAGGCCGCTCAAGAAGATCCAGGGCGACCGATCCATCAGGTTGGACGCCACCAGCAGAGCCGCGACCAGGTAGAAGACGATCTTGATCACCTGGAGATAGCCCTTGATGGGCCTGTGCCGGTTCTCGGGATCCCGCGAGTAGACCTCGTTCGCGGCGGTCAGGAAGGCACCGGCAGAGAGCGCCACCACCAGCACCATGGTCGCGATCGCCACCCGTTGGATCAGCTCCGAGAGGGTCTGGTGGAGATCGGGAACGACCTGGACGCCGTAGAAGACGAGCACGGCCGGCGCAAGGTGGGCCAGTCGCAGGAACACGTCGTGCTCCACGAGGGCGTCGTCCCAGGTAACGGCGCTCCGAGCCACCAGGCGCCGGATCGCGACCACGATCACCCGGCGAGCCACGAAGTAGACGGCTACGGCGCCCGCCACCAGCGCGGCCAGCCCGACGATCTGCGCCACGAAGGGTTGCTCCATCAGGTCTCTCAGCTGGGTCATGGCTCGGCTCCCGGGCCCGACGAGGGCTTGCCGATGATACCGAGCCCTGCGCCGGGAGGGGTAGGGCCGGGCGGGCGAGGCCGGGCGCGCCCGAACTGGCGATCGGCCCCCGCCTGCCGCTATCAATGAGCGGAGAGGCCGGGGGAGGAAAGGGTGATCGAGGGGAAATACGGAACTGCGGCCGAGCTGCTGGTGGGCGCGGTCGAGGCGATCAAGAGGACCAGGATCAGGGTCGTGGCCTTGCGGGACCGCTACGCCAAGATGCTCATGCCGCTCGAAGGCAACGTCAACCACGTGGGCATGATGTACGCCGGGTCACTGTTCACCCTGGGCGAGATCGCCGGCGGGGCCATCCACCTGGTCTCCTTCGACGTGACCAGGCTCTTCCCCATCGTCAAGGAGGTCCACATCCGCTTCCAGCGGCCGGCGATGACCGACGTGACCATGGAGGTGGAGCTGAGCGCGGAAGAGGCGTCGCGAATCCAGGCCGAGGCCCTGGAAAAGGGCAAGGCCGACTTCGCAATGAAGATCGAGCTCGAGGATGCCAACGGCGAGGTGGTCTCGATCGTGGAGGGTACCTGGCAGGTGCGCGTGATTCCGGAAGGGATGCGAGCCCCCAGCTAGGGACTCAAGTTCCCACCCCGGGCGAGGAGGCACAGTCATGCTGGAGCAAGCACGGGATCTGCGTGAAGAGGGAGACGAGCTCTACGAGCTCCTGAAGACGCTCGAGGAGAGCGATTGGGAGCGGCCCACCCCCTTCAAGAGCTGGACTGTCCGGGAGGTGGTCGAGCACCTTCACTTCTCGGACCGGCTCGCCGTGCAGTCGCTCAGATCGGGTGAGGAGTTCCTGAAGACGGCAGGAGACATGGTCCGGGCTGCGATAGAAGAAGGCCTTGATCTCAGGACCTACGCCCGTCGCCTGATCGGGTCGCCCAAGGCGAGCGCGCTGTTGCAGCGCTGGCGCGAATGCTTCATGGAGATGTGCGACCTCCTGGATGCGGCAGACCCGAGCGCTCGCCTCAAGTGGTTCGGGCCGGACATGGGCGTGCGGATGTTCGCCACCGCCAGACAGATGGAGACCTGGGCGCACGGTCAGGACGTATACGATCTGCTCCGAATCCCGCGGGAGAACACCGACCGAATCAAGAACGTCGCCGTGATCGGCGTCAAGACGTTCGGCTGGACATTCGTCAACCGCGGCCTCGAGGTTCCACCGGACATCCCCTATGTGCGCCTGACTGCGCCGTCCGGGGAGATCTGGGAGTGGAACCAGCCGAATCCCGACAATCGGGTGGAAGGTCTGGCCACCGAGTTCTGTCACGTCGTGACCCAGGGCCGCAATATTGCCGACGCTCAGCTCGAGGTGGTCGGCGAAACCGCGACGCGGTGGATGGCGATCGCGCAGTGTTTCGCGGGAGGTCCCGAAGACCCCCCCCAGCCGGGGCAGCGAGTCTGAAATGGCAAGGGAAACAAGAGGCGTCTCACTCGACTATCTCGCGGACTACTACGACGTCCTGACCCCTGCCGAGCGGAGCCGTTTCAGGCGGAAGCAGATCGACCTCGTGGGCCTGAACGAGGGGGAAAAGGTCCTCGAGGTCGGGTGCGGCACGGGAGCGCTGTCCTTCCTCTCGAAGCTGGATGTCGGAGAGACGGGCGAGGTCGCAGGGATCGACATTGCGCCCAAGATGATCTCCAGGGCGGAGGAAAAGGCGAGAAAGGCCAACCTCGAGATCGCCTTCAAGGTCGCGTCGATCGACGAGCTGCCACACCCCGATCAACACTTCGACGTGGTGATCAGCAGCCTGATGTTTCATCATCTGCCGTTGGAAGTGAAGAAGAGAGGCCTCGGAGAGATCCGCCGCGTGCTCAAGGACGATGGGCGGTTCTTCCTCTGCGACTTCTGTTCTCCCCACTGGCTCACCATTATTCCGATGTACTTGATGCTGATATGGACGTCTCACACCAGGTACCAGCTCTTCGGGAAGCTTCCCGAACTCATCAGAGAAAGCGGCTTCGCAACCGTGAGCTTGCTCGAGAAAGGCTTCTTTCTCGAGTATTACTTGATCGGAAAGTAAGGAATCTAGATCTCCGAGATGGCCCTGAGCAGCGAAGCCGAGAGACACCCCGTCACACCCCTGCCGCCGCAGCCCGGCGACGTGCCCTGGCCGACGGACCACTGGCCCCGGGCGGAGCCCGACGGGCGGGTCGACCGCGACCTCCTCGATGGCACCCTCGACCACGCGTTCGCCCAGCCCGAGAGCCTCGGCACGACGAACGCCGTGCTGATCGTGCAGCGAGGGGCGATCGTCGCAGAGCGCTACGCCGACGGCCTCGACGCGACCACCACGCATGTCTCCTGGTCGATGGCGAAGAGCATGCTCCAGGCCGCCATCGGCATTCTCGCCCGCGAGGGGCGCATCGACTTCGCAGCGGCCGCCGACGATCCCGCGTGGAGAGCATTGGGGGATCCACGCGGGAGCATCACCATCGACCAGCTGCTGAAGATGCGGAGCGGTCTTCTCTTCAATGAGGACTACGTCGACGCGGGCGCTTCGCACGTGATCGAGATGCTCTTCGGTGAGGGCAAGCCGGATGCGGCCGCCTACGCGGCTGCGTTGCCGCCCGAGCAAGAGCCGGGCTCCGTATTCTCCTACTCGAGCGGCACGTCGAACATTCTCTCGGCGGTGGTGGCGCGCGCGCTCGGAGCTCGAGGCGACGCCTACCGCGAGTTCCTCCGCCGCGAGCTGTGGGGTCCGCTCGGCATGAAGTCGGCGGATCCGCGCTTCGACGAAGCCGGCCACTGGATCGCCTCGTCCTTCGTGTTCGCCACCGCGCAGGACTTCGCGCGGTTCGGGCTCCTCTACCTGCGCGACGGGGTCTGGGCGGGTCGGAGGATCCTGCCCGAGGGCTGGGTCGACTACGCGCGAACCCATACGGGGACCGACGAGGAGACCGGCTTCGGCTATGGTGCGCACTGGTGGCTCGTCCCCGGCAGCCTCGGGATCTTCCGCTGCTCGGGCTACAACGGTCAGCGCATCATCGTGGTGCCGCCGCTGGATCTCGTCGTCGTGAGGCTCGGCGTCTCACCGGTGGAGCTCGCGCCCGAGCTCGAGCGCTTCAGCAAGCGGGTGATCGATGCGTTCCGGCCGCTCCTGGACCGCTCGTGAGTTTCGCGCGAGATCCGCACGGTCTCGCGCACCTTGGACATCCCTAGCCCGGATTAGCTCCGCTCTTTACAAGGAGGTGCTTCCATGATCCGCTCGTCCCGTGATCGTACGGCGCGTCTCGCACGCCTCTACCTGGCGCTGGCCTTCCTGATTCCCGCAACGCTCTGCGGGGGCGTCCCGGGCCACGCCGCCGAGGAGGAGCCGGCGCCTCCGCCGGTCGCCGAGACGGCTCTGGAGGATTTCTCCAGGCCCATGGGTCCCCCCGATCCCTACAACCGCGGCACCCCGCGCGGATCCATCTACGGCTACATCGTCGCCTGCCGCGAGGGCGATTACGAGAGGGCGGCCCAGTACCTCGACCTGCGGCGGTTGCCGGCGGGGGATCGGAAGCGCGGGCCCGAGCTGGCCCGCGACTTCAAGACGATCCTCGACCAGACACTCTGGGTGGACTTCCTCACCCTGAGCGACTCCGACGCGGGACACGCGGACGACGGGCTCCCCGCCTGGCAGGATCCGCTCGGTGAGATCGAGACCGAGCAGGGCCTGGTGCAGCTCCTGCTCCAGCGGGTACCCCGCGAGGTTGACGACGTCCGGATCTGGAAGCTCTCGTCCGCCACCGTCGCGCAGATCCCCAAGCTTCGCGCCGAGTTCAGCCTGGTGTGGCTCGAAGAGCAGCTGCCATCGGTCTTCTTCGACTTCCACCTCCTCGAGCTCGCCCTCTGGCAGTGGCTCGCCTTGACCCTTCTCGCGTTCGGTGCCTGGCTGATCTCCCTCCTCTTCGCGGGCAGCGGGGTCCGACTGCTCGGGGCCGCGCTGGCCCGCAGGGCGAAGACGCTCGACGAGAGAATCGTCCACGTCGTGCGGGGTCCCGTGCGGCTGATCATCACCGTGTGCCTCTTCGCCTTCGGGCACACCCCCCTGGGACTGTCGCTCGGCGCCCAACAGTGGCTGAGGGGTCTAGAGAAGCTCGTGCTGGCATTCGCGGCAACCTGGCTCGTGCTGCGGCTCATCGATCTCGGGGCCCTCGTGCTGCGCCAGCGCCTGCTGCGGCGCGGACAGACGGGAATGATCCCAGCACTCATCCCAGGGCAGCGATTCACCAAGGCGGTGATCGTGCTGATCGCGGTCCTCTCCGTCCTCGGGACCCTCGGCGTGAACGTGACCGCCGCCGTCGCGGGCCTGGGGGTAGGCGGCATCGCGATTGCCCTGGCGGCGCAGAAGACCCTCGAGAACCTGTTCGGCGGGATCACGCTCTTCGCCGACCGCCCGGTGCAGGTCGGCGACTTCTTCCGCTACGGGGACAAGGTGGGCACGGTCGAGGAGATCGGCCTCCGATCCACGCGGGTACGCACCCTCGACCGCACGGTGGTCTCGGTGCCGAACGCGGAGTTCTCCAACCTCCATCTCGAGAACTTCGCCAAGCGCGACCGGGTGCGGCTCTGGACCATGATCGGTCTGCGCTACGAGACGACGCCCGAGCAGCTTCGCTACGTCCTCGCACAGTTGCGCCAGTTGCTCCTCGCCCATCCGCGAATCACCGACGATCCGGCGCGGGTGCGGTTCGTGGGCTTCGGCGCGTACTCGCTGGACCTCGAGGTGTTCGCCTACGTGGATACCTCGGACTGGAACGAGTTCCTCCAGGTTCGCGAGGACGTGTATCTTCGCTTCATGGAAGCGATCAAGGAGGCGGGCACGGGCTTCGCCTTCCCGTCGAACACCACCTACATCGGCCGCGACGATGGCCTGAGCGAGGAGAAGGTTCGCGCGGCCGAGCAGCGCGTCGCCGCGTGGCGGGACCGGGGTGAGCTTCCCTTCCCCCACTTCCCCGAGGACTTCCGGCAGGAGGCGGAGAACACGCTCGACTGGCCGCCCGACGGCTCACCGGAGGCGCGACGGGGCGCCGGCGACGCGGACCCAGACAGGAGCACTCCATGACAGAGGGGCTCATCTACGCGTTCCCGCTCGACGGGGCCTAGCCTCTGGCGGCCCAGCGCCGGGGTGGCGCGCCCCCACCCCGGTCCGTAGGATCACGGGGTCGCAGATCCCGATCCAGACCGTCCATTGCACGACACCCCCCAAGGAGACCCCCCATGTCCGAGATCAGCGTCGGCGAGCTTCTGGTCCGCTGTCTGAAGGCCGAAGGCGTCGAGCTCATCACCGGCATCATCGACGGAGCCCACATCCCAATCGTGGTGCACACCGCGAAGTACGGGATTCGCTACGTGAACGCGCACCACGAAGAGGCCGCGGTGCACGTAGCGGAGGGCTACTCGCGTATTGCGCGCAAGCCCGGCGTGGTGCTCGGGAACCCGGGCTGCGGCACCGGAAACATGCTGGCCGGAGTGGTGAGCGCGCACGCGGAGGGACACCCGATCCTCGCGATCGGGACGCTGCGGCCACCCATCAAGAGCGACCCGAACCGCGGCGGGGCCTGGCAGTCGGCGGACACGGAGAGCATGGCGCGCCCGATCACGAAGTACGCGGCGACCGTGCGCATGTGGGAACGGCTCCCCGAGATGATGCGCGCAGCCTTCCGCGCCGCGTTGACCGGGCGGCCCGGTCCCTCCTATCTGGCGATCCCGGACGACCTGCTGCTCGAAAAGATCGACGCGGACCGCCTTCCCCCGATCCACGAGGCGGCGCGCTACCGGGTCACGAACCTGGGGGCGGGCGATCCGGCGCAGATCGAGCGCGCGGCCGATCTCCTCGCGGGCGCCAAGCGGATCTGGCTGCACGCCGGCAAGGGCGTGCTCTGGGCGGATGGCGCGAAGGAGCTCCTCGCACTCGGCGAACATCTCGGCGCCTGCCTGGGCTCGAGCCTCGGCGCACGCGGCGTGATCCCCGAGAACCACCCGCACTTCTTCCACCCCTTCGACATCGCCGGCGCCGGGCTCGCCCGCGCCGAGGCGGAGGTGGTGCTGGTGGTGGGCGGCCGGCTCGGCGAGTACGACGGCTGGGGCGGGCCGCCGATGTGGGGCGATCCCGCCGGGCAGACCACCATCCAGATCGACGCGGACCCGATGTCGATCGGGCTGAACCGCCCGGTGGACCTCGCCATCGTGGCCGACGCCAAGGCGGCGCTCGGGGCGCTACTCGAGGCGGTGCGCACCCGCACCGGCCCCCGCGCCGAGCCGCCCGACCTGGCGCGCTACCGCGAGAAGACCAACGAGACCATGCAAACCGGTATCGGGTACCTCGGAACCGAGTGCACGACGGGGGTGAACCCGGGGCAGATGGTGATGGCGGTGCGCCAGAAGTTCCCGCCCGAGACGATCACCGTCCTCGACGGCGGCAACACCACGCTCGCCGGGGTTGCATTCCACCCGATCCTCTCCTCGCCGAGCTTCCTCTACTCGGTCAAGATGGGCTACCTCGGTACGGGGCTTCCCTTCGCGATGGGCGCCAAGCTCGCGGCGCGCGACCGCCCCGTCTGCATGATCACCGGCGACGGCGCTTTCGGCTTCCACGTGATGGAGCTCGAGACCGCGGCGCGCGAGGAGCTGCCGATCGTGGTGCTGGTCGCGGTGGACGAGGCCTGGGGCATGGAGAAGACCGCCTACCTGGCGCAGGGCTACGGCGCGTCAGATTGGGAGAACCGCGGCATCGACCTGGCGAGCGTCTCGTACGACGCGGTCGCGAGGGGCCTGGGCTGCCACGGCGAGCGGGTGGAGCGCATCGAGGACCTCGAGCCCGCCCTCGATCGCTCGCTAACAGCGGGCAAGCCCGCGGTGATCCACGTCCAGGTGGACCGCGAGCTCAACACCAAGCCCCCCGGCTGGGAGCAGTTCCGCAAGGCGCGGAGCGTGCAGGGCTACTGAGCCCGGGCCCAGAAGCCGCAAACGAGAACGAGAGCGTCCCCGGCGTTACTGACCGGAGTCCCCCCGGAGCCCCCTCACCTCGCACCCGCCCTATACAGACGTTGTTCAGCCCGGCGGAGCAGCTGATTCGTAATCAGCAGGTCGGCGGCTTGAGTCCGCCTGTCGGCTCCAATGATTC